>JACCDR011101358.1_pt1 | contig 12282 bp, 27 predicted proteins | sample 7446431 | NCBI WGS metagenome assembly JACCDR01 (sample SAMN15323443, study PRJNA562643) | freshwater metagenome | isolation source: river surface water | place: USA:Blue River Watershed | collected 2017-08-17
CAAAAGGCTCATTAATATAAAGCTCATAAACTACAGCATTTGCTTTTTTACTAAAACCTAGGTTTTTCGTAATTACACCTTCTGTATTATATCTAGCGCTCCAAACAATTTCGTTTACATCGAAACTATCTTTAATACAAGCTTCTGGAATTAGCTCTGGGTTCCAGTATGTAATTCCAGATACGCGACTAGGTACTCCAACATTATCAAGAATGGATTTTATAAACGAGGTACTTCTATTAAGCCTATCAGCAATTACAGATACGCTTTCACCTGATAGATATTGTTCGATAGACGCGCTAATTTCAAAAGCGCTAGCGGGCTTGCCCCTATTAGCAGCTTTGCGTCTACTTTTATCTTCTTGCTCAATTCTATAATTATCAATAATCTTAGTAAGACGTGCTTTGTTGTGTGCAATATTAAGAATATCACAAGCGTCTTTCCAAGAAATAGGAGACGTTTCTGCAGTATACAAAGAGTAAACTTTTGCAATATTGGCTTCAGTTAGGTTTTCACCTTTCTTTACCTTAATTTTACTTTTTGTAGCTGTCATATCGTCTCCTTATCTTTACCTAATATAGCTCAAGTCAGTTCATAAGTCAACAAGTATTTTAAACTTCTTGAATAATTAGTACTCTTTCGCCTTTTAGTTTTCCTAGGCGTACTCTAACTTTTGTTAGCTCGTCCCAATCTAATTCATTTAATAAATCTTCATCAAGTTCTACAAAATAACCGTCATCTTTTAGTTCAATTTTGCTCACAGCGAATTCTTATCTCCCTACAACCTTTTAGTTCTATAATTTTTTCTAAATCTCTAAATGTACCATTAGGTATAGAATAGTACGAGTTAATTATATTTTTGGGACCGTGGTCACCCCTATCATAAACTTCAACCCTTAAATAATGAGAGACTAGGGAATCTGTCATTTATTACCTCCCACGCTTTTTCTGCTACTAATTTATGCTCTTTTTGTGTACCATTTCCCATTCTTAGATCGCAATAATGAATCCAAGAACGCAACGTTCCAGCCATATAAAGCGTACTAGGTGTAAGCCCTTCTGGCAAAACGGCTCTAGCAACTTCTTTTGCGATACCCATATCTAGAGCTTCTTGGTACGCATCTATTGCCGAATTCCATACTGCTAGCTGATTATTTCTCCAGATCGCTTCTAGCCTATCATCTTCAGTTTCTACTGAATTTTGGCGATTTTTAGCATCTTGTAGTCTAGCTTCTCTAATTGTCGGGTCACCGACAACCTTTGCGTATCTTTGGCTAAACTCTTGAAAAGAAAAACTTCTATGTCTTAGAATCTGCCTAGCAATATCTCTTGTGGTGACAATTTCTAGTGTCATTGATACCATCTCAAATGGAGACCAATGGGCATTATTCATTAGATACTTAATAAGCTTAGGAGCAGACTCACTATTGTTTTGGTTAGCGGGATTGCTAACCCTAGCACAATAAGCTATTAGCTCGTCGGCTGTTTTACAGCCCGTATTTTCAAAATTAGGAACGCTTACTGCGATTTCTCTTACTATCATTTTCACTCCTTAAAATTTCGTAGCATTTTTGATGCAAAAAATGTGCATGAACGTAATAATTCTCATGCTCTTTATACTTAGGCTTTTGATTTAACATTTTACATGCTGCTACATATTGGTCATAAGAATACATGAGTATCTTTAACTCCGAATAGCTGTAGGGCTTTACGATAGTCTTTAAAAGAAAAACCATCGTCTGGGTCTGTTTTTATTAATGGTTGATGATCATAGAAATCTGTGCTATCATCTATAATTACGTACTTAGCATTATTAATATTATATTTAATAATCCAATTATGAACTTGTGCCCCTCTATGGGAACTATTAATATCATCGTCAGTGATAGAGAAGTACATGGGCAGCTTAATCCCCATATCGGTAAGATACAACTCTAAGTTGCTTAAATGGTCTGCAGAACCATACCCCCTATCTGCAAAGAATTTCCTGTGCGTGCTAGATAAAACTAGTGTATCACAGTGATACAGAACCTTATTTACTAGGCCTACTGCAACCGGATCAATATGATTCCGATCTCCTTTTCCTCGTAGAGCAATAAAGCTACGAGTACTATTGAGAACTCCATCAATATCTAGAAATAGAATCATTATACATATCTTTCTGTGCTTGGGTCATTTCAGTATATCGTATATCATAGCTTGCTTTTTCCTCGTTCCACCAATGCGGTTTACCACGAACTTTCCAAGTAGCTGGAATTGCTGCTTTATCTGCGTGATAAAATAAACGATAAGATTCAATTACATTATCACTTTGTAGCTCTAGCGGCATCGCCATTTTAAATTCTGTTAGCCCGACTGATTTCATATTACGAGGCTCTGGCAAAAGCTTCGCTGCTAGGTTAAACGCATCGTGGTCTTTGTAGCCACGATAAATAGCTTCACTATTTAATGCAGCACAATATGCAAAAGTATAATACCAGTTATCTAGGCTAGAACGTACCCATATCTCACATGGATGGTTTATATGAGTGGGTAGATATCTAGTAAATTTACGTTCGTCGATTGATGGTTCTTTAGCTTTAGCTTCTTTGATAATAGCTAGCTCTTCTGAAGTCAGCTTTCTATCTGGAATGTATCCTAGATACTTATCTATCCATATAGCAGTTGTAAGGAGTTGTGCTGACTCCATTTGCATCTTACCTACATGCCTATCAATATGATACTCTGCTGACTTATCTAAGTCACTATCTAATATAAATAAATTCATTTATGCTCACATAAAAATGCCTTGTTTGTATTATACAATAACACAAACAAGGCAAAAAGTCAAGATTAATTTTTAACGTTCGCTCTAATCTCTGCTAGTGTTGGTTGATATGGTCGCACACCATTATCGTAGTAGCATTCAGGCAAATCAAACACTCCCTTTTTACTGGCCTTACCTGGGTCAGTAATTGGGTCTTTACCAATAGGCACCATTGTACCATCTTCTTTAATTACCGCGGAAGCTTTAAAAGCAAACTTAGCAGTATCGCGATCAATATTGGCCTGTAGCAAACCACCACCACTGCCTAGCATAATTGCAGCGGGATCAATATTATAATACTCTGCTATTTCATATGCATGAGTTACAGTATCTTCGTTAATACCATCACCCCAAAGGAACTTAAGGTTATTAGGTACCTTTGCCCCTTTAGAGTTAAATGTATATCCAAAGGCAGGAAGTAGAATTTCAATAACTTCTGGTAGAACTGTTTGTATAAGTCCGCTGTCTGGACGGAAAACAAGAGTTACATTCTTATCTTTAATTTTATCCACCAGATTGGCAAACTTCTTGGCGGCCTCAAATACGTTCCAGCTATCCGCAACTACGCTTAATACTCCATCTTTTGGAGCCATATTTTCAATAAGATATTCAAACGAATATGTTTCTTGCTCTTTACCGAAAGCAGTCATTACACTGTGTTCTGTAGCAGCAACACTATACGCAGCCATAGGCTCACCATAACTATCCCTAGCAAGAACAACTGCTGGGATATTATCGCTACCCTTAAAGTGTACCAGATGGCCCAGACCTCCTAGTGCGCTGGTTTCAGCTGAGGAAGCCCCGCGACTACCAAAATCTAGAATAGCAAAATCCATATTTTCGTCAGAATACTTATCAAAGTATGGCTTAATCTTTTGCTTCATTGCATTAACACGAGAAGCTACAGTGATTGGATACCAGCTACGAAGTAGCATGGTTTCCATGAAACTTGTAAGCCACGGAAATCTATAATCTGTATTAATAACAGATAGGATTGGAGTACCTGGGCTAACTATACTGCCTTCTGCTACTCCTGAGATTTCAATTGGAAGATCACCACCATAATCTTGAAAAATAGTATACCAATCTTTATTAAATGGTACCCCATGCAGCTTAGTAAACTCTTCTGCTTCTACAATATCAGAAAGAGTAAGTTTAGGAATAGTATCAATCACAGCAGTAATACCTACAACTACAATATCTTTATATTTACCTCCACGACTCTCCATGTAAGAATAAACATAGGAAATATCATTAGGATAACCAAGAAAGTGGCTGTGTTTATAGCTGTCAGTATTTAGTAGAATGTTCATATAAGGACTCCCTTATTTTTTGGGTTTCTAAGTTTAAGGCCAATAATTCCAAACCCAATAATCATTAAGGCCCATACTTGTGGTTCAGGTATTGCTGGTGAAGGTATATGTTGTGGCGGTGTAGAGGTTATTCCTCCAGGAGGTATCCAACAACAGTTAATTGGCGGTCCCACCAAAAATCCAGAATATTCAGACATATACACTTCTCTACCCGGCCTATAAGATGAATCAAAGAAATAGTAATTTTCTTTGAAATCTATTACCGTATTAATAGAGTTTACGATTGTAAATTTATTTGTTATAAAAGAACTTCTCTCAGGACAACAATGTCGTTGCATACAATTAGTTACAACAACCGGAGTATTATAAAAAGCCTCAACATTTACATTAGATATATAAGTAGTAGTGGTCTTTTCTTTATCAGTCCAATCTTCGATTGCCAGAGAAGTAGCTATTGCTGCTAATACTACACCAGTACCAATTTTTAGATATTTATTCATTCTGTCATACACTTTATAATATGATAGTGATCTGCATAAAAATCAAACATACTATCTTTATTAATCCTATCTAAAGGTAACCAAAATGCTTCTACTGCATCATCCGATCCTCGTACTTCCGGCAAAGAGAACTCATCTACTAGATTGTAGTGAAAACACTCAGTCACAATTCTAGCTCGTAAGTCTCGATCAGGTTTATCGAAAACTTGTCTACCAATCAAAGATCCTCGCAGAACTTTTTCAGGAACTTTAATTTTAGTCTCTTCTCTAAGTTCTCGGATGGAGGCATCTAGCAAAGTTTCGTGTGGATTGATAAAACCACCGGGCAAAGCAAGAGTCCCGTCTTTGCGCTCAATTAGAAGAATGTTTGCGCCTACTTGGACTAATGAATCGGCAGTAATAAAAGGACCACTGCCCCAGGTTTTTCTATACTGCTTAGCTTCCCAGTATTCCGGACTAAAATCATCTAATACAGATTCTACAGTATCGAAAGCAAAAATATGTGGCTCAAAGTCATCAAAATTATTATCTTCATAATAAGATTCCCTAATCATAGATGCTGATAAAGGAACACCGTCAACCACATAAGGTACTTCTAGTTCCACCGTAGTATACAAAGGAAACTTTTTAAGATAATAGCTTGTATGGTCTTTATTAAATCCAATAATGCCAACCTTAGCATCTAGATAGCCGTGATTAGGAAAAGAATTACCGTTAAGCAACTCAAGACTTTTTTCACGAATAACTCGCTGCACATTAGCTACCCAAAGATTATCACGATAAGTATAATCTTCAATACCTTGGATACTAATATTTGTTAGATGTTTCGTGCCTTCATGTATAATAAATGCTCGATCAGAATCACTAAAAGGATTGTTATAGTTGCGTCTAGCACCATAACTACCCATAAGAATAAGCACGTTATGTGCAAGTTTTCGTGCCTCTTCAACTACATGAAGATGGCCGCGATGAAATGGTTGAAATCGTCCAATATAAACTAATAGGTCATACATTTGAAGGACTCCCTTCTTTGAAAAATGCTGGCGAAATTGTGGATAGTTTACCTTTTTCCAGCTTGTAGGCAAACTCTTGGTTGTAGATTGTGTGTCGTACAAGAATAGCAGGAGAAATTATCTCTTTATCTTTATATTCATATACGACAAAACCTTCTGCTATTAATATAGCAGAAGGGCTTTTTCGTCCGACGAGATTATCGGTGAACTTGACAGTCTCAAAAAATTCTTCAAATTTTCTATCCATGTAAACAGTATAGAGTTTTTTGAGACAAAAGTCAAGAATTAAATCTGAGGCAGTAGAGTTTTATATATTTTTTCTTTGAAAGCATCAATTTCTTCTTGGTGCTTTGCTAGAATAGCATTATATTCTTCTAGTTCGTAGTCTTCAATATCCGCAACAATGCTAGATTTTTCTGGATCATGGTAGTTAACTACCATTAGTGCAATACCGTCTGTTACATATACTATATCAATCCAATAATCGCTCATGCTACAGGTCTCTTTTGATTAGAAATAAGCCTATTTTCTACTAATTTTGCATAGCCCTGAATGTCATGCCAATTATCTTCATAAAAAGGGTCACCGTTAAGTATTCTGGCGATTTTATCGGCAATAGTTGTAAGAGCCTGACTCATGTCCGGAGGAAGATTATCCCAACCACTGGCCTCTCTCATTACATCTTGTATTCCTTGAGAGATAACAGCATGGTCATAAAAAGAACCATATCTTGCTCCTCTTTCTTCTAGTGTCTTATCTACGCTCAAGTTTTGGTTCTCCTAATGGTTTTGCTGGTATCGGTCTTTTTAATAATTCTGCTGGTGGTAAATCAGATACAATCCTAGGGTCTGATATTTTTGGTGTATTGCAACTTACTAATAGTAAGCTACTTATTGTTATTAATGTTTTGCTGAGCTTCATGTCTTGCTATCACCCAATCTATTAATGCGTTTTGTCTTGCTTCGTTATCTAAACGAGTTTGTGAGTTTTCAACATTATTTTGAAGCAAATCTGTATAGTTAAACTGGCTAAGAGTTTGGTCCTGCGCAGCATTTATATCAATTGGTTTACCTAAAATAATTTGATTATAGGAATGCACAAATCCATTACTTAACTGCATATTAGAAACAATTCGTTCGTCTTGAATAATTCTAGAGTTTCCTTCTTGAATTACTCTTGTCTCTGTTATGCGTTCCGTAAGTTGTGGTACTATTCTATAATTAATCTCACCAACTTTGCTTTCAAGTTCTCTATTTTTGTCTTTAATTTGTTCTTCATAGCCGTCAATCTTTTCTTGAGCCCTACTATTAATCCACGCATTGACACCAAATATTCCTCCACCAGCAACTAATATCGCTACTAATATACCTAGTAGTATAGTTACTGTTTTTTCTGTCATAGATGCTCCTCACATGTGGCTTTCCAACTTATATTTTGTAGCGCCGGTTTACCACATACTTCACAAATCCTAGAGGATGCCTCACTCAATACAAAGCTAAAAGCATCAGTTCTAGGTGTTGAATTTTCTAATTTGAATCTTAATTCTTTATTATGAATTGAACAAGATTTGAGAATTGTATTCTCATGCAACATTTTATTATCCCAATCAATTGCAGCTTCTAATGCTGCGATAAGGGGTTGCCAACCTTCACCAATTTCATCTAACACTAAACTCTCCATAAAATAATAGCCGCTTGTGGGCGGCTTACTTAGTCGGCTAAATTTACCGCTCTCAAAGCCTAACTAGTGTTGCTAGTCAGGGAACCATCCCGGCCCTCGATTTATTATATCAACTATAACAATCTACTTGCCACCCTGTTCGATAGGCTGTGAGAGAGGTGGTTCCGTTCTGTTTCTAGGTGGAACCAAGCCCAATGAGATTAAGCGGCTAGCGCTGTCTCAAAAGCAACGTTATCGTTTGCGTTTACTTTTTGTGGCACTTTGCCAGTCAATTCGTCTCGAAACAATTACTCATTCCAGTCTACCCCAAATCGCCCCCATCAACTATACTGACTGTTATCCGCACTTCTCACTACGTGCTTTTCAGCAGCGCTACCTAGATAACCCCGTGGCGTTATTGGTTGTCAGTATAGATGGTGGAGGCGGCGGGAATCGAGCCCGCGTCCTGTAAATTAATAATTATTTGTCATCAACAAATAAGATTTCACTGCATGGATTGCAGTCAATATTTAGCTGTTCTTGTTCATAACAATAGGCAGCGTAATCGTCCCAAAACGGTTTGTTTTGAATTTCAATAAAATCAGCAATTACACGAAGTATCTTCTCGTCGTAAAAACCTTCATTTTTAGTAGGCCACAAAGCCCAGCCTAAACATGTTGCATCATTAACTAATGTGCCATCTAAAATAAAGCGAGTTAAATACTCTTTATTATCTTTGCTAAAATTTTCCATGCCAGGCAAGTTCCAATCAACTTGCTCTAGCATATCTTGGTAGTCTTTAACCATGAATTATTTTATTCCAGTTCCAATGCCATGGCTTTGATTTATCAAATCTAGCCCACACTACGCTAGGATTATTGCGTTCAATTTCTTCGAAGGGTGCAGTAGCAATATAATTTAAATAGTAGGGTCCAAAGCTACGTATTCGTTTTATATTAATACTAGTCCAAACAATTCCACACAAACACACAATTATCGCAACAATCCAGGCATAAAATAAGTATTCCATTTAATCAATCCTATAAAATTTGTGCGCGCCTATAGTCGTAGTATGTGTGTATCTCCATCTAGGATTTACACGTATATTATGAAAATGGGTTGCTTTATTAGTTATATCTTTCCACAAATTATGGAAAGCAATATATGCTATACTGTTTGCAATAATCCAAGACTTGCCATTAGGCTGTCTAGATTTATTGAAAGTAAATTCTTTGTTAATTACAGAGCATGTTGTTTTAGGGTAGCGTTTGTGGCTAACTCTATTCATTATAACTTGAGCAACAGCAAGCTGCCCTTCTAGAGATTCCCCTCTAGCTTCGAAATAAACTGCTTTACTTAAGCAAGATATTTCGGTATGATTATAGGTCGTGGAGTGCTTCTCCACAAGCTCACGAAGTGAGCTGGCTTGAGCTGGAAATGTCAGCAAAAGCCATATTAATATGATTCTTATCATCAAGTCCTCCTTTGTAGAAGGATTGATTAAATATACTTATGTAAACATTGCTTACAGTGTTTACGTAAGTATAAACGGAGCTATATTATACTACATGGCTTTAGCCAAGGCTGCACCTCGTAAATATGCAACATCTTTGGGGTCTGAACCCAACGTATTATTTTGGGCCACCTAGTACGTGGGCCTACGAGTAGCTCTTAAACTATGATAGGTACTAGTTATCTTAGTCTATTGTTTATACACAGGCAGGTGAGGTATCGGGTTTAGGTTTCGGCCTAAACTTTTCCCATTCTCCTTTTACTTTCCTTACCTATAAAACGTTATATAGTTCAAAGAGTTTGCTGTGTCAAAAGAAAAATCTACGTTAGACCAATCTCTATATTTTGCCCTAACTTCAGGAATAAACTTAGTATAAGTATACCCATAATGTTTTATAATAAGCTCTTTTAAAGCTTTACCGGGTATAGTTATATAGTCATAGGCAGAGTAGTTCTCTACCAATAAATCGTTAATAGCGGTTACAATAGGTGTTGGTAATTTATTACCAACAATTATATCTAAAGTATATGGGTCTAATGGTTTGTCCATATTTAACCCTCTACAAACATCAATTCATCATTACTTTGAACATCAATATTAGAAATAAATGTACCTTCAAGGTCATCATAGACTTCTACCGGCATATTATCTGCTAGGAATTGTCTTGCTGCTTCTTCAGATTCTGCAACTATATGTGACACTAAAGTACCTTTAATTTGGGTATTAAAAATATAAGTCTTAAGCACGTTTATATCCTTCTATAAGAGCCCTTAGTACGCCTCTTTGTTTCCAATTAACTGGAGCCATTACTTTAATTAATTCTTCCGAATCTCTAAAAGATACTGATTCATAGTCTGTGTGTTTTACTATAACGTCTTCTATGGAATTTTCAGTAGTTATTGATAAGTTTAATGGTTCAAACTCGCGAAAAGTAATTCTATCTAGTTCTGATAGAACTTTCTTTCTCATACCGTCTGCCGGGCCACCAATAAATAAACGTGTTTCATACATTTCTTAGATTCTCTAAATAATCATAGTACGCTTGTTTGATTTCTTCTATTGTTCTATCGCACCCAATACAGATACCAGCTTCTTTATCGTACTGGCATTTGGATTGGCAGGTGCGTTTCAACGACTGATGGTTGCTTTTTTGTAAAGACATTTCTAATTGTTTCCCAACCCGTGTCGCCTACCGCGCACCTATGAGTCTTTCAACCCAATGTATGTATATTAATACATTTTAGCCAAAAAGTCAAGAATTATTTTCTCTTTGCTGACGAGCAATAGCGGCTCTTTTCATGCGACGACGCTTCTCTCCGGGCTTTTCGTAGAAACGACGCTCCCTAAGTTCAGCAAAGATTCCGTCTTCGTCTAGCTTCTTTTTAAGTACGCGAATTGCTTTATCTACATTGTTATTGTATACAGTAACTTTCATTTGAAAGTCCAACCTCTTTTTTCTAAGTAATGTACTTGACTATAAATACTTGTTAGTGTTCTTCCTGGAAGTTTTTCCAGTAATTCTTCTTTTGAAATAAAAGAATAATACTTTTTAAGTATAGTTCTTTCCTCATGTGTCCATGGTTTTTTAGTTATACGCGGTTTTGATTTTTGGCTCATTTCTTCGCATTGAAAATCCTACAAGCCCAAAGCCTGCTACTAGCATTGCCCACATTTCAGGTTCTGGAACAATAGCACTAACTACACCTTCTGCACGAATATTATCCACTTCCATTGCAGGCTTGCCGCTCTCAAACAACATACCATAAATGGCGTCTAGGTCTTTTGTATTAACAGATACAGTTCTAAATACTGATGGATTACCGTTTCCAAAAATTTGTCTAGAGTAAAGAACAGTATCATTAGCCCCTAGCAGCTTAAAGCTATTGTAGTTATCAGGACTACCTAGATTAAACTGAATCTTCTTTGCAAAGATAGGGGTGTCAAAATAAAATCCGCCAGTACCAATAGTATTTAGATACTTACCATTTGGAGTAGCGGCTTGTACTCCAGGAATAGACCCCGATGTAACGTAGCTTCCACCAAATATATTACTTGGCGAATTAGTATCAAAATCGTACAAAATTGTTGCTGCACTGGCAGGAACTGCCATGCCTAGAATTGCGGCAGTTAAAATATACTTCACATTAAACTCCTATTGTTTAGTTATTTCTGGAAATGTTTCGTGCCAATAATCTAGTGGCAGCACAACATATTTTTGTTGTAGTGGTACAAACGATAATACAGACTCAATATAATTTGACCCATCTGTATATAGCACATAAGATATTGGAAAATATAATACTCCATTAATAGAGTAAGGACTACCAAATAATACGTCACTCATCAAAGTAGTTTTCTATATCTTGAATTTTTAATAAATCTGATGTAAGCCTAGCTGCTGCTAATAGAGATTTTAATTCTTTTGCTTCGTCAGAATAATCTAGTCCAAGGTCTTTGTTTTCTTTTATTTGTTCTTGAATAAAAGAGATATTGGCTTTTATAGCTTGTAGGCCTCTCCATAAAACCTTTGACATAATATACTCCTTTTTGACGTAGAAGTCAAGTATTATTTTTTACTGGCTATCTGGAATAGATCGCCAAGTTATCTCAACTCTTAACCAACAAGCAATTTTATGATACCTCTTGGTTTTATCTAATCTAGGAAGAAGCGAGATAGCTAAGCATCCTGTCGATCTCTCTACTATAATTAATTTCTTCATGGATTTTTAAAATATCCTCTAAAGCAGGATCTACTTGGTATATATGGGTAATGAATCGTATATGTGTTACATTACTGTATGTAAACTTTATAAGAAACTTACCCGATACCCAATCACACCTAAGATACCCCAGTTGAGCCAAAACCGCTAGTTCCTCTTGCTGTGCTTTCAATATCTACAGTATCTTCTACAATTCGTGTAGCAAATACCGGAGCGTAAACTGCTTGTGCAATTCTATCCCCATTACGAATATAGAATCTTTCGTGAGAATGATTGATAAGAATTACCTTAATCTCTCCACGATAGTCACAATCAATTGTTCCAGGACTATTTAATACAGTTATGCCATTTTTAGCTGCCAGTCCAGAACGAGGTCTGATTTGCAGTTCAAAGCCAAAGGGTAGTTCAACGCGTAGACCTGTACCAACAACTTTGATATTATCAGCAGCACCTAAAGGACCTAGATTAATATCTCTTCCATAGTAACTTAGGTCAAATCCTGCTGCGCCCTCAGATTTAATTACTGGCAGGTTAGGAAGACCAAAAAACCTATATAGGTCTGGATACTCTTTTTCTACCCAATATCTATCAATTTTTAGCATTTGTGCCTTCACCAACTATAGCATCACTAGGGATTTCTTCACGATGAATTAACTCGCCGTCTAGAATGGCTCCCATGTATTCGGTAAAATCTTCAGCTTCTTCTGTAGAAGCAGCCCAAATACTGCCAGCACGCATAAAAGCGCCATCTGTAAACC
>JACCDR012093712.1_pt1 | contig 12282 bp, 24 predicted proteins | sample 7446431 | NCBI WGS metagenome assembly JACCDR01 (sample SAMN15323443, study PRJNA562643) | freshwater metagenome | isolation source: river surface water | place: USA:Blue River Watershed | collected 2017-08-17
CGGAACTTGTCGCCGCCGAGGGCGTCCGTGTTGAGGTCGTAGGTCGACGCCAGGGAGAAGGCGTCCAGGCCGCGCCCGTTCGTCAGGAAGTCCCAGTAGGACTCACCGGTGAACATGCGGGCCGACAGCTGGCCGCCCGTGCCGATCGCCGCTGCCGAGTTGGGGTACAGGTAGCCCGAGGAGCGATCGTTGAGGGCCTGCTTGAAGACCTCGTTGGTGCGCTCGACCACCAATCGGCCGTATTCCAGGCGGAACTGGCCGCCCGTGCTCAGCAGCGTGGAGCGCGTCACCGCGTTGCCCAGAGCCGCGCTGAATCCCTGCACCAGGAAGCCGGTGATGATGCCACCGCTTACGAACTCGTACGGCACCTGCGAGGTCGCCGTGGTGCTGAAGCCCGTATCCGTGCGGAGCTCGGTCCGGAGGTACGGGAAGTTTTCGTCCACCTCCAGAAGGTGCGTCTGCAACAGCGCCGCGTTGCTCGCCGCGTAGGAGGGCGGGTTGGTCGTGAACACGGTGCCAGCGGCGCCGATGTCCCACAGGTCCACCTCAACGAAGATGTCGGCGGCCAGGAACTTCTGCGACATCGGCAGGGCCGTGACCACGCCGAAGGGCTCGGCCAGCTGCGGATGCCGAAGCGGGATGTAGAAGCCCAGCTGAACCGTCGTCGACGTCGGGATTCCGGAACCGTCGGACGTGTAGCCGACCTGCGTCTGGCGATCGAGCGGGTCGCCCACCTGCCGCAGGTACGACAGGAGGCCAGGCCCGGAGACCTGCACGACGTTCCGCTGGCCACCGCCGGCGGGCTGGTCGTTGATCATGACCCGGATCTCCTTCACCACAGCGGCAAGGCCGCCCCAGGCGGCGCCGGTGATGGCGCCGGCCGCCGTGGTCAGGCTCAACAGGAACGTGAACGCCTCAAGGCGCCGCTGCTCCTGGGGCACACGGAAACGGAGGGTCTGCGCCGCCGTGCCGGACGGCTGGGCATTGGGGAGGACGATGTCCGCCCGGGAGGTGAAAAGAGACATGCTCGGGTCAGTTGGTGGTCGAGCCGTACACCAGCGAACGGATGAACGGCACGCGGTTGATGATGGCGAGGCTCACGACGACACCGACGAAGGTGAAGAGCCAGGGCTTGATGCGTTCCATGTTTCGGATGGCACCTCCTGCCGCCCCCGCGGATCCACCCGCGGCGCGTGCGGCGTTCTGGTGCCGACGCTTCACCGATACCAGCGAGGCCGGATCCGGCGGCAGGGTGCGGGGAACCTCGCGCCGCCCTTCTCTGGATTCTCTCTCTCCCTACCAGAGCCGGCCGCGCAGTTCCGTGCCCCGTTCGATCGAGCGGGATACCCAATGCCCGGCGGGCAACCGGGAGATCTCGTCCGCGTTGAAGTCGTAGTCCCGGGTCATCTTCTCCACCGCGTTGGCCCCCACCAGGTGGAAGGAAACTGCCTCCGTCACCTCGCCCAGAATGCTCTCGTTGATGCGCTGGGGCCGTTGCGTCGCGAAGACGGTTTCAAGCTCCCATTTCCGGCCGGTCTGCACGCACAGGGCGAGCTCGGGCGGGATGTACGACGGCGAACAGAAGCGCCAGACCTCGTCGACCAGAAGCACCTTCCGCCCCGGGCCGCGCTGCGCGACCTGGTGCGCCCACTCGCAGAAGAACCGGAAGCCGGCCGTGCGATCGCCTGGAAAAAGCGTCTCCGGATCCCAGAACACCCACCCGAACGGCACGTCGCGCTCCAGATCCTCGATCGAGTTGGCCGCCCGTACCCCGAACGCGCGGGCGTATTCGCCCTGGTCATCCCACACCAGGCGCACCGCGACCCCCCGGGCGTTGCGCAGGTAGCGGCGCGCAAAGGTCGACTTCCCCGATCCGCTCCGGCCGGCGATCAGGGTGCAGGAGATACGGGCCAGCGGGTTCACGTCGACGGCGCCGGATTGGGGCCGGCGGCTTTCGCCTCCTTGGCTTTGATGAGCGCGTCGAGTCTCTGAACGGCGACCATGAACCCGCTGCCGTAACCCACGAACCCAGCTGCCAAGGCGAGCTCGGGCAGGTGCTCCGAGTTCACCCCGTGCTTTTGGAGGACGATGGGAAGATTGGTTGCGATGAGGTCCCGGTTGGTCTGGCTCAGCTTCACGGCGCCGGCCACCTCCTTCACCTGGGATTCGTCGTCGATCAGCTGGCGCGCCTTGGCCGAGATCACCGAGACCGCGACCGAGTCGAGGGCGGACAGGAGCGATTCAACAGTTCGCGCCACAAGAGCGGGATCGAGAGGCGGAGGAGCATACCCAGGAGACGATGCCGCCCCCGGTGATACGCCAGGAAGAGGCGCAGGCCGGGCTGCATCTGCACGCGGAGCCGGCTTTGGAGGAACAGATCCAGGCGGAAGGCCATCCTTCCGAGGACGCCCCCGGGGTGCGCTCCCGGGCTTGGGGGGCAGTCCGCCGAATGCGGCGGGGGTGCGCCCGCCGTGCTTGTCGACCAGCGCAGCAGTCGCGCCGGGAGCTCCTGGGCCGCCCGGATTTCCGCCACCAGCCGGGCCGCTTGCCGGCGTTCCCTTCGTTTCGTCAGCCATAGCCGGATCCGGTTCACCGATGGAAGAACGTGCCGCCGTCGAGCCAGGTGCGCTTCACCTGGGCTCCCGGATCGGGGGTGACTTCCTTCAGGCGGTGGTTTTCGTCCTCCAACTCCGCCACCCGGGTCTCGGCGTTGCGACGGGCCAGACGCTCGGCCTCGAGTTCGGCCGCCAAGGTTTCCTCGCGCTCGGTCCCGGTGGCGACGGTGTGCGCAGCGGGGGGCGGATCCCCGGCGGGCTGCGCCACGGGGGTGGGATCGGGGTTTTCCTCAGGCATACGGAAAAGGTGCCGGCTTATTTTCTCTCTCGGCAGACCCTGCGCCGCCCTTTTCCGCCCTTTTCCGGATTCTCTCTCATTCTCCCAACGGGGGGTCAGAGAACGGTTCCGCCCCCGGAATTCTCTTTCTCTCTCTCTCGCACCCCTAGGGGGTGAGAGAGAGAGAATTTTGGAATGCGGCGCAGTTTTCAGCGCACCCAACACCCCGGAATTCATGGTCTTACGCAGAGAAAGAAGGGGGGAAAACCCATTCTCTCTCCCTTTCTCCGAGAGTCCCTTATTTGCGGCGAGAGTTTGCGAGAGAGAATTCCTCTTTCTCCGTAAACCTTCCTTGGGCACGAAAAACCCCGCCCGGGTTGCCCAGGGCGGGGTCGTGATGGGTCCGGATGGGTTACTGGGCCTTGTGGATCACCAGCCGACCCTTGGCGTCCACCTGGAGGAGCTCGGCGAACTTGCCGTCGGCCGACAGCGCCCGGTAGGCCGCCGGCTCCGAGAACCCCAGCCGGACGATGGCCGCCACGGCCTCCTTGCGGGTCAGGTACGTTTCCTCGAGCACGGATCGGAGGGTGGTTTCCGTGATGACCTTGCGGACCTCGTCGTCCGGCGGGTTGCGCCAAGCGTCGAAGTCGAACCCCTGCACGGGCAGGAACTCGCCGTTGCGGCGCCGCCATGCCGATGCCGGGTTCGGCCGTCCGTCGTTGCATTTCCCGGCGTCGAGAATGACCACGTCGTCCTGGTTGTCGGTCGGGTCGTTGGGCTGGAGGGCGAACACCGTCCGGGCCTTGCCGACCGTTCCCTGGGATCCCAGGACTTCGTGCATGAGCTCCGACCCCGCCTTGGGCCGCCACTTGTCGGTCCGGCCCTGCTTGCGGATGTGGGCGACCACCACGACGGCCGGGGCACGCTCTCCCCTGGGCAGGGAGGCGGCGATGTTCTCGAAGGCCTCGGCGACGTCCCCGGCCTCGGCGTCGCGCACGACGTCGGTCCACGGGTCGATCACCAGGCAGTCGAACGGCCAGTCCTCCCAGATCTGCATCAGGCGGCGCCGGAACTCCGGCCGATGGAACGCGAGGACGCACGGCTTCGACCACCGGACGGAATCCCGGATGGCTGCCGGGTCGACGTTCTCGACCTCCGACTTCAACCGGCCGGTGGAGTTTTCGGACTGGAGGATGTAGGTCCGCCACCGCCGGCGGACGGTGTAGCCCATCCAATGCCCCGTGCCGCGCGCCCCGGCCAGAGCCAGCGTGGTGGTGAGCCTCGACTTGCCCAGGCCGGGCCATCCGCAGATCACGGTCAGGCTCTGGCGGGAGATGACGTTGTCCCCGATCAGGTACGTGCCCGGGTCGGGCTCGTACTCGCGCAGGTCGTCGATCGTGAGGGTTTCGATGGGTTGCGAGTGATGGGTCGCCTTGTCGGTCGCCTCCAGGATCTCCGACAGGCGCGCCCGCGTGTCCTCGATGGACACCTGCGCCGAGTGCGCCAAATCCCGAAACTCCATCCCCTTCCGAATCAACCATCGGCGATGTGCGAGCTCCTGAAGGTGTTGGAGGTAGTGGTCAAACACGGCCGGCCCCGGGGCGTTGGCCATGATATCCGACACCAACGAGGGTCTGGCCTCTCCGATGGAGACGGCCGTTATGGGGTCCACGGCGTGACCGTTGGACCGCATCCTACGGAGTGCCTGGAACAGGTCGCCCAGTTCGAGGGCGTAGAACAAAACCCCGGACATGCGGCCTAGCATCGCGTCCACCTCGCGCTGTGACCCGCTCTGGCCCATGTCGAGGACGCACGATAGGAGGACCCGTTCCTCTTCAATGGAGTGCGGCGGGAGTTGGTCCGGGTCGGCCGGTGGGGCCTGAATCCTCGGGGGAGGCTTCGGAGCAGACCGTGGGCGTCGACTCATGCGCGACCCTTCCCCTTGCCGACCTCCAACACCTGCGCCTCGGTGAAGCGTCGGCAGGTGGGGCGATCCACGGCGGGCTGGATCCGGGATTCCCGGGCCCAGCGTCGGAACGTCTTGGGATGGACTCCCAAGAGGCTGGCCGCCTCCTTCGGGGCGTAGAGCTTGCCGGTCACGGTTCACCCCGCTTTCTCGTGCCCGCCTTCAACTCGGCGATGCTCTTGACCCGGGTCTTCGGGGGCGGGGTCAGCGACCACTGGCGCCGGAACGTCTGGCGGATCTTGTCCGCCCGGGCCGCCCGGGCCGCGGCGATCGCCTTCCGGATCCGCTCGGCGGTCTCGGGGGCGTAGGTGTACCACCGGCCGGAGGAGCCGGTGGGTTCGATGCGCAGGGTGGCGAGCCATCGCTTCACGCTCCTGGGCGAGATCGCGCAGGCCTTGGCCAAGTCCAGGGTGGTCATTTGCGGCGCTCCTTCAGGATGACCCAGATCAGCAAAAGGACGGTGGCGACGTGGCACGCACCGATGACCAGGGCGAGGAGTTGGGTCTCGGTCATTGGGGACCCTTGAAGTTTGGGGTTGTGTTCTGTCTGAGCCAGGCCGCTTGTGCGGCACAGGCTGCGTCCCAGGCTGCGGGCCTGCCTGCGGCACAGGCTGCGGACCAGGCTGCGGACCTGGCTGCGGACCTGGCTGCGTCCCTGGCTGCGTCCCTGGCTGCGGACCAGGCTGCGGACCTGGCTGCGGACCTGGCTGCGGCCAGATCTGCATCGGTCGCCTGTCCGTGGGCATGGCGTTCGGCGACATCCAGCGCGGCCAGACTGCGCGGGTCCTTCATCATGTGTTGCACCTGCCGGGCGCTCCAGACCGCGAACAACCGGAGCTCCTTGTCGGTCAGGACACCGGGCTGGACTGCTACCCAGATCAGCCAGTCGGGCCGGAGCTTCTGCCAGGCGTCCTCCACTGACGTGCAGTTGAACAAGGCCCAGTTCCTGCCCTCTTCGCACGCACCGTGCAGGGTGCAGAAGTCGGCAATGGAGATCACCGCGCACCTCCCTTCGCCCAGTCCTGGAGGGTGCCGAAGCCGTCCCATTGGATTTCGTGGACTTGCAGGATGTCCATCCGGCCTTGGAAGCCGGCCTTGGGGGCGATCACCACCCGATCCGGGTAGACCGCCAGAAGCCAGGGGTTCTTCGGATCGTCGCCCCCGGTCTGCTCGATGAGGTTCAACACCAGGAGGGCCGCCCAGAAGGTCTCCGGGTTGTTGCGGGCGTCGGGCGGACGGCAGATCTCCACCGTCGGGCCCCAGGCCACGAAGACCCGCTTCGCCGCAAGCTCCTCCACCACCTGCGAAGAACGGATCATCGGGCACCTCCGGGGAGCCAGAAGGAGTCGGGGATGGTGTAGAGGCGGAGGAGGTCGGCGGTCTGCTGGATCAGGCGACGGCTGCCGACGCGAAGGCGCGTCTCGGGGTCGCGTTCCACCAGGGATTTCAGGATCCGGGTCTGCCGGGCGGCCTGCCCGGCGTCGTGGATCTTCAGGGGGTCTGTCATCACTTGCATGGGTGTCCTTGCTCGTCGGAAGCCCCTCCCCCACCGGCCTAAACGCGCCACTCAGCGCGCCCAACACTCAGGTCATGAAGTTCACCTGGGCCGGTGGTGGGAGGGACAAAACTGTCAGCGGTGTCAATCGCGTTGACTAGCACTGACAGTGGTGCCGTCGATAGTCAATGACATTCACTGACACTCTTGTCTCTCTCTGCCCGTTCAGTCATGACAGCACACAAACCGAAGCAGGTCCGGGTCAGCCTCAACGACGAGTGCCAGGCGATGTTCGCTGAACTGGCCGAGAAGGCGTCGGATCTCCCCGAGAGTCAGTTGATGACCCTCCTGGTGACGGCCGCGCTGCGGGCCGTTCGAGAACGGGACTACCGGATTGCGATCCCGTTCAAGCTGGTGGTGGTCGAGGAAACCGAGGTTCTACCCTCGGGGCGTCGCCGGTGAGTTCGAACCCTGCATCGCGCACCATGTCCCTTTTCTATGGCTGAACCTCCCAACGGTCCCGCCAAGGCGTCGGTTCCTTCCGTCGCCAGCGTGGAGGGGGATTTTTCCGCCCTGCATCGCGCCCTCTCTTCTCTCGCCCAATCCCTACAGGCGACGCTCGACACCCTCCGCCAGTCCCACCAGATCCACACCGAGACCGGCATGGCCGACCTGGTCAACGAACTTCTCCTGGCGAAGGTCGCCAAGGGGTGCCGGCATCGCTACCTGGTCGGCCTCCGCATCACCCTGGTCGACCTGGTGCGCCACCTGGGCGAGGACACCCCCGCTTCAACCGTCACCCCCACACAGGTGCAGGACTGGCTGCTCCGGCCGGAGTGGGGCACGGCCGCGCGGCGTTCCTGCCTGATTGATGCCCGGACGCTGTTCGCCTTCGGGGTGCGCCGGGGATACCTGACGAAGAACCCGGCGGCGGCGGTGGAGATGCCCAGGCGGGAATGGAAGGCGCCCGGGATCCACACCCCGGAGCAGGTGCAGCAGGTGTTGGAGGCCGCCCGCTCCGTCGACGTCGACGTGATGCGGTTGCTCGCCGTGCAGTATTTCGCCGGCCTGCGCCCGGCCGAGGCCGCGCGGATCACGGAGGCCGACATCCTTCCCGGGTTCGTCCAGGTGAGCGGGGAGGCGGCGAAGACGCGCCAGCGGCGTCTGGTGACGATTCATCCAGCGTTGCGGGCGTGGCTGGATCTCGGGGGGAAACTGCCGGTGCTCAATCGAGTGCGGCGATACTACCGCGTCCGGTACGTGGCCGGGGTGCCCTGGTCCCACGACGTGACCCGGCACAGTTTCGTTTCGTACCACCTCGCCGAGTGGCGATCCGCGGCCCAGACCGCTCTGGAGGCCGGCCACACCGAAACCGTCCTCTTCAACCACTACCGAGAGCTGGTCACACCGGACCGGGCTCGGGCGTTTTGGGCGATTCGTCCGCGGGCTCCGGAGGCAGTGCCCGAAGGCTCGTGACGACAGGGGCAGGAAGGGCGACGTCGGCAGCGGTGGCCGCGAGCTCCGCCCGGCTCTTCTGGCGATCGCGCCGGAACGTCTGGGCCTCTGGGAGCATCACGTCCCGCTCCCCGGCGACAGCAAACCCGACCACCTTGCCGGTGGTGTCCTCGATGAATGCGGAAAAGGTCTTAGGCATGGTCAGTTGAGTTCGTAGCCGAGGCTGTAGGTGTATGAGGAGCCGTCACTGTGCGAGACGGTGATGCGCATGGCCGAAGACAGGGGAAGCCCAACAATCCCTCCCGCGCTGACCGATGCACCGGAGGAAAGGGAGCCGAGTCCAGGCCCGACACACACGGGCACCAGCTGGATGGACGTAACCGCTGAGGACGGCACGACGATTGGCGTTCTCCAGAGGCCGCTGATTGGGTCTTGATACTCCACGAACAAGCGCAGGCCGCCCGTCCCCGATGCCGCGGAGATGTTCAGGAAGAGGACCAGGGTCCGGAATCCGCTCGCGTCAAAGCTGGCCGTCGACGTCGACGCCGTGCGGGCCGCAGAAGCCAACAGCGTGCCCGTGACGGGCACGCCCACCTGTTTGGCCACCAGCGCCTCCAGGGAATCTCCACGCTGCGCGCAGCGTTTGGGGATGGTCGAGTTCGTCATGACAGGAGCTCCCAGTGCAATTCGGAGGTGTAGAAGGTGACCGACCCCCACGCGATGCCGACGCGGATCGTCCCGGGGAGTTGGAGGTTGGCGTGCCCTTGCAGGCCGGAAGACATGGAGGAGTGCGTGCCGTACGCACCAGGGCCCACCCCGTAGAGGAACCAACCCAACCCGGTGAGAAAGCCGGAAACCTGCGTCAGCGTGTGCCAGGTCCCGCTAGAAGGGTTCTGGTACTGCACGATCGGAAGGATCCCCGTGCCACCGCCGGAGACGGTGGTGTTCATGTAGAGGAACAGCCGGTTGAAGCCGTACGTCTCGATCGCGGTGGAGTAGGTGGCCGTGTTCCGGCTGGCCAGAGTCAGCCCGACCCCGTACGTGCGGCGCAGCTGACCGCGCGCAAGCAGCGCCTCGACGCTGTCGCCGCGCTGCGGGAATGGGATGCTGACCGTTTGGGACGTCATCGGAGACCTTCAGGCACAGGCACCACCAGGCCGACGGCCAGTTGTTCCGCCACCGTGAGGATGGTTTGCTCCCACCAGGAGGCCCAAGTGTCGGCTTCGGGATCCAGACGCCCGACCGACGGTCCGTAGATGGTGGGTGCCCCTTTCTCCTCCATCAGCAGGACGTCCGGACGAGTGCCCCACTTGCCAGGCATCACTGGCTGGGCGTCGTAGTAGGAGCCAGGCGTCAGCAGCAGTGACCCGGGCCGGATCGCGTTCAACCCTTGGGCATTGGGCACCACCCAAGCCTTGGGCCCGATGTACCGCCACACGCGGGCTTCCTCGATCGCCTCGACGTTGGCCACCGTGACGTTGCCCCCGCGCACGGAGATGGCGGGCGTGGACTCCTCTTCCCGCCGTCGGCTCCACCAGAAGCCGACCGCGGCAGCACCGACGCACGCCAACAGTAGAGCCGAGTTGTTCACTTGGCAGCTTTGCCGGCCTCGATGGCCGCCTTGATGACCTCGCCCAGGATCGCGGACGTCGACTCCTGCTCCACGCCACTGGCGCCCAGGCTTTGGGTCGTGCCGTTGGATGCCCTCAGCTTCTCCACCATCTGCTTGGCGTCGCCGAGGGTGCGCACCGTGAGCTCTGTCCGGCGGACCGCGTTCGTGCCCGTGCCGGCCGTCTCCGCGCTCTGGTGGATCGTGGCGCATCCGGTCGTGAGCTCGCCAAAGAGCACGGCCGCCAACGCCCCGGCCAAGCACTTCGCCAAATTTGAAAAGAACTTCTTCATTTCCAGATCTCCTTCAGCAGCACCAAGGCCTCCTGCCCTCCGCCCAGAAACGCCATCCCGACGATGATCCACACGCGAAAGCCCCAGATCTTGTCGACCGTGGAGCCGATGCGCTCCATGCGCTCCTCCACGGAGTCAATCCGCCGGTCGTGGGCGTCGGCCCTGACCTCCAGCCGGGCCACGTCCCCACGCACTTCCTGAATCGCGTCCGTCACTTTTTCGCCTTTCGCCATAGCCACCACACCAGGAGCAACCACAGAGCCCAGGGCGTGAGATTTACGGCAGTCGCCACCGCCGGGCTGACGGCACCGGTCGGCAGCAGGCGCGCCACCAGGCGGGCAGGCGTGGACCAGATCCGGGCGAGCGTGCCCTGGTTGGTCGGGACTCCCACGGGCACCACGCCCAGGTCGGGGTCGTTGGCGTACTGGTTCACAGGATCGCCCTCCCCGGTCTCGAGTTCGACCGGGTCGGCTTCGACGATCTGCGAACCCTGCCACGGCCCGACCAGCACGTTGGTCTCGCGTCCAAGGCCGACGATTTTCGGGATCCGCGGGCCGACCGGTTGGATGACGACGCTTTGCGCCTGCCACCGATCCCAGGCAGGCGTTCCCACCTGCACGTACCAGCGGAGAGCGCCGTCGTTGGTTGGCCAGGCCTGGACACCCTCGACGAGTTGCCCCCCGAACGGATGGGCTGCCATGCCGCCCTCGGGGAACCAGAAGCCGTTGATGAAGGGTTCGGCCATGTCATGACCGTTTAGCCAGGATGCCGCGCAGGTAGGTAAATCCGCCGAGGTAGCCGAAGACGACGCCCACACCGATCACCCAGCCCCACCAGGGGACAAAGGAGAGCGTCCAGCCTCCCACGCTGTTGAGGGCCGTCCGGACCTTGCCCGGGATGGCTTGCAGGCCTTCGATGGCGCCTTCGCCGGCGGCGTCCAGGATCTGCTCGTTGTAGGTGTCCGATCCGGTCGCTTCGAAGCGGGCCTGTTGCGATCGCACCCATTCGGTGGACAGCTGGCCTTGGTCGAGCTTCCGCTGGTTCAGCTCGCGGTTGCGCCGGTCCAGTTCGTCCGAACGCTCGGTTTCGCCTGGTGCCCAGATGTCGACCAAGCTCCAGCTCATTTCCGGCTCCTCCAGATCCACCAGACCAGGAGCAACGCGCCGCCCCCGATCGCGACCCACCCCCAGAGGGGCATGCCGGTCGCGTCTGATACGGCGGAGTCGAGCCGACTACCCCCAAGGGCGAAGTTGTTGATGATGCTCGACCGCTGGCCGCTGCCGCCCTGACTGCCGCTGCTCTTGGTCTGGCTCGTCTGGCTCGTCTGGTCCGTCGACGACAGGGAAAGGTTGGTAGGCAGGCCGATCATTTGCGCCCTCCCAGCCCGATGATCCCCACCACCACCAGCCCCACGATCATCACGGGCACCAGCTGCTCCAGAATGCCGCCGGGCTTGTTCACCTCGACGCTGGTGTTGCCGACGTCGGAGATGCCCTGGGACCAGCTGTTGGTCAGGTTGTAGGAGTCCGAGATGTTCGTGACCCTGACCGAGTTGTCATTGAGCCGTTTGTCGAACGAGGAAAAGAGGGCCATAGGCTCACATGGTCATGGACTTGCATCCCAGGTAGACCTCGATCGTCGGGTCGGCCTCGAATCCGGTGATGGGTCCGTAGTTGAGGAACTGAATGCGAATCTCCTCCAGCGGGCCGATGAATTCCCAGGGGAACATCGTGCAGCGGTAGGCTTGCAGATTGGTGCCATCGGGCTTCTGGACCCCGTAGATCGTCATGGCATCCGCCCCGGCCGACTGGTGGCCCCAGTTCGGCAAATTCGCCGGCGGTCCCCACTCGTCGACCGAGTACGCGGGGAAACCGGGCATGGTGGAGCGCCACGTCTGCCCCGTTCCCTGCCACGTGGAACTGGCCCCGTTCGTCACCCATTGGGTGCCCCACTTCTGGGCCAACCGGATGGGGACGTCGGAGCCGTCGTGGAACGTCATTTCGGCCTCCGCCTGCCAGTCGTTGATGCCGCTCCAGATGATCCCGAAATAGACCAGTCGCCGACGCTGTTCGCGCGGGACCTTCAGGACCAAGGGACCGATCAGGTTCGGCGTCGTGAGGCCCACCAGGACCTCACGACGGAAACCGTACGACGTGAACTGGCGATTGCCGGGCATGGTTCAGCGGCGTTTCAAGACCATCGCCACCACCACCACCGCCAGAGCGATGCCGCCCCACAGCAGATAGGGCTGCATGCGTGACTGGGTCGGAGTCACCGGGGCGTTGTTCACGGCACCCGACTCCTGGGCCTTTGCCCGGATCAGATCCGCGCCGGCGTTGGCGATGTCGCCGAACGCCCCCCGGAACGTATCGCCCCAGCTCATGCGTTCGCTCCCTGCTTCGCCAGGGCGTTGGCGATGCCGATGATCTGCTCCCGCGGAGCGATCAACTTGTGGTAGGTCACGTGAACCGGTCGGGACGCGGAGGCCAGGTCATTGAAGACCAGGCGGAACTTGTCGCCGCCGAGGGCGTCCGTGTTGAGGTCGTAGGTCGACGCCAGGGAGAAGGCGTCCAGGCCGCGCCCGTTCGTCAGGAAGTCCCAGTAGGACTCACCGGTGAACATGCGGGCCGACA
>JACCDR010990366.1_pt1 | contig 12278 bp, 10 predicted proteins | sample 7446431 | NCBI WGS metagenome assembly JACCDR01 (sample SAMN15323443, study PRJNA562643) | freshwater metagenome | isolation source: river surface water | place: USA:Blue River Watershed | collected 2017-08-17
AAGACGGAGGCGGTATACAAGACGAACAAAGTGAGTACTTGTCGCCGAGTCGGGGTCGAGAGTACTTAGTCCGCGCAAGATGTAATCATCTGAGCAGACTTAGTAACTCGTGACCGATTCTCCACCCTGCATACACATAAAACGAGCATCCATATTAGTGTGTGCTCGTTTTTACTAGAGGCTTATCCAGTAATAAAACTTATATGCCGAATCTATTTTTGATCAGCAGCTAATGCATCCCTCCACTCTGGTCGAGTGGCCACTTCTTCTATACCGGTAGTTGCAGCACGCGCCATCTCCATAATTAAATTAAGTTGGTCAGTACCAACAGAATCAATCCTGCCTAAAATTGCTTCAAAACGTCCTATTGTCAGAGCAAGTTCTCTTTTAGTCTCATGTAACAACTCTGCATTTTCAGATGATTCACTTTTAGCTGCCCCACTAAATTGTTCCATAAATGTAATATATTTTATAAAAGTACTATTATTATATCTGCTCAGAATATTTACGCCACATAATATTTTAACAAACAAATTTATCGAACCCCCCAACTCGGCGCGCCGAACTTGACAATATACATTTAATGGTGCATTATAAAACTGTTTGAACCAAAAAGGAGAAGACGATGACGAAAGCTCACTTGGGCACTCTGGGTGCAATCGGACTGGTTTTGGTGCTTGCAGCCTGCGATGCTCGGTCGGTCAAAGTGGACACCAACCCCGCCAACATCACCTACAGCCGGGATACACGCACCAACCTCTGCTTCGCCAGCCTCGGACGGGCCGGAGGCGACAGCTGGGGCGATGTCGCCTCATCGTTCTCGATGACGAACGTCCCCTGCACCGAAGAGGTGCTTGCACTGGTTCCGAAAAGCCAAGGTGGATCGCTCTAGCGGACCATCCGCCGCCTGACAACGCCGTCACTCTAGTGGAAATCGCCACCTGGAGGACGGCTTTTTCTATTTCCTACCCCAGACAAAGGTGTCGAGCCAGCTCTACCCAAGCGAACACATTCAAAGTGAACCTATAACAGAGTTTTTGTATAAGTCAGATTCTAGTTAGATTTTTATTGACATTTACGTTCGATTACTACATTATTCAACTAACAGTCAACCAAGGAGAACAAGATGTCCAGGCACTGTGAATGCGGGAACAAGATTTTCACTCGCAGCGGACGTGGTCTCCGCGACAACCACCACAACCTTTGCCGTCGGTGCTATCAGTCTCATCGGGACGCCACACGCACTCATCGGTAACCCAGCCCCAGCTGGCGGAAGACGCTCCAGTCTTCCCCACTGGAGCTGTTTTTCGTTTTTCTAAACTAAAATGGTCAACCAGCACCACCGCTTGCAAACCACCATAATCGGCGTACATTATGGCGTAGACAGCAACTTTTTTTGGAGTGTCTCTCATGCGTACACTAGCGTTCTCGACTCTCGTCCTCCTTTGTGCCAGTGCAACAGCGCAGGCCCAGGAAGCGACTTGCGCAGACTTCGACCATGCGCGTCTCTCACGCTCGGTGGTGCAGCTCGTCTTCATGTACGACGAGCCGAAGCCCGACGGCAGTATTGGTCAGCGTGGGACAGCCTGGTTTATCGACGAGACCCACCTCATCACCATCGGGCACCTGGCCAAAGATGTCATCGGGACCGACTGGCAGACGGTTACCGTACAATACAGTGACCAGTACCTCACCGCCACCAATACCGAGCTCACTATCCCGATGCGGCTGGTGACGACCTTCGAAACCATCGCACCGGAGAACATCACGCTCATCGAGCTACAGCATGGGATGCTCGGCTTCGAACCACTCCAGGTTCGGTATGAACCACCAAAGAAAGACGAGCCCGTGGTCGGAGCTGGGTACACCGATGGCATACTCCGAGCCGCAGCCGGCTGGTATCGGGTGCCAGAGCCAACTTCTGGCGTCATGGCAGAGCCGCCCCCCGATATTCAAGGGTATCTACTCTTTGAACTCAATGGCGAAGACGGCAGAGACCGGCATGTCTTCGACTACGGGGCGTCGGGAAGTCCCATCCTCGATTGTGATGGTCGTGTTGTCGCAGTGACCAGTGACATCATCACTCAGCTGCGTAGCTTCGGTGTGACGACCATGCGAATCACTCCCAGCACCGGGCAACCAAACAATACGGCCCTACCCGCTTCACTCATTGTGCTCGACTGAAGTGCGGCACGATACCAGCTTCAGGCTGGCGGAAAACACTCTTGTGTCCGCCAACCTGGAGCTGTTTTTCGTTGGGCCTACCATTTTCTAAAAATAAGCGTATGATTTAATCAGTACGAAACACTCTCGCGCGGAGGAACCAGATGCGCCTGCTCATTACCATACTTCTGACCGTCCTTTTTTTTGGTAACCCGGGGCAGGCACTGACGGTAACCACCGCTCAGGTCTGCGCCAACGAACTCCTCAATGCCTACAATGAACGTCGGTTTCCAAGAAAGTTCCTCGCCATCGAGTCAATCACGAGTCGCGCGTTTGGCTCAACCTTCAGGCAGCTGACCAGCCAAGAGCGAGAACGGGCTATCGATGCTGCAACCCGTTTGTTGCGGGAGTCATTCGAAGAACCGAGCGGAAAATACCGGTACCGGGACCTCATTGTCGATGATGTAGAACAAACCACTGGTGGCAATTACCGCATCATTGGCAGCGTCCACGTGACCTCACCCAAATTCACTGGCGTTGGCAGTTTCCTCGCCCTAACGACAGGATCTTGCCAAATCTTTCAAGTCCGCATCGTCGATGTCGCCACCCTCGACGGAAGTCTCCGCGAGATGCTTCTCAAGGACCCTATCACCAGCGAGCTGATGCAAAGGTGAATACCCGCACCACCAAAGACCGCCCTGCGCACGCACGGGCGGTCTTTCACATTTGTCTGACACTTTTGGTATACTTACAGACATGTCACTCCTCGCACAACGCTTACTTTTTTGTACAGTCTTTCTTACTGGCGCAGCGGTACTTATTATCGAAGTCGGGGCGATGCGTCTCCTCGCTCCCTACTACGGCTCGTCACTGACCGTAGTTTCAAGTGTGCTCTCAGTTATCTTGCTCGCCCTCAGTCTTGGATATTACGTTGGCGGTCGTTTGGCCGACCGCTACCCGCTGCCAGTACTCCTCGCTACAATTATCGGGACGGCTGGTATACTCCTCCTTCTTCTTCTCTACGTCACACTCACTGCCCTACCGTCAGTGGCACCACTCCTTGGGCAAAGTGCCGGACCCCTCACCCTCGCCTTCCTTACCTTTTTTATTCCAGCCTTTTTGCTTGGTATCGACTCGCCATTTGTATCAAAACTACTCGCGAGTAACACGAACGATGAAGGTCGAGTAGTCGGCACGGTATTCTTCTGGAGTACTATCGGGAGTATCCTCGGCAGCTTTCTCGCGGGCTTTTACCTCATTCCGACCTTTGGTCTCACCCCTACCCTGACCTACACCGCAGCTATCCTCATCCTTTGGAGTAGTGTTCTCGTGTTTGTACTCGGCACGGAACTAAAAAGCAAAGTGCGGTATGGTATTGTCATCAGTTTTTTTGCTGTTGCCATCATTGGCGCATCTATACTACTTACTATTCCACCACACGGTCGCGGCACACTGGTACATGCCAAGGACGGACTGTACTCGCAGATGACCGTCTATGATGAAGTGATTCGCGGTACGACGTACCGCTTTTTAAAAAATGATACAAATTTCTCATCGGCGGTTATTATGGGCTCGCCCGAAGTAGTCTTCCCCTACGCCGAAGTAGCACTTATGTATCGCGACATGGTGCCAGACGCGCATTCGTACCTTGTACTCGGCGGTGGCGCCTACACCATCCCTCGCTACGTGCATACCGACAACCCCACTCTCACCATCGACACGGTCGAACTCGAGCCATACCTCCTGCCGATTGCTCATGAGTATTTTGAATACCCCAAAGCTGATCAACTTCGTAACTATAATGAAGACGCCCGAGTCTTTCTCCAGAGCACCTCGACACAGTACGATGTCATTTTTTCAGATGTCATGAATAGCGGCCACTACATTCCGCCTCACCTCCTCACAACCGAGTTTTTTGCCACCCTCAAAGAGCGCCTCAGTCCCAACGGAGTTATTTTTCTGAATTACATCGGCAGCCTCGATACGTTTGGTCGCACGATGACCGGTTCACTCACCAAAACTATCACCACCGTCTTCCCAAATCACCAGCTCCTCCCGCTCCAAAGCAGCTCCGAACGTGATCTCCAAAACATCATCTTTGTACTCCGTCACGATGATAGGCCGATTACCTTTGCCAGTAGTACCCGGGTGCAAAATCGACTATTTGGCTATAACTTTGTGGTCAATGACCGCTTGTTGCAGCTCGAAGAGTCGACTCTCGCCGATGAAATCATGTTTACTGATGAACGCCCCGGCATGGAACCGCTGCTGGCCAAACAGTTTCGCCTGCATGGCAAATAACCAAAACCGCTCGGACCTTACGGTCCGAGCGGTTTTGCGTTATTACCTAGCTCGGCAACACCACTGGCGCTGGTGTCTCAGCGGCTTTCTTGGCCTGCGCACTGCGAGACATCGCTTTCTTTTTGATATCAAAAGCAAGCTCATCTTTCTTCATGTCGACACGAACGGTACCGCCACGAAGCATCCCTTCTTGAATCATCATGTTCGCAACCGGCGTAAGAATCTTACTCTGAATCACACGCTTGAGTGGTCGGGCACCAAACTTCGGATCATAACCTTCCTTGGCAAGATAATCGAGGACGGCGTCACTAACAGATAGGGCGATTTCCTTACCGCGGAGACGCTTGGTTACCTCCTCTACTTGGAGGCCAACAATACTGCGCACCGTTTCAGTCGAGAGGATATCAAAGATAATAATCTCATCGAGTCGGTTGAGGAATTCTGGACGGAAGAAGTTCTTGAGGCTATCCATCACCTTATCCTTGGCCTGAGTGTACTGCGCACCAGCGCCGTGATCGTGACTAAAGCCAAAGTTCGACATCCGATCGATATGTTCGGCACCGATGTTAGAGGTCATGATGATGACCGTGTTACGGAAGTTAATCTTGCGACCTTTCGCGTCGGTGAGATGACCCGAGTCGAGGACCTGGAGGAGGACGTTGAACACCTCTGGATGGGCCTTCTCGACCTCATCGAGGAGAATCACCGAGTATGGTCGATGGCGCACGCGTTCGGCAATATTGCCGCCTTCCTCGTGCCCGACATAGCCTGGCGGCGACCCAATAATCTTTGAGACCGAATGTTTCTCCATGAACTCAGACATGTCGATACGGACCAGGGCGTCTGGATCATTGAACATAAACTCAGCCAGTGCTCGCGAGAGCTCGGTCTTACCCACACCAGTTGGTCCAAGGAAGAGGAACGAGCCAATCGGACGATTTGGGTCAGCAATACCCGCTCGTGAACGCTTGATGGCGTTGGCGACGAGACTAATCGCATGGTCCTGCCCCACCACTTTCTTCTTGAGTTCGTCTTCGATACGCGCAAGCTTTTGTGCCTCAGCTTCGAGCATGCGAGAGACCGGGATACCCGTCCAGCGTGATACGACATTCGCAATATCTTCTTCGGTCACTTCTTCCTTCAAGAGACGGCGACTGCGCTGCAGCTTCTTGAGACGCTTTTGGTGAGTGTCGAGCTCACGTTCAATCGCGGGGATGGTGTCATAACGGATTTCGGCTGCGCGTGAGAGATCAGCCATCGCTTCGGCACTTTCAGCTTCAAGGCGGAGTTCTTCGAGTTCTTTCTTCAGCTTACCCATTGCACCAAGCGCTTCTTTTTCATTTGTCCACTTGGTTTCGAGCGCCGAGGTGGTTTCCTTGAGTTCACCAATTTCGGTATCGATATCCTTGAGACGTTCTTTGACACGCTTCTTCTGTTCGGTTGTCAGCTCTGAGGCAGTTGCTTCTTTTTTGAGGGCTTCTTTTTCAATTTCGAGACGACGAATCTGCCGATCAGATACGACCAGTTCTTCTGGCTTGTTCTCGAGTGAGATACGCAGGGCCGAGGCGGCTTCATCGATAAGGTCTACCGCCTTATCTGGCAAGAAGCGGTCGGTGATGTAGCGCGAGGAAAGATTGACCGCTCCGACAATCGCATCATCGGTAATACGCACCCCGTGGAAGAGCTCGTACTTCTCAGCGATACCTCGCAGAATCGCAATCGCGTCTTCGTGACTTGGCTCATTTACATACACTGGCTGGAAGCGCCGTGTCAGTGCTGGGTCGCGCTCGATGTGCTTTTGGTATTCCTTGAGGGTTGTCGCACCGATAACACGGAGTTCACCACGGGCGAGAGCAGGCTTGAGCATATTGCTCGCATCCATCGAACCTTCGGCCTGGCCAGCTCCCACAATCGTATGGAGTTCGTCGATAAAGAGAATAATTTGCCCTTGTGAGGATTCGACTTCTTTCATGACCGCCTTGAGGCGCTCTTCGAATTCACCACGGAACTTGGTACCAGCTACCAGTAGTCCGAGATCGAGAGAGAGAATCTCTTTGCCCCTGATTGACTCAGGCACTTGGTTCTGCGCAATCTGCTGGGCCAGACCTTCGGCAATCGCCGTCTTCCCTACACCAGCTTCACCGATGAGGACCGGATTGTTCTTGGTACGACGAGAGAGAATCTGAATCACTCGCTGCACTTCAACATCACGACCAATCACGGGATCGAGTTTGTTTTCTTGGGCGAGCTTGGTGAGGTTGCGCGTATACTTCGCAAGTGAGCGAAACTTCTTTGGCGCCTCAGCGTCAGTGACACGATTCTCGCGAATTTCTTTGATGGTGTTCATCACTCGGGTCTTGTCGATACCGGCACGTTGCATGATTTCGATTGCCGGACCGGGGTTCTCGAGCACTGCGACAAAGAGGTGCTCGACGCCAACATACGAGTCACCGAGTTGTTCGGCGAGCTGGCCTGAGTATTCGAGGGCCTTAGCTAAGTCAGCAGTGAGATACAGCTGGTAGGACTGCGAGACCGTTGTATTGGTTTCTGGTCCTTCGAGCGCCTCGAGAAGGAGGTCCGAGAGCGCAATAATATCAATATCCATCCGGTCGAGGACCGAAATCACCATACTCTCCTCCTGCAGGGCCAAGGCCGTCATGAGGTGTACTGGACTGACATGATTTTGACCTCGCTCAATAGCGAGTTCGTGGGCCTTTCGTATAGCTTCTTTGGCTTTGGATGTAAAATTGTGAAAACTAGGCATGGTGAACAAATTATACGGCACTTCCTCTAAAGGGAGACGGGCAATGCAGTCGTATCTGTCGGACAAGCGGTCTATCGGCGTGGAAGTACTCTTATAATGCTATAAAAAACGCCTTTTGTCTAATCTACGAAAAAGACCGGCGCTCTGGGGCGCCGGCCATCATTTTCACTGACCTGTCGTGGGAGGTACCTAGTCTGGAAACTTGAGCGGTATCCCCAACCCAACCGCTTTGATGACAGCGGCTGCCAGTTCGGTAACGGCAGCTTGGGCCTGCTCCTGGCAGTAAACCACCGCCATGAGTGCCTCGAGCTGCTCGGACAAGTGCTTGTTCTCGTTCATGAGCCGGTTCCGATCATCGGCCATCTTGTCCGCCTGCTCTAGGATTCGTACCTTTTCATCCTCGTACCCTTCGACGTCACGCGCCCGAAGCGCCTTCTGCTCGGTCAGCGCAGCGTCCGCCACTCGAACGTTGTGCTGATACGCCTTGGCAACGTAGAGCAGCTGACCGAGCATCTGCCGACGCGCGCGCTGACTGGTGTTGGCTTTCAGCCAAGCTTCGAAGTCAGCTTCGGTTCCCTCCACCAAAGCTACTGCCGGTTCAAGTGACAGCATCTCGACGGTACTTTTCTTTGACATCGCACGACCCCTTCTGTTGTGTCTGAGCAAAACAATGTCATACACATAATCAATAGTCAACACAGGGGTCGACGCACAGATTTATGTCTCCGTCGTATGCACTACCTTAGAGTCGCCAAGTGTTTGGTCAACACATCGAGCATTCGGTCAATATCGTGAGTCGTGGTATCGGGTCCGAGCGTGAAGCGGAGTGTCGACGCTGCTCGCATCTCATCTCCCGTCATTGCGAGCACCACAGCACTGGCTCCACCACCCTTACTACTACAGGCGCTCTTTGTACTCGCGGCGATACCGTGAGCATCAAGCGTGATGACCGCAAACTCAGCATCAATACCAGGAATAGAAATATGAATATTATTCGCAACGCGCGCATCACCTACCGGACCATTGACAACTGCAGTCGGGATCCGCTTTTGCATCTGCTCAAATGCATAATCACGAACCACTGCCACGGCCTCACTCCGCGACTGCCAGTTCTCTTGTGCTTCTGTGAGAGCGGTCGCAAAGGCGGCAATGAGGTGTACCGGCTCAGTCCCCGGTCGAAGTCCCATTTCCTGGCCACCGCAGCGAAGAAGCGGATCTATAGTCACCCCCTTTTTCATAACGAGCGCCCCTACGCCTTTGCCCCCACCACACTTGCCCCCATCAAGCGACAACAGATCGGCTCCGAGACGAGCCAGTTGGCAGGGCAACCAGAGTGGAGCCTGCGCTGCGTCGACATGAAGTAGGATGGAGGTACCAAATTCTTTTTCTTTTTCATCGAGCACCCGTCGCACCTCGCGACACGGCGTAATAACACCCACTTCACTATTAACGTACGCCAGGGTAACAAGTACAACTGACGCATCTACCGCACTGCGCAAAGCGGCTATATCGAGACGCCCGTCATCACGGACTGGCACATACCGCACGACTACCCCCATCCGCTCGAGCACATCGAGTGTACGTAACGTAGCCGGATGCTCGAGCTTCGTCGAAAGTACCGTCATCTGACTATACGGACGACCTTCCTGATGCAGAGACTTCAGCACTCCCCGCAGAGCGAGGTTGTTACTTTCGGTTCCGCCACTCGTAAAAACTACCCCCGTGTCTTGTACCTCAAGTATACGTGCGACCGTGGTCCGAAATTCCTCAAGCGCACGTTTGGCCCGCACCCCCTCCAGATGGATACCACCAGGGTTACCAAAATCATCACGCAAAAAGCGAGTCATCGCAGCCACCGCTGCCTCGGTCATTGGTGTCGCTGCCGCATAATCAAGATACACTCGTTTTTTAGTTCGAGGTCTTTCCTCGAACTTAGAGTTTTTCTTTGGCCAGAATCTCATTTCGAAATCATGACACGGGCTGTTCTTTCTGTAAATATCTGCTATACTCTCACGTACATTTAGTAGTCGAGCCATACTCCCCCAGGCTTTTATAAGTGGAACTCCACGCACACATTATTTATCATGGCAAAATCAGTCACCCCTGCAGTCACCAAACGACCACCGATAGTTGTGGTAATGGGTCATATCGACCATGGCAAATCAACGCTCCTCGACTACATCCGCAAGACTAACGTAGTTGACGGTGAAGCTGGTGGTATCACCCAACACCTCTCGGCCTACGTGGTAAACCACAAGACCAAAGAAGGGGCGGACGAACGTATCACCTTCCTCGATACCCCCGGACATGCCGCCTTCCAAAAAATGCGCCTGCGTGGTGCCGACGTCGCTGATGTAGCGATTCTGGTCGTCTCAGCCGAAGACGGAGTGAAGCCACAGACGCTCGAAGCCCTCGCTGCCATCAAAGAAGCAGGTATTCCATTTATCATTGCTATCAACAAAATCGACAAGCCTGGGGCTGATATCCTCCGCACTCAGACGAGTCTCATCGAACACGAGATATACATTGAAGGGATGGGTGGTGACATCCCTTGGGCCCCGATCTCAGCCAAGGCTGGTACCGGTATCAGCGACCTTCTGGACCTTGTCATCCTCTCAGCAGATATTCTCGACTTATCGGGAGATACGACCGCATCAGCAGTGGGTACTGTCGTCGAAGGTAAACTCGACTCAAAGCGTGGCACCACCGCCACCATCATCATCAAAAACGGTACCCTCAAGAGTGGTCAGTTTGTTGTGTCTGGTAACGCCTTCGCACCCGTACGTATCATGGAAGACGCTACCGGTAAGGCCATCAAAGAAGCGACACTCTCTGAGCCGGTTGGTATCGTCGGTTGGAGTACTATTCCAAAAGCAGGAGCGGCTTTCTATACCGTAACGAGCAAAAAAGAAGCCGAGGCAGCGGTCAGCGCCACCGCCACACCAGCTATCGCTGCCCACAAAAAGACCAACCTCCCCACAATTCCGATTGTCATTAAGGCAGACATGCTCGGTACCGTCGAAGCAATTGAACACGAGCTCTCACAATTCACTTCCGAGCGTATTACCGTCCGTATCATCGACTCAGCCGTCGGACCAATTACTGCCAACGACGTGCAGTCAGTGAGTGCCACCAAAGACGCCATCATTGTGGGCTTTAATGTGAAAGTAGACCGTGAAGCCAAAGACCTTGCGGAACGCCTTGGTGTCGAAATCGATACCTTCTCGGTAATCTATGAGCTTTCAGACTGGCTCAACACTGCGCTCAAGAACCGCACCCCAAAGATGGAAGAAAAGGTTGTCACTGGTCATGCCAAAATCCTCAACCACTTCAGTACCCAAAAGAACACCCATGTTCTTGGTGCTCGGGTCGAAGATGGTGTCATGAAACTCGGAACTAGTGTTCGTGTGCTCCGTCGCGATGTAGAAGTTGGCAAGGGTGTAATCAAAAATCTCCAGCAGCAGAAGTCAGACGTCAAGCAAGTCGATGAAGGAGAATTTGGTATGCAGGTGGATGCGAAGTTTGAAATTGCTCCCGGCGATATCCTCGAAGGCTTCGAACTAGTTATCACATAGTACGTCCGTCTAAAATGAGCCCTAGCTTCGTTACGTTTCGCAAAAATCTATTCACTGTACACCAACGTACACCTTATAGCTTTTTGCTCACGTGCCTTGCTATCATCTCATTTTAAACGGACTCTGCACGTAACAACTGCTCACCTGATTGAATAAATATTATGATCAAACAACTCAACTACGACAAACACGACCGCGCCACCTCACTCATCCGTGAGGTAGTGGCAACGTATATTCGTAACGAAGCGAACACCAACCCCCTCATCACGGTAACCAATGTCTCCGTCTCTCCCGACTACCGCAAGTACACCGTCTTCTTTACCACTATCCCTGACGGCCGTGAAGAGGACGCCCTCATCTTCCTCAAGCGCTCGGCGAGCGATATCCGTAGCTTCGTAAAGAAACACACCAAGCTCAAGATCATCCCCCACCTCGAGTTCTCAGTTGACTACGGTGAGCGCCACCGCCAGCACATCGATGAGATTGCCGCTGATATCGATGAACAAGAAGGAGTCACCCAGGAACAAGTGATTGAACGCCTCATGGAGGCTGGGAATGTGGTGCCGGAAAGTGAGACAAAATAAAAACCTTTCGGCAAGCCGAAAGGTTTTTATTTTGAGGCCAGAGCGGGAATCGAACAGTACCTGTTCAGTACAGGTTGTCGCTCTTTTTAAACAAAAGAGCTGGCAACCATTTTCGATTCCTTGCAACGCTTTTCAAATGAAAAGCTGCAACGCTCTATCCTCCACATTCACTTCGTTCATTTGAGGCCAGAGCGGGAATCGAACCCGCGCATGGAGGTTTTGCAAACCACAGCGTTTCCACTTCGCCATCTGGCCTTTGTGTCCGCTACTATAGCATTATTCCTGGTGAGTACAAAACTGTGCACTCGGAATGAATCATGGTACGATAGCGCCAACCAATTGTTTATACAATTGTGTTGTGCCGGGGTGGCGAAATCGGTAGACGCGCAACACTTAAAATGTTGTGAGCTATTGCTCATATGGGTTCAAGTCCCATTCTCGGCACTTTCAAACACAAACACCTTTCGATTAATCGAAAGGTGTTTGTGTTTGAAACTTACTTGTGCGCAGGAGAGGACTTGAACCTCCATGGGTCACCCCGCTTGCTCCTAAGGCAAGTGCGTCTACCGTTTCGCCACCTGCGCAGATGGGTGTACGCGAGAGTGTATCACATCTCGTCGTCAGGTGCTATCTGCTTGCCTTTATTAATAAAAAATTGTATACTCTCGCCACCAAAATGCCTTCTTAGCTCAGTTGGTAGAGCAGCTCCCTCTTAAGGAGACGGTCCGAGGTTCGAATCCTCGTGGGCGGACTAAAGACAGAAACACCTGACGACAAAGCAAGTTCTCTGCCGTACAATCAAGCGGACGGGCGAGTGGCGGAATTGGTATACGCGCGTGGCTTAGGACCACGTCCCGCAAGGGTTAGAGGTTCGAGTCCTCTCGAGGGCAC
>JACCDR012120736.1_pt1 | contig 12278 bp, 11 predicted proteins | sample 7446431 | NCBI WGS metagenome assembly JACCDR01 (sample SAMN15323443, study PRJNA562643) | freshwater metagenome | isolation source: river surface water | place: USA:Blue River Watershed | collected 2017-08-17
CTCCCGCCTGCCTGTTTCAGTGTCGCACTGCCGGCGAGGCCGTCAGCACGTGGGCTGCCGAGGCGACCTTGCGCGGCGTGTCTGTGCCCCCGACCCCGTGGCTGCGCCGGCCATAATTGTTCCATTATGGCTGCTCCCCAGGCCAGCGCCGGTCCCGCCGACTCCCTTGACGCGTTGGACCTGTCGCGGTACGCGCGAATGTTGCGACACTCCGCGCCGTGGGACGACGACGTCGTGGATCGCCTGGAGACGGAGCGCATCCGTCTCTTCAACATTGCAACTCGCCGTCTCTCGTCTCCGTGGAAGAGGCGCATGGCTATGTGCGTCTCGCTGCAGTGGGTCGAAGAACCATTGGCACGCGGGCGATGCAGCCTCACCGGCTCCCTGCGCGTTGTTGCCAAGGCGCGCGCCCGGTTCTGCAACAAGCCCTTTGAGGAGACGACCTTGTTGGTGCGGCGTTGCCTGGTCCGTGTCATCGACGCCGCCGTGCGCGTAAACACCCTTCCGTGGTTTTTAATGTTCGATTCGCTGTGCGAGCTGGACTACGACCCCACTCCGGACCGGATTGCCTATTATCTCCGGTGCAAGGCGATCATCGACGGCAGGTGCCACGTCAAACGTTCTTGAGCCTGATGCGGGGCTGCATCGCAATACACTCCATGCAGCACCCCAGAGTAATCAGCAAGATCGCCGTGACCGCGATAAAGAGATCGGTCGCCCACCTCTCGGGCTCGACCCCCTCCTGCTTAGGGGCGGCAATAAACGACGACACCCGTCGCTCTCGGCGGATCTGGGGCGCGGCCTTGCACAAGCCGCTTGCGGGGTGAATCCCGGCCGGACAGCCACACGAACCGTCTGCAAGCAGCCACGCGTTGGGGTCCCCGCACGCCGACGCGTCGCATTGGCCAGTTTCGCGGTTCACTCGGCCCTTGCCGCGACACGCGCAGCCGGTGCCGTTCCACCAGCCAGCCACGCCGCACGCGTTTGTTCGACAGGTCGGTCCGGTCCGTCCCGGCGCACAGGCGCACGCAGCAGTCGGCCCCGTCCCGCTGAGCGAACCGCGCAAGCCGCAGTCCCACTGCTCGCACGCGATGCCGCTGAACGGCGGCCGGCACGCGCAGCCCACAAGCGTTCCGCTGCACGCGCCTCTGCCGCTGCACCGAGACACCGAGCACTCCTCTGCCGAGAATTCGCAGTCGGCGCCGAATCGCCTGTTGCCGGGGCACGCCGCTTCCTCGGCCTTCCACGCCGCGCGGGGTATCGCTGGTGAGTCGGTCGCGGGACGGGGCACCCCGTCTTGGACGGCCCACAGGTGCGCGGCCGGGTCTCTGCTTGCGCGCGGCGTGTCGTGCCATTCGGGCGCCGCGTTGGGAGCCATCGACACCTCACCACTCTTGTGCACTACGCGGAGCGAGCGGGTGTCGTGGCGGTTGTAGGTGACGATAGCCCCGTCGTAGTCGGTGTAAGCAACCTCCTCTCCGTGCGGGACGCACGGGCCCTCGCCGCCGGCGCGCACGCGGCCCGGGGCGCAGTGACACTCGCTTCGGCCCGTGGTGGCGTCGGCAAAGCATTCCTCCCCGGCGGGGCAGGCGAGCGAGGCGTCACACGGTGCGTGTGTCGGCCCGGCCCCGTCTCGTCGCGGCTGCGAGCACCAGTCGCGGAACGCCTGCGCCCCGCGCGCTGGGTCAAGGCGCGATCGGTCCGAGCACCGCCACTGGACCACCGAAGTGTCTCCGTACTCGAACAACGCCTCAATGTGTTCGGCGCCGTGCACGGCCAGAATGACGCCATTTGACTCGGATGCGCACCATTTCCACTTGCTGGCCCCCGAACACATCCAATCGTCAAAGACGCGCGGCGCCGTCACGACATCGATTGTTCGGCGTTCGGCGTCCGGCGGGACGGCGGCGTTGCAGTGCAGCCACCGCTTGTCCCATCCGTAGGGGCATACGCACTCTCTCGGTCCGCCCAGCGACCCGTCGCCACAGACGGCGCCGTGCGGCTCGCAATGACGGTCTTTGGCGCACGCGCCTGGCCATTCCGCGCCGACCGAGAGCCCAGCCACAAGCGCCAGAACACACACGACGGCATGGACGAGCATAAGAATTGGGATGCCCGCTCCGCTGGTTCCTATATATGACGGCGCATGTCAGTTTGGCGTATGTGCACCGAGTACCGAGCCTTCGCCACCATACCATGAGCACCTACAGACAGGTTGTGCCTAGCGACTACGCCAGCGGGTACACCGGCAGGTACACCGGGGCCGTCAAGTTCCTTTGCGGTCTTTCCGCCTATCATCTTGTCATGTTTGTCGTGACGTGCATCCTCCTTTTCTCGCATCACGCCGAGGACCGTTTGACGCACGCGCCCACGCACTTCTCTATCAACGGAACGCCTGCGTGGAAGGGCGGCGAGACCGAAACCGGCTGGCACCCTGCGGCAGGTCTTGCCGTGGCTCTTGCTTGCTACCTGGTGTCTGCGTGGGTGATGCTGTGGGACCCGGAGTCCCGCAACAAGCACACTTGGTGGCCGATTGCCAACTCCACCATCATCGGCGTTGGCAACGCCGCTGCGTTTGTGTCTATTTCGGCCTTTGTCGGAATGACCGACCTGTACGAGATCCTCGCTGCGTCTTTCGTTAAGATTGCGTGTGGATGTCTGTCTGGCGTGCTCATTCGCGACGCCATTCGTAGCGGGTCTGCCACTGCCGACGAGAAGCACCCCGAGCACATGCTTGGCATGCTCGTGTCGTTTGTGTCGTCGGTCGTCTACATTCTTGCGGTGAACAATCTTGACGGGATTACCCCTTTCAAGGGCTACGGGAACAACGTCGACACTGCCGACGATGCGGTGACCGCTGGTGTTTGGCTGTGGATTATCTCGCAGTTCCTTGCGGACTTCGTGTTTATCCTTGTTACGGGGGTTGGCCCTTTGACCAAGTGGCTGCGCAGCGGTGCGCAGTACAGCACGCGCAAGGAACGCCTGGAAAGCGAGTCGATCGAGACCGACGCCTGGCTTCTGGCCTCTATTTTCGCGGTGCTGTACGCGGCTGGAGTGGGAATCTCCTGGGCCGGGTACTTCAGTGGAACTAAGCTCTCCGCTAACCGGTACGCGCCCATCTATCACCAGACGGCGGCACACCCCACCGTTGCAAACTCCGATGCGCCTCCCGTCGGCCTTCTTCTGCCGATTGCGTGGACGACCGCGTTCGTCCTGCAGTTTGCTCCCAACATCCTGAGCTACATGCATTACGACAAGAATAACTCCGACCTCAACGACACGGCCAAGAACTGCGCGGTCAGCTTCTCGAACGCCCTTGTGTTCGTCCTCCTGGCTATCATCTGCGGCATTCGCGGCCTGAACGAGGTCATCTTCCTCGGCGGCCTTTCCGTTGTCACCGGGATCACCATGGGCTACTACAACAAGAACCAAGGCAACATGTACCTTGGCCTGGTCACCTTTTTCAACATGGTGCCGTGGATTCTTGTTGCCATCAAGCTGTACAGTGGCAAGCCCGACGGCGACGTCGACGACCTTGTCTCCGGCATCTTCTGGCCTCTGTTTGTTCTCGTGCTGGCCGGGTGTGTCATTGACATGTTGATCCGAGGCAGCCTCCGGACGAAGTCTCGAAAGGATGTGACTGGGACGTTCAACGTGCTGTGGTGGCGCCACCTGATCATGCGCGTGATCCACCTTGCCGGCCTTGCACTCATCACCGGACTGGTTCTCGCCAACGACGGCGCCCTCTACACCAAGGCCGAGGCGCGCGCCATGATTGCCATCGTTGCCACCCCCTGAAGCGCACGCACCGCCCGCTGGCTCGCGCCGTTTCCGGTGTCGCTGCATCTTGTCCGCCGCACGCGCGCCGACGCACCGCCATAATAAAAGGCTGTTTGCCAAACCATGCCGTCCGCCCCGGTCATGTCGATTGCGTTCGGTATCGCGGCCCTGTTCATCGCCATGGCTCACGGCCTCACGATGTTTAGCGGCGAACAGGACACGCTGGTTGCGTCCTGCGTGGTGCCCGTTGCCCTCTTTGTCCGTTTGTACATGTGTGTATTGACTGTTGCCGATCAAAACTACAGGCTTGCTTGTGCCGTCGAGGTGGCCACCATTGTCGGCTGCGTCTTCGACATTGCGATGACCGCATTCGGGCTGGCGTCCCCGACTGCCACCTTCCGGGGGTGGGTGCAGCTTCTCCCGTTCCCGTTTGGACTTGCTGTGCCTGCCACCGGGTTTGCTTTGTCGGCGGCGGTGCTGTTGCGCGAGTCAGCCAGCCTACCCAAGAAGCTGGTTCAGCTTCTGGCAAGCGTGTGCCTTACAGGGGCTGGCGCGATCGAGGGCGTCGGCCGGACCCCTGCCTCCCTCTTATGGCACGCCGGCTGCGCGTTCTGCGTGCTTCTTGTGTCGCTTCGCTTTGGCGGCCTGTCGGGCCAGCTGGCTTTTGCCCGGTCCGTCACGGTGATGAGCCTGTCCGACGTCGACCTGGCGGATGCGTATCGGGGCGAGTCGCCACAAGACGACGGCGACGACCTGGCAAAGGCGACCCTAGCGCCGGAAACCCAAGATTCCGCCATATAAGACCGTCTTCGCCTGGTACCTGGACGCTTTGATGGACTTGTTGCGTAAAGAACGGCCCGTTGCAATAACTATCGCGTACAAAGAGGCGTCTAATGCCAAGGCCGCCCCGTGTGTCATGCGCCTCGAGCTGTTCCTGATGATGCTTGACCGCTGCCGCAACGGGTGCCCGCCGCTGACAATTGACCCGGAAAACCCGCCCGCGTACCACGCCGAGCTACAGATGGCGGTGCCCTGCGGCGGGCGCCACTGCCCGTGGATGCCCCTGGCGACCCGCGTGGACCGGGACACGCAGACTCCGTGCAAACACAACCCGCCCAAGAGCACGCACGTTCTCTGTGTCGCGTACTGTCAGGATTCGTACGCCGTGCGAGTGACGCTCGACCGTCGATTCGACACGGCGCGCGAGAAGGAGTCGTACCGGTCGGCGGTCGTGAGCGTTACGGTGGCGGACGCCGCCCGCGTGGCCAAGTTCGTGGTGGACACCATCCGGTGGAGTCACCGCCACACCAACGCGATCTACAACGAGCACGTCGACCGCGTTATGCAGTCGGGTGTGAACTTGTCGGATGCGCGCCGGGTACCCGAGGCTCTTATGGAGACGTACGTCGAGCGCGTCGACGAGCACTTTGAGGAGATTGAAGAAATCCAACAGTCCGAGCGCACATGCAAGTGCGGCTTCCTGAGCCGCCTTGGCGACGCGTTCGGCTCCCTCTGCGACAACGGGTGGAAGACATACAACGAACAGGGGTACTACTGCAACCAGACGGTGTCGTGCGTTGCGTCGGCCTCGAGCAGCCGGGGCGACTTTGTCGACGATTCCAATCCTGGTGCGCCCGTGTACTATGAGCCTGTTCCGCGCCCCATGATTTGCTCCGAGTTCGTGGCAGCAGCATTGCAACTGACCGAGTACTCTGTTTACTTCCCGCTGGACCCCGGGTTCTACACGCCGTATGCCATCGTCAACACCCTGCGCCTTCTCCCGACCGTCACGGTGAGCTCGCCCCTGACCGCGTCCACCGTCGATTGATAAACAGCCTATACCAGCAACGCGGCCGCCTCGCGCAACTTAGCGGAATCGGATCGCGATGTCGCGCCGTTTGTCGCTGGTGCCGGATCAGCCTGCCGCTTCACCTTGGGCTCTTTGCCGCGCGGCGTTTCCGGCACCTCTGTCTTCCGCGCCTTTTTCAATGCGCCCCCCACAGGAGCGTGCGCGGGCACCGGGGGGTACTCTCGCGAGACCGTATCCTTCCGCGCCACCGCATCGGCAATAATGCTGTTCAGCTCCTCGTTGTAGCCCTCGTCTTCCTGGCCCGTGGTCTCCGCCAGCATTTCGGCCACGTCAATGCGCGCCTCCTCGATGAACTCGGTTCGGTCGGCAACGTCCAGACCAACGTCGCCAACCGCGTTCGAGCCGGCCGTCGACCTCTTGAGGACGTTTGCCGCGCGCGAGAGCATCCCGGACATCTCCGTCACGTTTTTGAGCGCCTTGGTGGCCATGTGCGCGTTCATCACCGCCGTGGCCTGCTGGTGCATGGTGTTGAAGAGAGCCATGCTCTGTTGCAGTGTCTTGAGACGCGCTGCCTCTGCTCGTGCGCCGGCTGCGTCCCCTGCCCCCTGCTTGGTCGCAATAATGCTGTACGACTCGTCGATCTGTTCTCGCAGCGCTTCCACCCGTTCGTTCAAGTCCGCCGACATTTGTTCGATATCCGCAAAGGTCCTCTCCTCCTTGTTTGGCGTGCCGCCTGTCAGAAGGCCGCTTGCCTCGTCGTCGCCGTCGCGACGGCACAGGCGCGCCGCCGCCCAGCTGAGGAACGCGCCCATGAACGGAAGACCAGGCTCGCGCGGTGGTATGCCCAAATTTGTGACCTAGTCTCAGGCGCCGATCGGCCTGTATATACGATGACGGCCGGTCGCGCACCATTCACATGCACGCGGGCCCGATAAGCGACAGCACTCGTGTTGTAATCTTATCGGTCATCGCCGCCTTCTTCTTTGGGTTTGGATCTGCTGCACAGGAACAGATTTATTCACAAATCAAGACTTGGACATGGGGAGAGAGCCGACCGCCGCGGGGCGTCGTCCTTCTTACCGACGTGTTGTTTGCGGTGGCCTTTTACTCCGGGGCCGCCCGCGCCTACCGCTACATGGTGGCCCGGCCAGGCAGCCGGCCGCGCGACTCGGAAGACCCCCCGGACAGCGAAGAGTAGAGCCCCCGGGCGGCGAAGACAACGAGCTGCGCGTGCCGCTGCCAAGTTACGACTCCGGGCTAGAGCTCCAGGCCCAGCTGTCGCTGGAAATGTATATAGTCTTGTTCCACGAATCGCCGCTGGTTGCCGTGGACGAGGCATCGGATACGGAGTCCGACTCCGAGACTAGCGGCAGCGAGCTTACAGACGGGGACAAGGACGACTTGAGAGACATCCAGCATTAAAATCTGTGTTTGCATTAGGGCGTGTTTACGAATGTGCTGCTCGTAAGCGCCGGGCGACGCCTGGCGGGGGCCGACCCTACCGTTGCCGCCTGTCGCGGCCTCGGGGTCGAATACACAACACGAACGCGGTCCATCGGGTTGGGTTCCGCGGCGGGTGCGCCCTCGATGTCGGCAGTAAGCCCGATGGTGCGCAGCCCCGGGTGACGGGCCAGCACCGACCGCACAAAGGCGCCGGTCGCCGGCGTGCCAGTTAGGTCGACGTGTTCCAGCGACACGATGGACAGAAGTTCGCAGACGTTTTCGTCTTTGAGCGACGAGAATCGCAGACTCAGTGTGCGAATGGGGGACCGGAAGAGGGCGGCTACTCCCGCGCCACACACAAGGGGACACTCCTCAACTCGCAGGACGGTCAGCAATGACGCGCGAGGGCTGACGGCGTTCCAAACTCGGTCGTCCATCCCGGCGCACCCGCGGACGACAAGTTCTTGCATGCCGGCCGGCAGCATTTGCGCCAGGCCCGACGCAGTGAGCCCGGGGCACGACAAGCACCACAGAGACGCAAGCGACCTCGACGCCGCCAGGGAGGACGGCACGCCGACAAACCGAACGTCGCGGAGGCCAAGGTGTTCAAGCGTCGCGATTTGTGCCAGGTTTGTCACGTCGTCCTTGTCTAGCGTTACGCCGGTCAGCACGAGGCGCGCAAGGGGCGCGGCAAGCGCGTGAGTCAGCCGCCAACCAACCTGCGCTGGAATGACAATCCGCTGGAGCTTGCGGTCAACAATGAGGCGCTGCGTGTCCGTTTCCAGTGTGACGGGCGGGAGACTGACGCCGGTGAGGTCGGACATGGGCCCGGCTGGCTCGCGCAGCACTCGCTCAAGCGCAGCCTTCGTCGGCCTAACGCGAGAGAGGTCGAGGTTAGCCGGCTTGAAGTCGCCGGGCGTGAACACAACATCTTCGCGACCAACCAGCCAGGACTGGAGGCGCCGCAGACACGCCTCCACGCCCGCCGGAGGAGCGCGCGCCGGGTTTGGATCGCTTGCATAAGCGTCGACGGGTGTCGCCGCGCTTCGGCTGCCGCCGAGAACGGAGATGCGAGCTGCTGCCGCCGCCTCGATCAGCGGCGGCCATCCCCACACAAGCAAGCGCCGAATTGGCGTTGTCGCGTAGTCGTACGGGTTCTTTAGGCTAAGACGCGCGTGTCGTGTGATTGCAGCGGCTGTGGCAACGTCAACGAGGCCAAGCACCGACTCGGCCTGCGAATAGGGCGGCGCCAACACCATCGAATCACGACTGCCTGGAGTATATGGATCGCGCCTTCATACATCACAAACGCTTCCGGGGTTCGGTCATGAATCCACCCGGACGTATCTACGGTTGGTTCGAGGAAACATACTACGGCACGCCTGTGCCTTCACAGGGGATGCATCCTGCATTCGGAGTAAACGAGGATGGGTGGGTCGTTTCCAGCCAATCTAGTCCGGGGCGAAGCCCGGTCGGGCCTTCAGCGCACCCTGATTCCACGGTTCCGTTAACCCCGCTCGACGGTGACGCGCGCCGTTATCCCTCGGTGTCTTCGCCCCTGTTCGGCGTTCCCGGCTATCGCTCGGCGTTGTCGCCCATGCCGAACGACGGTGGCGACCTCGACGAAGCGGCGCAACCGTTGGCTGCCATGTCCCAGTCCGACAATTTCGTGGCATCTTCTGCGAGTGCTGACGTCGGTGCCTCCCTGCCGAACGACGGCGGCAACATCGAAGAAGCGGCGCGACCTTTGGCTGCCATGTCCCAGTCCGACAATTTCGTGGCATCTTCTTCGAGTGCTGCCGTCGGTGCCTCCCTGCCGAACTCTGCACAGCCGGCTTCGATTGTGCAGAGGGGGGCGGTTTTGAATAGGCCGGAACGCCGGGCCGCTGCCGCATCACCTGGTGTGTCGTCCGACAACATCCGGGCAGTGGGCACTCAGGCGCTTATGCAGCCATTGCCTCTCGCCGGCTGGCCAGATGACCCCAAAAGAGTGCTACGGGGGCGTCCGGCCGACGACGAAACACGCGAACCGAACCCGCGCATCCCGATTCTGACAGATCACGATCGGAAGTGTCTGGACGATCTCGATGCATTCACGCGGGACCCGCTCACAGGCGAGATGATAACTGACGTATCGTCGGAGTCGTTGCAGGCGGACATCGAGACACGCTTTATGCCGGAATGGACGTGGAACCTGGTCACCCACATCGAACTAACAGGCAAATTCAAGCAGTTCAGCGCAGCTGCGCGGTGGTGTGCTTTCCGAGCACAGTCGTACATTCTGCCGGCTGGCGTAATTGTGGATAGCACGACGCCGGTGCTTACACTGTGTGCCAGGGCGTACCTATTGCGCTACAGGAACTCGGAGATGCGACTTACAGTCGATAGGAAATATGGTGTCGAACCGGTTGTAGGCCCGGAAGTCACCCCAGACGAGCTCCAAGAGGTGTCCAAATACTGCCCCCGATGCGGATGTCAGAAGGTGCGCCTGACACGCGTGAAGCGCGCGCGAGATCAAGGGTCTACAGGCGTTCATCCCAAGGTCGCCGCGACCGCGTACGTCCCTCACCTGACCTGTGATGTGGACAGCATTCCCAACCGGGAGACCCGACAGAAATGGCAAGACATCCGCGCGCAGTTGAACGATTTCATTTTTCATGTTGCCTTTTGGCTTGCAACCAAGTCGGGCGCAGATACGGCGATGATGCAACACGTCCGGAATGTCCTTCGACGCGGGCACTGGGACCGGCGTCGTGTCAGGACACACGGTTCCTCGATCAATCTCGCGGAGGACGAATCGGACTGACGTCGGTGAGTGTGGTCTTGGCCGACGCAAGGGCGACGGCGCGCACCGTAAACCGGTCCCCTGGCACCAGCCGCGGCCCGTCGGTCGGCGTAGTCCAGTTGAACTTTGCCGTTTCGATCGGCAAGGCGTCCGGGTCGCCGCCCAGGCGGCGAATGTTCTCCGCTGCTGCGCTGTCTACGCAAGCACATTCAGACTCCGTCTTCACCGCCACAGTAAAGGTAGACGTTATGGTTGTTTTCATTCGAGTCGATGCCGCCTGTTTCGCCTCGGCTGAAAGCGGGGTGAGTACTACCGTCTGGTCTGTGTCGCCCATCTGGGCAACGATCTGATAGCGCATGCCGTGAGCACATTAGGCAAGCCGACTGTTTATACTACTGATGTTCTCGTGCTTTTTGCTTGCGACTGATATGATTCTTCTTGCCCTTCGCGCCCGCTTGCGGCTGAGCTGCGCTGACACTGGGCTCGGTTGTAGGGGCCCTAGGGTAACCGGCGCCAAGCGCCGGCAGTCTCAGCAGCGGCACGCCGGGGTCGTCTCGCCCATCGCCATCGGCCACAGGCTGCATAGGTTCTTTGAAGGGCACGGCGTCGGAATACTCACCCTCTTCATTCCCCGCGCCACCATCAGACGCATCCAATGGTGCCACTTGGGAGCTGGCGGGTCTCCTAGGAGATACCGCATCGTTCGCACGACGCAGTTCATGTAGATTGCGGAAGAGCCGTTTGCTCGTATTTTGTGCCCGGAACAAGAATTCTTGCACGGTATCGAGCGATGTGATCCCGCCCGCTTGCACAGCTTGTATCGCGCTCGCGATCTCGTCAAGCATCTGGTCGGCCTCTTGTATAGCAGGTTCCCGAACCCCGTTGATAAGGGTGGATGCCTTCGGGTTGCTTAGGATCACGTCCGACAGATCCGTTCTGGTAAGGGTGAGGTCCTCCCGTGCAACGCGCAGTTCATGCAGCATGGACTCCTTCTCTGCGTCTGTTATCGATGTGTCGGCTTGCACTTCTCTGTCTGCACCCTGCGAGCCTGGGGACGATGTGCCATGGCGTGGCATGCTCGGGCCGTTATGGCCATTGCCCACACTCTGGCGCTTTGCAGGCGGCTCGTCGGCTGCCTCAAGCCGATCGTCGTCATCGCCCAAATCGTCTTGCCCACGGACACCGACAGAGACCGCGAGCGTGATCACCGCAACCCCCTTCATTGCCGCATACCGGCTGTCGGCCGCCGACGCATAAGTCAGGGCTCTGGAGGCGCGCGGGCACGAATTTGCCTCGGGCCCCATGTGGGCGATCCTCCCCACGCGGTAAGCGCCAGGCAAGACTCGGCTTGCGCTTGCAATCGGCACAAATCGACACCTGCCGTCGCCTTTGCAGGCGACAACCGGGGCGAAGAATGCATACCATCCGTTCTGGTCCGCCCGAGACCAACCGTGCTCGCTATCGGCCTCTACATCATTGCTGCCCCCCCAATAATGAACGCACTGTGTCTGTCCCCACACACACACTGTCGCGGCCGAGTACGCGCCCGGGCGCCTGTCCGATGGCGCGGCCGATTCCACCACCCCGATCGGCGCCCACTTCTCAATCTCCTTTCGGGCCTGATCCCTGTCGGCTATGCTTGCCAGCATGGCGTTGAGAGCGGAGACGTTCATAAGAGCGGTACAAACTCGCGAGCCCTTGGTCTCGCGCCTCACAAAGACAAAGTGCTGGCTCGGCACCGACTCTATGGCACACTCAAAGCGCGCGCCATCCATTTCGTGGACAACGGTGACCACGCGGCCGCCGCTGGGTCTGGTGCTTTCCATACGCGGGGAGTGCTGATTGTGCAGCAGCGTGTCTTGGGTCTTCACATACACGGTTTATTCGCCGCCGCCGGTGCCGCCTGTCGCGCCCCGCTCGAGCTGTTGGGCAAGGGTCATCTCGACGCGGACTAGCGCGGAGAACGCGGCCACCGCGTCCTTTGTCGGTGCACACGGGCGGCCGTCGATGGACGCGTTCCCGGTCCGCCTGAATGCATCGAGCATCTCGCGCGCCGTTCGCAGGTTGGCTACGGCAGAGAGTCTGCCTGCGACCACGTGTGTCGCATAGTGGGTGTACATGCCGGTTTCGGAAATGTCGGGCTGCAGGCGCCAGGCCGTCGTGTGGGACACCTTGAGGCGGTAGAACTGGGCCATGTTTGTAAAGAGCGCGCGGTCGCCGACCTTGCCGGCGGACGAATTTACTAGCTCGTCAAACATCTGTACGAACCGGTCCGACGGCGCCTGCGCCTTCATTGCACACAGCGCGCAGACCGGCTCGTCCAGCGGGTCGTCTGGCTGGCGGTCTGTTCCGTCGTCGGCCACGCGCCAGCGTTCAGAGGGGAACGGACCGGGCGCACCAACCGAAAACCCCACCATTTCGTCCGCGGCCGCGCTGAACGCGGCGGCCTCTGAATCGAAC
>JACCDR011313249.1_pt1 | contig 12277 bp, 9 predicted proteins | sample 7446431 | NCBI WGS metagenome assembly JACCDR01 (sample SAMN15323443, study PRJNA562643) | freshwater metagenome | isolation source: river surface water | place: USA:Blue River Watershed | collected 2017-08-17
CGATCAGGTAATCAATTGTTCCGACCCTTTGATACAACATATTTTCCATTTCTTCTTGGTCATCAATATTCAAGTCTTTCTTGAAATATACACTGTAAAATGTTTTCAGGTTTTCTAAATATTTTGTGAATTCCAACGAACTTGCGCTATTCTGTGGCAAAATGTACCCATTTTTAAGATCTCCAATAACATGGTTGACCTTTGACATCAATAACCTATTTCTGCCATCCTGGTTCATATGAGTTTCTCCTTTAAATAATCTTGAATTACTACTGGATAACTTTTTTATATTTGCAACATATTGTGATATCAATTCTTTGTATGTATCAACATCTTTTAAGGTGTCTGTATTGTTTTTATTTTCGACAAATATAAAACCCATGTCTTTTGGTAAAATGTCATTCTGATTATAAAACCTGTCAAGCGTCTCTGTTTCTAATAAAAACTTCTTCTCTCTTGCATATTTGAGCACTGCCTTGTCTGCAGCCTCAATTACCCGCCTTTTCTGATCATTTGTTATAAATAAAAAGACATTCTTACTGAATTCCTGGTTAAATTGTGTCAAATATTGCAGCTTTTCCTTTTCTTGCTTGTTTATAACAGAGTTGACTTCGAATGAAAAATTATCCTTTAGAAATGTGTAGAAAATATCTGAAAGTCTTCTAAGCTTATCATTGGTATCAGGTTTAATTCGACGCAAAATACAAATGTTATAGATAAACTTGTCTTTCTTATCCTGTGAGGCTGTAATTTTATAATAGGAGTTGTTCAAGAAATATTGAGCGGAAGCATCACGTACGTCTCTATTTATAAGATCTCGTATATTTGGTTCAGTACTATTAAACCATCCATCAAAATCACTTGGTAGCGAATTGGATTGTTGAGAGGGATCATCTGGACTCGATATTTCTGCCAAGGCAGGTGATACCGATTGACTAACGGTTCTGTTCCAAAATTGAAACAATTGATTCATTTGACTTTCAAAATCTGGTATTGCCACCAGAACTCTACCAATATGCAAGAGCTCCTCGCTAAAACTATTCAACACTGGGTTAGTCATGTCAGTGTCATATGTTTTGTAATATGCTTCTAATGCTGGTGCAAAACGCTTTTCATATATTTTAGAGACTTGTTGTAAGTAATGGTTGGAATTGTTCTGACCAGATGTTATCACTCCTATGATATCTTCAAAAGACTTGCCACGTATCTCAACACCAAAGTAGTTTTTGATCAAGTCCAAAATTTGAAGCGATGTCGTATTGAATGTCTGTATGCTAGATGAGACCGCGTCAAATTTGTTTAAAATTTCAACGAAGAAATCTTTCAAAGATGCAGTCTCTACTAAACTTATGAAACCGTTTGGATTCTTCTTGTTGAAAAAAAAGTCGTTGAAACCGATAAAATTGTTGCCAAGAGCGTGGTGAAATACTTTTGCCATCATATTTTCACTAGCTTTAATATCATCCAGTGACTTTAAAGCTCGTAATCCAGTTTTTTCATCGGTCACCTGTGTAAATGAGTCAATTTGCACAAATGGGTCATATGCTGGATTCTCAGGTTTAATCATTTTCATCATAGACATGTATGTGATGTAGAATGTAAAAAACTTGATGACCATATTGGTCTTGATGGTCAATGCATCGTGTGCATGTGCCTCAGTTTTTAGTACTTCAGGCGTTCGCATATATCTCCACTGCTCAGGAATACCGCCCTCTGATACGTAATATACTAGCTTATCAAGAATACCAGTGTCTGTTTTTCCGATAAATGTGTATAAATCCGTGACTTCTGTGTCCCAGTTCAACACAAAGTCTGATTTTGTCTTGTCCAAAATAGCTTGACCACTACCAATCATATTTTCAGGCTTTGTGAGCATCTTAGCCAATCCGGTTCCAATATACGAAAATGGACCCATTGTCTTGTTTTTTGTAAAGACGTTTGTGATAAACTCTACTAAACGCTTTCTCTCATTTCCAGCAATTCCCAGTAGGGCAATTGCAAGCGCTGTGATTGGTAGCGTAATGTACGTCTTTTCAACGTCTTTGATTTTAGGTATTTTTTCTTCCTTGTTCCCTTTCCTCAGGACAATTACCTGAGCGCCTTTTTCTACTTTGAGATGATGTGTACTTGATGTCATTACCTAATACGTAGAAAATATTCGTTTAACTTAAATTTTATTTTACTATGTATAAATAATGTCCGGTATAAAGAATGTCAGCTCTCGAATCAGCTACTCTGCCTCTGACGTCGCTACTACTAATACGGCTACAGCGCCCTATCGGATGACATCGCTAGGTGTCACTGGCACCATGTACACAAATAATTTTGTCTCATCCGGAACAGTATCGGTAGGAAGCCAACGAATACAAAATCTGGCTACACCCACCACCAATACAGATGCAGCGACAAAACTATACGTAGACAATGCTACAGCTGGAGTCAGTGGAATACTGAATGTTCAGAATTTTGGGGCCAAGGGAGACGGCACTACAGACGACACTGCCTCGTTTGTAAGCGCCCTAGCAGCAGCAACGACTGGTCAAATTGTGATTGTCCCGCCAACTGCCTCTGGATACTCATTGAATACGCTTGTCAATGCTGGAGCGGGTATCCTCATTCCAGTGGGCGTCACGTTGCGCGGTTACCAGTCTGGCAACCGAAACGGAAGTACCAGTGTGAGCAACAGCAGTCAGGGTCCAGCGTCCACCATTATTATCACGACCTCACATCCAAATACACAAATTTTTCAAATGTCAACTAATTCTACCATTGAAGGACTTCAAGTGATTGTGACGGATATAGATATAAACGCGACAAGTATTCCTACGTCGCCTGTCTTTATAAACGTTCCAAACTCTGGATGTACCGTCCAAAACATTCAGTGTCATCTAATCAAAACAGCTGTGAGCATCACAGGTATCACAGATTCTGGTCAGGTATTACTCAAAAATATCACCGGCTATCCTATTGGTGGCGGTATCGTCATCACAAATGTTAATCCTGGTCGGGTTCGTTTGGAGAATATTAATTTTACACCAAACGTAGTTAAATTTTTTCAGGTCGGTAATTTATACTTGTTGGTTCAAGCCAGTTCAAGTGCTGTCGGTATTCTTATCACGCCAAATAACTCGTCAAACTCTGGTACGGTGAGTATGGGGAAAGTGACCATGAGCAATATTTATTTACAAGGATATTCTACTGGTATACGATTTGTCGCCCCGACGACTGTCCCGTCTAATTTTTCATGCAGTATTACCCATTGTACAATAGAGTTAGTAGAAACATGTATTGCTGTTGACTGCGGTATAAGTGGCAATGGTCTTCAAATCGCAAATGCGACCTTGTTTCCAAGAAAAAACACAAGCGGAACGGCTACGACTGGATATGGTATCAATATCAGCAATAACGCTACGTCTCCATCGTATGACGCAACGCCAGCCGTTCTTATTAGCAATACAACCGTTTACAACCCAAATGGGTATTATCGCGGGCTAAATATTCAACCCAATTGCAACGCAAATGTTGTCATTAGTAATTCAACGTTTAGGCACTGCACAGACGCTGCTGTTCACATTGACTCATCTACAGCGGTTCTGCGTTTGGTCGGTGTCCTTGTACCGTCTGGCACGAACCGGTTAAACAACGCTGGCAACGCCAATGTCGAAGACAATTTCACGTCTACACAGGTTCAGTCTGTAGATGGTAATGGCAATTTACGAATTTTCAGCACAAACGGCGCAACGTCGTTGACAGCTGCCAGTTTATACACCGCTGGTGGTCTTGCTATCTCTAAAAACGTTTTAGTGGGCCAGACGCTGTCGATTGGATCAAATTTAGGTACAATGCAAATTACAAACGGTAGCGGTTTAATTGTGTCAACGTCTGCCGTTACGATGAATACTTCTGTTACTGGAACGACTGGCACCGTACTGTCAGCATATCAGCTCTCAGCACCTACCTTGACTGCCACATCTGCAATGACCTACACAAATGCTGGAACGCTCGAAATTACTGGCCCACCTGTTGCGTCTACAAATGTCACAATCACAAATCCGTACGCGCTAATTGTAAATAGTGGCGATGTAAGATTTGGAAGCACGACAGTTCGGTATTTACAGGACGACATTGTCAAACAGGGTACTTTTACAACCAGTTCTACCTCTGGTATAATAACTGGCCTCACGTTTGTCAATTCTTTCATGTCTGAAGTATTTATATATGTGCTTTTAAATACTGGAACGCAAACAATACAGGAAGGATTTAGACTAATTTTGTTCAAGGATAATTCTGGCTCTTGGTTTATCGCGTCGCATGAAAACTTTGCTACAACAACGGCATCTACCAATATATCGTTTACAGTGTCCAGTGGCCAGTTGTCCTTTTCAACGTCTTCACTCGTGTCTTCGCTTGTCATGAAATATAGGGCACTAATGACCCTCAATTCTACAAGTTAAATAAAATTTTCCTTCTAATCATAATGGGTGCCACGCCTTCTTCAATGAATTGGTCTGTCGGAAACGGAAGGTCATACAGGGTCTTTAGCCACCCACTAGAAACAATCAATGAGCGCGTTTTAATTTTGGACGAGCTCTACAAGATCGCCAAGATCTTAGAGCCTGGCATTGAATTTACGCTCCAACAAGGCAACAAGGCATACACACTCGATAAAAAAGACATATACCTCTGTCTCGACAATATCAAACTAAGAGACGACTCTTTTAATACCCTAGTGTATGTTTTTTTACACGAGCTTTCTCATGTTATTGGAGACCAGTGTCGTCAGCACGATCAATGTTTTCGCGACATTTTTAGAAACGTGCTAGAGCGGGCCATTTGGCGCAAACTGTATATTTATCAAAATTACAAACTCAAACCAAAAAATTACTGCAACGTTTTGATTAAATAAACAGTTTATTTACTATACTTCAATTTCCACACAGTCACACTCAAAACTGCAGTGACAGTCTTCACACGCGTCGTCGCTGTCAATTACCATACTGCGAGAGCGCTTTCGAGGAATGTGCTCGTCCGACACCAGCGGGCGCTTGTATCCGAGAATAGATTTTCCACTTACATTCTTGTGAGTTAACGGCGTAGCCGGCATAGAAGTGTCTGACCCATATTCATACTCGCTCGACTGGGTAGACGAACTATGCAGTGTCTCGCATTCAACATACTCATCCAACATTCCTTCATACATCTTCATTTCGTCCAGGGTGAACTTTCCTCTTTGTCTCAATATTTTCCAGTTAAGCTTCTCTGAATATTTATCAATAAACTTAGAGGTCAACGCCAGTTTAGAGATGTCATCCCAAAGCTCTTTTTCTTTCATATTGATCAAATCCACGGCTGGTATTTATAGCAGCCAGATACCAATCAGCCAATGACGTGACCAGTTCAGCATCGCCACGATGGATGCGACGTTTTCATCGTTTCTCCTTGTCGAGTTTAGTAAAAAAAGGCAAACGAGTATGAAAGATGGTCGTTTTTTCCTGTCAATAGACACACCAACGATTGATATCAAAACATTTCAGTACCACACGCCTCACATGTTCAAATGGATCGCAAAGGATGTCACAAATTTACTGCAGCTAAAAAAGAGGACAAAACGCCAGGATTCTCACGCACACTTTCCCACAGTTGCTGCTATTTTGTTTGATTTTAGCGTGAATCCGAGCATTTTAATGGAAGAGGATCCTTTTTACAAAGTCGTGTATTGCTGTGAAAATGACACGTTTTACTGCTGCTGTGCGTTTTTACCGTCAGACATTTATGAGATCCGCCACACCAATTTGTTCGTTGAAACAAAACAAAACTTGTATGAACCATTGCCGCTGTGCACCAACTATGGTTACAAACAGAGCGAATCTAAAATCCAAATGTCCACCAACTACCTAGGCTTGAAAAAGAATGGCATTTACAAAATTGACCGCGGCATGTGTCGCGTCAACTTCAACAAGGACGTCTTTGACAAAAACTATGACATTCCAAGGGAATCGTTTCCGGGTACGCCAAAACACATTGTGTGCTTTATCACTGGTGACTTGGCCAAGCTGAAATCTATTCACTATGACATGCGTCGGCTGGACATTTTTGTGCTAGGATTTAATCAGATGCGCAAGCTAGATTCTACGTTTTTAGCCGTGAACCACTTTTTTCACACATTCAAGGGCACCGTCTCGTGGATGGCGGACACGTCGCACATGACCGAGATGCTCTCAGCTCTAAATAATTTAGACCATTTTATCACCATACCGGCGTTTGTGATGGTCTGGGATCGCGTCCAATCTGACGTAAAACGACCGGTCGATGTTTTCGAAGTGGATGATGAATCCTGGTACGACGTAATTAAAGTCAAAGTAAATTAGAGTTTATTCTGCAATCGATTCAATTCTTCTCTAAGCATCTTAATTTGAGCGTCTCTGCATTTCAACTTTTTGTGCAAGTCATCAATGTCTCGAATCAAAATCGCAATCGTCTTAGACATGGAGTGTTGTCTTTTACGCAATTTGTGCACCTGGATCGTATTCATGTATCAAGGAGAAATCATCATTTTCGTTATTGGAGTCGATTGGTCAAACGCAATATGCATCGCCTCTCCTAGCACCAATAAGATAATCAGGACCTTGGCAAAAGAGTAGCCCCAGTACTTTGCAATCAAGTAAGCGATAAGGATCGTGCCGACGACGTCGATGACGGCGATGCCAAAGAGGCGTCCTAGAGCGTCATGAAAGTTCATTTATACTTGGATAGCAAATAAATTTTGAGACATGGAGCCGCTCATATCGCGCCATCTGCTCAACCAGATCCAAGACGAGAAGTCGTTCCAAGTGATGATCGAGTCTATCGACATTATTCCCAGAATTGAGCTCATTTACTGCTACCAACAGATGAAAAATGACGACGAAAAGTGGCCATTTGGTCGCCAGTTTTACTTGAACCTGATTCGCGAAAAGCTATATCCATCCGACAAGCAGTACTCTCAGTATGGTGAATTGAACTAATTTTTTTTATAATTAGTAAATATGGATCGACCACTCCCGCAAAAACTTCCTTTTAGACAGTTTACGACAAGAGCGCTTGTTCTCTTTCTTATTGGTGCCTTTTTGGGCTCGTCGCTCGAGCGATTGTCCAATGGATTATTGAAGCAAGGGTATAGTGAATCTACGATTGTTATTACGCAAACAATCTTGAATGTCTGTATCATTTTCACATTAACAATTTATTTATACAATCTGATGGAGGATGTCGTTGTTAATTTTGACGGTGTCTTTTTCTCAGCGGGCTTTTTCAATACGCAAGCCAACTTTTACTTGCGTCTTACAGACTTTCTCCATCTGAACTAATTACAATGGTGAGTTGCATTGGCCTTTCAGGTACAATAAATCTAATTTCTTTCACGTCTAATTGTTGTCTATATTGTTCAACGGTGATTGGTCCACCAAAAAGCTCCAGGCACGCCCGCGGCGGCGCCTCTATGACTGGTTTCGAGAGCAGCGGCGTACCAGTGGTTCGTTTCCTGTAGAGCATGAGTAAAGAGATGTTCAGGTTGTGCCGATTCGAGTATGCCCTGGCACAGCTCCAAGAGCAGAATTGCCCAAACGTGTAAAAGTGATCCGACAAGTACCATTTTACAGTCGGTATGGGTATTTCTAGCTTAATACTAAGGCTGCACCACCAACAATGCGGCTTGCGTGTTGATTGGAGCATAATAAGTGGAATATCAAAATCATTTACTTAGACTTTGCTGTTTCGTTAATATTAGCGACCACTTCCCACTCTTCGCGTTGTGGCAGCGAGTCAAAAAAATGTATGACGTTTGGCGTCAGGGCGCAAATCTCCACACCTGCGCCGCAAAAAATATTACCCTGTTGATAATTATTTGTCGCGTCGAATTTTTTGATAGGATAGACGAGCGTATCTGGTGGAAGCTGCGGGTCGTTGGACTGTCCGACTTTACAGAGATCAAAGGTTCTAAATTCCATTACTTAAACAAAAACTTTTTTGTACTTAAATACAATGAGCAAACTTGTCAGCTTTTTAGGCAACGCAAAGCACATCACCCAAGCAAAGTTCTTGCACCCAGACCACGATGTTTTCCCGCTACACAAGACAGATATGGCCCACTTGGCTGAGCAAACTGAAAACAACCTTGTTCACCATGGCAGTGTTGTCGGTGGCTTGCATTTAGCAAAAGGTCTTGTTGGTAAATTGGACCCATTGTTACAAACCGTCAAACAAAACTTATCCTCTGAGCAAAAAGAAAAGCTAATGGAAGTCGAACAGCATTTAAAAGACGTGCAAGAGAAATTGTCAACAATAGCACAAACTGCGCCAATTCCAGTTGTCCAAGAAGCGGCTTCCTTTATGGACACTGCAGTGCAAGGATTAGACCCAAATGGACAGCAGGCACAAGACGAGCAAGCACCAGATGGTCAAGGCGAGGAGGAACCGGCTTCTGACGAGGAGACAGCTTCGTATGAAAATGACGATCAAGAACCATCCGATATTGGCGAAGAGGAACCAATCGGCGAGAGTGACGCATCTAAATAAATAGTTGGATCTCCTATTAGCGTAATGTCTAACAGACCATCTTCCTTGACGTGTTTCCCGATTGAAATTCAGCCCTTGACATGGGACCTGCAAAGCGGTGATGATGGACTAGAACTTGTCGTTTTTGGCGTGACAAACAAAGGCAGCAGCGTCAGTCTCAATGTCGCTCGAGTCAACGCATGGTTCTATGTAGACGCGAGCGAAGACGAAGTTTTGCACGCACTAGGTAAACAGTTTAAGGGATCTTATGAGCTCGATACTGAATCAAAGTGGGACTTTTACGGCTATCACTCGTGTAAATCCATGGTCACAAAAGTCACTATAACGAGTATCCAAGCGTTTTATGGCATTAGAAAGGCGCTGGACGATTTTAAATTGTATGAGGCGACCCTTGCACCGCTCTATCGTGTCTTTCACTACTACGACTTGCAACCTTGTGCATCGTTTATAGTGACAAACGGCTACTTTTCAAAGGACACTTGTGACTGCACGCTCCATATTGACACATGTATAGAGTATCTGGAACCAAGTAACAAGCTGGACCATCCAGTGTTGGAATGCGCCTTTGATATTGAAGCATTCAGCCACGACCAAAAATTCCCCAAAGCGGAACATCCTGAGAATGTCATTACGCACATTGCGCTCGTCTTTCAATGGTCCAACAAACGAGACGAATTTAAAACCATTTTGCTCAGCCTGGCACCCTGTGACAAAGTAGAACATTGCACAGAGCATCTCATCTATGATACAGAAGAAGCGCTACTAAAAGGGCTGCTACGCGTTATTCACCAATATGACCCGGATATCTTGTACTCTTATAACGGTGACACGTTTGATTGTGGCTACCTGTACAAACGAATGGAAATAAACCAGATCTCTTCTACACTCAGCAGACATTCAAAGGTGGACAAACTGAACCAGCAAAGTTTTAATTCAGCTGCATTTGGCCAATCCAACTATGAACGCTGGGAGCTGTTTGGACGCATTCATCATGACATGTTTGTGTATATGCAGCGCAATTTCACCAATTTATCCAGCTACTCGCTCAACAATGTCGCCAAGGAGTACCTAAACTCCCAGAAAGATGACGTGTCGCCGCACATGATCTTTAAAAGCTTTCGTGAAAAAGACCCAGAGTTGTCAAAGACTGTGGCCGAGTACTGCTTACAGGACACCACCCTGGTGGTTCAGCTTGCCAATAAAGTCAACGCATTCCAGTCGAGTGCAGCGCTGTCCAACTTGTGTTCTGTTCCGTACCAAGACTTGATCATCAAGGGACAGCAAATCAAAATTTTCAGTTTGTTGCATAAAGAGGCCTCGAAAAAGGACGTCATTATTCCAAAGATCGAGAATGCAAAGGAAGAGTACCAAGGCGCGACGGTCTTGACACCGATCAATGGGTTGTACCACGATCCAGTGATTACATTGGATTTTGCGAGTTTATATCCATCTATCATTATGGCGCACAATTTGTGCTACATGACATTCATACGAGACGAAAAATCAAATGACACGTCGGTATTTGAGTGGCAAGACCAGAATTCAGATGGCAGTGTGACAAAACACAGGACAGAGTTTACAAAAAATACAATGTCGCTCTGTCCAGATATTTTACAGCGACTGGGTCAGCAAAGAAAACAGTACAAAAAGGACATGAAAAAGTGTGCATACGATTCGTTTGAATATATGCTAAACGACAAGCGACAGTTGGCGTGCAAGTTGGTGATGAACAGTCTTTACGGATTTACGGCTGCAAATATGCTGCCCTGTCATGCTATTGCAAAGACAGTCACACATGTTGGACGCACGATGATCAAGGCGACCAAGGAATATGTAGAAGAGAATTACGAAAACACGACATGTGTTTATGGCGACAGTGTTGGTGAAAATGAGATGGTCTTGGTGCGCAATAGATCAACAGAAGTGGTTCGAATCATGCCGATCAAGTACTTGACGCTATTTAGACATAATCTACGACAGCGCGACCAGTGGTGCACCTGGCACGAGGACAAGGAGAGTATGGGCTTGCATGACTGTGACATTTGGACTGAAAAGGGTTGGACAAAGTGTTTCCGTCTGATTAGACATTTGATCCCAGCAGATCGGCTGCGCCTGGTAGAAGCGCAAGACTGTGCCATTGTTGTGACGACTGACCACTCTTTGATTCGTCCAGACAACAGTACCATTTCACCAGCAGAGATGACCATTGGGACAGAGTTGATGCATGCGAATTTGGACCATTACCGCGGCAAGCATACTGGACTGGAACCGTGTCACTTTATGGGATTTGAAGAGCTCACAGACTTTCTACCGGATATTGACATTGAGGAGTTGTTCAGGGCGCCCTTGCAGTGGAAGCGTGACTTTATAGCGTACATTGACGAAATGGACCATTTTGACTTGTATGGCACGCATGTTGCGCGATTATTGCAGCAGATATTGAGTCCTCGTGAATCTGACAGACGCACTGTCACTAAAATCAGTACCGTTTCAAACACGACAGAGATGGTTTATGTGTACGATTTGCAGACAGAGAATCATCATTTCTGTGCTGGATTTGGGTTGCTGGTGGCACACAATACAGATTCTGTTTTCATTCAGATGAAAGATAAAACATTGAAAGAGGCGCTGGATATGGGACCGGTGATGGCAGACAAGGTGACAGAGGCACTCTTTCAGAAACCTATTCTACTAGAGTTTGAAAAGGTGTACCAGCCGCTCATTCTCATTACGAAAAAGAAATATGTTGGAAAACTGTACACAAATCCAGACAAGCCAGACAAGATTGACAGTAAGGGAGTGATTCTTAAGCGTAGGGACACGTTTGCGCTTGCGCGCGACATGTATGCAAAGATTAGAGATATTTTGTTTGACAATCGCGACCCGCAAAAAGAGGTAGAGGCGTACGTCTGCGATATGCTGCGTCAAATTTCCAGCGGCACGGTGCCATTGGAGAAATTTTCGTACAATGTCAAGTACACAGGTGAATACAAAGTAGATGTACCGCAGCAAAAGCTGGTAGACAAAATGAAGCGCAGAGACGAGGCAAGCGCGCCGCAACCTGGTGACCGTGTGGAGTATATTTACGTCAAGGTACCAAATGCAAAGAATGCGAGTGACTGTGTCGAGGATCCGGCATTTATGAGAAAGCGATACATTAAACCAGATTACAGTAAGTATATTTCCCAGCTAGAAAAGCCTTTGACAGAGTTGCTGACGCTCTGTATTTCAGACGTACCGCGCTTATTCTACCCATACAAGTCTCAAAATTACAAGAAACGCAATCCTCATTTTGACCCAAAACAGCAGACATTGAGCAGTTTCTTTAAGCGCCAAAAAAAGTAAATCAGAGTTATTTGATTGGTCCCCTTTGTCGCATCTTTTCCATTAAAAGTCAAAATAAAACTTTTTCAGCAAACGCCTTTTTCACCTTCATCTTTTTTCAGACGGGGTAACCCGAAAAAATAAAAGTTGACTTTTGTTAGATACTATGCGACAACGGAGACTGTGATGATTGGTCCATATCTCGATAACTAGCCCACTTCTCCTTTTTTTTGGACGCGTCTGATTGGACCATATCTCAATAACTAGCGCACTTTTGTCGCATCTTTTCCACCAAACGTCAAAATAAAACTTTTTCAGCAAACGCCTTTTTCACCTTCATCTTTTTTCAGACGGGGTAACCCGAAAAAATAAAAGTTGACTTTTGTCAGAAAACATGCGA
>JACCDR012561572.1_pt1 | contig 12276 bp, 17 predicted proteins | sample 7446431 | NCBI WGS metagenome assembly JACCDR01 (sample SAMN15323443, study PRJNA562643) | freshwater metagenome | isolation source: river surface water | place: USA:Blue River Watershed | collected 2017-08-17
CCAATCAGTTTTGGCCATCCCTGCACATCCGTGCTCTGCGTTTTGAGTTGCAGCAGGTTCATCTGATTAATTGCAGCGGCGGCATGTTCCTCAGCCTCTGCTTTTTCTAAACGTAACCGCTTTACTTCTTTGGCGAGCTCACGACTGGATAAATCGGAAAGGCCTTCTAATGCTTCATCATCTAGTTTGTCTAAAACTTGAATTGGAAGTTTGGCTAGCTCCCTAAGTTGGGTGTGGCTCATATTCAGAAGTGGACGCGCGTCCATTTTTGATTCAGGCAGTGCTATAAACATTTTTGCAATAGCAATACAGTCATTTGCCGTATCGTATGAAAGCCCTTTATCAATAATTTTTTGTTTAAATTCGCCATGTGAACACTGACTCTTCACCTGCAGTAACAACAAACCTTGCTTTAATGACGCGAGCTGTTTTTTCTCTTCCAGGCGTACAACCTCTTCCATAGCTTCGTCGGCAGAATCTGGAAAAATTAGCTGTACCTGAGTCGCTAAAGCTTCAAGGCGTTCAACAGGCAATGATGATTCGTTATCAATCGTGACCGGAGATTTAGCCATGCTCACCTACTCCGGCCGAATTAAACGAATAAGTTCAGCAGCCATCTGTTCGGCGGCTCTCGACTTGTCTGCAGCGTCAAGCGACAACTCTGCATATTGCTGAAAAAGCTGTCCACGCTGGTCAACTGCTTTGAATAAGAGTGGTTTCAACAAAATATTGACAGGCTCAATACTCCGAACAGCCCAGCAAAATGCTGGCAACAAATGTGTAGGCATGTACTGATCTGTGCCTGGACTAAACCACTTGTTTAATTTTGTTGGAGTAACGATATTCTCCCCCCCAACAGCATCGTTCATCCTATCTGCAATCATCGGTCGGCTCATGCCAGATAACCGCATAGCTTTACTACTTTCAGCAATAAAGAGACTATAAACATCTACAGTTGGAGGTGTTTCAGATTGCAAAACGCTGGCCTTTAAGCTTTGGAATATTTCGTCCATCGTGGTTAACCTCTTGGCAAAAATTACTTTAAAAATTACATTCCGAATATGAATTGGAAATTCATAATTGGATTGTCAAACCTTCTCGAAGCGCATTAACAATCTTGTTTTTATGCTCTAGTCGAGTAGCTCTGCGAGATGGTGAGTCTTCAAAATAAGAATGTACGTCGCCAAAAACTTCAGTCAGTGGAAGGTCTAGTGCTCTGCTGACACATTCAGCTACACGTTTTGATTGTGTTTTACGGCTAATCGTATTTGAGACATGGCTTGATGAGCACCCTAGCGCTTCAGCTATGTACCCGATTTTTATAGCTTTTGCTGCCAATCGCAGTTTAATTTCTGCTGCAGTTAATGATTTTATGTTCATTTTTAAGTATCCTTTGTTTTGGATGTTTGTTACGCGGTTTTAATCAGCTTTTGCATTGCAATTTCTTTTAATGCAAATCTAGATTGCAAAAAGGTCGTTGTCAAACACTTTTTGCATTTTATTAATGCAAATTGTGTTTGACCTTGAATTTCTGAGGTGTTAATTTGGCTGAAATAAAAGATGAAAAAGCTCCATTCAACGCATCAAAGGTGTTGGATCGAGTTTCCGACTTGATCAATGTGAAAAGCCGTACTCACTTGGCCAAAGAGATTGGTGTTGCTCAGAGCACCTTGCATAGGCAGGAAACACATAATGATTTGCCATGGCGAACTGTTATTGAACTTGCTAAAGAACGTGGTTGGTCGTTAGATGAGATTTTGGGTTTAGCTAATAACTCATCCAAAATTAGTTCGTCTCCATCATATGATGAAAAACCACATACAGAATTTGTACTCAAATGTAGCAAAACGGTTGTTCAAATAATTGAAAGGTATTTGGCCCACCCAGATGTGCAGCAGAGAGGCTTGGGTGAAAAACGTTTAATCGAACTAAGAATTGATTTAGTTGAAATACTAATGAGAATTGCGCTGGAGACTCAGTGTAATCAGGTTTTGATTGACTCGACTTGTCGATCAATCTTAACCATCAAGCAGGCCTACTAACTGTTGTCATTTGTTAGTAGGTTTATTTTATAACTTACTAACAGATAGGTTTTTTTATGAATAAAGGGATATTAGTTGCCATCGCATTATGCTTGGGAAGTAGTTGTGCAGTCGCTGAGAATAGAGCAAAAATCCAACACTTAACGGCTGATCTTCGGCTACCAGACAATTCGAATTTGACTGTTGATATGAGTTTCGATTGTGGAAGTAAGTTTAATCAAACCGCGATGATCATTACCAGCCGCCAAGGTGCTGAAATTCTCGCTGTCGCTTATGAGGCCATGTATGGCCCTGCCGCAGGTGAGGCAATCATGGCTAAATGGAATAACAAAACCAAATCATCAGATCCTAGATTACCTACGTTTATCATCGTCACGCCTCCAACAGGTAAAACTTATCGCGTAAAGGGGGAGCGCCGTTTAACCTCAGCAGTTGAGGCCTCGTCTTTAAAGACTGGCACAAACGATATTCCATATGATGAAATTCATTCCACGTGTGGGTCATCCAACCATCCTGTTTATTAGAATTTTTTAAGGATATGGGGTCATTTTGGCCCCAGTTAAGGGATTGATAATATGAGATTAATGACTTTATTGTCATCACTAGCACTTTACAGCTCAACTCTTTTCGCAGAGCCTGCTAAGACAATAGAAATTCCTATCAACATCCCCATTGATGATGTTGTGCAACACCAGGGCGACTACTTTTTTGCCAGTCATTCAGGTTTGTTAAAATTATCAAATGGTCGCTTGTTTAAAATGAGAGACTCAGGGATAGATTTAGGACGACTCAGACAACTGGAAGTTGGCGTTGAACCCAACAAGATTTTTGCCGGTGGCTATGGCTTATGGGAAGTTAATTTACTTGATTATAAGAGCAAACAGCTTTTCCCTGAATGGGTGAATCGATTTGTTGTCACAGATAGCCACTACTATGTAGATGATAGTCAAAAGTTAATTGCTATAGCCCGAACCGGCACCCATGAAAATACCACAATCTTCGAAAGCTCAGTAAATTCCTTAGCACAGGTAGAAAATCAAGTTTTTGCCCTTACTGATGGCGGTTTATACACCATCATCAACACCGCTGCTCGTTTAATCAAAACCGGGCAATACAAACACTTGCTAGCAAATCAAGTTTATTTGGTCATGCAGGATACCGAATACCTTTATGTATTCAGTCGAGGCAACGGAGAATGGAAGCAATTCAAATTACCTGGCAAAGTCACCAAAGCTGAATTAGGCGTTGTTGATAGCGAATTATGGCTCCGTGTCTCAGGGATTTGGACAAAGTTTAACTTGCAGGATTTTCAAGTAATGGAAACCATTGCAAGGCCTGCAGGATTACTGTTCGAGGGTAGTGATGGACCGATGCTATTTGATGGAACAAGTATCAGTCAAAATAAGAAAACCTCATTCTTTGATGTCCAGACAAAACCCCTCGTATCATCCGGAACCTTTGAACCTTATATTTTTAAATTTGAAGATAAAGTTTTTGCCAGTGGTGTTGGGGGAATCTACGAAATCAGCACTGGGGAGTTAATCAAGCCGTTTACAGAACATATAACTAATTTCTACACTAGCGACGGTTCAAATTTCGTTATTGGCACAACAAAAGGTATCTATTTGGCCGATGGTTCAAAAGTCGGCAACGGGTATGTGGCGGATATTACCCAACATCAAGACAATGTATATGCAATCATAGACAATGCCCTATACCGAGTTAGCGGAAATTACGCAAAAGAAATAGGCAGCCAGCTCATATCCAATGAAGAGTTATTAAACCTTAGACAAGTTGGGAGTGAGCTTTTTGCTTTGACGGACAAAACCATTTACCGTGTTAAGCAAACGTTGGAGCCATTGGCCGAGCTTGATAGAGCAATTTGGGAAGATGTTTACGAGTTAAATGGAACTCTGTATGCATTAAGTTATAACCATGGCATTTTCAAAATTGAGGCGGGTAATAAACCCGCATCTATTAAATCCAATCAAACTCTCCCAACTCGTTTTTTTAATCATAACGGTCAGTTATATGTTTTTGGGCGGGAAGGGATATGTCGTATTACCAGCCAAAATTGCCAGCAGATCTCTGCAGGAGTATCGGGAAAGCACATTAACTCAACTAAAAACGGCATCTACTACACGAACCCACACGGTGTATGGATGTTGGACGAAAGAACGCTGCTTGCAAAACCGACTCTGCAGTATGTCATGAAGGAACAGCGCCCGGTACTGGATAAAAACATCACCGTCGCGTTCGGTGAGCCTCTAGTACTGCATTACGACATGATAGACGGTACAGCAGTAATAGCTGGTGAGGAATACCCGATTTTTAATCATATTGTTGCAATCACACCCGCTGAGGATTTTGATATTGACGGGGGATGGAATATAACAGTGATACACAACTTCAATTGGTTGATTTTACTAAAGATTCCTGTGGTTATGGCTTTTGTCGCTGGCCTTGTTGCTTTGCATCGTGCAAAAACAGCCTCAAACGCAGAGTTTGTGCGTTTATCTCGATATCAGTTGCATGCTGATGAAATTAGACGGGCCTGCGATATGACTGTGGAGATTGCTGATAAACTCAACTCCAACACAGAGCTGGGACTATCGAGAGCCACTTATCTATCTTCAGAACTGCAAGATCTACTGGCCCCACTCGCAATGAATGCTCGGCTGAGGGAAAGCGACAATCTTCGGGTTGCCCTTCAGAGCCATGTAACCAGTATTTTTAGTATTCACCCTGACTTAAAGGTGCGAGTCGGAGACTGCGAGCCTATACCTGGGAAACTAAATGCTGATGCATACCATCTGATTTTACATATGGTTCGATACGCCATAGGACGGCTTGGAGCGAAAAATATAAACATTCATGTTTTGCGCGAAACTGAGAATTGTGCATTGCTGTGCGTCGAGCACGATGGTCAATACGAGACGATTTTTCACCGCTGGGTAAAAAGATCTTCAGATTTCCTAGTAATGCAGTCCATAGCACATGACTATGGCCAGCAGGTAAAGTTTTTCAAGGGCGAAATGAATTTACAGCTTCAATATGAACCTAAACATCGCTCTACTCCGCAGCAAGCGTATTTCACCGCAACTGCATCAAGGTTCGGTTCTAAATTTAACAGCTAAATCCATGGCCAAGGATGGCCATGTTCAACGGTCCGAGGTTGTGGCACTATTGTGAATGGTTAATTCATAAGGATGTGCAACATGATGTTTCGTAGCGTAAAAGGTATTCTTATCCCTGTATCTGTTTTTGGAATGGTAGCCTGCGGTGGAGACCAATCAAATTCGGTTCCACCTGTAAACGTTATTCAAAAATTACCCAGCGTATACTTGCAACCCCAGCGGTTTATTGGGCAACCCAGCCAATCGGTTTCCAAAAAAATAAACAAACCCAGCAACTCAGTTGGAAACATAGTTTTTGAAGAGCAAGGTCGACGTTTCTTGTTTGAATCAACAGATGGCAATATCAGCTTTGTTGAAATTACCTTCACTGAAACAGCTCCCTGCGATTTCGAAACCCTGATCGATTCTAAATCGCTGCTGAAAGCTGTCGGAATTGAACAATCCGATTTAGAACCGTCAAACATTCAAACGCACTCACGCAGCTTTTATGATCATACCAACCGACTAAAAGTAAGAGTGTCGTGTGTATCCGAAACCGAAGGCTATACCGTGAGCTTTAGCAAAAAGTATTACGGGCTTTGATGCACTTCTGGGGGTGATCAGCGAACCACTGTTGGTGGTTCGTCTGTTTATCTGTCGTAAGTGTCATATTCCACTTGGCCTTCTGAAGAAATCCAAAATGCATAATGCATACCCTCTGGCGCTGGTTCAGATAAAACAAGCTTTAAGAATTTGGATAAGTTCTTAGCTATATTTGCATGCTTTTCTAGCATGTCCAGGCTTAGTTCGTATTTTGAGTGGCAAACATTGCATATGTATAAATATGCGTTGTTATGGTCTGAATGTGACCTGGTAGCCTCTTCACTAAAACACATCCGACACTGTGTTTTTTCATAGGGTTTCCTCTCCCCAATCACCATCGCTAAAGTGTGACTCATATCGTCTAAAATGCTCCGTGTTGAAAATGCGCCTAGAATCGATTTTAAGCGCTTTACGATACCACCCAGTACATCGGCTTGTCGAATGACCGTTTAAACAAATTTAAACTATGTTTAAACACCATTTAAACTGGGTGATGAACACATTTCAACAAAGAAATTATTAATTTCGTTCTGAGAATAGTTTATTGGCTTTTTCGATCTGAAATAGCTTGCTATTAGGCTCAAAGATCCTATAATGAATTCAACGGTGGCACACAGAAGGCCACTCGTCCTGAGGGGGCCATAGCTGCCACTTGGAGAACGAGATGATACTTTCTGATGTTTGTTCCATTAAAACGCAGTTTAAAGATGCGGATTTTTGGATAGTACGCCGAGGCTCTTTAAAAACTGTTGGCATGGTGACTAGGGAATACAACCCTGAGCACATTGGGGTGAAGGTTCTTCGAACTGATATCCTACTGCCAGATTACATTTACTACTGCATGATGCATATACATAGTAAGAAAATCTGGGAGCCACTAGCCAACGGTACACTGAGTCTGGTGAACATCAAGGTGTCAGACGTTCGGAACATCCGACTGTCACCGAGGTAAGGTTGGGGCGAAAGCCCCAGCCTCTTTAACTCAACGAGGTTTAAATGGACATTGAAATAGATTTACCTAGCATTGCAGATCAACAGCGCTTTATTTATATCCAAAGCACTGAGGCGGCCATTGCTCAGCTGCAACAGAATTTGCTGGCTCCAACCTTACCAAGGCAGACTGAAATAGACGAAAAGGCATACAGCAATAAACATTTGCTAACAGAGGCGCAAGGCTATGAGCCACCGCACCCAGATGTTGTAGGTGCTTATTTCCGGCATTTTCAAAAGGCATTCCCTGAGTACGGCACGGATGGTAAGTTAGCTAAATTGCTGGGCCTATCAGGTGATCGGCGGGTTCGGGCGTTTAAGGATGGTTCTAAAACCGTTCCGTATGGCGTTTGGCGCAAGTTCTTAGTGATGACTGGCAGAGCGCCACAGGAAATAATTAATGTCTTTGGGTTTATGGGGTAAGTAATGAGCAATTGTTTATTTAAGTACATGTCGGTAAATGTGAACGAAGATGATAAAAACTTTTTTAAAAACCTGAAAATATCTTATAATTCAATCAGAAATTATAATGATCCACTGGAGTTCGAAGTTATGATCTCTGGCGGTGATTTAGGTAGCAAGAAAAATATAAAACTAGATCTGCATTCTAAAAAATCTAAAAGGCACTTGCATTTAGCTACAAAGCGCGACTCTGATATGAACGTTACAAATCTGAACCTTGATAATATAATTGAGAATATTCGATTTTCTTGTTTTAGCAAAGTCTACCCTCTAAGCGTTAATGTAGAAAATCAATCAACTCTTATGTGGTCTCATTACGCAAATAATCACCAAGGAATATGTATTGCTCTCAAAGGTGAGTCAAATATAGCTAAAGAAACTCATCAAGTTCGATATTCAGATTCATTAGAAATATACAATCACTCAATACTGGATGAGGACCACCTGTATATTAATGACCTATACAGCAAGCATCTTTGCTGGTCTTACGAAAAAGAATTTAGGCATGCAAAACAACTTAAAGAGTTAGAAGAAATGCAAGGCGCCAACGGACTGTGCTTAAGCGCTCTAGCAGTTGAAGATATCAAATATGTTTTTTTAGGCGTAAATGTTAAAAGTGAAGTTGTGGAATCAGCCAAAAATTTCAGTAAGACTTATAATATCCCAGTATTTAAGCTTCAAATAATGAAAAGCACCGATGGAACGTTTATTTATCATCCAACTTCGGTAACTGACAATCCGGCAACGTTCGAATTTGATTTTATATTTTCGTATCTGTAAAGTAATTTCCGTCTAACAATATCCGCAAACCAAAGCATGCTAACCCCAGTCAAACAACTGGGGCTAGCAATGTCTTCCAAAACCAAACCCAAAAACACCAAATTCGATTGGTTCGAAATTTTTCGAGCTGGCAAACACACCGATAGTAAAGGGAATACCGCTGAATTCAGCGCAGCTGATTTGCAATCGGTGGTCAACAACTTTAAACCCAAAACCGCCCCGCTGGTGATTGGCCACCCTGACCAAAACGACCCAGCATGGGGCTGGACTGCTGAGCTAAAAATTGAAGGCGACAAGCTGTTTGCCCGTGCTGATGATGTGGCAACCGATTTTGCCAACGCCGTCGAATCAAAACGCTTTCCTAACCGCTCTGTGCGCCTGGTTAAAACTGCCAACGGCTATGAGCTTGGCCATATTGGTTTTTTGGGTGCTAAACCACCAGCCGTCGGTGGTATGCAGTGGCAATTTAATGCTTCTGATGCCGAGGCCGTCAGCTTTGAATTCGCCCTGGATGACCATATCAAATCACTGACCATCGATACCAGCAATGCTGTGGTAGTTCTATTTCGTAAGTTAAAAGCCTTTTTCATTGAACGGCATGGTGCTGAAACTGCAGATAACATGTTGCCGGACTGGCAAATTGACAGCCTATCCGGCCAGATTGCGATCGCCGCTGAAGAAATGTGGAAGGAACGCTCAGCGGCCAGTCAAAACGAATTTAATGCCGCACTCAATGCCAAAGATATCGAGTTGCAAAAAACACAAACAGAACTTGAACAGCTTCGCAAAGAACAAAAAGCAGTGTCATTTGCCGCATCACTGAAAGATGCCCAACAATTTGTCGCTGAACTCAATAGTGGCTCCGCGCCACGTTTAACGAAAACAGACGGCGTTGCCGATTTTCTGGCGCATCTGAGCAGCCAAGATGCAACTTTTGATTTTGCTGCTGCAGATGGCACCACGCAGCAAAGCAATCAAGCCGCTTGGTTTAAAGACTTTTTAAAGTCATTACCCGAGCAAACCACCCTCACCCAACCCTTTGATAAATCGTCGCAGGTCACGTTGGATGCACCAGCCATGGCCAAACTAGCCAGCGATTACCAACAATCCCAAGCCGCCCAGGGTATCTGCATTTCGCTTAGCAGCGCCATGGAACATATCAAACAACAGAAGGTTTAATCATGACACCGATCCGAAATTATGAAATTGCAGCCCCGCTCACGAAGGGTCGCATCGTGGCGTACACCACCACCGAAAAACTGGTTGAAAAGTGCAATACCACGGTGAAATCCATCTGCGGTGTCGCAGATCAGGACGCAACCAACAATGGCCGTATCGATGTAATCAAAGAAGGGCCCGCGCTGGTGGAATATGGCGGCCCAGTCGATGCCGGTGACATCTTGGTCGCTGACACCGAAGGACGCGCCGTGGAATTAAACAAAGCGCCATTGGCCGAGGACGCAACCTGCTGGATCCTTGGCGTGGCGGAAGAAAGCGGCGTGCTCGGCTCGTTCGGCATTGTGTACGTCAACCCACACATCATTGTGAAATAAGGAATAAATCATGCCCAATGGCGTACCATTTACCCCAAATACCGAGCAAACCGCGATTGCTATTGCCTATCGCAACCGTCAAATGATTGCAGACTTAGTGTGCCCGCGTGCGCCGGTGGGTTTGCAACAATTCAAATATATGGAGTTTGATCCTGCAGAAACGATGACCGAAGTAAATACGCTCATCGGTCGTAAGTCAGCACCAAACCAAGTTGAATTCAGTGCCAAAGAGAAAACCGATTCCGTTTCAGATCAGGGTCTTTCGGATATCGTACCAAACGACGATATCAAAAATGCGCCGGCGAATTACAACCCGCTGAACCACGCTGTCGAATCAATTACCGACTTGATTGAATTGGGCCGTGAGGTTCGTGTTGCCAGACTTTTTGCCAATTCAGCGAACTACGGACATACACAATCGTTGACGTCTAATGGTTTGAAAAAAATCACCGATGTGGATTGTGATGTATTTGCGCTATTAAACGAGATGTTAGAACGCCCATTAATGCGTCCAAACTCAATGGTGCTCAACAGCTTTGTGGCGACAAAGCTACGGACAAATAAATCGCTCATCAAAGGTTACAACGGCTCAGTGGCAGACACTGGCATGGTGCCGTGGCAATACATCAAAGACACCTTCGAACTAGAAAATATCTACGTGGGCCAAGCGCGCGTGAATACGCGGAAAAAAGGCCAAGATATGCAGCTGGCCAGCGCATGGGGCAATTTTATTGCGCTGCCATTTATTGACCGGCTGGCCAATACCAACAACAACCGCATGACTTTTGCCTTGACCGCACAATATGGTGATCGTGTGTCGGGTAATCGCGATGTGCAAGCGGGTCTGCGTGGTGGCGTGGAAGTGATGGTGGGTGAGTCGGTCAAAGAGCTGATCATCGCGAAGCAAGCGGCCATCCTGCTGACGGACGTTGTGTAATGCTGACCGCCCATCGATTTATCGACAAAGTGGGCATCAACCTGCTGGTTCAGTACGCCTCCGGGCGTCTGGCCACGCCAGGGCAATACATCACTGTACAAGATATCCAGCTGGCGCTGACTGACCAGGCGCAGACCGAATTGCAGGAGTCGATTGCGAATTGGTATCAGGTATCGCTGATGCATGTGCAATCGATTGTCACTGGTTATATCAGCCGCTTTAGCGTGACCAGTGAAGAGCTTTCACAAAGCCTAGTGCCTGGGCTTGCGATTGATTTGCTGCAGTATGAGCTGTGCCCCAATCCGTCCGAAGAGCTTATTCGGCGGCGTGATTACGCCACGGCACGTCTGAAAGATATTGAAAAAGGCGTGATTAAGCTGACCGAGCATGACCCAGCCAGAGTACCCACCACCGGCCTTAAAACTGTGCGTGCCGGTAGTCGGTTTGATTGGGGCGGGTATTAATGGCCTGGGTGTTTGTCGGCATTAGCGGTGATGCCATTGATGGCTTAAAAGCACTGGCGGCGCGCACCGGCAGCGCCCGCGATGTGCTTGATGACATCGGCGCGTTTTTGGATAGCGATGTCCAGCTGCGCTTTTTGCAAGAGCGTGCGCCGGATGGCACCCGCTGGGAACAATCTGCCGCAGCTGAAGAGCGCGGGGGCTTGACCCTGACAGACACCCGGCAACTGGCCAGCAGTGTGGCGCACAGCGCAACGGATGATGAGTTAATCCACGGTATGGGTGAGAAATACTCGGCAATTCATCACTTTGGCGGCAAGGCTGGGCGCAATAAGTCGGTAACGCTCCCTGCCCGGCCCCTCATTGGCATTGCGCTGATGCAGCGCCAAGAAATCGACAACATTGTGAAGGATTGGCTGGTATGAATGCCCAACACGCAAGTTTTAACCTCGATTTAAACGCCATTGAACAGCGGTTAAAACAGGATTTAAACGGTCAGGCCCATGTCGGCTTTGCTTCGGACTTTAACGCTGTTCGTGCCCAGGGTGTGCAAATGCCGACGCTGTTTGTGCTGGCACTGGATGAAGACTACAAAGCTGCCGATGAAATCACCGGCGAAACCACCCTCAAGCTCAACGAGCTGTTTGCCGTGATGATTGTGCTGCCGGTGATGGTTGGTAATGCCAATTCTGATTTGCAAATCAAAACCCTGCGCGGCCTGGTGCGCCAAAGTCTGACCGGCTTAGTGCCAGCAGGCTGGTCGCCAATTTTGCCGCACCGGGGCCGCCTGGTGGAGCTTAACCGCGACACCAACAACCTGATTTACCAAGCGCAGTTTATGACCGAGCGCTTGATTGACGTGACCACGAGGCCGCTATGAGCAAACCCAAAGTGCAAGACAAACCACCAGCGCTAAGCGCTGATGAAGTGATCGCCCTGGCGCAGCAGCACGGCGAGATTTTACAAGGCGAGATTATTGCGCAGCGATATCAGCCTAAAAACGAACAACAAAACACGGGAGAACCCAACGATGTGGCGATTTAAAGACAAATTAGTGTTGTTCGCTTCCCAGGGCGCAACGCTGGGTGTGGCACATGCCATTTATGCACTCGATGTTGAATTTAGTATCGAACATGAGTCTGAAAATGAGCGCCCGGCTAGTAATTACAGTGGCGCAGAACTTCAGACGTTTTATGGCCATCATGTAACCCTGAACTTTAAAACACCGCTGGCGATTAGTGGCGTGGCAGGCACAGCTCCCGTAACCAGCCCGCTGTGGTTAGCTTGCGGCTTTGCCCAAGTATCTGACGCCACCAAAGTGGTGTATAGCCG
>JACCDR011820118.1_pt1 | contig 12267 bp, 14 predicted proteins | sample 7446431 | NCBI WGS metagenome assembly JACCDR01 (sample SAMN15323443, study PRJNA562643) | freshwater metagenome | isolation source: river surface water | place: USA:Blue River Watershed | collected 2017-08-17
GCCCCGCCAATGCGGTCGAAGATGCCTTGGAAGAACAGGTACCACTCGCGGCTGATGAGTCCCGTGCGCGCATCCACCAGCGGCACGCGCGGGGGCAGGAACTTGAGGGCAGCGCTCATGACGACCCCACGCGCACCCGGACGCTGGCGCCGACGAACGCCACCGCGACAGGGTCTGTGATGACCACACGAAACACGCGGTCCCGGCTGCGGCCGAGCCTGCGCCACACTGCACGCACACGGCGCTCGCCGATCTTGCCCATCGGCGCCCAGAACTCGTTGCTCCAGGTGTAGCCACCGTCGTTGGACCACTGAAGCATCGCTTGCGGGTCGCTGCCTTGCCCAGACACCAAGCCGACACCAGTGCGCATGTCGATACGCAGCTCGTCGAAGACCTGCCAACGGTAGTCAGGGTCAGACAGGTGCGGGCAGGTGCGGATACGCGGAATCAGCGCTCCGTTGTCCGTGTACACGTCCAGGTCCAGCTTGTACAGGTTGCCATTCTCCCAGTCACCCACGATGTTCTCGTTGATGAAGGACATCTGGCAGGCCGTGCGGTGACGGTTCAGGGTGCCGTCTGCCGGGTTGCGCCATGCACGCTGATGCCACATGTTCGTCGCTGCGTCGTACACCCAGGTCTGATTGGCCGTGGGGAAGTTCAGCACGTAGAACGAGTGCCCTTCCTGTTGGTACGTGTACGCCACTGCGTCGCTGATCGTGCCCATCTGGCCGATAGCGTACTCCAGCGCATGATCCGAGATGCGCTGAGGCGTGTACCCTGCCGCTGCCATGACCATGCCATGACCACGGTCGTCGGAGGACAGCCAGAACACCCGGTTGTCCATCTTGGCAACGCTGTTCTTCGCAGCGCAGCCTTGCTCGATGAACGCCCCCTGGATGCGCTCGAATGGGAAGTCGGCGTTACCGCTGTTGAAATACACCTCCGTGCTGTTCTCGCCGAACAACCAGACTTCACGGTGATCAACGATCAACGAGATCAGCAGATCCGGCGAGCCTTCTGCGGTTGCGAAACCCAGGTCATCGATGTCGGTGGAGTACAACTGCGTGATCTGGAACTGCCCGGTCCCGGGCTTGTTGAACACGAAGTAGCCATCAACGAAATCGACCTTGTCCGCACCCTGGAACGCAACGTCCGTGATCTGGGTCAGAACGAAAGTGTTCAGGTCCAATGCGTGGCCGGTGGGTCCGGTCACGATCATGGCGGCTTGACCGTTGTTCGCCATGCTGACTGGCGTGGTGCCATCAGGGATGTTGCCTCGCAGCGTGCTCACGCCAGCGGTGTTGACCGTGTACACGTTGGGGCCGACCACGACAACGGCAAGCGCAGGTGTGACCCGCATCACCCCACGCACGCAACCCCCTGCGAGCGTGAGCCAGAGTGAAAGCCCCGGGGTGCCGATGAGTGCAGCGATGTTCTTGCTGTTGGGGCCACCAGCCTCGGGGTACAGGTTGATGCACTGCTGCGCGTCCAGGTTCTTGACCCGTGCCGCGTAGCTCGCACCGACGAAAGGGAACTGCGCCATGTCAGTACCCCCGCTGGTAAAGCGCCACCTGCGGAGTGGTCAGCGCTGCGTCGTATTGCGCTTCTACTATTGGGATGTTCGCTCGTTTGTAGTCGCCCTTGGCATCGGCAGCGACCTGCACAACAGTTGTGCTTGCTTCCATACCGAACTCAGGAGCCAATTCCACCGCAAGGCAAAAGCGCAGCGCCGTGAGAAACCCCGGCGGGCCAGTCAACGCGGTAGCGAGCGTGACGGGGAAGGTCAGCAGACGCTTCATCGTGAGCGTGATAGGCAGTGCCTGGGTGGGTACGGGCCACACCGTGCAGATGCCCAGAGGGAATTCGTTCACGTACAGCATGCGCTCCACGATGGGCTGTTGCATGCTCTTGAGGTTGATCTCGTTGTACTGCTCCTGGCTGATGACCACGACCGGAAAGTCCACACCGCTGAACGTGCAGTACGCGTCATCAACATCCTGAGGCCGTTGTGTGTTGAAGTTGCCTGCTGGGCCGATCGTATACGTGCGCTGACCCGGCACAAGGTTGAACGTCTGGTTGCCTGAACCCCACACCGACAGATTCTCGGTGGACCAGTTCTCCAGCATGTCGTTGAGCACCAGCAGACCATCGTTGGCCTCGTCAGCCGTGGGGGTCTCGCCGGTGGCAATCGCGCCGATGAGGCGCATCGACGACTTGATGAGGTCTGACGCTGATTCCGCTGGGCATGGCAGCTCCTTAGATGAACGGGTAGGCAGCCAGCTGAACGAAGGCGCCTGCGCCCTGAGCGTTGGCACCGTCAGCGTTCGTGGCGCGCACGATCAGGTAGCGGTCCATGGGACTGAACATCGCCGCTTGCGGGGCGTTGATGGCAGCGGCTGCAACGCCGAAGGACGTACTCCACGTGTAGTTCAGCTGCGGGTCAGCAGCAGCGTTGAACGCAGGGTCGGCGGAGCTGTACGCAGCGACACCACTCAGACCACTGGACGGGCCAGCAGGCACCACAGCGAGTTGAACGACGTTGTACTGATCCCAGTTGGGGCCGAGATCGAAGATGATCGTGGCCGTGCCTGCGGCAGCCAGCGCAGCGATGTCGCCGCTGACCCAGCCGGGTTGCGTGGTGCCGCCTGCGACAGCGTTTTGGCCACTGCGCATCTTCAAGATTGAGGGTTGGGGACCGGGCATGGGTAGCTCCTAGGTTGCAAGAGACGCCCACGAAGGGCAAATCGGCCGCAGGCTGCGTTGTTGGCCCTTGGCCTAGGGGTGGGTATAGGTATGGGGCCAAAACAGCCCCAAAGCCATGCCCACCGATACCGATGGTATCGGCGAACGGGGCTACTTGCCCTTGCCCTGCTGCTTCAGGACGACTTGGGCTTCCTCCTTGGCCTTGGCAGCCAGCTCCTGCGCGGCAGCGGCTTCGGCTTCGGCGGCTTCGAGCTTCTCTTGCTCCCAGCCATCGATGAGGTCCTTCTCTTCCTTCGCGTTGCGGCAGAGGACCGGGCCGATGTGGGCTTCACGCTGCACCCACTTGGGATATTCGCCGTTGGTCATGGTGTTCACTCCGTAGTTCGTTGAGAGGTTGGTGTCGGCTGGGTGGAGCGCTCACACAGGGTGGGCCTTAAAGGCCCCTAACCCATGTGAGCACTACCATCCACTGAAGCCGGTTAGGGCAGCGGGGTCAGGCCACCCTGCGGACCGAAGATCGCCCAGTCAATCGCCACAGCGGCAGTCGCGTTGGCAGTGCCGTAGATGGTGAACGAACCGGCGGCGGGCACGATGCGCTCGACGCGCAGCAGCGTACCGTCGGCAGCGGCTTGCGCCACCACAGCGAAGATCCGCGACTCGGCGGTGACGTTGGGGTTCGTCACGACGACCGACGAGCTGCCAGCAGCGATGCCCACCCGGCCCTGATTGGCCGTGGTGGTCACGGCGCCCGGGGTCACCGGGCCAGCCGAGTTGCTGCCCAGACCTTGGGCGATGAGCGCAGCTTCCACGTTGGTGGGGAGCTGCACGATGGTGCCAGCGGCGTAGCCGGCATACGAACGGTTCAGCAAGATCATGGTGTGTTCCTTGTGAAGTTGAGATGCACGAAGACAGGGGGCCGAAGCCCCCCGTCATCAGGTCGCGTACTTGACCGCCAGCTCCGGGTACGTGGCTGCCCAGCCGAACAGCACGTCCAGACGCATGATCGAGTTGTCGTTCACGCCGTCGTAGAACTCGGTGACCTTGATGGTGAAGCCCTTGTAGGTCTCCTGAGCCACGTCGATCACACCCTTGCCGCCCGGGGGCGCCCACATCGGCACGGTGGCCAGCGTGAATGCGTCCTTGTGGAAGCCGATGTTGGTCTGGTAGCTGCCGGAGGCGGTACCGAAGATCACGAACGGCTGGCCGGTGGTCGGCGACGCGGTGACGTTCTGGAACGCACCGGAGGTCACGATCGCGGGGCTGATCGGGATGCTGGTGGCGGCAGCAGCCACATCGGCGGTCACGACGAACTGCGCCAGCACGCCAGTCGACGTGCGGGACTGCGGATTCACCGCGAACACGCCCGGCAGCGTGATGACGGTGCCACGGGTGATGGTGCCGCCCAGACCCACCACGGTGATGCTCGAGCCGGTCTGGCCCGCACCGTTGATGTTGGTGCCCGCCACAGCTTGCGTACCGTTCACGTGGGTGTCCACGTTCTGGTCCATCGCGTAGGCGAGACCCAGCGAGTCCACCATCATGCCGCTGCCGAACTGCTTGCTGATCTTGTCCTGGGCGTTGAACAGACCAGCCAGACCCACGATCGCCGCCGCGTTCATGGCCGGACCCATGACGAAGCCGCGACGCTTGTCACGCGGAGCAGCCATTTCGTCGAGGCGACGGTTGGTGTCCGTGAAGGCGGCGAGCGCCAGCGCCTGCGTGTTGGGCAGCGTGCCCGGGGTGCCGAGGCAGTTGAACGTGTTCAGGCGAGCCATCTGCAGGCCCTGACGATCGATTTCGTTCGCCACCGTCGCCAGCGCGGCTTGCAGCTTGTCCTCCAGCTTCTGCAGCGACAGGGTGCGCTCCAGCGAGGTGAAGTTCAGGTCGCAACCGCCCTGTTGCAGCGTCAGCGGAACCGTGGTTTCGACCGTTGCCTGCGGGGCGGCGACCCGGCCGGTACGGTACTGGTAGCGCGGGGGGCGCTTGATGTTGATCGTCTGGCCCGGCGAGTAGCCACGGGACTGGTTGCCCGTGAACTCGTCTTCCCAGTCGCGATTGACCATGCCAGCGAAGCTGACCATGTTCTCCAGGATGGCGAGGGCTTCCTTCGCCACGATGGAGCAGGTGACCAAAGTGTTCGTCATGTCGATGTTCCTTCAGAGAGTTGGGTACGGTGTTACCGCGCCCAGCGAGCTCCCTGGGCCTTACGCTGCTTCATGTACTCGTCCATGCTCAGGTTCTGCAGAGCTGGAGTCGTCGCACGACCTTGCGTTCCCAGGGTGCCCGCAGGCGCGGGGGTGTTGCTGACCTTCTTGGTCGGCGCAGCAGGTGCCGCAGGCTTGGCGGACAGCGTGGCCTCCAGGCGACCGATCTCGCGAGCGGCTGCCGTGGGGTTCATGCCGTTGAGGCGCAGCAGAACATCCGGGTTCTTGGCGAAGTGGTAGGCCAGTTGCGGACCCAGGTCACTGTCCTGCAGCACCTCGGCCACGTGATTGGACAGCGGAGCATCGGAGCTCGCCACCACATCATCGTAGTCGGGGGTCTGCTGACGGAACTGAGCCTGCCGTTCCTGGAACGTCTGGACACGGGTCTCGACAACCTTGCGGTTGCTGTCCGCTTCCATGCGCTTGGCAACAGCTTGTTCGGCCTTCCAATCGGTCAGAGCATCGATGTATTCGTCGTACTTCTCGAAGTTCTCGGGGACGGGACGTTGGGGTGCGGCTTGGGCCGGAGATTGCGCCCCCTGAGCGACTTGTCGCCAGTACGCTGCTTCCCGCTCCGCCTCGCGGCGAGCACGGGTCAGCTCATCGATACGAGGTTGAACGCCCTTGAAGCGTCCTTTCTCGTCACGTTCGGTCTGCTGGCCCTCGTTGCCTTGGGCCTGCTCTTCCTGCTGTTGACCTTCAGCAGCGCCTTGGGCCTCGGTGCTGGCCTGTTGGCCATGCTCCGTGGTCTGTTGGCTGGCCTGTTCCTCTTGGGATTGGCCCTGCGTCACGTCGGTGGATTGGCTTTCGTCTTGCACGCTCATTGCGCGATCTCCGGCCCGATGTCACCCCCATCGGTTTGGGTCCCAGGTTGCGCCTGATCCATGGGTTGGGGCTCCACGGGGCGAGTGTCTCGTTGCTCGGCATTCTCACCGGATTGGTCGTCGAGCGCAGCGGCGGCGAGCACCGGAGGCGGCTGCATCTTGGCGACGAGCATGGCGATCCAGCCCTTGATCTCTTCGACATCCTGCTTGGACTCGGCGTTGATGCGGGCCACGTTCTCGGCAGAAGCAGCCTTGATCTTCTCCTTCTCGATGCCGTTCTCGGCCTCCTGCAGCGCCTGACCCATCTGGTCCATCTGCTGCTTGATCTGGGCCAGCATGGCGGGCAACTGCTCCTGAGGCACCGGACCGAACGGAGTATCCACCGTGTCAGCCTTGCCGCCGCCTTCTTCCTCGGTGCGCAGCTCGGGAGGGATGGTCTTCTCGATGCGGTCAGCGATCTCCTCGGCCATCGGCCAGTCCATGGAGCGCACCACCTTGTCACCAGCGATGTCCATGAGCTTGGGCCAGCTCTGCGCCGTCTGGATCATGCCGTCCACGGCCTCCTGGCGCAGTGTGTCGTAGCTCGGGCCGACGCTGATGGTCACGCCGAAGTCGGCCACCACGCTCATGTCGTTCTCGAGCATCTCCACAGCCTGCCCGGTTTCGTCCTGCTCCTGGGTGGGCTTGTTCACCTCAGCAGTGCTGACCTTGCCATCCATACCCATGATCTGCAGCGTACGAGTACCATCGTACACCTTGGGCCACATGTTCAGGATGCAACGCCCCACGTGCCGCAGCGTGGTGTTCAAGTTGTCGATGTAGTGGTAGTTCGTGGTCTCGCCTTGGCGGTCACGCTGCTTGATGGCGATACCACTGGTCTCGTTGGAGCGCGCACCCAGCGAGGCATCGAAGACGCCCGTGGTGGACTTCACATCGTCGCTGGCATGCATCGCCATCTGCAGCACGCCCACGGGCACGTCGGCCATCGGCTGGCGCTGCGGGGGCGGAGCCAGCTGACCAGCCCGCGACTTGGGCTTGTACTCAAGGTACGGGAACGAACGCACGTTCGCCTGACCCCACTTGGTCTCATGGCCCTCGAACTGGCCCTCAGCACCGATGAACGGTGACTTGGGGATGAGACCAACCTGCTCCGTGGCGCTGGTCATCCAGTAGTTGTACATGCGCGCCGGGTCCTTGGCGTCACGGCTCATGCCTCGGCGGTACACGCGGCCATCCAGACCGATCTCGTCACCCCACACCGGGAACACGGGGATCCACTTGCACGGAATCTCAGCGCGCTCCAGCACCTGCAGAGCACTCAGCTTGAACCACTGCACCACGTTGCGCGTACTCTGGCGCTCCTTGACGATGGTGACACCCTCAGGCAGCTCGATGAGCTTGTCCTTCCAGCCGCTCTCACCGTTGCTGAGCAGGACGGCGGTGGCTTTCTCGCGGTGGATGCGGTAGTACTCGGCGATGCGCACTTCCTCGGACGTGATCCAGTCCTGGTAGCGGTCACCGATGCCGCGCACCACACCGAAGTCGCACGGGTCAGCGTCGGGGTGCTCCACCTTGAACTCGGTGCGCGGCATGCGCACGCTGAGCACGCACCACTGCTGGTCCGAGCCATCAATCTCCACGCTGGCGGGGTCGAAGTACACGGTGAACGGGTTGCGGATGCGCTTGAACGCGATCTCCTGGTCGAACCCACTGTCATCGCAGTACTGCGTGACCAGCCGGAAGTACCCGAAGCCGATGGCCGCTGCGCTGTTGACAGCCGTGTCCTTGGCCACGTCGGCGTTCGACTTGTACTCAATGTGGCGGATGGCGCCCTGCACCACCTCGGCCACCTTCATCATCTTCTGGTGCGTCGGGTGGACCTTGATGCTGGGCACGTTCTGCCGCTGGCTGTTGGTCACCTGATGCAGGAACGTGGGCAGCTTGTTGATGGTCAGACAGGGCCTGCCATCCAACGCACGCTGCTGCTTGATGCGCTCGTCCCACTGGTCACCCTTCAGAAAGGCGAGGTCGTCCAGCCCGTTGGTACGGTTCTCACCATCGGCCGCCATGCTGATGCGCATGCGGTCCATGCACTCGCTGATGATGGCGTCATCGTCGCTGGTCTTGGCTTGCTCGCTGGCGTCACGACCGGGGTTGTCCTGGGGCGTCATTGGGTCTTCTCCTTCTGCAGTGCTTCTGTCACGGGGTTGAGCGTCAGCAAGCGCGGGGTGGCGCCCGGCATGCGGGCCATCAGCATCATGGGTGTGTGCTGGATGATGGCGAAGCCGAAGCTGCGCTCGTACCAGTCGATGAGCTGGTCCTTGCTCAGGTTGATGTTGTCACCGTAGGGCTGCGGGCTGAGCACCAGCACGAGGCCAGCATCGTCAGCTTCGCGGCAGACCCTGTGGAGCAGCGTGGTGGCGTAGCCCTTGCCCTGTTCGGCGTAGGGCGTCTCCACGTCGACGATCTCGCGGGTCTTGGCACGCATGCGCTCGGGCAGCGCCGTGCATTGGCGCACACGGCAGGACGCGTGGCCTACGCGGCGCTGGCCGGTGGGCATGGGGTTCGATTGCTTGGTCACGACATCCAGGCTCCGGCTGTTGGGTGGAGAGCGCCCATTGTCTCGCGTTCTTCCATGCGCTCACGGATACGAGGCTCCTCGGTGGCGACCACGCCAATGCGGAACGCGTCCGCTGCGTGGCTGCACCAGTTGTGCAGAGGACCGAGGCTGATGCCACGTTTCTCATCGATCTTCTCTTGGTACTGCTTGAGAGCGTCGATACCTGTGGCGCACTTGCGCTTGTCGAACCACATGCGGTTGAACGTCATGCGGACAGCGTCGATGCCATCCTTCACCGGGATGTTGGGGGCCACACCGAACTCGATGCCAAGGGAGCTGGCGGTCTCGATGCGGCTCTTCCCTGTGCCCAGCTCACGATGCATGATGTCGTGAGGACCCCAATGGCCTGCGTACTGATAGCGAGCACGTGCAGCCCAGCGAGACTGGTCGTCTTCACCGTTGCTGCCGCTCAGCACCTGCGCGTAGTAGTCCAGCCCGTAGCCAGCGGCCTCGTAGTAGTCGATGACCCGGATCTCCTTGCCCACGATCTGGATGAACCAGATGACCATGTTGTCGCTTATGCCCAGGTCCCACCACGTCCACACCTTGTGCGCCTTGTCGTGCGGCACGCTGGTGATGCGACCATCGAACTCAGCGTCAGCGAGCTCCTTGGCGTAGTACGCGCCTGTGATGGCTGCGTCGAAGTCGCACTCGAACTCCTGCAGGTACTCGTTGTCGGGCATCAGCTTGCGCAGACGAGCCAGCTCAGCCTCAGGGAGGATGCCCGTCTGGCTGGCCTTCAGCACCTGGAGGAACCACTCGGGGTCCACGCCGAGCAACTGATTGGCCTCGTTGTCAGCGAGCGCTTGCTTGTACGTCTTCCCGAGCAGGTTGCCCCAACCCTTCGGCGTGCCGCTGATGTCCAGCCAGCCCTCGCGGTCAGCCAGCGCAGGGATGATCACCGACGTGAGCGCTGACGGGGCTATGTCCTGGCCCTCGTCGACCACGATGCCATCGAAGTACAAGCCCCGCATGCGATCAACGTTCTCAGCACCGTAGAGGCGGATCACCGCGTTGTTGTGCGGCAGGCGGATGGACAGCTCACTCTCGTTGGGCTTGCCCTTGAACGGGCCAGACACCTGCATGATCGGCGACGCGTAGTGCTTCAGGTAGTTCCACGCGATGTCTTTGGCCTGCACGAAGTACGGCGCGAGGTAGCCGAAGCGTGGGTCAGCCTTCTCGCAGAGCGCGGCTGCCTTGATGAGCTTGTTGATGCGCGCCACGGTCTTGCCTGCGCGCCTGTGCGCCACAGACAGCGCGAACCGCTGCGGGGCCTTGTGGTACGGCAGGAAGGCTGCCCGAGGCGCGTAGGGGATGGTTACGATGCGGGTGTCCATGCTGGGGCATCCAGGGAGAGGGCAAAACGGGTGCAGGCTGCGTTTGCCGGGGGTAGGGTAGGGGTGGGCATAGTGGCAGGAGATACCGAGGCTGCTGGGCGATACCGATGGTAGCGCCTACTCGCCTGCCCACTTGAACGCCAGCGTGAAGGGCTTGTCGTCTGGGCTCTTCAGCTCCATCTGTGCGATGCGAGCGTGGATGTATGGAGCAGCGTCTCGGGCGTACGGCTGAGCAGCGATGGCTCCGCCCTTTCGGTAGGCTACACGCATCGCCATGACCATCACGTCAAGTGGCGTGGCCTCGGGTGGCAGCTCTCCGTGCTCTTCCTCGATGACGAGGATGCCCTCGGAGATGCGGTCTGCTGCTGCCTTCGATCGCTGCGTGGCCTTGGAAGCCGGGCGACCAGCGCCTTCACGCTTGCCGCCATGCCCGGGACGAGCGGGCTTCTTCGTAGCGTCGAGGCCGAGCGGGTGTGGAACTCGTTTGGCCATGATCATGACTGAGAGATATCAAGGCCCACAGTGTCGACGCGCCGTGGTCGTCGCTGCAGAGACCAGAGCAGACCACGTGACTTGGCTACGAAACCGTATGTGCGGGCCAGTAAGACACCAGACTGTTCAACTGCTCACACTGGTGGTTATGTGGGTGCTCACAGGGGCGCTAACTAACTAACGTTAGCGCACCCCTGTGAGCACCACCCCACTTCAGCTAACTGTGAGCGCTCACAACGGCTATCGTCCCCTGTGAGCACCTGCAAAGCCTAGCAAAACCAAGAGACTATTCGTGAGTGCTCACAGTTTTTCGTGAGTGCTCACAGTTTTTGATGCGTTTTGCTGTGAGCACTCGGGCTGTGAGCGCCTGCAAGCCTAGCAAAACCAAGAGAAACGTCGTTTTATCTCAGAGTTTTTCGTGAGTGCTCACAGGGTGCTCACAATTGATGCTTGCCTTAGGCTGTGAGCACTCACGAAACGAACCTTTTGCACGTTGTCTGAGATGTGTTGCGAAGAAACAACGAAGAAGGGTCTTGTGAACGTTCATGAACTCGTGCAGACTTCAGTCATTCGCAACCCGGAGCCCAACATGCAAACCTTCAACGTTACCGTCAAGTGGCTGTCTGTCACCGCCAAGGGCGCCAAGCTCGGCTACGTTGTGGGCGGCACCACGGTTCTGCAAAAGCAGTATGACTCGTACGAATCTCTCGCGTTCCTGTCTGGTGTGGGCAGCACCTGGTCCATGCCCGGCATCGGCCGCTACCAAGTCGTCGCCATCTAACCCGCTTCAACTCTTACAAGGTACTCGCCATGCAAACCACCAAGCTCGTTCCGCAGTTCGTCACCTCCAACCCCGCCGCTGCCGCTGAAGCCATCCTGGGCTCTGGCCGTGCGCGCCCCGCCTGCTGCTACACGGCTGACGGCAAGGCCGTGGTCTGCTCTGCGCGTACCGCACGCAAGAACGGCTGGACCATCGTTGCCCGCGCCTGGAGGTAAGCATGACTCGCATCAACTGCGTCCCCGTGCAGGAGCTGCACGACAAGCATCTGGCAGCTGAGTACCGTGAGCTGCCCCGGGTGTTCAAGCTGGCAGCAGCGGCGCACGCTCGCGGTGAAGACCCCAGCCAGTTCCCAGGGCTGTACACGCTGGGCAAGGGGCACGTGAAGTTCTTCTACACACGGCTGGGCTGGCTGAAGTGGCGCTTCCAGGATCTGGTGGCCGAGATGCAGCACCGTGGCTGGCAGCCGCAGTACACGCAGGTGCCCAGCGTGGCTGACGCGCTGCCCGCGAGCTGGTGGGGCTTCTGGGAGCCCACACCGCAGGCACTGGCCATCAACCGCCAGCGCATCGCAGACCGCATGCCCTCAAGCCTTCTTGCGCAGGTAGCTGCGGCCTAGCTTGGTGATGCCGTGGAGCTGGCTTCTGTTGGGGCCGGGCTCCACCTCGACCCAGTCCTGAGCCTCACAGTGCTCCAGGACATCCTTGATGCGGTTGGTCCTGGTGTTCAGGTCAGCTGCTAGCTGCCGTAGGCTGACAGGTTCGTCATACTCGGCCAGCGCACCCAGCACACGGTCAACCCACGCTGCCACGCGGCGCTCAGCTTCCTGGGCCTTGGCGTGCTCCTTGGCCTCGGCCATCTGGCTGCGGTCCAGCTTGGTGATGTCGGGGCGAGGCACCAGCGTACCACCCTTGCGCTCGAACACCATCGTCTCCATGGGAGCGCTGTAGTTGTGCTTGACGTGCTTGAACACCGCGTACTTGCCAGTCGTGGCGTGCTCGGGCGGCAGGCCGTAGCTCTCGGCGTCACGGATGCTCATGGAAACAACGACACCCACGGAGCGCGCGTTGTCGGCGAAGCTGGACGCACCGCGCAGGCTGCCTTGGTTGATGTCGTCGAGCTGGCTCCAGCCCCCGGTCTTGTTCATGTGATGCAACACCACCACGGCGCACTGAGCCTGCTTGGCCACGTAGGTGAGGGTCTGCATGTAGATGGCCATGTCGGCGATGTCGTTCTCTTCGAGTTGGTGGGTGTACACCGCAGGGTCCAGTACCAGCATCTTGATGGACTTGGCCTTGAGATAGCCCAC
>JACCDR012618878.1_pt1 | contig 12264 bp, 12 predicted proteins | sample 7446431 | NCBI WGS metagenome assembly JACCDR01 (sample SAMN15323443, study PRJNA562643) | freshwater metagenome | isolation source: river surface water | place: USA:Blue River Watershed | collected 2017-08-17
AAGTCGACTGGCAGGATCTGCTGGCCGCGATGCAGAACCCGGTGATGTTCTTCCGCCTGGTCCTGCCCGCCGACGACCAGCGGCAGTTCTTCCAGACCCGGTTGCCGAGCTGGAAGATGAACCGGCTGATGACCGCGTACCAGGACCACTACGGTCTGCCGTCGGCGGGAAATGTGCCCGGCTTGCCTCGCTGATCGCCCGGTACGGGCAAGCCATCGAGGTCGACCTCATCGGACTGGGGTTGGACCTTGCCACCGAGTGGCGAAGCCGGCGGTGGCGGCGGTTGTTGAACATCATCGACAGGCTGCCGCGCACGTCGGCGTACATGGAAGCGCTCATGCAGGACGACGCGCTGGCCGACCGGTTGGCCCGGCTGCCGCAGGCGCAGGGCAAGGAGTCCAAGCCGGTACGGCGGATGTCCGACTGGTCGGTGACGGTGGAACTGCTCAGTTCGATCCTGAACCGGTTGGGTGAGCTGACCCAGGCGGTGGCCGCGTTGGGCGGGGCGAAACCGCACAAGATCACCCCGGCGCCGGTGCCGCAGACCGCGATGGACCGGGCGCGTAACCGGCGGCGGTTCGACAACCACCGGCGTCTGGTCGCCCGGGTCCTCCCGCAGAAGCGGACAAACGATCCCCCAAGCATCTAGAAGGGGGCGAATATGTATCATGCCGGCACGGCGTACCTGACGGTCGTCCCCTCCTTCGAAGGCATCGAGGGCGCACTCAAGCGCGAGGCCGAAAACATCGGCCGGCACGTGGACCGCACCATCGCCCAGACCCTCCCGCAGGGAATCCGGGAGGGTCTGCGGCGCGCGGACCGGGACATGGACGCCGCCGGCCGCCGTGCCGGCGACCGGTACGGCGGCGCGTTCGCCGACACCATGAACCAGCGGCTGAGCAAGGCGGCGAAGGCGTTCTCCACCGTCGAGATCAAGGCCGACTCCACCGACGCGGAACGCAAGATCGCCGACGTCCGTAAGGACATCCTCGAGCTGCGCGACGCGCACGCGAACCTCGACATCGACGCCGAGTTCGCGATGCTGGAACTGCGGCGCATCATCGCCAAGCTCCAGGAAATCCAGGGCGAGGCGAACAGCCTCGAGGTGAACTTCAACATCGTCTCCGCCCTGGCGGAGCTGGGCGCGTTGGACCAGGCCGCGGAACGGATCGGCACCCACGCCGGCGACCAGTTCGCCGACCATTTCACCCGGGAGGTCCGGGCACGGCTGGCCGCCACCCGGGGCAAGTTCGCCGAGGTGGAGATCGGGGCCGACTCCACCGAGCTGGAACGCGACATCGCGGCGATCAACACGATCCTCGGTGAGGTCGACGACCACCTGCGGGTGGAGATCGACATCAACGAGACCGCGGTGCTGTTCAACCTGGAGCTGGTCGAGCAGAAGCTGCGGGAGCTGGCCCATCAGAGCCCGTCGGTGCGTATCCGTACCAACGCCCTGGCGGTGCTGGCCGAGGTCGAAGCGGTCACCAACAAGTTCCGGCAGCAGGAACTGGAGCTGAACCGGGCCCACCAGCAGGCGAACGAGGAGAACGAGCGCCGCGACCGCGAGCACTTGCGGATGCTGCGTGACGCCTACGACGAGGACGACCGCCGCACCCGCGATCACCAGAGGTTGGTGCGGGAGGCGTACGACGAGAACGAACGTCGTGACCGGGACGCCGCGAGGCGTCTGCGGGAGATGCACGACGAGATCGACCGGTGGGACCGGGATCAGCGCACCCGCCGGCAGGGGACGTTCGGCAACGACGCGGAGCGGCGGCTGAACCGCGCCCGGGACGCGGTCGCGGACATCACCCCCCGGTTGCAGACCACCCAGACGATGCGGGAGATGGCCTGGCTGCGGGCCGAACTGGACCGGCTGTCGAAGGTCACCATCGACGTGGACATGCCGACCAACGAGTTCCTGCGGCAGGTCGCCAGGGTCGAGGCATGGCTGGAAGGCATCGAACGCAACGAGGTCGACGTGCCGATCCGGGCCGACGCCCGTGCGGCGTTGGCCGAGATCCGCGGCATCACCGGGTTTTCCCGTGCGCAGGGCCGGCAGGCCGGGGACGAGTGGGGCAGCGCCTGGGTGCGCCAGATCCGCCAGTCGGTCCGCGAGGCCGCGGCGTCGATCTCCGACATCGACATCGGGGTCAACACCACCCGGGCCCAGTTCGAGATCGGTGAACTGCGGGCCAGGCTGCTGACGCTCGGCAACGTCCGTATCGGGGTCGACATGACCCTGGGCGAGTTCATGCGCGAGGCGTCGACGATCCAGGCGGAACTGACCCGCCTGTCCACCCAGACCGTCGACGTGCAGGCCAAGGTCGAGATCGCCGGTGCGTTGGCGAAGCTGAAGGCCCTGCACGAGCAGATCAACGCCGTCGACCGGGACGACATCGAGGTAGACGTTGACGTCAACTCGGCCGCCGCGTCGCTGGGGCTGCTGGCGCAGAACGCCGGCGTGTCGATGGGCCGGCTCGGAGCCCTGATCGCGTTGGGTGCCGCTCTGGGTACCGCCCTGGTCCCGGCTGCTGCGGCTGCTGCTGCGGCGATCGGTGCGATCGGTGTCGCAGCCGGTGCCGCGGTCGCCGGTGTCGGTGTCCTCGCGTTGGGTCTGTTCAGCAGCATCAAAGCGGTCACCGCCCTGCAAAAGGCCCAGGACGACCAGGCGAAGTCTGCCCGGAACCTGTCCCAGACGCAGGCCCGCGTATCCGGTGCCCTCGACCAGGTGGCCGGGGCCACCTCGAACGTGCGGACCGCGGAGCGGGGCCTGATCCGGGCCCAGAAGGACGCCAAAGAATCGGTCCTGGAGCTGGTCAAGGCCCGCGAGGCCGCGAAACGCCAGCTTGAGGACATGGCCCTGTCCTTGGAGTCGAACTCCCTGGCTCAGCGGCAGGCCCGCCTCGACGAGGCCGAGGCCAAACGGAACCTGGACAAGATCCTTTCGAACACGTCCTCCACGGAAGAGGAACGCGAGCAGGCGAAGATCACCTACGAGCAGCAGGTCCTCCAGATCAAGCAGCTCGGCATCGAACGGCAGCGGCTGACCAAGGACAAGGCCGAGGCCGACCGGAAAGGGATCGAGGGATCCGACCAGGTCAAAGCCGCTCAGGAGCGGATCGCCGCCTCGATGGAGCGGGTGGTTTCCGCGCAGGAGCAGGAGGCCGACAGCCAGCGGTCCCTGGCGGCGGCGAACCGGTCGTTGCAGCAGGCGTACGAGCAGACCGGCGTCGCCGGTGGCGAGGCGATGCGCGACCTGACGGCCTCCATGGACGCCCTGTCCCCGGCCGGTCGGAAATTCGCCCTGTTCATCTTCGGCCTGAAGGACGAGTTCAAGCTGCTGCAACGGGCGGCCGAGGAGACCCTGCTGCCCGGGTTGCAGCGTGGCATCGAGGCGCTGTTGCCGGCCCTCAAGCCGGTGGCGTTCTTCATCGCCCGTGTCGGTGAGGCGCTGGGTGACGGGTTCGAATGGGCCGCGAAATCCCTGCGTGACCCGACCTGGGTTCGTTTCGGCACCTACATGAGCGAGGTTGTCGGGCCGACCATTGAAGGCATCTTCGAGGTCTTCATGAACCTGTCGAAAGGTATCGCGGGGGTCATTCTTGGCCTGTCCGGGTTTACCGGCCCGATCGGGTGGGGTGTCCTCGAATGGTCGCAGGAGTTCGCGAAGTGGGGGTCCACCCTCGATTCGAACAAGGGGTGGCAGAAGTTCATCGCCTACGTCCGCGAGTCGTGGCCTGAGGTCCGGGATTTCTTCTCCGGGCTGTGGGAGTTCACGAAGCGGTTCATCGCGGCGGCGGCACCGATCGGTGAACGGGTCGTCGGCTGGTTCGCCAGCTTGTTCGAGTGGATGAACAAACTCGACAAAGGCACCTGGACGATCCTGATCGGGGCCATCGGTGGGGCTGCCGGGGCGCTGCTCGTGGCCGCGGGTATCACCTCGCTGATCGCGGGTGGGTGGGTCACCCTGGCGGTGGTTGTCATCGCCGGCCTGGTCGCCGGCCTGGTGTGGCTGTACCAGAACATCAAGCCGGTCCGCGACATCATGGAGCAGACCTGGCGGGCGATCGTCGACGGGTGGAACTACCTGTGGAACGACGTGATCAAGCCCGGGATCCCGCCGTTCGTCGCGTTGATGAAAGAGGCGTTCCAGAATATCGCCAAGTCGTGGGACCTGGCGTGGAATGAGGGGATCAAACCCGGATTCGGGTTGATGGTCGACGGCTTCAAACTGGTCGGAAGCATCATCGCCGCGTTGCATCGGGAAATTCTCCGCCCGTTCTTTGATTTCATCAAAGCGGTCTTTTCGACCATCGGCACCATTTTTGAGGTATTCACACCCGCCGCCCAACGGTTGGCCCAGTTCGTGGGTCCGGCCATCGACAACATCAAGATGAGTTTTTCGTTCCTGGGCGACGTGGTGATGTGGATCTGGGAGCACATCATCAAGCCGGTGTTCGACCTGTTCGTCATCGCCCTGAAGGTTCTGTGGGCGGTTGCGCAGGTCATTCTTGGTTTGTTCCAGATTGCCCTGAAGATTTTCGCCCAACTATTCATGGGCTTCTATCACGCGTACATCAAGCCGTTCTTTGATGTGATGCGTCCCCTGCTGGAGTGGCTGGGCAAGGTCATCACCGACCACGTCCTGCCACCCTTCAGGAAGGGCATGGAAGCCCTGGGTCAGGCGTGGGACATCCTGGTCGAACGGGCCAAGAAACCCATCCGGTTCATGGTCGAAACGGTCCTGAACAACGGGCTGCTGGCCGGCTACAACAAACTGGCCACCTTCTTCAAGGTCACCCCGAACGACGTCCACATCGACCTGCCGCAGGGGTTCAAGGCCGGTGGAGCCATCCACGGACCCGGCACCCCCACCTCCGACTCCATCCCCGCCCTGCTGTCCACCGGCGAGCACGTGTGGACCGCGCGGGAGGTCGACGCGGTCGGCGGCCACGCCGGGGTCTACGCGCTACGGCGCATGGCCCGCCAGGGGCTGCTGCCCGCGTTCAAGGACGGCGGCCCGGTCGACGACGACGGGTGGTTCGCCCGGATCAAGAGGACCGCGGGGAACGTCTTCGACGGGATCAAGGGGTTCTTCAGCAACCCGGTCGAGTCGCTGAAGAAGCTGTTCGCCAAGCTCACCGACCAGATCCCCGACAAGGACGCGGACGCCGTCCGGGTCATGGCCGGGCTGCCGAAACGGGCCCTCGAACTGGCTCTGGAGAAGGTCACCTCGATCTTCAACATCGGCGACTCGGGTGGTGGTGCGGGGAACTGGCCGTCGAGCCCGATGGCCCAGCGCGGCGACTCGGGGGTGTGGCGTTCCGTCGTCGCACTGATCAACTCGACGGGGCCGATCAGTGGCGAATTCGGCAACTCCTACCGGCCCGGCGACCCGCTCTGGCATGGATCGGGCCGGGCGGTGGACTGGATGGGCTACAACCAGGACGCCCTCGCAACGTTCCTGGCCGCCCGCAAACCGTTGGAGCTGATCCACCGGACCCGGCTGCGGGACTACGCCTACACCCGCGGGGTCGACAAGGGCTCGTTCAACGAACAGCTCATGCGCGAGCACGAAAACCACATCCACGTGGCGTTCGACCAGGGCGGGTGGTTGCAGCCCGGGTACTCGATGGTGTGGAACGGCACCGGGGTCCCGGAGCCGGTGCTGACCAACCGGCAGTGGGCGGACATGTCCGCCGTTGCCCGTACCGGCGGCGCCGGGAACACCTACAACGTCGAGTTCAAGGACACCACCCTGACCCCGTCGAAGTTGCGGGCGATGCAGGACGCCGACGCGGTGTACCAGCGGATGGGCCGGCCTCGGTGAGGCGGCATGACCCGGCGGGGGTGAGCGTGTGAGCACCCCCGTCGGGACGATGTACGCGGTGTGGATCGCGCCGGACGGCACGCAGTGGCCGCTGACCGACAAGTCCCCGACCCGGGGGTGGTTCACCACCCCGGACGTGTCCGGGTGGGGGATGGTCCCGGTCGAGTACACCCTGGACCCGATGGCCCGAGGTGGGGAAAGTGTCCGCTCCGCGAAGATCACCTCGGCGCGGGTGGTGTGGCCGTTGCACATCTACGGCGACACCCACCAGGAGTTCCTGGACCGGTACCGGGCGGTCAAGCGGGCGTTCACGATGACCGCCCTGCGGGGCCAGGCCGGCACGTTGATCGTGTACCGGCCGGACGGGCACGGCCGGCAGATCAGCGCGTTCTACGAGGACGGGTTCCGCGGCCAGGGTGGGGAGAACTGGGTGTTCGCGAACGCGGCGATCACCCTGCTGTGCCCGGACGCGTACTGGCTGGACCTGGAGACCACCACGATCACCCGGTCGTTCGCCGGCGGTGGGGCGTCGTTCCTGTCCCCGTTCCCGACGATCTCCAGTTCGCAGGTGCTGGGTAACACCACGATCACCAATGCGGGTGATGTGACGGCCTGGCCCACCTGGACGATCAACGGGCCGATGACGTCGCTGACCGCGGTCAACAACACCACCAGCCAGGCGTTCACGCTGACGTACACCCTCCTCGTGGGGGAGACGATCACGATCACGACGAACCGGCCCACGATCCGGGGGCCGGCGGGGCAGAACCTGATCGGGTCGTTGAACTGGCCGGCGGCGTCGCTGTGGGGCCTCGGCGTCGGTGACAACGACGTGGTGTTCACCGTCGCCGGTGGTGCCGCCGGCACGGCGATCCAGCTCGCGTTCAACGCCCGCTACGAAGGTGCCTGAGATGGGTGGTGGTGGCGGGTGAGCCGGCTGCCGGTCGACAAAGGGGATCCGGACCAGTGGGGTGCGATCCTCAACGACTTTCTGACGGTGCACCACCGTTCCGACGGGACGGTGGATGCGTCGAAGTTCGTCGAGGAACGGTACGGGGTGCCGATCACGGTGGGGGAGGCGACCGCGAACCGGCGGTTCATCGGCTCCCCCGGCTCCGGCACGTCCGGGGACCTGAACCTGACGTACTTCACCGCGGTCAAGACCGAGACGATCACGAAGCTGGCGATGTACACCGGTGGGGTGGTCGGGGTCACGATCACCCTGGTCCGGTTCGGGGTGTACTCGGTGGCCGCGAACGGTGACCTGGCCCTGCTCGCGTCCACGCCGAACGACACCACGCTGTTCACCACGGCGAACACCCGCTACGTCAAGACCCTGTCCTCGCCCTGGTCGAAGGTCGCCAACACCCGCTACGCGGTCGGGTTCCTGTTCGTGGGGACCACGGTCCCGTCGGTGTACGCGATGACGGATGCGAACGCAACCGCGTCGGTGGACACCATCTGGGGTTTGGATCCGCGGCTGTCCGGACGGCGGGTCGGCCAGTCGGACCTGCCCGCGTCGATCACCGCCGCGAACGTGATCGACGGGCGGCGGGGGCCGTACGTGGAGTGCCTGCTCTAAAGCGCGTGCGGACGGGGGCCCGGGGTTGACCACGACCAGTTACGGTGTCGGCTACTACGGGCCTGGTCTGTACGGGTACGGTGTCGGGCCGCCGGTGGACCCGATCGTCCCGGACATCCCGGTCGCGGAGTACACCGTCCTGGTGACCGACAGGTTCCTGACGGTGGTCGGGGATCCGGTGTACTGCTGGACCAGCCTGGACATCACGTTGCGGTTCAACGAGCCGTCGTCGGGGATCCTGGTGTGCCCGGCGTACGCGTGGGTGCGGGACATGATCTCCCCCGGGAACCGGATCGTGATCATCCGCAACGGGAAGATCGTCATCTCCGGGCCGTGGGAAACCCGGAACCATGAACGCTCCGACGACGGCGACAACTCCGGCGTCGGCAAACTCACCGTCCACTTCGCTGACGACCTGGCCTCCGTCGTCGGCCGGCAGGTCTACACCGACCCGGCCCTACCGGCGGCCAGCCAACCCACCTCGTCCTGGACGTACACCGGCAACGCCGAGGACGCCCTGCGGGACCTGGTCGACAAGCAGGCCGGCCCGAACGCCCTGACCGCGCGTCGGGTGCCGCAGCTCGTGCTCGGCACCAAACACAGCGTCGGGTCGAGCGTCACGGTCACCGCGCAGCGGCTGCAACCCCTCGGCGACCTGGCCCGTGAGATCGCCGAGGTCGGCGGTGGGCTGATGTTCCGCACCGCCCAGGTCGGCACCACCGTCGAGTTCCAGGTCACCGAACCGGAGGACCGGTCGAACACAGTCCGGTTCAGCCTGGATCTGGGCAACGTCAAGTACATCTCCCACGAACTGGTCGCCCCGACCGCGACGACCGCGATCGTCGGCGGGCAGGGCGACGGGGCCGACAAGGCGCTGATCGAGCGGACCAACACCGCGGATGAGACGTCCTGGGGGCGGGTGGAAACCCTGGTGTCACGGCCCGGCGGCGACGCACTCCAGGAGTTGCAGGACGACGGGGACCGGGCCCTCGCCGAAGGGGCCGGCACGAACCGGCTGACCACGAACGTGTCCGACATCCCGGACCAGCGCTACGGCTACCACTACGACCTCGGGGACATGGTCGCGGTCGAACCGTGGCCCGGGGAACAGGTCATCGACATCGTCCGGACCGTGCACCTCCAGGTGTACGCGACCAGCGGCGAGTACGTGGCCGCGACCATCGGCAACCAGGCCGCGCAGACCGACCCGATGTGGGTGCGGCGGATGCGTGCCATCGACGAACGCCTGGGTCGCGTCGAGCGGCGGGTGCTGCCCGCCTCCGCCTGACCCACCACCAGCCACACGCCGGGGCCCCGGCACCAGCAGAAAGGGGGCCCCTGGTGGCCGAATCCAGTTGGCCTACGGTGGCCGGTTCCCGGGTCGTCACCGACGACCAGTGGGAGCAGTTGGCGTCGGCGTTCTCCGACGACGGGATCGTCGACGCACCCGGCGCGTCGACGGCGGTGTACGGCGACGGTTCCGGCCGGCAGGTGAAGATCCGGGCGAACAAGCTCGCGGTCGTCGGGGGGCACGGGTACTTCTCCGGCACCTCGGACGTGGTGAAAACCATAACCGCGAACGTGTCCGGGTTGACCCGCATCGACCGGGTCGTGCTGGGGTTGGACCGCACCACCTGGGCCGTCACCTCGTACGTGAAGGCGGGAACGCCCGGGTCCGGGACGGCGCCGGCGTTGCAGCGGGACGCGAAAGGTGTCGGCACCGGCAAGTGGGAGATCTCCCTGGCCACCGTCACCGTGGTCAACGGTGCGTCGCTGATCTCCGCCTCCGATGTGGTGGTCGACCAGCCGTACATCCGGTTGGGGTGGAACACCTCCTGGGGGGTGGTGGCCCGGCACCGGCGGACCACGTCGAGCGCGTTCACGAGCGGGGAGACCGGTGTCATCCGGTTGAACACCGCGGTCGTGGGGGGCCGGCTGTACCGGGTGTCGACGAACGACATCGTGCTGCTGGGCAGCAACGCCAACGACACGATCATGGCCCGGTTCCGGTACGACACCGGGTCGTCTCCGAGCGCGTCGGTGGCCTCGCCGGTGCTGGGTGGGGCGTCGGTGATTGCCCCGACGTACACCCCGGAGATCACGGCGGCGATCGCGTACTACCCGGCGACGGTGTCCACGGTGCTCAGTGTGCTGCTGTGCGTCGGTAAGCAGGGTGGCGTCGGTACGGGGCAGATCATCGTGGACGCGACGTATCCGAGTATCGAGGTGTTCATCGAGGACCTGGGCCCGGACCCGGGTAGCAGCGGAACGAACATCTGACAGCCCACACCGTCCAGTGGAACGGGGTGGGGTGGATGTCCCTCACGCAGGGTGATATGTCCGGATTCGATCCTGCGGTTTTTGCCCAGTACGGGATCTTAGGCGTTCTCACGGTCCTTTTGATCTGGTTCGCGAAGGGCGCCCACCAGCGCGAACGCGATCGGGCCGACCGGCTGGAAGCCGACAACAAACGGCTCCACGAGCTGATCATCGAGCGGATCATCCCGGCAATGACGGCCGCCTCCCACGCAGCGGAGGAATCCAACGAGCTGCTGCGGGCGATGCAGCGGGAGCGGGAGCTGACCCAGATTGCCCAGCAGAGCGCTGTCGTGGAGCAGATCGCACAGCAGGTCAACCTACGCAGAAGCGGCGGTAGGAGAGGCGATGCAGCCACGTGAGGAGCCGCCCAACCTGGAGGCCCGCCTGCTGGTCTGGGCCGAGATCTTGGACGGGGCGGTCGCTGAAGTCAAGCGGACCGTCTCCGAAATCCGCCGGCAGTCCCGCTACGAGGGGCTGCCCCTGGAGAACGTCATCACCCCCCCGGACATGGAGGACCCATGATCGACCCTGACCGCGGTGAACCCATGGCCTCCGCCGCCCTGCGCGACAACCTGGCCACCCTGGTCGCAGAGTCGCAGGCGCTGCGCACCGATGTGGCACAGGCCGAGGCCGCCCGCCGCCGCGCGAACCAGGTCAACGCCGTCCTGCTCGCCCTGGTCGCCGTGTTCACCGCCCTGATGCTGATCATCGGGTGGCAGAACAACCGGCTCGCGTCCAAGGTGAACGCCACCAACCAGACCATGGCCGACTGCACCAACCCCGGCGGCACCTGCTACGAGCAGAACCGCCGCAACACCCAGTCCGCGATCTCCGACATCCTCCGGGTGTCGATCTACATGGCCGAATGTTCCCGCCTCTACCCCGGCGAGGCCGGGCCTACGTACGACCGGAAGCTGGAAGCCTGCATCTACCAGCGGCTGGAAGACGGCCAGCGCACAGTCCCCGGCGGGACCGTACCGGGCGGCCCGATCCCGTCACCGTCGCCGAGCCTGCGGTGAAACGGTTCGGTAAGTGCATCGCCGCGGCCCTGGTCGCCGTGCTCACCGCACTGCACACCAGCCTGTCCGACGGGACCCTCACCGATCAGGAAGCGGTCCAGGTCGCGGTGGCCACCGCGACCGCGTTCAGCGTGTGGCTGGTCCCCGCCCTGGCGTACCCGTGGATGAAGACCGCGGTCGCCGCGGTGCTGGCCACCCTGAACATGATGACGACCGCGATCGTCGGCGGCATCGACCACGGCGACCTGGTCCAGCTCGGCCTGTCCGCCCTGACCGTCCTCGCGGTCGGGGCGACGCCGGCGCAGTCCGATGAACCCACCCACCCGCCGGGCCGGCACCACGCTGCCTGACCCCACCGGGCACCCACCACAGAACGGGGAAAACCAGCGATGGCAGACGGCTACCCGCCGGTCGATCATCTCGACGGGCAGACGAGTCTCGACGACACCGTCCCGCTCACCGACACCGGGGAATCCCCCCCGATCGTCGTCGGGGAGATGGACGTCATCGCCACCGCCGGCGGGGAACGGGAGATCGAAACCGCCCCGGTCGGCGGGTGCGGCACCGAGGTCGGTGAGGGCCGGTGAACAACAACCCGAACCCCGGCCTGATCCCGGACAGCATCTGGTGGCTGTGGCTGCGGCTCAAGGAGCTGGAGCCGGGCACCCAGCTCGGCGGTATCTACGCCGACAAGTCCGGGTACCACAACACCCGGGTCCGCAACCAGCAGCGGTGGCCGGGGAACTACAGCATCCGGGAGGCCGAGGACCAGGGCGGGCCGGGTGACAAGGCCGCCGCCCTGGACTGGTGCTTCCCCGACGCGCAGCGCGGCGACTACACCACGATCGGCCGGTACACCCGCCGGCTGGTCGCCTCCGGCAAGGACCGCAACGACCCCCGCCTGGACCGGCTGCGGGAGTTCTACGGCCAGGCCGACACGGACAGCCATGTGGAGGGGTGGGACTGCCGGCACCTGGTCGAGGTCACCTCCGACAGCTCCCACCTGTGGCACATCCACCTGTCCTTCGACCGGAACACCGTGATGGACATGTCCGGCATGGTCGCGGTCCTGTCCGTCCTTGCCGGGGAGTCGGTCGTCGAGTGGCAGCGCAAGACCGGTTCGGTGCCGCCGCCGGTGTCGACCCAGGCCCCGTCCGGGCACCGCCCCGGGTCCCGGGAGCTGTTCTGGAACCGGGGCGGCACCCTGCTCGAAGGTGACGACGTGAGGTTCGTGCAGCGGTGGATCGGCCCGGCGTGGATGGGCACCGCGGACGGGGTGGCCGGCCCCATGTTCGACGCGGGGGTCCGCCGCTACCAGCGGATGCGGGGCATCGGTGTCGACGGGCGGGTGGGTCGCCAGACCTGGGGCCAGATGGGGATCCGGTTCACCGGGTAACCGGTGACGGTTGTCGACCTGCGGCCCGCTAGCTGCGTTGTACCGACATGACGGCCCCGGCCGCACCCCGATGGTGGGGTGCGGCCGGGGCCGTCGCGTCGTTTCCGGGGAT
>JACCDR011977615.1_pt1 | contig 12263 bp, 8 predicted proteins | sample 7446431 | NCBI WGS metagenome assembly JACCDR01 (sample SAMN15323443, study PRJNA562643) | freshwater metagenome | isolation source: river surface water | place: USA:Blue River Watershed | collected 2017-08-17
CCCATATCAGCCTGGCGCATCAGGCGTATACGACACAGGCGCAACACTGCCGCCCGCAAGTGTCGCCGTCAGCGTCGGACTGTTGTAGATCTTCGCGCTGGCCCCGTTTTGCAGCCGCAACGGCACGGCCACATTGGCCGCCTCGGTCGTGTCGATCCACACCTCCCGGTCAGGCCCAGCGCCGCCATAGAAGCCAAAAGCTTCGCTGCCCGTCATCGCCACGCGCCGCACAGCGCGCGTGCCCAGCAACCATGTGGCGTTCTGAACGCTCGTCAGGCTGGTATCGGCCATCAGCTGCCCGGTGGCATCCTCAAGCAGACTGCCTGCGATGAGGCACAGTCCGCTATGGCTGCTAATCAGCTGCACATCAGTTCGCGCCGCAAAGGCATTCGGATCGCCCGCGTTGGAAAGATGGCTTCCGGCCAGCAACAGCACCGAATCCCGCGCGGCCACGCTGTTCAGGTTGATCGTGTCAAACTCCGAACTATGGCCGCGAATGCGCGTCGCATAAACCCGGCTGCCCTCGCCGCCGATCTCGCCAATGGCATAGCCGGGATTGTTGACGATCTCGCAATCATCAATCCACAGAGTCGGCAACGCTCCGGCATTTTCGTTCAGCGCGCACTGGACGCCATCCAGCCGGAAGCCTGCAATGCAAACCTCGGTGCCTTGGATATAGTTTCGGCTGTTTCCGGCACTGTCCAACCACTCACCAACCAGCTGCGAGCGGATCGCGTGAATGTCCGCCCCGTTATACTTGATGCTGATCGTCTTGGTTCCGGTGTCGACATGCCAGCCAATGTCCCGCGCGGCCAGCTCGGTCAGGTCTGCGCACTGATAGAGCGAAATCGGATAGCCCCATGCGTCCAGAATGTCGCGCCGCACGATCCGGTGAAGCGCCGTGCCGCCATAGGTTCCGGTGTAGGTAGCCGTGTAGCGTCCACTGCCCGCGCTGGTCCATGTCAGCCCGGCCAGCGTGTCCGCCGATGCAATCCGCATCAGCTGGCCCTGCCGCTCGGCGATGATGGCCTTGGGGAGCGCTCCATTGGTGTGTGTGTTGCGGAAGTCAAACCCGGAAACAGGGCCGATGGCAATGATCAGCTGAGCCGTGGTGCTCTGCAACGCATAGTTCAGGGTAAACGGCTTGGTCCGGTCATTCACAACTGCCGTGCCCGGCGCACCGCCACCGTCCATCACATAGGCAATGTCGCCTGCCATGATCTCGGGATATTTCGCCAGAAACGCCTCAAGCGCCGTTGCGCTCATCTGAACATCGCCCGGTCCGTTCACCTGCACCGGCAGGATCGGCAAGGCTCCAACGAAAGGCGATGGCGTCACGCGCGCCAGTTGCGTCGCAGGCGCGGGATGAGTGATCGGGCTTCCATAGGGCGCAACAAGCGGGCTGACCGCCGCCATCACTGCGTTTGTGCTGGTTTGGCTCACCGTCTGCGATTGCACCGTCAGTGTCGGATCGCTCCAGCTGAACGCGCGAAGCCGCGCCTTGTAATTGCTGGCACTGCCTGCCGTGCCCGTGCCTGCGATGGCGCCACGAATCATAGGCGCAACAAACGCCAACGGAGGCGCCGGCGTAATCCGCCAGGTCGAAACCGTCGCGCCTTTCTGAAACGTCACGAGCGCGGTTCCATCAGCCTGTTTCTGATAGGTGCTGGACTGCACATCGCCCGCAGTAATGCCCGGTCCGGCAGTCGCACCAACCTGCGCCAAGGTGTAGCCGGTGGCTGTTGATCCGGCATTGTTGAGGATCTGAACAGCACCGGTCTGACGCATATAGAGATAGAGCGCGTCGCCCCCTGCCTCAGCATCGACGCCGGTTTCGCGGCTATCGGTGAAACACCAGCCATAGGCTGCATTCGTGCCGGAAAAGTTCGTCGCCAGAAATTCGCTCGTCTGCGAATAGACCCGCCCGTCTCGATGTCCTGCACGCGGCGTGCGCCACAGCACACGCTCGACGGCGGCAGCGATGAATTCGATTTCAAGCCAGCCTTCGGGCGTGACAGTGAAATCATAGCGCGAATTGTTGCTGGCCAGAGCAGAGCCATGCACAGGCTGTCCCTCGGTTGCTCCGCCAGAGAAGTTGATCACCGCAGCGCCGGTGACAGAGGCGGCATCCTCCGCGCTTGCAGCGGCTTCGTCCGCGCTCGTTGCAGCAGCAGCGGCAGATGCAGCAGCAGCCGAATTCGACACGAGCGCAAACTCGTTTTCGATCTCGGTCATGCGAGCGTCGACATCATCCATGTCCCAGATTTCCACGTCATCAATCGGCAAGTCGCCGTTCGGGCCATGGATCACCAGATCATAGGTTCCGTTCGCCACGTAGAAATCGAGCGCGCCGTCCGCGCCGGTCAGCGTCGGGTTCTCGATGATCGTCGCCGGTGAGACCAGGTTCTGACTGTAGAGCGTCGCCAGCGTCGTTGTGTCCTTGACGAACACGGAAACGCTGGTTCCGCCCAGAACGGTCAGTGTGGCGGTTTTGTTCAAAATGGCTTCGTTGAAACGCTTCATTCTTCCGGTCCCCCTACTGCGTCCACAAATGCGCTCTTGTCCCCCGGCAGAACGCCGCCCTCTTTGTTGCCGGTTGACAGAATGGCGGCAGTGCGCGCCGCACCCCGCAGATATTTCGCGCCAAGAGCGTCGGCGGCGGGCTCGATCACTGCGTCGTAGAGAGCAGCAGCCGCGTTGCGTTCAGCGGTGTTGTTGTTTTCGGAATTGCTCGACAGGAACGGCTCAGCCATTTTCTGCAGCTTCCAGCCAATATCGCCGACAATCGGGCCAGCCAGAGAGGTCGGCAGATCGCGCTGATACCGGATTTGCCGGAATGCGTTGATGATGGGCGACATCGGGCCAGTGAACCCCGCGCGGTCAGCAACGCGCAGCAGCGTCTCCGATGGCGTTTCCTCCGAGAAATCATAGTTCGAGCCATAGATGTATGGCCGCAGGAATGTGTCGGTCGCGTAGTGCGCAGCAGCCAGAACAGGCAGCATCATGGCAGGCATGAGAAGGGCCGGGTCTTTGTCCTTCCAAGCGTCGGCAGCCATGCGGCCAGCACGATCCAGCACGTTTTTCTTGAAGCCGTAGCTATACCCCATCAGGGAGTAGAACAGCGAGCCGACAGGGTGAGAGGCATAGGCGGGCTTCACCGCGCGGCTGGGCGTCATGATCGTCTGGTTCACGAACCGGATCACTGCCGTTGCATAGTCCGAGGAATATCCGGCTTTGTCGCGGCGCACGTCATCCAGAGCGGGCTTGCCCGAGCGCAGGTTCTCCGCAAACTTTGCCGGATCAGAAACGCCAAGTTCTGTCAGATAGCGGGCAGCCCGCGACCGAACGCGCGGAGACGAGGACGCCATGTCATGCGCAAACACGTCAAGCATTTTCTGGCCCATGGAGATTGCCGCGCGCCGTGTGCCTTCCGTGTATTGGTGAATCCCGATGCCCTGATAGAAACCTGCCATCACGCGCTGGACGCCTGCCGTGGAATGCTCCGCATCAATGCGCGAGGTCAGAGACTGGTTGACCAGTGCGTCGGTTCCGATGCCCAAGGCTTCCGCCCAGCGTGCAGCGTCGGTTTTCGGCACCCACTCGCGAGAGAGTTCAGCGCCGAATTCCTTGATCGAGTTCACGAGGAACGGAACGCCATAGCGCGGGCCACCCCGCACAAAGCCCATGGTCATTTCGCCCAGTGACGTGACCAGAGTCCGATCAAGTTTTGTGAGCTGGCCCCAAGCGTGCAGGTAAGTCGCCGTCGTGCGGGAACCGGGCGACACGTCGCCAAGCCGCCCGAGGTTGCTGTCATGGGCACGTTCCAGCCGGTGCAGCGCGTCGCGGGCGTCCTTGCCAGATGCCTTGATGTCAGCCTTGACGCGCTCAACCAGAACATCGAGCTGCGTCTTGTCGCCATGCTCCTTGACCCACGCCGCCCGCTCGGGTGAATCAACCGCGCCCTTGACGCCAAACCGGCGAGTTTCTTCCGCGCGACGCGCCGCCCCGGTGAAATACGACGCAAGCGTCTGGAACACGTCCTGATTGTAGAATTCCTTGAGGAGCGTGTCGGCCTCTTTGAGGAATGTCCGCCCCTTGGCGCTGTTTGCGCCAATGCCGCCACCCGACTTCACATAGTCGAGACCGCCGTCGATACCGAGATGCTGGTCATAAATTCGGCTGAACCACTGGCGAGCTGCCGCCGCAGGATCATCGACCCCCGCCTGCCGATAGAGCCGTTCGGCAGCCGCGAGGAATTTCTGCTCGTTTGCTGCCACGCGCGCCGGGTCAATGACGCGCGGGAAATACCCGTCCAGAATTTCGCCGATGTCCTCACCGGCAGCCTTGCGATAGTCGATTGTCTCTTTCAGCAGGTCGCGGATTTTGCCTGCCGCTTCACGTTCAGGCGCGGTCGCTTTCAGAGACGTGCGATCAGGATTGGTCAGCAGGTCGCGAATGCGGCTGAGCGCGTCGGCCTTTTTCAAGAACGGCAACAGCGCGCTATGCAGCTCGTTGACCCGCACAGTCGATGCACGCTGCACGGCTTCGTGATAGGTCCGCGTCGTGCCGTCAGCCTTGCCCGCGCGCGAGTTGAAATGGTCAGCCCATTCGTTGATTGCCGCAGAGTCGTCAAACCGCTCCGCCATCGCGCGCATGACGCTATCATTTGAGAACGTAACCGTCGACACCATGTCGCGCATTGGCGCGGTCAGGTCAGCCGCAGCCTTGCGGGGATCTCCGACGGCAGCCTTGATCGAGGCAAAGTCTGCCTTGAGTTCGCCTGTGTCGACCGAGTTGCTGACCATCTTGAACAGCGCCTTCGCTGCCTGAATTGGTGCGGTGATCGGGAACAGGATGAAATCCAGAGACGCGAAACCGGCATCGTCCTCCCAGAGGTCGCGCAGCAATCCGCCGTCCATCGCCTTCTTGAGGTTCTGGAGCATTTCCAGCGGCTTCATTGGCTCGCCGCCACGCAACAGGTCAGGGCCGCTCGTTTCCTTCTCGACGCCAGAGATGTAGCGACGAAACGCCTCGGAGGTTGTTGCTGCCGAGCGCGCGGTCTTGAAATCGTCGCCCTTGTAGAGCAGCCGAACGACAGCTTCGGTGACAGGATCGACCGAGCCACGGTCGAGATCAGCCTGGCGCAGCACGTCGCCAATCTTGTCACCCTTGCGACGGGCTTCGGAAATCAGTTTCGCCGCTTCAACGATGTTCTTGGTGATGTCGTAATCGGCAGGAATTTCGCCCTTGGCGATCCGCTCTTTCAGCGCGGCAAACGACGGCGCAACCTGAGCCATCGCCTTGCCGATGTTCTTGATATTGTCGTCCGGGTTTTCGATCAGCCGGGCAATCAGGTCCGCGTCCTCATAGGCGCGGGCCAGCAGCGCGTTTTGCAGACGACGCAATCCCTCCGCAGAGATCGAACCGTCGGGCGTCATCAGAGGATTGCGCTCGCCCTGGGGGATTTTCTCCATCCATCCCCGCACGAATTCACGATTGGCCGCGCTGTCCACCGAACCACCGCGAAACGCCGACAGCGTTTGCTCATCGAGCAGATCAGCGTCCATCTTGGCCGTCTCGGTCGCAGCCGGAGCCATGTCATCGCGCGCAGCAGTGTCTTGCGTGAACCGGACACGATCTTCGTGCGACAATGGCGCTTCATGCTTGCGGACCAGAACCGGCTGATCCATGCCGGTCGTGTCGAAGCCCTTGCGTTCGATCATCTCGCGATAGGCAGCAGCGCGCTCCGGGTGCATCTCATAGGCGCGACGGATCGCAGCAACGCGACCGTTGCCGCTATCGACATGGCCGTCGGGCGAAATGATGGGCGCGCCCTGCTTCGACAGACGCGACGTGTGGAGCTGTTCAGGATCAAGCCGCGCTGCAATGTCTGCAATCTGGGCGTCAGACTGCGCGCGCGTCCCGCGCTGGCGAGGCTGATAGGCTTGGTTGAATTCCGGTCGATCAGACGTCACCAGATCGCGCGCCTCCCGGACCTCGTAGCGAACCGGATATTCGCGACCGTTCAGCGGCGTGACGACACGCTCAACAGGCGGCGCAGAAGGCCCGTCAGAGCGCGCAGGAGAGCGATAGGGCGCTGTGGCGGGGTCTGGGTCGGAACGGGCTGCCGATTGCGTTTCTGGGGCATCCTCGGGGCGTTTTGAGGGCAGTGCGCGCTGCGACGTGTCGGCAGAACGGCCAGCAGGCGGCTGCACCGGTTCAAAGTCCGTCTGAGTGGTGCGCGCGGGGCCGGGTTCGGCCTGCCCATAGGTCGAGCCATCGCGGCGTTTCAGAACAACGCGCTCGCTGTTGGCGGTCCATGTAGCACGGTCGAAATCGCCACCGAGCTTTTCGCGCACTGCAAACCTGGCGGCTTCCTTGGAATTGCGAAACGCAACGGGCTTGCCGTTTTTGCCAGCGATGTAGCCTTCCGGTGTCAGGGACCATGTTTCGCCGGTCTTGTGCGGGCGCTGATCGTATTTGCCGCGATATTGAGCGAACGGATCAGAACCAGTCGCAGTCCGCTCGTTCTCCATGCGGGTCTTGCCGGTCGCAGATCGCGCACGTTCCGCGTCAGCCGCAGCGCGTTCATCCCAACGGCGCTGCAAGTCATCCATGGCCGCTTTGAAAGCGTCATCGGTTTGCTGTTGCGCGCGCGCTTCCCAGAAATCGTTGCCCGGCTCAACCCGGAATGGCCGAGTGCTGCCGCCAGCTTCCGGGCGCAGGTCCGCAACCGGGCGTCCCATGCGGTCAACACCTGTCGCACGTTCACCAAGCGACGGGCTTTCCGGCATCTGGGTTTTCTCAAAGCCCTGAAAATCTTCCCGCACAGGCGGGGATTGCGGTTCATCGAGGTTCCGACGCACGCGCTCAAACGACGAATAGAAGCCGTCGGCAAGCGTTTCAGGAGCCGACATGCGATAAGGCGCGGCCTCAGGCGGTCGCGCGTCACTGCCCAAGGCTCGCATATTCTTGGCCACATAGGCCCGTGTTTCCGCTGGCATGTGGTCTAGCCAGTTTGCGCCATGTTTCTTCATGGCGCCATCGAGCGCGCCCGGACCTGCATTGTATGCTGCCCATGCCTTTGCGGGATCGCCATCATAGCGGCGCATCATTGCGTCCAGATAGTCGCGACCAACGCGCGCGCGCTCCGCTTCCGAGCCGTCGGCAGCAGGACGAATGCCAAAGCCTGGATCGCGTTCAGTGCCGGGCATGACCTGCATCAGGCCGCGCGCACCCTTGGGGCTGACAGCGTTTGGATTGCCCCCGCTCTCGGTCTGAATGGTGATGTCGATCATGCGCGAGCGCATATTTGGAGACGGCTTTGCTGCCTGTTCAGCCGTAGGAGCCTGCCAGCGCGGCGCGGGAGGCGCGTCGGGAGTTTCGGGCACACTGCCCTGTAGCGACATCAGTCGGTCGTGCAGCGTGCGAATTTTGGTTTGCGTGCTGACAGGCGCGTCAAGAATTTCGCGCACCAGCGGATCATCGGCGGCTTGCTTTTGAGCCTCAGTCAGAAATGTGGAATCAGCTGCGCGCTTGCGCTCAAGCCCGGCCATGCCGCCCGCGTCATCGCCACGGATATTGCCTTCGGGAGCCGCAAAGATCGGCACGCCATCAGGCACGGCACGCATTGAATCGCCCACCGGAACCGGCGTCTGGACAATCCGACCGCTTGGCGTCCGCTCGGGAACGACACCGCCCATCGCCCCACCGCGAGCCTGTGCGCGTGCAATGCGTTCGGCTGCCATGGCTGCAAAGTCAGGCGACATGGCTTGAGCCTGGACGGGATCGACACCGCCAGCTCGCAACGTCGCGTTGACGTCAGGCGGAATGACAGGGCCACCATCCAGCGAGCCGGTGATGAAATCCTCAGGCGGAGGAGGCGCGGGATTGCGAAGCCGCGTCCACAGATCGCCTATAGCTTTACCGCCGCCGCCCAGAACGCCGCCAGCAACGCCAGCCATAGCGATATTCGCAGCGGCTTCTTGTGGCGTCAGGGTTTCGCCCATTCGTTGACGAGCCCCAGCAAGGCCGGGTTGCTGCACTGCCTCGACGCCAGTGTTCATTGCGCCAGCGCGCAAAGCAGCTTGGCCAATAGACTTTGCGCCCCCCAGCCCGATAAAGTTCGACGCCATGTTGGCAGGATCAGCTTGCGACGCGACCGCGCCGCCAAGCAACCGAGCGCCAAGACCTGCCCCCTCAAGAGCCTGCATATCGGCAGAGCGAGCGCCCTGCCGCGTCAGAATGGACTTCTCGAACTCCGCACGGTTGCCGGGAATATTCGGGAACAAATCAGGCCGTGCGCGGGCCGCGTTGAAAATCGCATCCGCGTTGTAACCGTCCATCCGTTTGTTCGTGGCAAAGCCCAACGGATTGAGAACATCGAGAATGGACGGGGTGTTGCGGAAATTGTCAGCCGGAGCGCCCGCCTTGGCCAGCGTCGCGCCCATGTTCGCATAGGCTTCCGACAGGCGATTATCCTGCACCATCGGAACCTCGTCCAGCGTCGTGCGGAATGCCGCTGCCACCTTCTGAGCTTCCAGTTTGCCCTGATCAACGACCCTATCCCAGATCGACGGCACAGGCACAGGCTGCGCGGCAGGCTTGGGAGCCGCGCCTGTGCCGCCACCTGTGCCAGTGACAGGAACGCCACTGCGATAGAAATCGTCGAGTGTCGGAGCGCCTTGAGGCATTACGGAACCTGCACGAGCTGCTTGGTCAGCGGATCAACCATCCACCGTCCGGGATAGCCGGGAATTGTCCTGACTTCGGGCGCATACCCACCGCCCGCCGTCGTGGTCGTCGTGGTTTTCTTGGGCTTGCCGTCCGGGCCGGTTTCAACCGCCGTGCTGGTCTGCGGTGCGTTTTTGCCCGCCGCGCCAATCAGGCCCATGATGCGCGCGCTATCCGACGCATACTTCGTCGATGCCGACGGCGTGCTGTGCATGTATTGCGTCAATGCCTGCTGCCGAGCGGTCAGAGCCTCGCCCGCCAGAGCCTTGCGCTGCGCTTCCCGCAGTTCGGCCCAATCAATCGTTTCCTTGGCGCGATTGGATCGCTGCGTTTCACCCAGCCGGTCGCGGTCAAGACCAAGACCCAAAGCTTCGTTCAGCGTCTGGTTCTGATACCGCTCACCCTGTTGGTCGGCACGCTGTTGATCAATCTCGACGCCCTGTTGCTTGAGCGCCATCTGTGCCAGAAAGTTCTCCTGATCGCGGCCAATGGCTTTCTGCCGGTCGACATAATCAGCGCCCGCCATGATGCCTGCACCCAAACCGCCATCGAATGTTGCAGCGGCAGAGCGCAGCAAAGCCGCCCGGCCCATGTCCGAACCGGCAAACTCCTTGATCCGGTCGAACAGTCCGCGCTTCACCTTGGGAGCGCCGGGGTCAATAGCCGACGGGTCAATGCCCTCGCCGGGATCGACCAAAGGCTCATCTGCCCCTTGCAGGATCGGCACGAACGGAGGCGTGCTGACACCCACCTTCGGAGACATGCCCGGCAGCCGCCGCTGCTTTGAAATCATCACCATGCCAGCGCTCCATAATTCACAGTGCGGAACCCATGGACGACCGGGCCAAGGGCCTCGGGCTGAATCCGTTCGACTTCATCGGCCATGACGCCGGTATGCGACACGTCAGGACGCTCCCAGAGATACCGGAACCGATAGACGCCCAGACCGTTTGCCAGTTCGCCCAGCCGCTCGATCGAACGCTTCAAGCGACGGTCGGAGAATGCCGCCACGCCAAGCTGGCCAAGGCCAAGCAGTGTGTTGAGGAAACCGCCGCCTGTCTTGGTGACGCTTGTTCCGGTCATCGTGCCGTTCGTGGTGACGTTGCGCGGCTGGCCAGACAGGATCGCCGTCAGATCCCGGTAGCGTTCCATCGGAGCGTCCTGCATCCGCAGGAACTCGCCATATTGCGACTGCAACTGATCGCCCGCCGTCGCTTGGTCGATGCCGCCAGTTTGAAGCAGCGTCATGATGTCCTGATTTGACAGGTCGCGCGCCTGGCCACCGATGTTCGCTGCCTGACCACCGGCCTGCAACATGCGGTTCAGAACGCCTTGCTGGTTCGCAGCGTTGGTCGACTGCGCTCCCATGCTCGCCGCCCGGTCGGACTGGAACATCGCGTTTGCGTTGTTGTAAGCGTCAGCATTGGACGACGCGAGGAAGTCCAGCATGTTCGCGTTCTGGTTCTTGGCCAGCTCGGATTGCATCAGGGCATGGCGCGTGCCGCCGAACGCGCGCGCCGCTTGCGCGCTGTCCCCGACGGACTGCTGTTCCATCTGGTTGCGGCGACCCATTTCGTCGAGCGTGCGCTGCTGCACTGCCGACGTGTAGGGGTTCATGTATCGCTGCGCCTGATCCGCGCCCCACATATCGGCTGTCACCTGAGGCACTGCACCGCCTGCCGCCGCCGCCGTCATGCGGCGCGCGTCGTTCAGATCGCCCTGCCCCGCTCCCACAGACTGAGCGGCCAATGTGTTTGCCGCCTGTTGGTTGGACGCCATGCCCGGCGACATCTGCCCACCATAGGCTTGCACCGGGTTTGCATCGGCGGTTTTTTTGGCGTCCTGATAGAGACCCTGCCCGGCGTCAGTCATCCACTGCGGCAACTGAATCGTCTGCGTTGTCGCCTGTTGCTGCTCGGTTTTCTGCTTCTTGCCGCCCATCTATGCCTCCACCGCGTATTGATATTCGACTGACACGTTCGGAATGGCGCGAGCGAAGCCACTGCGAACGCTTGACCATGTGACGCGCTGGCAGCCGCACGAGCGCGCAATTTCCCGGAGCTGCGGAATGAAGCCAGCCGCGCTCCCCTCGCCTTGATTGTCCGCAATCCAGACATGCAAATCGCGCTGGAATGGCGTCGATGAAATTTCGAGCACGACGAAACCACCGTCCGGGTCCGCCGTTGTCCAGAGCCATGCCTGCCCCGTCACGATGGCGTGAAACACATCGTCGGCAATCCATGGATAGTCCCCACGTTCGGCAATCGCCTGCACGCGCTCGCGCACGGCCAGCCACACGGAGCGCAGATGCTCCCCGTTGACGATGGCCAGCCGTGGCGTCGTATTGTCGTGGGCGAGGCCGAGCGTCATTACCGGCCTTTCAGGACCAGTTCTTCGACCGAGGGATGATTGCTTGTCGTGGCTGCCGCCAATCCAGTTCCGAACACGACCGCAGCAATCTGCCCGCCCTTGCCAATGGCGTCGGCCAGTTCGGGCTTGCCGAGAGCAACTGCCAGCGTGCCCAGACCGACATAGGTCGAAGGCTCTTTGAGGCGACGACCCGCCCACTTGAGGATTTTGTTCAACGACATAATGGTTCCTTTCTCCGTCATCATTCACTTGGGCCAGAAACGGCCACTTTCAGGGGGCAATGGGCAAAAACCGCCTTGGGGTCGATTCTGCCGACCAGTCCCTTGCCCGGACGCGGCACGGTGCGAATTTCAAAGTGGAGATGCTCGTCTTCGCCCCGCATCCCCTTGGCGTTGCCAGACTCGCCAGTCAGCGCGACGCGCTGCCCGCGCTTCACTGCCTGGCCCTGCGTGACTAGCACTTTGGATAGGTGGGCATACGCCGCATAGAGCGTTCTGCCGTCATGCTGGAATGCGCACACCAGCACGAGGCCATAGGCTTCGCTCTCATAGATCATCGCGACCGAGCCGTCGGCAATCGCGAAGCAAGGCGTCCCGATTTTGGCGCGGAAATCCCAGCCTTGATGGTTTTTCGTGCCACCGTTCCGCACAAGGCCAAAGGTGTTGTTCACCAGACCCCGCCGAATGATGTTGCTCGATAGAGGCCAGCCGATCATGATTTGCCCCCTTGTCCAATCAGGCGCAGAAGCAGCGCCTTGAAATCGAGACGATCCACGCCCTTGAGAACGCCCTCCGCCAGACTGACCCCGACAAGACCGAGGATGGCGCCGACCGCGCCGTCAAACTGAGCGGGAAGCTCCATCGCGTAGGAGATCACCGGCTGACCGAAATAGCCGCACGTCACGCAACTGATCAGGAGCATTGCGGTCGATGCCAGCGAGCGCGTCGGACGCAGAAACAGCCGCACCATGCCGCCCAGCAGAGCCGCCAGCGCTATTTTCGCGTGAGGAACCAACGCAGCAGCCGAGAAAGGCTCAGCCATTCATCCCTCCCCGTGAGAAGGATGACGCTGACCGCGCAGAGCAACACTGCCAGGGTCGAGGCGATCAACGAAGGCAACCACTCGGTCAAACCAGCCTCCCGCGATCATGAGTTGCAGAA
>JACCDR011107240.1_pt1 | contig 12261 bp, 9 predicted proteins | sample 7446431 | NCBI WGS metagenome assembly JACCDR01 (sample SAMN15323443, study PRJNA562643) | freshwater metagenome | isolation source: river surface water | place: USA:Blue River Watershed | collected 2017-08-17
CTTCTTGAACAGGCCCTTTAGCGCCTTGCCGGCCTGCTTGGCTGCTTCCTGGGCCTTCTTGAGGCTGATGGAGCCGGCCACGCCTTGCCGCGCCGCCCTCGACGAGGCGCACCAACGTGGCCACCTGATCGAACATCACCTCGGCCTGGCTGTGCAGTTCCTCGGCGGCAGCGGCGCCTTCCTCGGCGGCGGCGGCGTTTGACTGGGTGACCTTGTCGATCTGGTTCACGGCGCTGGTGATCTGATTGAGACCTTGGGACTGCTCGCCGGAAGCGGTGGCGATCTGCTCCACGAGGTGGTCGAGCGTGCCCACCTCGGTCTGGATGCGCTCAATGGAGGCGGCGACCTCGCCGCTGATGGCGACGCCGTGGTGCGATTTGGCGACGGCGTCCTCGATCTTGCCGGCGGTTTCCTTGGCGGCGGTGGCGGAACGCTGGGCGAGGGCGCGGACCTCCTCGGCGACGACGGCGAAGCCGGCGCCTTGCTCGCCCGCGCGGGCGGCCTCGACGGCGGCGTTGAGCGCGAGGATGTTCGTCTGGAAAGCGATCTCGTCGATCGTCTTCAGGATCTTGGTGATGTCGACGCTCGCGCGTTCTATGTCCTGCATGGCCTGGGTCATCTCGCGGGCGCGGCCGGCCCCGTGCACGGAGGTTTCGCGGGCCTTGGCGGCGGCGGTGCGCGCCTGGCCGGCGTGCTCGTTGTTGCGCTGGCTCATGCTGTTCATCTCGACGCAGGAGGCGCTGGTTTCCTGCAAGGCGGCGGCCTGGGACCCGGAACCGGTGGCGAGCCCCTGGCTGGTGGATGAAATCTGCTGGGCGGCGGAAGCGACCTGCTCGGCGCCGGCGCCGAGCTGAACCACGATCACATCCAGTTCGCGCACGAGGCGGACCACGAGGATCGCCCCGAGGCTCGCGATCAGCAGACCGCAGCCGGCGCTGGTGCCGAGGATCCAAACGGCCCGGGCGTAGCGCACATCGGCGGCGTCGTATTCCTCCTTGGCGACGCGCAGCTGCAGTTCGATGAGATCGGAAATCTTGGTCGAGATGGGATCGATGACGGCATAGAGCGCGCCGTCAAAATCCGCGAGCACGCCGGCTTGGGCGGGTGCGGCGCCGAGCGAGTCGAGGCGGAGCTTGAGGCGGGACACTTCCGTGTCGGCCGAGGTGAACAGGGCGCGCGCCTCATCCACGAGCCGGGACTCCTCGGGAGTCAGATAAGTTGAGGTGTAGGCCTTCCAGTGCTTGGCGATTTTGGTCTGAGCGTTGCCAACCCATTCGGCGGTTTGCGCCGGTTTCACGAGCCCGGCGTTGGCCTTGTTAACGGCGTCGATAATGTCCACCGCGTAGGCGTCGGCGATGATCTTGAGGTCGCGGAGCGGGACGACGCGGTCGTTATAGACAGTTTCGAGGCCAGCTTCGGTCTGGCGCAGGGCGAACAGTCCGTAGGCGCCGATGGCCCCCATCAGGAGGATAAGGGCGGCGAGGCCGGTGTTGAGTTTGCGGGAGAGTGACCAGGAGTGCATGATTGGGGAACAGAACTCACGCTGTCGGGCGGTATGTAACGCGTGCAAAGAACGCTGGCTTAAGGGTCGGGGATGTGGCGGAGCGCTGACTCTGGTCCATCGGGTGCATGACGGTGACCAAGCCGGGCACTTGCGACCGATCCGAGCCAGCTGCGGCAGGTGCGGTCGGCGGAACTGCCGGCGCGGCGGTTCCGGTATTGACGGAGGGACGGGAGGATTCGGTTGAAGACATGGGAGCGGAAAGAGCCAGCCGGGGAGGCTGGTCGGGCGTCGCTCCTCATCCTTACCGGCCAAAGCCGGTCCGAATCAGGCGGTCGTGTCCGTGGACACACCGCAACGTCACACCTTATTATCGGACATCCGGCGCGCGACTTTAGCCATTATTGCGGTCCATAAGGCCCGCGTATCGCGCTGCTGCCGATTCTTATGCGGCCGCGTCGAGCACGCGCTGCAGGCGCTGGCGCAGTTGTCCCAGATCCTTCGAGCGGAAGCTGTGCTTGGTCCTTTCGAGGACGGTGACCGTTTCCGCGATGGCGGAGCGCCAGATCCCGTCGTCTGCGGTCGGGGAAGAGCGCGGGGTGCGGGACGATTCGGCGGAGAGCAGCCGGGAAAGCTGAAGCAGGCGGTCGCGCACGGGGGCGGATTCGCTGCCGGAGACTGTGAGGAGCCCGGCGACATCACGGGAGAGTTCGTGGAGTTCGCGCCGGTGGCGGTGGCCGGTGATGAGGCTTTGCGCGAGCCGGGTGAGGGCGGCCAGGTCGGGTGGTTTTACCAGATAGCCCGCGACCGGCAGGTTGGCGGCGCGCAGGGTCGTCTCCAGTTCGGGGTTGCCGGTGATCAGGACGATGGGCGGGGCCATGTCGGCCGAGAGAAGTTTTTCCACCCACGAGAGACGCTGATTGCCCGGCAGGTGAACGTCGCTGACGACGAGATCGAACCGGCCGGAAGTCAGCACCTGCTCCGCCTCATGCGTGCTCTCGGCGGCGGTGACGACGGCGCCCTGCTGCCGCGCCCACGCGCAAAGCATGGCGCTCGCGATCGGGTCGTCCTCGACGATCAGGATGTGGGCTGAATTCATGACAGAGAGGGAGAAAGCGGATGCGTCACGCGCGGGGATGCCCGCGCGCGACGTTCTTACCCTCAATATCGGCCGGATTTTCCTGCCCTTGAACGCATTAACGGATTCAGGCGACCGCCTGGCGGTTGGCCTGGCCCGCAGGGACGGGAAAGTGGCAGATGAAACTGGTGCCCGAGCCGAGCACGCTGTCCACCGCGACGAAGCCGCCGTGGCGGTTTACCACCCGGTGGACGGTCGCCAGGCCTAGGCCCGTGCCTTTGCCGCGGGGTTTGGTCGTGAAGAACGGTTCAAACAACCGGGCCAGCACCTCCGGCGCCATGCCGGTGCCGTGGTCGCGCACGGTGATCGCGACGTATTCGCCCGGTCGGGCATTGCTGCCGTGCGTTGCGGCGGCGAGTTCGTCGAGGTGGCGCAAGCCGACGGTGATCTCAAGGCGTCCGCCGGCGGGCATGGCATCGCGGGCGTTCACACAAAGGTTCATGATCACCTGATGCAGCTGGCTTGGATCGAGGGGGATATTCGGCAGGCCGGGCGAAGCGGAGAAATTCACCTCGTAAGCCCGCCCGAAAGTTTCGCGCACCAGATCGACCACCTCGCAGACCGGGGAGGCGGGGTTGATCGAGTCGATCTCACCCTCGGAGCCACGGGCAAACATGAGCAGCTGGCGCAGGAGCCCGGCGCCGCGGGTGACGCTGGTCTGGATGTTGCGCAGGTGCTGGGTGGGATCGGTGCCGGCGTCCAGCGCCAGCAGGGTCGCGCTGCCTCCGATGGCGGTGAGGATGTTGTTCATGTCATGCACCACGCTGCCAGACAACTGGCCCAACAGCTCGATGCGCTGTGAAAGTAGCAGCTGGGCCTCGAGCGCCTTCTTTTCTGTCAAGTCGCGCAATTGGAACATCAGGATGCCGCGGCCCTGCCAGGGAATCAGTTTGTGGGTGATCTCGACCATGGTCTCGGGTGCGTAACCAAAAAGCATGCGCGCCTCCCGGCCCGGGCGGTTAGGATCGGGCTGGGTTGCTTCTTCGCGCAGGGCAAGGGCGGTTTCCGGCGCAAGATTGGCGTAGAGCGAAGTCAGCCGGAGACCCTCCGGCGAGAGCAGTTTCTCAAAGGCTGCGTTGCGATGGAGGATTGTGCCGTCGAGCTCGGCCAGGACAATGCCCTCGGGCGCGTGGGCGATGGCCGACTCAAAGCGGGCGCGCTCCTCGTAGAGGCTGCGGTAGCGATTCAGACGGGTGATGGTCCGCAAGCGGGCGCGCAGCTCGGCCGAGTCGAAAGGTTTGGAGAGAAAGTCGTCGGCACCGGCCTCGAGGCCCTTCAGGCGCGAGGCGCGGTCGTCGAGGGCGGTGAGCATGATGACTGGCATCGCCGCAAGGGCCGGGTCCGCGCGCAGGCGGCGGCAGACCTCGTAGCCGTCCATGCCCGGCATCATCAGGGCGAGCAGCACGACATCGGGCAGCTGGCGGGCGGAGGCCAGCGCATCTGGTCCGTTGCTGGCGCAGATGACGCGGTAGCCCGCAACCTCAAGCAGGTTGCGGAGCAGGATTTGAGCGCGGGGCTCGTCATCAACCACCAGGATGGTGGCGGGGGAGACAGGGAGTTCAGACTTCATGGGAGGGAGACAAAGGAGAGGGCGGCGTTGGGCCGGGCGGCGTAGCGGGCGACGCAGCGGGCGAGTTCACGCAGGTTGATGGGCTTGCTGAGATAGACGTTGGCTCCGGCCTCAAGGCAGCTCACCCGGTCTTCGGGCATGGCCAGCGCGGTGACCGCGATGATGGGCAGGCGTTCGGTGGAGGGATCGGCGCGCAGGCGGCGGATGGCCTCCAGACCGTCCATCTCGGGCATGTGCACGTCCATCAGCACGAGGTCGGGCATACACTCCGCGGCGAGCCGCAGGGCCTCCCGTCCGTTGCGGGCCCGGAACAGCTCGCAGCCGTGCGGCGCGAAAAAGGCCTCATAGACCGCGATGTTGGCATCGTGGTCTTCGGCGATAAGGATGCGGATCGGGGCTGGTTTTTCCTCTGTGGCGCTCTCGGGACCGGCTTCGGCGACGGAATCGGCGGGCGGGATGATCAGGGGGAGGCTGACGCCGAACCGGCTGCCGCGGCCTGTTTCGCTCTCCACGTCCACACAGCCGCCGTGCAGCTGGATCATGCGGCGGACGAGGGCGAGCCCCAGGCCGGTGCCGGCATACTGGCGGCTGAGCGAGCTGTCCACCTGGCGGAAGGGCTGGAAGATGCGCTCGAAGTTTTCCGGGGCGATGCCAATGCCGGTGTCCCAGATCTCGAAGCGCAGGGCGGAGCCGCCGGGCTGGCAAAAAACCTTGAGGCCGACCCGGCCGCCGGCGGGCGTGAACTTCACGGCGTTGGCGAGGAGATTGACGAGGACCTGCTTGACGCGGCGTTCGTCGAGCAGGGCCGACACAGGGGCGTGGTTCAGGTCGGACTCGAGGGTGAGGCCCTTGCGCTGCGCGGGTTCCCGCACGAACCGGAGGCTGGCTTCGCAGAGACCGCGGACATCGGCAGGCTGGGCGTGCAGCTCCAGCATGCCGGCCTCGATCTTCGAGAGGTCCAGGATGTCGTTGATGAGTTCCAGCAGGTGGCGGGCGCTCTCGTGAATGTTCTGAGCTCCCTCTGCCTGGCGCTCGTTGAGCGGGCCGAGGTGTCGTTCGGCGATCAGCTCGGACATGCCGACGATGACGTTGAGCGGGGTGCGCAGCTCGTGGCTCATGCTGGCGAGAAACTCGCTCTTGGCGGAGTTGGCCGACTCGGCGGCCTGCCGGGCCTGCTCCAGCTCGGAGGTCCGCTCGGCGACCTTTTCCTCCAGGCCTTCAAGGAGCAGCTGCATCTCGGTCTGGGTGGCGTCGCGGGCAGCCACCGCGCGGGCGAGATTGGCATTGGTGCGGCAGAAGGAGAGGGCGACTTCTTGGAGTTCCCGGCTGATTTCGGTGAGTTCGCGCGAAGTGTGGGGCACCAGCGGCGGCGCAGTTTCGCCGCTCCGGCCGGAGAGCTGGCGGATGGCGGAGATCAACTCGAGGAAGGGATCGGTGATCTCGCCCGCCACACCTCGCGCCAGCAGCAGGCCGAGTCCCGTGATCGCGCAGGCCCCGACCAGAGTGAGCAAATAATAGCCCGCGATGCTTTGCTGGGTGCGCCAGACCGGCTCGTAGAGGAAAATTTCCCAGTTGTGGCCGGGCACGCGGCGGTGCGAGACGGCAAAGCTTTCGAATCGGTCGCCGCGATTGTCGTCGAAACTGAAAACCTCATTGCCACCGAGGTGACCCGCGAGTTGCAGGGGATCCGCGCTGAAGTCGGCCAGCACCGGCGGGACGAGGCGGCCGCTGGCGGCGAGGACGCGCCGGTATTGGTCGAGGATGAGCACACTGCGACCGTTGGTGCCGGCGGAAAAACGCAGATCCGTAAGCAGGTGGTTGAGGTCGAGCAGGCCCTCGATGCGCCCGATATAATGACCCTGCGAGTTGAGCCAAGGGGCGCTCAGCACAACGACAAGGTCCCCGCCCGTCTGGTATACGCGGCCGGGCTTTTCCCAGGCGACGGACCAGGTGGCCCGAAGCGGAATGACCTCCGAGCGGGCGCCGGAGTCCGAGACGGTGCGTATCCAGAGGAAACCGGGGTAGAGGGCGCGGATGCGTTGGAGGCGGTAAGCGATGGGAGCGTCCTCCCCTTCGGGTGCAGGATCGGCGCCTGCCGCCAGATAGAGCGCCCGTTCATGACGGTCGATCAGCGCTTGCAGTTCGTCGGTCAGGACTTGGGAGGTGGCATCCAGCTCCTGGCGGGCGAACTCGCGCGTCGAGCGGTCGAGGTTCCGTCCGGCGAAGAGGCCGATAGCGGCTACGGTGAGAGCAATCAGGATGCCCATGCGTTGCACCAGCAACTGGCGGAGTGGGGTGTTTGCGTCCTGTTTCGCCGGCAGGCCGACTATCGTTCGGAAAAGACGGCCGTAGAAGACCGGCAACACGGCGAGGGCCAGCAGGAGGCTGTTCACCGGCAGCTTGATGATTTCCGCCCAATTGTTCGGAAACGGCAGCCCGGCGAATTCATTCACAATCAGGGTGGCCAGCGGAACACCGATCAGGGGCCAATAAGCCGAACTGATCAGGAGCGGGTTTCGGGCGTAGCGGCGATTGAGCAGGCCGACCACCACGGCTTCCACAGTCAGGCTGACCAATGCCGCCGGATGGCCTGTGTCGAGCCACAGGGGCACGGCCGCCAGGGCGGTGGCGCTCGCGCCCCACCAAGGCCCGAGCCAGTAAGTCGCCAACAAGGTCGCCAGTCCGCCAAACACGATCTGGGTCGATCCGAAGACATTCACGCCAACGCGATTAAGCCCGAAGCCAATCGTGCCGAGTAAGAGGGCGACGAGCCACTTTCGCTTCAGTGTGTCTGGGACAGATAGCTTCACCGGGTGAGCTGATTATCGACACAGCTTAGTGAAATATAAGGTGAATACCCTATTTTATTTACGTGTCAGTGATCAATAAGTATTTCTTACGTGGATTAGAGATTATAGAAAGATATCCGGGTTACATGCAGATTATATAAAATATTAATAGTCAGATTATTATACTATACTTAATGATTCTGATTATTCAGAAAGTTATACGGCTTTTAGGGGTGCATAGGAGATAAAGTATGCGGTAACACCCTAATAAATGCTGACAGGACGCGATCGAACGGAAGCAATGTGTCACTGACGAGGATGCTATTTGACTGCCTCATTTTGAAGAGCCGAGATGCTCCGCATGAAAATCACCTATTACCTCGAAGTGCTTTCGTCGTGGTGCCACTGGGTTGAGCCGGTCTGGGCGGAGCTGAAGAGCCGCTACGCCGGCCGTGCGGAGTTCGAGTGGCGCATCGCGCTGATGAACCCCGGCGACTTTCCAGTCTCGCAGGCGCAGTGCGACTGGTTCTACCGGCGCAGCGGCGGCACGGTGATGCACTCGCCCTACATGCTTAATTCCGGCTGGTTCGAGGCGGAGCGCAAGGGGCGCTACGAAGCGCCCAACCTCGTGGCCGAGGCGGCGAAGGATTTCGGTTTCAACGGCGACGAGATCAGGCTGGCCATCGCTCACGCGGCGCTGCGCGAGGGCCAGAAGGTCGGCGACCTCGCCACGGCGGTGAAGGTGGCCGCGAAGGCCGGCAAGATCGACCCGAAGAAGCTGCTCAAGGCCGCCGAGTCTAACGTCGTGAAGGACCGCGTGGCGACGAGCACGGCGGATTTTCATGCGCACCAGGTCAACCAGCGGCCGGCCTTCGTGCTGACCGACGCCATCGGCGACAAGGCCGTATTCTCGGGTCTCGTGCGGATCGAGCCGCTGGCGGCGACGATCGACGCGATGCTGGCGGACACCGCGGCCTATGCCGCGCATCTCACGCATCACGGCACGGCGCCGAAGAGCTGAGCAAGCGCGGTGTTGCGCGGACCACGCTGTCGCTGCGCTTCAGCGCGGCTACTGGTTTCGCCGCTCAGGCGATTTGCCGGTAGCGTTGCGGGGGGATCTTGAAACGGTGCCCCGAGTCGAGGTCCGTGAAAATGTGCCACTGCGGGTCCGAGGTGTCATGGACGAACACCTCGATCTTGTGGCCGGGTTCGTAGCTGTATTCTTCCATGGCGAAGCCGTGGTCTTCGTGCTTGATGGCTTCGCCGAGTTCGCCGCTGTGCGGTTCCGTGATCTCAATCTTCCAGTTCATTGGAGGAACGGGGTCGAGGGTTGGGGGTTGCCGGGCTGACGTCCGGGGCGTGGCCGCATCTTCCTCCCGGAGCCGGGCCCGGTCAAGCCGTGGTCCGGCGCAATTGCTCACAAACGCTGCGCGCGGTTTGACGGTGCCTCAGGGCTGGGGGCCGCGGTATTTCTTCTCCCCGGCGCGCAGGGGGATCGGGAGCACGTTCTCCTTCGGCGGCAGCGGGCAGGTGGTGAACGGCGTGAACGCGCAGGGCGGGTTGTAGAGCTTGTTGAAATCGAGGATGACCTTCCCGTCCTTGGGGGGCGCGCTGTAAAGGAAGCGGCTGGCCTCGTAGGTCTCCTCGCCGGCCGTGGCGTCGGTGAGGATGAAGAACAGGTCGTCGTCGGGGGAGTCCTGCAGCGGCAGCAGCTCGTAGGTGCGGCCGTCGAGGGTGAACACGGCCTTGCCCGGACAGGCGGCATCCTGGGTGAGGCCGACCACGTTGGTGATGGGCAGCTGGCGCGGGGACGCAAAGGGCACCCACTGCGCCTCGATGCGCCACTTCGGATCCACGGGATAGTTCTCGAGGCCGGCGAAGCTTTTGCGGCGGGCGGATTCGCTGTCGCGCACGCGCAGAAAGTAACGGCCACCCTGTTCAAGGATGTAGAAATTGATCGTGCCGGCGCGCACGTAGGTGGGTTTCCCGGCGCTGCTGGAAGCGAGCGGGGCGGTGCGCTCGGTCGTGCCGTCGATGGCGGCCTCCACGCCGTCGGCCAGGGCGAAGCTGAGGGTGTTGTCGCCGGTGCGGGTGACGGTGCCGAGCTGGGCGGGCCCGGCCGCGAGCCGGATCGCATTGCCCGGGGCGGAGCCGACGGACCACACGCCGACCTCCAGCGGATGGCGGCCGATGAGCGCGAGCCAGCCGTCGGCGCGGGTGAGGCGCTCGAGGCGGCCGGCGCGCCATTGCTCGACGGACTGGACGTAGTCGGCGGGATCAGCCGCGAGGGCGGGGGCGGCGAGCAGGGTCGCCAGCAGGAAAATGCGGAGGAGGCGGGGCGGCATGGTTCTCACTTGAGCTGGGCGATCCAGCCGTCCACGAGCTTGCGGGCCGCGGGATCGCGCACCTGCTGGCTGATCCGGTCCTCGGCGAGCAGTTTGCCGTCGGGGCCGTAGACCTTGAACTGCGGGATGGACCGGAGCTCGAACTGCTTGGCCACCGGCGAATCCCAGTCGATGCGGGTGACGCCCGGGCGGTTGATGTCCACCTTCACGACCACGAGGTCGTCCCGCGTGGTGTGGAGTTGGTGCAACGGCTCGTCGTAGGCGCGGCAGGGCGGGCAGTATTTGCTGGTGAAGTCGAAGATCACCGTCTTGCCGGGCACCAGGTAGTCGGCGAGCTGGACGGCCTCGCCCTGCGCGATGCGCAGGGGTTCGGCGGACTTGGTGGCGCCGGGCAGCGCGGAGGCAAACAATCCGACAACGGCAAGCAGGGTGAAGAGGCGTTTCATGCGTCGCCAAGATGGCAGGAATGCGCCGTTGCGCAAGCGGCGCATCCGCCGGAACCGATGTTCGTAATACGAACATTGGTTTGAGGCGGTCCCGCGGGAGAGTTCCCGAATGTTCGTAATACGAACATTGCCGGGCGAGCGCGCTCGCGAGCGGGAGGGGAGGCCGGGTTCAGCGGCCGGACAGGCTGGCGGGGAGTTGCTCGCGGGTGATGACGCGCGGGTCGTTGTAGAATTCCTTGGCGAAGTGGTTCTCGGCGGGGTTCCACTTTTCGTTCCAGACGAGAAAATGGCGGAGCTGGGGGAGTTGTTTCTCGATGCCGTCGAGCAGGAGGCGGAAGTCGTAGTTGGCGACCGGATTGGAGGCGCCATGCGGGCCGAACTCGGTCAGGCCGACGGGTTTCTTGATTTTGGCGAGCCGGTCGAAGCCGACGACCTTGTCGGGATTGATGTGATCGGTGTAGGCGTCGAGACCGATGAGGTCGGCGTAGGCGTCGCCTGGATAGTAAAGGTCGGCGTGCTTCTGGCCATGGTTGGGGCCCCAGGCCCAGATGAGGTTGTGCAGGCCCTTGGTGTGCGTGAAGTAGTCGAACATGTGGCGCCAGAGGGCGATGAAGTCGGCCGGTTCCTGCGCGCCCCACCAGAACCAGCCGCCGTTCATCTCGTGGAGCGGCCGCCAGATGACGACGACGCCGGCCGTCTGCAGCTCCTGCAGGCCTGCGGCCACCGCATCGAGGGATTTGAGCCAGGCGTCGTGCAGCGGGCCGGGCTTGAGCACGTCGGCCAGCCTGATGTTGTTGGTCTTGAGACTGGCGCCGCTGGGATTGGGCGCGTGCCAGGAAAGGTTAACGAGGCCGCCGGCCTGCCAGTATTCGCGGGCGAGCTGGTTGGGCTGGCGCACGTCGATCAGCGCCATGTTGGGCTTGTCCCCGGGCATCCAGCCGCAGTAGTCGAGGCCGATCATAACGGGCCAGCGGCCGGTGGCGGCGTGGATCTTGCCGAGTTCGTCGAGGCTGGCCGAACCGCTCCAGCCAGCGAACTGGCCGGAGACGAGGCGCAGCTTGGGCGAGGCCTGAAGGTCCTGAAACCACGCGAGGATGGCGCGACCCTTGGGATTGAGCGACGGGTCGGCCGGGGCGGCGGAATCGGCGGCACGGGCGCCCAGCAGGAGCGAGACAGCCAGCAGCAAAAGGAGGGGCTTGGTCATGGCGATGAACGTGGACACGTTTACCGCCCATGCAACCTTGTCATGACAATAGAGCAACGAGCCGCTTGCGCGCTCCGCGCGCGTGGTTTTCGTGGAGCCGATGATTACCCCACGCCCCCTGCGTCTGTTCCTTGCCACGTGCCTGCTGGCCTGCGCCGCACACACCGCCGTCGCGGCGAATCCGCCCGTGATGGCCATCGGCTCGCCGCTGCCGGACTTCGCCCTGCCCGGCGTGGACGGCAAGACCTACCGGCCCGCCGACTTCGCCGCGGCGAAAATCCTCGCGATCGTCTTCACCTGCAACCATTGCCCGACCGCGCAGGCCTACGAGAACCGGCTCAAGCGCATCGCCGCCGAATACGGCCCCAAGGGTGTGGCCCTCGTGGCGCTCAACCCCAATCACGCGCCCGCGGTCCGGCTCGACGAACAGGGCTACGGCGACCTCGGCGACTCCTTCGAGGAGATGGTCATCCGCCACCGGGACCACCAATGGAATTTCCCCTATCTCGACGACGGCGAGACGCAGGAGCTGACGATGAAGTTCGGCGCCATCGCCACGCCGCACGTCTATCTTTTCGACGCGGAGCGGAAGCTGCGCTTCCAGGGCCGCATCGACAACTCGGAGCGCGAGGACCTGGCGAACGCGAACGACACCCGCGCCGCGCTCGACGCGCTGCTGGCCGGCAAGACCCCCGAGGTGCAGACCACGCGCGTCTTCGGCTGCTCCGTGAAGTGGAAGGACAAGGTCGAGGACAACCTCCGCTGGCGCGCCAAGGTCGCCCGTGAGCCCGTGACCCTGGAGAAGGTGGACGTGGCCGGGATCAAGGCGCTGCGCGCCAACGCCGACTCCGGCAAGCTGCGGCTGGTCAATTTCTGGGCCACGTGGTGCGGCCCGTGCGTCTCGGAGTTCGATGAGCTCATCGAGCAGAACCTGCGTTTCCGCCACCGCGGCTTCGAGATGGTGACGGTCGCCGCGCAGTTCCCCGATGAGGAGGCCAAGGTCCTGAATTTCCTGAAGGAGAAAAAGTCCTCGGGCCGCAACCTGATCTTCGGCGAGAAGGACAAATACGCCTTCATCGAGGCCTTCGACAAGGACTGGAACGGCGAGCTGCCCTACACGCTCCTCATCGGCCCGAAGGGCGAGGTGCTCTACCGCGAGAGCGGCTCGATCAACTTCCTCGCCCTGCGCCGCGCGATTTACCCGGCGCTCGACAAGGTCACCCCGTGGGTGAACGCGGACAAGGTTTACGACCGCTGAGCGCGCGCCC
>JACCDR012653093.1_pt1 | contig 12259 bp, 15 predicted proteins | sample 7446431 | NCBI WGS metagenome assembly JACCDR01 (sample SAMN15323443, study PRJNA562643) | freshwater metagenome | isolation source: river surface water | place: USA:Blue River Watershed | collected 2017-08-17
AAGAGAAGAGGCCGGAGACCGAATGCACCCGCACCCGAGCCGTCGCCCACCCCCGCACCCGAGCCGTCACCCGGGCCCGAGCCGTCACCCGCACCCGAGCCCGAACCCAAGAGAGGAATCACTCTGCTCCTCGGTTGCACATCGGTAGCCACCGACCAGACCAGCGCTGCTTGGTTGGCGAGGGCCAACGAGATCGTGTGCAAAGAGCTCTCGGTGGCGCACTGGAGTTTCGTCGAGTTCGGCAAGGGTGCTGGAGCTCTTGCGAACGCGGCAGTCCAGCTGGCGAAGAGCGGGGAGTTCGGCAGCGAGTTCGAGATCGATCCCCAGACGCCGGAGGGAAGAGCCTTGGTCAACCCGATGCTGGCCGTGGCCACGTTTGTCGTCAGGAGTATCCGATGAGCTCGTCTCGGTATAGGGCCAAAGACCTGCTCGATTCTTGCGAAGACGAACAGGAACAGCTGGACGCTCTGGAGGAGGTATTCGACGAGATCAACTCCGTCAGAGAGTACGTTGCTCGACAACTCGAATACATCGACGCCGAGGAAGTCAAGGGTAACGAAATTCGAGCAGAAGAGATTCGTGACATCTTGGAGTCCGTCATCTACGACCTCGAGGTGTTGCAGGAGGTTTGACGCGTGCAGCAAATCGTTCTGAATCAGGACTTCCTGAAGGATCAGTACGACAACTACGATGTTCTCATCTGTGATCCGCCGTATTCCTCTACAGTCCACAGCAAGGCAGTTTCTTGCACTGGTTCGAAGGGTGTTCTCTCGAACGCCCGCAAACGAGACCTCGGGTTCGATCATCTCAGTCCGATGCTGCGAGAGCATATCTGTCTTCACGTGGCAAAGGCCCGTCGGTGGTCTGTTCTGTTCTCTGACATCGAGTCCACTCACCTGCTCAGAGAAGGGTGCGTGCGAGCCGGAGCCCAGTACATCCGAACGCTGGCATGGATTCGGTGGTCGATGCCGCAACTGTCCGGGGATCGGCCTCCGTCAGGGAGAGAGGACCTTCTGTTCTTCCTGGGTGAGGAAACCTGTGAAGACGCCATTCTTTTCCACGGGACTGGTAAAGGAAGGAAGCGATGGAACGGGCCGGGGAATCTCACGCATCTGGCACACAAGTGTCTTCGAGGTGATCAAAAACACCGAGCGGAGAAGCCGCTAGACCTGATGCTGGACCTCGTGGACTGGTTCTCGGAACCGGGAGAGACGGTCTTCGATCCCTGCGCCGGCTCTGGAACGACTGGCCTTGCTTGTCGTATCCTTGGTCGCAATTTCGTTGGTCTTGAGGTAGATCCTATCTGGGCAGACAAGGCGAACAAAAGACTCAAGGTGCCACTAAGTGAGCGAGATCAAGAGCGTCGCCGGCGATGGCTAGAAGGGAGAAAGAAATGAAATTCAAGGAAGGCGATCTGGTAGTTTGCACCACTGACTCATATGGTCTGCTCGAAGTTGGCGAACGCTACCTAGTCGAGAAAGCACATCCGAACTGCGGATGGATCATGATCTCCGGCAAGTGGTACGCCACCTTTCGGTTCAAGAAGGCCGAGCCGGCACTCACGACGGAAGTCAGTCTGTCGCCGGAGAACGATCTCGAAAGGGCGCACCAGAGGCTAGAGGAGGTCATGACATCTCTTCGCGCCTACCAGAAGAGGGCGTGCGAACTCGGTGACGAGTGCGGTCGACTGGGCACGGAACTCAAGGAAGCTCACGCAGAGATCGGACGACTTCATCAGGAGCTGAGGAAGAAGTGAGCTGGGGTTTCTACACCCACAAGGTCGAGCACACTCCGGAGTTCGATCGTATTGCCAAGCTGCCACGCAGAGTGTGGACTGAGGCGGAGAGGCAAGCCGCTGTGATCAATTTCACAGCAGCTCTGAAGACGCCTCAAGGGTCCATGACATTGATGCCGGATCAGGCTATGGCGCTGGCGGAGATTGGATGCCTCGAAGGCGGTTTCTGTTCTCTTCCTGCCGGCGCCGGGAAGACGCTGATCAGCTTGCTTGCGCCGTACGTCCTGAAGGCGAAGCGTCCAGTGCTGCTCATGCCGGCCAGCCTGATCGCCAAGACGGCGAGAGAGCGCATCAAGCTGTCGAACCACTGGCGAATCCCGCTCACCATCAGGCTGTCCTCGTACGAGAGCTTGGGAAGAGCGGGACACGCCAACGACATCACCATCTGGAAACCAGATCTGCTGCTGCTCGACGAGGCGCACCGCATCAAAAACCCGAAGGCAGCGGTGACGCGCAGGGTGATCCGCTTCATGAAGGAGAATCCGGACGTCCGGTTCATTGCGCTGTCGGGCACAATGTCGAAGCACTCTCTCCTAGACTACGCCCACCTGGCTGCCTTCTCCCTTAAACAAGGAGCTCCTGTTCCTCTCGTATCAAAGGAAGTGGAGAGGTGGGCAGAGGTGCTGGACGAAGGCCAAGCTCTGAAGACGCATCCCGGCGCGCTTCTCGAACTCTGCACACCGGAGGAAAAGCAACGAGAAGATCCGTGTCGAGCTGCCCGGCTGGGGTACCAGAGGCGACTTCTCGCCACCCCTGGCGTAATTGCCGCCAGAGAGTCGAAAGTGGGGGCCTCTCTGATCATCTCCGCTGTGACCCATGCAGTGGACCACAAGACAGAAGCCAATTTCGACAAGCTGCGACGCGCCTGGATGACGCCGGACGATTGGATGTTGATGCAAGCTGTGGAGGTTTGGGCGTTGGCCAGGCAGCTGTCTGCCGGTTTGCACTACGCCTGGTCTCCGCGCCCTCCGCCAGCCTGGATGGAGGCCAGGGCCCTGTGGGGTAAGTTCGTGCGAAAGACGCTCGCCTATTCGAAGCACCTAGACTCTCCGCTACAAGTCCAGATGGCCGTGGAGAGCGGAGAGATCGAGGACACGGTAGCAGCGGAGCGAGAAGGCGAGTGGCGCGAAGAGCGCAATGTGCTGGCGAGGTGGAAACATCTCGAGCCGACTTTCAAGCCGAACTCGGTACCTCTGTGGCACGATGAGAGCTGCCTGCGCTTCTGCGAGGAGTGGGGCAAGAAGTCGCCAGGTATCATCTGGACGGAGCACTCGTTCTTCGCCAGACAACTCGCCAAGAGAACAGGATGGGACTACTTCGGGAGAGATGGCGTGAACGAGCACGAGGTACCGATCGATCTGGAAGGCGCGTCCCACGCGGGGAAGACCATCATCGCTTCGAGGAAGGCCAACGCAACTGGCCGTAATCTGCAAGCGTGGAATCGCAACCTAATCACGTCGCTGCCAGCATCTCCAGACGATCTCGAGCAGTTGATCGCAAGAACGCATCGTACCGGACAGGAAGCCGACGAAGTCTTGGTGGATATCCTGTTCACGTGCGCCGAGCACCTGAATGCCTGGACCAGCTGCCTTCGTAAGGCGGAAGTCATCCGAGACACGCTGGGTCAGGATTTTCGGATACTGACCGGAGACGTGACTGTTGAGGTCAGTGAGCTACAGAAGAACAGAGGACCGAGGTGGCAGACAACACTTTCGGAGAAGGAGCCGGGGTTCGCTCCGGTGAACACATGAAAGAAGAGAACGAATATCTGGTGCAACTGAGCAACACGCTCAGTCTTATCTCGACGACGATGCAGAACGATCTGGGTGTTCCAATCATCTGCGTTGCCATCACAAGGGAAGGCATGGTACTGTCGGACCGCTTAGGAACTCAGAGCATCCGCGAGCTGGTGCTAGCAGGTCTAGCAAGAGCTTGGGGACTCGAAGCACTCGTGACAGACAGGTTGCGAGACATGACCGAAGACTCTTCGTTCGTCAAGGGGAGACCCACGAGCGAAGAAACCAACTGATCGAAAGGGAAGACAATGAGCTACGCAGGCATGTTCAAAGGCATCAACGACGCGAAGACTACCTTCAGAGGCACTCCGATGAGGTGCGCCGAGAAGGAAGGACGTAAACTTCCAACCGAATACGAACTCGAGATCGACAACTGCCAAGGGATCAGCACTCGAGAGAAGGGACCGGCTTTCGTCGTCACGTTCAAGGTGATCTCGACTGATCATCCAGACGTCAAGCCAGGGCAGGAACGGAGCTGGTTCCAGTACCTGAACGACACTGGTCTTGGCGAGGTGAAGAAGTTCGTGTTCGCGGTCTTCGGCATTGGACAAGCAGAGGAGGAACGGCAGCGAGAGCTGGCGGCCAAGCTGGAGGGCCTCATGGACAAGGTCGTCGGCAAGGAACAGGTCTTCAGAGGGAAGCGGGTCCGTGTCCGAGTCGAGAACACGCTCACCAAGAAGAGGGCCGACTTCACTCGGCACACCTTCGCACCGATGAGCTGAAAAACAGCCGGCGTAGTTCAACGGGCAGAACCTCGCCTTGTAAGCGGGAACGTGCAGGTTCGAGTCCTGCCGCCGGCTCCAGAGGAGTAGCCATGCAACAGAAGGTCGTAGCATTCGATACCGAGACCGCGCTGATCCACCCTGGTAAACTGGCTCCGGAGCTCGCCTGCGTCTCGTGGTGTGACGGAACCAATCGAGGGCTGCTCGACGCTGATGAGGGGATTGCGAAGCTGTGGTCTTGGCTGATCGATCCCAACGTCATCCTGGTAGGGCACAACCTTGCCTACGACACGGCTGTCATCGTGGCGTATCACCCAGATCTACTACCGCTCGTCATCCGCAAGTACGAAGCCGGTCTGTTCGCGGATACCATGATCCGAGAACAGCTGATCTTGAACGCGGCCGGACGGTTCAAGGGATGGAGAGACGAGAACGGCATCTGGACGTACCCACGCCTCGACTTGGCCGGTCTGGCCGAACGCCACCTCAGCATGTACTTGGACAAGGACACGTGGAGGATGCGTTACGGAGAGCTCATCGGCGTGGACCCTAGAGGGCCAGATCTGGCAGATCTACCGCCGGGGCGACTTCCGTTGAGGGACTGGCCGGAGGGCGCCAAGGAGTACCCGATCTACGACGCAGTGGCGACACATGGCGTCTACACAGCGCAAGAGGAGGTCAAGGAGTTCATCCCGGATCATCTGACGCAAACCAGATGGGCCTTCTGGAAACACATGTCCTCGTGTCGCGGGCTGCTCACAGACCCGAGAGCGGTGCTCAAGTTCAAGTCAGCCGTCGAAGAAGAGATCGAGGCGATCCGAGAGGAGCTGGTGCAGGCCGGTCTGGTGCGCTCGAACGGTGTGAGAGACACCAAGGCGACGAAAGACAGGATGGTCGAAGTGTGCAAAGCCGAGGGTCTCCCGCTCAGGAAGACCAAGACCGGCGGCATCGAACTCAGCGCAGATGCTTGTGACGCTACGGACGATCACCTCCTGATGACGTACGCCGAGTTCTCCGCTCTCGGCTCCATGCTGTCGAAGGATATCCCGATGCTGCTCGCAGGCATCACCAAGCCGATCCACACCAGGTACGGCATGGCAGAGTCTGGCAGAACGACCTCGAGCTCCAACAAGAAGCTCGGGCGCGGTACCGGGAACTTGCAGAACCTGAGACGCGGAGCCAAGAAGAAAAAAGGAGAAACCAATGATGAGTTCGAAGAGCGGGAAGCGCGTTTCGGCGACATTCGAGGCTGCTTCGTACCTCGCCCAGGTTACACTTTCATTCAGGCCGACTACGGAGGACTCGAACTTGCCACTCTTGCTCAAGCTTGTGTCACTCTGTTCGGATCAAGCAGGCTGGCAGATGCACTCAACGCAGGTCAAGATCCTCACTGCATTGTCGCGGCAAAAATCCTTGGCAAGACGTACGAAGAAACAGTAGCTCTCGTCGCGGCCAAGGACTACGAAGCCGGACAGGCGAGACAGGCCGCCAAGGTGGCAAACTTCGGCTTCCCTGGCGGTCTGGGCCCGGACAAGCTGGCGCTGTTCGCCCGGAAGAACTACGGCGTGACGTTGAGTGTCGCGCAGGCCAGAGACCTCAAGCGAATCTGGTTCGATGCCTACCCGGAGATGCACCGCTTCTTCGAGTACGTATCGGAGAGAGCGGACGAGCCGATCGTGCAGCTCTTCTCCAAGCGCATCAGGAAGGGTGGCACGTACTGTGCCAAGTGCAACACGATCTTCCAGGGTCTAGGCGCAGACGCCTCACAGGAAGCCGGTTGGCAGATCATGAAGGCATGTTACGACGAGTTCAGTCCGCTGTACGGCTCGCGCATCGTGCTCTACATCCACGACGAATACATCCTGGAGACTCCGTTGACGGCCGACCTCACAGCCGCTTGCCACGAGCTAGAGAGGTTGATGGTCGAGGGAGCGAAGAAATATTTGCCGGACGTCGCCATCAAAGCTCCGCCACTGGCGATGTCAGTGTGGTCGAAGAAAGCCGAACTGGTCAGGAACGAAAAAGGAGAGATCATACCATGGAAACCGAAACACGACTGCACGGGGTTTGAGAAGTGAACGACTACAAGGGCTTCATCTCCACCGAGCACACGATATGGTGCGGAGGCTGCCCTCGGTGGTGGCAAGCATCATCGCCGACCAAGAGAGTCATCGCCGCAATGGGACGGAATCGGGGCTGGAAGTTCACGAAAGAGAACGGCTGGCTCTGTCCGTCTTGCGCCGAGGAGAAGAAGTGAAGATGGGAACGAAGAACAACCCCGGAGATGAGCCGCTTCCTCGAGAGGCTGCACGTAGAACAAAGTCGCAAGGAGAGATCGTGACATGGAAACCGAAGCACTGATGAGTATGACTGACGAACAGCTCAAAGCGCTGAAGCCGGGAGACAAACTCCGGTGCATCAACGCCTCAGGTACTGTCCTGAAAGAAGGCTTCGTCTATTCGTTCAACGCGTGGAATCGCCTAGGTGTTGAGGATGCACCTAGTTGGAGCTCTCGCATTTCGTTGAAGGAGACTCCATGCAGCTACCTGCCAGACCGCTTCATTCTGGCCGGCGACGAGGACAAGAAGGACACCAACCCGAAGGACGGAGCTGCCACGAGCAGACTCGACTTGTCGCTGTTCCCGGACACCGCGCTGGCCTACGGTGCTCTGGCACTTACCGAAGGGGATCTGAAATATGGAGGCTACAACTGGCGAATCGCTGGTGTGAAGGCTTCTGTCTACGTCGCTGCGCTACGTCGCCACCTGGCCAAGTGGTGGAACGGAGAGGAGGAAGACCCCAAGACTGGCGTACCTCATCTCGCCTCGGTCCTTGCCTGTGTCGCCATTCTCGTCGACGCGGGCGAGATGGGCATGTTGAAGGACGATCGTCCGCCGAAGGCGCCGGTAGGGTACCTGCTGGAAGAATTCGAGAAGAAGGTCAAGCAGCTTCAGGGCATGTTCCCCAACGGCCCGCGTCGGTTCACGGCGTTCGACACGGAGGAGGACTGACAGTGAGCCGTTGGCGCCACATTCGAGTACTCTCGTACTGCTTCCCCGTTCGCTACCGCAAGGGTCCTCTGTGGAAGGGAGCCCACGGAGTTTTCACGAACAAGGACACGATCGAAATCGCTACCGGCCCGAACGAGCACGGAGCACTTCTTCACGAGGCCGCTCACGCGGTCTTCCGAATGACTCCTCTCGGCAAGCTCTGGAAAGAGAAGCACGGAGAGGAAGCGGCTGACGAACTGGAGGAACAGGTCTGCGAGTACATAGTCCCATTGCTCTACAAAGTGATCCTGGAGAACGAGCTATGACACGTTGGACGAAGAAGAAGGTACTGGCCGCGGTTGGCACACTCAAGCGGCACACAGATCTATCCGAAGCTCTTGCAGAGATTGGCGAGACGCCGGATGCGCTGCACCGAGCGCTCCGTCGCAACGGATACTCGTCACCGGGTTCGTACCTGCGACAGGACCCTCGAGCTCTCTATCTTCACCAAGAGAAGAGACAAGACGACAAAGCAGCGATTCGAGAACTCAACGCCAAACTGAGTGACCTCGAGAAACAATTGGAGGTGCACCGAGCTCTGTCCGCCGCAGACGCCTCGATCGAGCTTCCGCGCACCACACACAGCAAGCGTACGATGACAGGCGTGGTACTGGCCAGCGACTGGCACGTCGAGGAGCGTGTAGATCCGGACTCGATCTTGGGAGCTAACGAATACAACTTGGACATCGCGCACCAACGAATCGGCAGGTTCTTCGACGCGATTGTCTGGAACGTGAGACACCACCGAGCGGACAAGCAGATTCAGATCGACGAGCTGGTGCTGGGGCTCATTGGCGATCTGATTACCGGGCACATCCACGAAGAGTTGGTGGAGATGGCAGAACTTGCCCCAATTCCCACTCTGATCTGGCTGTTCCCCCGATTGTGTTCCGGCATCGAACAACTGGTGAGGGAACTCAAGCTACACAAGCTGTTGGTCGTGTGCAGCCACGGCAACCACGGCAGGACTACCGACAAGAAGAGAATCTCCACCGGATACGCCCACTCCTTCGAGTGGATGCTCTACAACCAGATGGCGACGCACTTCAAGGGGGATTCGGTGGTCTCATTCGTCGTGACGCCTTCGGCGCACCAACTGATCAAGGTGTACAACACCAAGATCCATTTCCACCATGGCGACGATGTCAGGTTCCAGGGCGGAGTTGGCGGCATTGCTGTTCCTCTCTTGAGAGCTGCGATGCGCTGGGATCAAGGACCGCAGCGTGCCGACGTGCACTGCATTGGGCACTTCCACACGCGATCTGATTTCGGTAGGGTGGTGGTGAACGGCTCGCTGATCGGGTACAACCCCTACGCGCAGTCGAAGGGCTTCTCTCCGGAACCTCCCTGCCAGGGCATGTTCTTCGTCGACTCTGAACGTGGCAAGTGTATGCCGACAGATCTGTGGGTGTGACATGAGGTACCTGGTCTACAGGATTCTGGAACAACAGCGAGAGGTAGAGGCGGACGATCCGGAGGAGGCACTTCTGCGAGCTCGCGCTTTCGATCTCTGGAAGGTGGTGATGCTCGAGGAGACCACCATCGAACTGCCGCCTCCGACAGAGAGGAACCCATGACCGTTTTCGTCACGTCTGACACACACTTTCACCACGCCAGGATCATCGACTACTGCCAGAGACCTTTCTCTGATGTCGATGAGATGAACGAAGAACTGGTGCGCAGGTGGAACTCGGCGGTGAAGGAGGACGACGTGGTCTTCCATCTGGGAGATTTTTCCTTCGGGAAGCTTGCGCAGGTGAAGAGGGTCGTCGCACAGCTGAACGGATACAAGATACTGATCTTGGGTAACCACGACAGGGACGCGACAGTTATGCGAAGGTCAGGCTTCGACGAAGTACACGAGAACCTGTACCTCAGACATTGTGGCGTCGATCTGTTCATGACGCACTTCCCGGTATGCCCCGATCTGAAATCGGACCTCGTGCTTTGTGGGCACGTACACGAACGTTGGAAGACAGCCAGACTTCAGGGCACGCCAGCAGTGAACGTCGGAGTGGACCAGTGGCGTTTTACCCCGCAGGAGATGCAAGTCATCGTGTCTGCTGGACTGAACACTTGACGCCCATTGGGATGGGTGGCATACTTCTGGCATGACAACACGCAGGTCCAGAACGCGTAGCGCACGCGACAAATCTGCTCTCCCTCGCAAGCAACTGAGAACCAAGCTGAAGATGTTCGACATCGAAGCCTGGAAGGAGATGGATGCGGCGCGCGGGACCGACAAAGCCACCTTCGAGCGGATCAGGAACAGACTGACCGAAGAGAACAGGCCGTTCGCGGTACGCATGGCGGCGTCGTTCCACCGAAGGACCCCGAACATTGACTTGCAGGACTGCATTCAGACCGCTTGCGAAGGTCTGATGGCGGCGATAGTTGCGTTCAATCCAAGGAAGAGCAAGGTCTACACTCTCGAGACCTACGATCCCAAGAAGGGTGGCTTCCTGACGTACGCGCAGTTCTTCATCAACCGAGGGCTGAACTCTCTGCTCAACTCGATAGGAGACGTCTCCAGGAACCAGAACGATTATCTGCCCAGGAGACAGAAGCTTCTGGTTCGCGAGTTCATCGAGAAGCACGACAGATTCCCGAATCCGAAAGAGATCGGGATCAGCGGTATGTCACAAGAGCGTCTCGAGCGATGCTACGCCCCGTACCCTATCTACGAGTACCTGGACTTGTCCTGCGACGTAGAAAATGATGACGACCACAATGGAACGTACAAGGACAAAGATCTCCCATCGAACACGCTAGACCCGGAGCAGATGCTGCTGAGAGCAGAGAGTGAATACCTGGAAACCGAAATTCTAGACATGCTAGAGCCCAGGACCAAGAGAGCGATCGATTTGTTCGTGATGCAAGAGAAGGATATCCGAGAAGTGGCAGCAGCTCTCGGTGTGGAGACGACCGAAGCGAGAGCAATCATCAGAGAGGGACTCAGCGAGCTACGAGCCGAATACGAATGAAAGCGTCGGCACTCAATTACGCCATCAATCGCCAGATCGGTCTGCGAGGCTCGATGGTGGACGTCTACAAAATGGTGTGGCCGCTATTCGAGACGACTCCCCTGAAAATCAACTGGCATCACGAACTGATTGGGGAGCGACTAGAGGACGTCTTCCACGGGAGGACTCGAGACATCATCTTCAACGTGCCGCCAGGGACGAGCAAGAGCACGTTCGTGCAGATTGCCTTCCCCGTCTACTGCTGGCTGCGCGACCCGACTTTCCGTGTCGTAAGCGCCAGTTTCGATCACACACTGATGCTCCAGTTCGCGAGGAAGCACGCGATGGTGATGGAGAGTGAGCTCTGGCGAGAGTGCTTCTCGGACATCTGCACCATTCCAAGAGCCTACGCAGATTCGTTCATCGTCAACTCGAAGCAGGGCTGGCGAATGAGCACCTCCATCCCAGGCGGCAAGGTGACTGGCTACCATGCCGATTGCCACATCTACGACGATCCGGTGAAGCCACACGAGGCCACTGAAGTCGGATTGGCGAAAGCCAAGGAATGGATAGCGGGCACTGCAGCCACCAGGTTCCGAGGGCTTCGGAGGCGTGTACTCATCATGCAGCGCTTGCACGAGGACGATCCGTCAGGGTACCTCGAGGGGCAAGGGTTCGAGGTAGTTCGTCTTCCGATGCGGTATGAGCGTGCGTTCTCGTACTTCAAGGACCCTCGGCGTGTCGAAGGGGAACTGCTCTGGCCAGACATGAAGTCGGAGGAAGAAGTCGCCGCCCTGGAAAAAGACCTGGGTCCCATGAACACGGCGGCACAACTCCAACAGAGGCCCACGCCGGAAGGTGGCGCCATCTTCAAAAAGGGATGGCTGAAGTTCTGGTACCCGAACGACTGCGCGCCTCCCGAGATATTGCTCTACCCTGACGCTCCGAGGAAGCCAGTGCCTCGCCGTTTCGAGCGTGTGATCCAGTCTTGGGACTGCTCCTTCCAGGACGAGGATACGAGCGATTGGGTAGTGGGCACCGTGTGGGGGGTCGCCGACGGCGACGTGTACTTGCTCGATATGCTGCGGGAGAGGTTGGACGCGCCGGCCACGGCCCGAGCGATCAGCAAGATGTCCAAGAAGTGGCCGCGCGCTCGACTCAAGCTGGTAGAGAAAAAAGCCAATGGGCCTGCGGTGGTACAGATGCTCCGCAAGCGGCTGACAGGGTTGAAGGCGATGGACCCCGACGGCGGGAAGATCGCCAGGGCCAACGCGGCTGCTGGGATGTTCGAGTCCGGCAACGTGTACCTGCCCGACCCTTTTCACTGCCCGTGGCTCACCTCGTACTTGCATGAACTGTTTACGTTTCCGGTTGGTAAGTACGACGATCAAGTCGATTCGACGTCGCAGGCCATAAATTTTCTCGACAGGCGCCGAGCACGTGGTACAGACTACGAAGCGGCTGGGAAGCACTGGCTTCGGTGACCCGGCCTCCGTAGGAGGACCAAATGAAAGCGTGGCACTGGTGTCGCAATGACATGAGGACTCGTTACACCAACGAACCTATCGCAGTGGGAGAAAAGCTCACCGTGGAAGGGCCGGTAGAGCTCTGCAAGCGAGGTCTGCACGCTTCAGAGGACATCCTGGACGCTCTCTACTATGCTCCGGGTACGATCATCTGCCTAGTGGAACTCAGTGGTGAGATCGTCAAAGGAGACGACAAGGTAGTCGCTTCCGAACGTCGGGTGGAGTGGTACGTGGATGCCACCGACATCTTGGTGCAGTGGGCTCGGGAGTGTGCTGCCCGTGCCACCGCCGCCTGCTGCGCCCGCGTCACCACCTACTCCTACGCCGCCTCCTACGCCTCCTCCTACGCCGCACGCGCCACCGCCTACTCCGACGCCGCCGCCACCGCCGCCACCGCCGCCGACACC
>JACCDR010845856.1_pt1 | contig 12258 bp, 9 predicted proteins | sample 7446431 | NCBI WGS metagenome assembly JACCDR01 (sample SAMN15323443, study PRJNA562643) | freshwater metagenome | isolation source: river surface water | place: USA:Blue River Watershed | collected 2017-08-17
CAGCGGCCCGCCGAGCGAAGTGATTCACGACCTTGATAATCGAGTGAAGACGCTGTTCGACGCGTTACGAATGCCGAATAGCCCAGATGAGCTTGGTTATGGCTCTGCAAAAGGTCAGATCAAGCCCAAGCAAGGTGAGGACCCATTTTGCGTCCTGCTGGCAGACGACCGGCTTATTACGCACGTCTCAGTTACGAGCGACACGCTACTAGAGCCCGTGCCAGATGTTTGCCCAGAACTGGCGGTGCGGTTAGTGATCGGCGTCACTATGCGACCGTACATGGCTTATGTCCAAAACCTTGGATGACGCCGGCGACTGGGCAGAGGCGTTTTGCAAGATCGCCAATGGGTTCGGCTTCAAAGACAAGGACGGAAATACAATCGACGAGGGATGGATGACGTCTTGGTTCGCGGATGCTCTTGTGCGCGGCTATGACGAAGCCGTGAAGGACTTTATCGAGCCATCTACCTCCTGAACGCGACGACGTTGCCGCCGAGCGCTCGTAACCGCCCCATACGGGAAGACAACAACAAGCGTGATCAGTGATAGCGACAAAAATGAGCAAACCCGAATCCGATCCATCTGACGAGCTGCCTGAACTCAAAGCGCTCGAACCGATTGCTAATGCGCCAGTTGCTCCAGCGCACGGAATCGCCGCGCTTGCTCTAAACATGGCGCTAAAATATCACGACATCAACACCGTGCAGGATGGCGCGCTTTACCAGCAGTATAAGCTGGAAGGGCGCAACATGCGGGAGCTTCATCTTGACGCGGTTTTTGAAACAGCGATCAGAATAGAAGCGCATTTACTCGGGGCATCCGAGCGCATTGCCAAGCTTGTCATCGACGCGATTGAGGTTGCAGTCGAAGTACCTCCTGAACGCGACGACGTTGCCTCCGAGCGAGACGGGAGCGGGATCGGGTAGCTTCGTTGGGGGATTTTCGCGCTTTGGCTCGGCTGATTGTGCCAGGGCCACAACGGCGGCAAGAGGGAGCCACGGCATCATAGCTGCGGCCATGCCAAGCGCTAGGAGAGGATAGACTGCGATCATTGACACGATGGCGGCTTCGGGCACTTCAATATAATGATTGCCGCCCTGTCACTTATGTGGTTGTAGGCGGCATATACACCAAATCCAATGGTCACCCAGGCAAGAATGCACGCCAGCGACAGTAGAGTGTTCGTTCCGGAATCGAAAAAAGACGTAATCTTGGTTATCATAGTCCCCTCAGAACGTGCAGGATACTCACGGCATCCGGATATCTTCCAAGCAGCAGTATAAGAATAGTCAGGAAGATTACCCACGCAGCGCGGAACATCGTTCTTTTTGCTGCTTTTATCTCAGTCTCGATCGAAACCAGCCGTGCGTCGATCGCCCCAATTCTAGCCCCGAGATTTATTTCATCCATCTTTTCTTACCTACGTCCTTCCGCCACAATAGACTTTGGCGGGGCCTCTCTCGGCTCTACGTCCCCGAGGGGGGCAGATGGTGCGGCTCGACTGGATCTCGACCCGCGCCTGGAAAGCCTGGAGTAGCGCCCCGGTCCCGCTCGCTCATCGATCTTTTTTAGGGATGCTGTATCCTTGATGCTTGGCTATTTCCTCGGACTGGTACTGCGGCATCAGGCGATTGGTATAGACGCCGACAAAAGGCGCAGACACGATTCCCACTGGTTGACCCGCCATCTCTATGGACTCCAAAATCACCTGATCCGCGGCGGCGGCCCCGGATCGTGTTCGATGCTTCCGATGAGCGCCAGAAGCGCGACCGCAAGCGCTGCGAGGCACAAAAAAACAACGACGCTTATCGCGCTGGCGCTTACGACAACCGTAGTTGCGTCGGGCGCGCAGATCATGTCGTGCGCCGCAGCAACGGGCGTTGTAGCGACACACTTTCTACGCCCTGCACCTTCTCGTAAGTGCGCAGGCCGCCGAGACCGAGCAGCCCGCCGAGCAAGCTCATCAGGGTCGCCATGTCGAGGACCGGAGGAGCGCCGACGCCGATCAGAACGGAGAACCATGCGATCGTCGGCTGAACGGCGAAGCCATACAGACAACCGGCCGCGCAAATCCATCCAACGGCCGGCCGCCATCCGGAGACGAAGAGCGAGGGATGTTCGGCTTCTTTCAAGTTGACTTCGGCTTGCGCGCGCGCCGCGTCGGCGATCGCCTTATCGATTTCGCCCTGCCGCTCGATCAGCGCTTTCTGCAACTCCGCGTTGACCTGTGCGGCCTGGGCAGAGTCTGGAATGATTTTGCCGATGACGCCGGTAATCAGCGGCAATAGCATTGTCAAAATCTGAAGCATCGCGGGTCAACCTTTCCGGCCAAACAGGCGGCCGAACCATGAAAAAAGCCCGCTCGAGGCGGGCGGTATTGTGGCTTGTTTTGGCGGCTGTGGAGGGTCAGGAGGCGGCGTCGCGGGCTGCACCTTGCTGGCCTCGTAGCGGTCCAGCGCATCCCAAGTCGCGGGGCCGACCTCGCCATCGACCTCCAAGCCATGCTCAGCCTGGAACCGGCGGACTGCCGCCTCGGTTGTCGGTCCGAACTCGCCGTCCAGATCATCGCCGGTGAAGCCGAGGATTTTTTGCACACGCCAGACGTTCGGGTCGCCACGCAATGGCGCGTCCTGCCCTGGAGATGGCGCAGAAGAGGCCGGAGCAGGAATCTCGGTGGATGGCGGCGGGAGCGCCGCCAGCGTGCGCTTGACCTTCGGGGCGGGCGTTACGACGGGCAGCGAAGCAAGCCCAATCGATGCAGGAAGCGGCACGCCGGCCGGCCAGTTGTAGCCCGTGATTACTCCAGGGTCGAAGAGCTCGTCGCAGACCATGTCGGACTGATTGCCGCCGCGGCCGACGATCTTATCGTATGAGCGCCCTACCACCAGGAACACGTGACCACCGACCTGCTTTCCCGATGCGTCGTAGCGCTTCTTGGTGGCGATGGCACCAACCGCGGGGCCAGACAGCTTGACGCCGTATTGCTGGAAATCGAGCGCCCATAGGCTGTCGTCACCGGGCAGACCGGAAGCGATCAGGCAATAATTCACAGCAAGAGCGCACCAACTGATCGAGTCGTGCACATAGTCGCGCGATATCGAGCCGCCGCAAATGCGGGCCATCTCGAGGATGAGCGGATTGTCGGCTGCGCCTGGCGTTTCGTATAGCCCGAGGACCGCCGTCATCCTATCGAACCACGGCGGCAATGTCGGAATTGGCGACGTCATCGGCGATTCTCCGGGGGACGGATCAGCAAATTCAACCGCCGTAATCAGCGGCTTCAGCTTGGCGAGCCAGTCGCGCCGGCTAGCCAGCCCATTGGTACCGCCGTTGATCTTCTTGGTGATGGTCAGAATGTCGTCGCGGTCGGCCGCGGCGTTTAGGTTGCCCTCGGTCCATTCGGCGAGCGCTGGCTTGAGCGCGTGTTCGGCCGACACAACGAGCTCCGGCTGCGCCTCGAAATCGACGCCGCATTTCTGCCCCATGCGCCGGTAGTTTCCGCGCCCCGTGGTTTGCAGGATGCCGCCGCCGCGGTAGCGATAGCCGTCGCCAGGCTGCGTGTTGCCTAACTCGCGCGCCTTCTTAGGGTTGCCGAGTCCGTAGACACGCTCGGCCAGTTTTTGCGGGTTGCCGATCAAGCCGGGGACCTCATCCCAGGTGATGGCGGCCGAATGGCGGCCCTGCCCGAAAATCTCCATCAACCGCGCGGGCGTCCGATAAGACAGGTTCTCCCACTGGATGGTGAGCCCGTCGCTCTCGTGCATGACCTGCGCGAGAAAATGACACAATCGCAGCGGAGTGGTGATGCCGGCGGCATGCAACAACGCATCTCCCTGCTCGAACGCGGCGAGATAGGCCGGAAGCGCGCGCGGCGCGACACGCCGCACGACATCGATAGCGCGTGGCATATTCAGCCTTTTAGTTGGACAGGACGATGAGAATCGCCTTGAGAATGCTTCTCACGCCAGCAAGATCAGTGACGTTGTTGTCAATGTAATTGCTGATCTGTGCGGGGGTCGCGGTTCGCAGACGGTTCAGGAGATCAACGCGCCGTGGGTCCGATGAGATCGCAGCATCGCGCGTGGATTGCGCCTGTTGCAAAGCCGCCACGTCAAGCCCGTCGATGATTGACTGAGCCGCAGCGCGTTGCGCAAGAGTCGCCACCGGATCGAACGCGATCCTCCACTGAGACTTGTTAATGTTCAGGTCAGCAGTGAGCGAGCTTATGGGGCATACAGCGGATATCTGCTGGTAAACCCCATCGAGCGGGTTAGTCATCGGTTACCACTCCAAAAGTATTGTGCCGGCCCCGCCTTCGCCGCTTTGACCTGTTTCCCTTCCCCCAGAGAGTGGACAAGCACTGGCCGTGCAATCAAAGCCAGCGTCGACGCTAACATTGCTTGTTCCCGGAGCGCCCCCACCCCCAGGGGTGGCACCGCCCTGCCCATTGTTGCCGCCCTGCCCGCCGCCTCCTGCACCATTAGCCCCAGACGGGAAAGCGCGCGGAACACCGCTAACCGAAGGCGGCCCAGCTCCCCCTTGCCCGCCCTGCAAATAGAATGTCACATATGTACCCGCGCCCACGCCGGGTGTCCCACCGTCACCGCCGACAGCCGAATTAGTTGCCGGCTGCCCAACCCCAGCACCATAAGCGTAACATTCACCCGAATAGGTCGGCGGAGGCCCGCTTCCCAAGAGCGTATATGAACCGAACGCCGTTATACCGGCATACAGGAAGGCGGTGTTGATAACATCCGCCTGGATGCCAGGCATCCCGCGGTCTATGGCATAGCTGGTTGTCCCGCCAACTGGCCGGGGAAAGCGAGCCTCAATATAAGCGCCGCTACCTCCTGCGCCGCCGTATTGGTCCCATAGTGAACCACCTCCGGCCGCGCCAGAGCCCCACAGGCGAACTTTTACGTAGTTGACATTTGCCGGCCATGTCCACACGCCGCGCGTGGTCTGCGGATAAACTGTGCCGCCTGATGTGTACGTCGAAAATCCGCTACTATTAAGCGCGCCAAGGTCTACTAGCTGGCCAGAGCTTGCACCAGCATCGTTTACCGTGACAGCATTGCCGCTGACCGACGCCGCTTTGAACCAGCGAAAATTTACGTTCGTCATGCCATTGACGCTTTTGACGAAGTAAAAATCTCCCGCAACCATCGTGCAGCCGGACACGGTCATCACGCACGGATTTGCTTTCGTTATTCCCGTAATGGCGAAGCTGGAAACCGTTAGTTGCTGGCTTCCGTTATTCGGTGGCTTGAGCGCGGTTAATGCTGTGGCAGATACGCCAGAATCAGCAATGACGAGCCCGCTCGTGCTAGCAAATATCGCCACATTACCGCTAACCGTGACGGAGCTGTTGCACGTCACCGTCCCCGTCCCCTGCGGCGGCATTCTTCCAGCCGACGGCGGAGAATTCGTTAGGACAACCGTCCAGTCAGAAACGGTCCCGGAGCCGCCGACCGCCGTCGAATTAACGACGAGAGTCGTACCGGAATAACTGGTTACTTGCGCCAGCATCGCCGTATCCGGGGCCGACGTGCGATAAATGAGCACCCACTGCCCGGCAACAAACGCCTTGCCGCTCTGCACCGTCAGCGTCTTTGCCCCGGTCCCGACAGTGAGACTCGTCGTCGACGTCGCGGATTGCGTCGCGTTCTGTACGGTCGTCAACGATGCGAACGTGATCTGCGATGACCCAATCACAACAGGATCGTCTGTCGCCGTGCATTGGAACACCTGGCCGGCATTGATAGACCCGCTTGAAATCGGAACCGTCATGCCGAGGAAAAACTGCTCGTTCGCCTGCGCATCGACCGAGCGCTGCCAAAGACCGCTTGATACCGTATAGATGCCGTTGGACGTGAGATCGCTCTGATCCTTTACCAGCACACGGTCCCCAGCGATCAGCGCGACTCCGTCAATCGTCTGGATTCCAGACAGCGAGATTGATGCCGTCGTCGCTACTCTGCACGGCGGGAACATCCCAGTGTCGAGAAGAATATTGCCGTTTTGAGATAGGACAGACATTTCCGTTACCTCAGACCGATATCTCTTGCGCCTCAAGGTAGCTAATAGACCCTAACGGAAAGTAGACCGTATTGGTGCCGTTACCGCTTTTTAATCTTACAGTATAGGTTTGTGCTGTCGTTGTCTGAGGACTGTCCAAAACATTAGTCCCAGTTGTTGCAAGCGTTTCACTTCCTGCGCCAGCATAAAAATCAGTAGCCATTCCTATTGCCGTCCCCGATCTATGCAGTTGAGTGTATGCATGGTTGCTGCCAGCTTGCGTGTCAACGGTTCCAGAATAGTTCAGGAAAATGATATTTATCGCTGATGTAGGAGTTATGCTGAGAGTTACGTTAGTATCAACGAATGTTGATGATGTCGTGCTTAATTGCGCTCCATTCCTATGCACTACTCGTTGAATTGGAGTGTTCGGGAGACGGACGCTTGGCCCATATAATTGGATGGCTGACGGCGTCGTAAATGATCCTGCCGTGACAAGCCCAGACACATATTCGACATAGCCAAGTATGCAATAAGGCTTGCTGCTAAGCGTCGTCCCGTTCGGCGTATAGAAGGTCGCGGCTGACGTCGACCCGCTAGACGTCGCCGTGGTGGACGCGAGCGCGCATGGATTGAGAGCACCAACGCCCGTCGGCGAGCTTCCTCCTGTCACTGACTGGTAGAAGGCGAGCACCGGAGTTCCGGCATTATCGAAGGCGGTTACCCATATGCGGAAAGGAACGCTGTTGACCGCCCCAAATGTCGCGCTCGTAGACCAGGAACTAATTGACAGAGCCGACGTAAGCGCACGCCAGTTGACCGCTCCGCTCGTTATCGCAGAGTCACGGAAAGGAAGGAGGACCGGATTCCCCGCGCTAGGGTCGTTCCCGTTGTTTCCCTTGACCGCTATAGTCAGCACCCCGGACGCTACCGAGGCATTGAGCTGAAGGTTTACCGGGGAGTCAAACCCATAGGGAGGGTTTGTCGTCGCCACGGCGACAGAGCCGCTGCTTGTCAGCGGACTAGGCGACAGCGCAATGCCCCAGCCAGAGCTGACCTGTGTCACTGTTCCTGTGCCGCCGACCGTCGTCCATGCCGGCAATGCGGAGGCACCTTGCGACGTGAGGACCTGCCCAGAGCTGCCCAGAGACCCGACCTGAGCAACAGACCCAGTGGCAGTCGACCCACCGCACATCACGGCATACGGCGTCAGCGACGAGACACCAGTCCCACCCCCTGGAACAACGGCGAGGCTATAGGCAGGATTTGCCGACGACCCCTGGCTAACGAGAGGGATGCCAGTGCTAGAATTGGGGGCGATGAGCGCAACGTTCGACGTTCCGCTGCCGACCAGCAAATTGTACGCTGTGAGCGAGGAAACCCCTGTTCCGCCGCGCGCGACGCTCAATTGCCCTGCCCAGGAGAATGTCAGAGTCTGGGTAGCGATCGATCCGCTGATGTTCGTGTCGGGAGTAATCGCCTGCACAACATTCGCATTGAGCCGACCTGCCGCCAGCGTACCTGTCCATCCCGCGGTGAGGGTGACCCCGGCGAGCAGGGAAGAATTCGGCGTACCACCGAGGGCAAGCGTGACGTTCGTGTCGTTACTTGCAGTCAGAGCAAATCCGCCGGAAATGCCCGACGCAGTTGGTTGGGAATAGCCGACAATTCCCGCAGAGTTGACGCTTGTTGCGAATTGATTTGACGGAGCAGTGCTCGGGACAACCGTGACAGAGACGACGCCAGCATCATTCCGATTGGACAGAACTTTTTGCGTCGAGTCGACGTAAACATAGCTCTTACCGGCCGCAGGTGTCCCCGGTGCGGCAATGTTCGTCGCCAGCAGTGAGCCGGCCATTGGAGTTGCGTTTGGTATATTGACGAGTGTCGTATGAGACGAATTCGCCGGCCATGTGACGTCGCCAGTACCGGACGCCGTTTGCAGCGACGACCCGGAGAATGCCAACGTCGCACCGAGCACAATCGACGAGATGACATTCGCCGATGCTGTTGGGTTCCCAGCCAACGATGTCGCGGCAATTTGCGTCGACAGCGTCAGGTCGCTCGCTAGCGCACCACCACCAGTCAGCGGAGCCGTAGTATTGATAAGCCTAGTCGTGGGAACGCCGCTCGTGCTGCCGGCCGCCTGAAAAGATATGTTCGACGTCCCGAGAATAATCGGGTCAGCGGTCGTGCATTGATACTCATTCCGCGCCTGCGTCGTTCCTGCCGTGACGACAACTTGCAGACCGCTCGCCCATTGATCATTAGAATTTGCGTCGGCAGAGCGCGACCAATTCCCCGTCGACGCCGTGTAAATTCCATTCTGCGTTGATGCCGTCTGATGCCAGACAAGCACCCGGTCGCCATCGGCGAGGGCGACTCCGTCAATCGTCTGCAGGCCGGCTAACGTAATATTGGCGGTTGTCGCCACCCGGCACGCAGTCTTGATCGCGAGCCCAGGGTTAGGGTCGCCAGCAATAGCGGTGTCCGTGGCGTCAACCGAGACGCCACGCCTATCAATCGTCGCCATTATGTGCTTGCCTTATTGCAGGAATTTTTCGCGCTTGGCTTCCATTATCAAGCGCTGCAGATCGGATTCCGATCCAACCGAGTTCATCTTAACGATTTGACGCGCCTGCTTGCGCGCGCCATCGACGGTCTTCTTGAACAGGTCATAACGAACCTGGTTCGGCATATTGTCTGGAATCAGCGGAACCATCCGGTCGAGATGCATCTTCGCGAGTTGCCCGGAAATGCGCGCATAGTCGGCATATTGCTTATCAGTGAGATCAACCCCCTCAATCTCGCGCCGCAGTTTGGCGGGGTAATATCCGACGGCAAGGAGCGCCTTGTTGACAGGGTCATCGTTGACCCGGCGCGTCATGATCGGCCCGTAACCCTCGCGCCTGATTTCTTCACCCCAGAGACTGTATTTCGGCATCAACTCCGTTGATTTCCCAGGGATGCGCGCCTTGATCGCGTCGACAATGGTGTGCGCGTCGCGAACGATAGGATCGGCGGCCTGCGCAGTCTGTGCAGACAGGGCAGGAACGACAGTCGCCACCATCCCGCGGACATAACCAGGGCCGTACTGATCCCAATCGCTTACCGCCTTTATTAGGTCAGACGCGCCGCGCAAAGACGTCCGATCGAGCGCCTGCTTCCCTATCGCGCCAAAGAAATGCGCGGCGAGCTTATCGGATTCGTCAGACGTCGCCGTCTTTGCCACCTCGTAGATATCTGCGGCGAGACCGACAATGGCCGAAAACGGGTCAAGCCGATTGTATGCGTACCAATGGTCGCCAACCCGCACGCTGTACGGTTGCCACCCGTCCTCCATCATGAGCGCGCGTTGGTTCTTGTCGGTTGGTCCGCTGCCGGTGATGAGTCCTTCTCCTGCGAGTGAATAAACAGCGACGCCAAGCGTTGTCCCGAGCGCCATGCGGGCGATCTGCGTGTCACGCGCTCGCGTGCCATTCTTGCCGGATAGATTGTCACGCACATCGCGCATGAACAAACCAAGCGGCGTTCGCTCTGCGGCGTACTTCAAGAGATTGAGCGGAGTTTTGACGAACGGCAGAATGATCTTAACAGATGGGTGTGAATTAGAGAGACTCGTGATGGCCCGTCCAACTTTCCCAAGCGGATTTTGGAATGTTATATATTCTGCGTCAGCCCGCGCCTGTGCAATCATTTGCTCGGTAGGATTGTTAGAGAGATCAGCGACCCGCTCCGTAAACTCACGGCCTGTCAACCCATCCTTGTGCGCAGCAGCGTACGCCTGTCGATTGATCGACGTTCTGAATCCGATTCCCTTGAATAGCTCATCCTCCGCAGTCAGCGCACGCAGTGGTGCCCGAATGATTTCTCCGGCAAGCCCTGGAATTGCGCGCCTGTTGTAATCGATGGTCGTTTCCGCAGTTATTTGCGGCTCGCCGGTCTTTAGCGCCTCCCATGCCGCGACTGCTCCCTCGCGCGCGCCGCGGACCATGCCGAACATTTCCGCTCCGGCCTCTCCAAGCAAAACGCGGTCTTCCGAACGGAGAACCTTTCCAACGCCAGCAGCAATGGCCGTCTCAAATGGCTTAGTCACAGCCGCAATGCTGTTACCGAGCATGTTGGCCATATGCGTTTTCGGGCCAGACAGCAAAAAAGCAATCCATCCTTCGAGAGACATATGCGCCCAGGTTGGCTTAGACTGCTGGTTGACGAACTGCGAGACCTTCTCAGGCGTATCAAGCTTGAGCGCCAACTGCGCTTCGCGCTGCAACTGGTAGAGAGTCTTCCCGGTGTCTTGTTTGAGAATATCCCCGAGCGCCTTTGCCTCTTGCTCCCCTTCCAGCTTGCGAAACGCGCGTAGGGCGCGTCCGGCCTCTGCCGTAATACCGGCGACATGCCCCTGAATCATGAGATGGCGTTGGCGCGCTTCGGCATAGGCCAAGACTGCGGCTTCGGGCCCAGTTGCCGCAGCAGACGCAGCGTCGCGCACTGCCTGCGCAGACTGAATAAGAAGCTTCCGCGCAGCGATGATTTGTTCGGCGTTGAACGCCTCTCCAAGCTTGCGCCTGTCGATCTTATCCGCATCCATGCCGAGCGCTTCGGCGAGGCTTTCAACCTCCCAGTCCGAGATTACTCCGCGCCGCTCGGTGATGAAATCATTGTTGGCCTCAGCCGCTTCACGGATAACGCGGTCGACGTCAACGGGCTGGTTTAGATTGTCTAGCCGGATGTTCCCGGCTTTGTCGATGTCTGGGGAAGCTGGGCGGGTGAATCTATCTGTTGCGCGGCCTGTGTCTTCTGGTCCAGCACCCTTTTTATCATCCGCGCTTCCGCCCGCGCCGACCTCTCCCCGTCCCTCAGGAGCGCCGCCTTCTCCGGCGAGTTGTTCGGGCGCAACGCCATGACTGTCAGGTTCCTCGCCTCTTGCTGGGCGTCTCTCAGCCGCGCTTCCAACTTCTCTAAATCTGTCATTCTGTTCATCCGGGGACAGCTCGGAGAGAGCATTGTCCCGCTCGTTGCGCGCCGTGTCAATGCGGCCGGCGAGCGTTTCGGCAGGCTCGTTTTCTGCTAAGTTTTCATGCACATCGGCCAATGACGGAGCGCGCTCAATGTCAGGCGCAATAACGGTCTTCTGCGGCTTCTCCGCCAATAGGCGGTCGAATACGGCGCGCATGTCGTCCGTCAGCGGGGCATTAAGCTGGACCAGCGTTTGGTAAATGCGCGTCAGCCATTCCTTGAACTGCGCGAATACGCGAGCGAGCCCCTGAGAAGGCGCGCGGCCTTCCATCAAATACGTCTCGAACCCGCGGGCGAACTTCTCGTGATGGCGCGGCTTGATGTCTTCGATTTTGGTGACGCCAAGCCATTTCAGCGTTGCTTCGACATCAGCCTTGAACAGCGGAGCCGCCTCCGGGTTAACCGCATCCTTGAGCATCCGGTCTAGAAACTCATGCCCGGTTTCGTGAATGAACGTCGAGGCGTTGGCGTCCTTCAGAAGCGTGATTGTCGGAGTGCCATCTTCGCGGAGACGGATGCGCCCGCGCTTGATGTTGCCCTCGCCCTGTAGGTACTCACGCACGATTTCAGGCACATCCTCGCGCGACATGAAATAGCGCTCGAGAGCCGTCGCTGCGTCGACACTGTCATTGCGCATGATGCGCATTACACCGAAACGCTCAGCCGGTGAAAGCTTGGCTGCATAGCCCTCTGCGATGGCAGCGTCGAGGTCGCTTTCCAGCGCATGCCGCTGTTCATCCGACATGCGCGCGAGGCCGGATTTTGTGGTCTCTGGCACGTATCCTTCAGGGTAGACCTTGTTTCCGCGCGCCTCTTCGTCGACAGCAGAAAGCAGCGTGTCGATCGTCGATCCTTCGCCTGGAAAATACCCATCCTCTGCGGCGGCCTCACGCGCCTGATCGAGCCTCATTCCGTCTTTGCGGATAAGATTCTTTCCGCCAACGCGGTAGTTGTCCTTACCGAACGACGTCCGCATGTCAGAAATAAGCGGGTCATCCGGCGCAATTCCGCCGCGCTGCGATAGGAACTCAAGCAGCGACATTTCAGGACCGGCCGGCTTTTCCGCCTTCCCGCGCGGCCCCGCAATCTCAGGCCCTTCGCGCTCGAACAGGTCCAGCGCCGTGCCCCGCGCGCCGCCAAACCGCGCCGCCCGAGTTTCCCAATATGAGGCAATCAAGTCGCCGAGCAGGTTCGCTTCCGAGTATGGCCGTCCTGCCGCG
>JACCDR012588154.1_pt1 | contig 12256 bp, 16 predicted proteins | sample 7446431 | NCBI WGS metagenome assembly JACCDR01 (sample SAMN15323443, study PRJNA562643) | freshwater metagenome | isolation source: river surface water | place: USA:Blue River Watershed | collected 2017-08-17
CGAGCCCACCGCGCACGACGCTGCCGATGTTCGAGGCGACGCCGCGACCGAAGTCGCCGGCCATCTGGCGCCGAGTGTTGGCGCTTGCCCTCTCTGCCGCCGCTGCTTTGCGAGTCGCCTCACGCTCGACCTTCGCCGCAGTCGCCGCAATGTCGCGCTCTTCTGCTGCTCTGGCCTTCGCGCTGGCCTTGATACGCTCGTCAAAGGCCTTCTGGTCGGCCTTGATCTGCTTCTGCCGAGCACGCTCCTGCGCGTCTGCCGCCTTGATAGCGGCCTTCGCCTCGGCGTTGGCGCGCTCGTTCGCGACTGCTGCGATTGCCGCGCCAGCCGTCTTCGCGCTCGCCACACGCTGGCCGTCGCTGCGCTTGGACGCTGCCAACGACTTCGCTGCTGCAGCCTCCATCGACTGCTCGAAGGTTTTTGCAACCGTGCGCAGAGAGCCGTCGGACACCGCGCCGACGCGGATGATGAGGGATTCCTGCTCGATGGCCATCAGAACCCCAGATCAGGAAGGCCGACGCGAGTCCGCCTCTTCGATCGCGTGTCGGAGGATGCGCCGCACGACGCGCTGATCGCGTTCGGTGAGTCCGGCGAACACACTGCGATCCGCAATGCGAATCGCTAGCACCTCGAGCTCCGCGTCTGTCGCCTCTTTCGAGAGCGGCGACGTCTCGACCTTCAAGAGCTCATAAGCTTCCCACAACGCGAGTACGCCGACGTCCGTCAACGCGATCGCAATGAGCGACTCGGCGACACCGCCGAACCACTGCGCGCGCACGTCGTCCGGCTTCACGCACGCATGCGCCAGGATCGAGCGCATGAGCGTCTCGTTGTAGAGGTCGATACGTCCGAGCGGCGCCTCTTGATGGTGCACTTCCCACGCTGCGACTGCGGCAGCAGAACGTGCGCCGTCGAGCACCTCGTCCGAGACGAGGCGAATCCCGATCTGCACGGCCGACTTCGGGCGCTTGTCCCACGTCTCGGAGAACGCGCTTGGTTGGAGCGTGACGACCTTCGCCGCTGGACGTTTCTCGTTCGAACGATTGAGGATCTGCGCAGCCGCGCCTACAGGATTGCGGAATCCGCTCACTCGTCCGCCTTCTTCAGTTCACGGGCTCGACGGGCTGCTTCGCTTCGGAGTCCGAGGAAGAGAGCGATCTGGCCGCAAGTAAGGCTACATGCCGGAGCACCAAAGTATGCACCCAACTCCGTTGCAAACCACGCCCCCAACGCTCGAAAGGGAGCTCTTCTCCGACCTCTTTCGACGCGTGCTCGAGCACAGTTTGAATGAACTTGGTGTCCTCCATCTGCTGCGGTCGAGCGGCCGCAGCCATCTGGATGCTCTCTTGAGCGAGCATGAGCAGTGCGATGCGGTCGGCGTCGAGGTGAGCGCGGACTTCCTTGACTGACGAGAAGAACCGCGGTCGTTGCTCGATGGGCTCGGTGCCCGTCTCGTGCACAGCGAGCAGTACGGTGTACGCCGCCAGCGCTTCGTCGAAGACGACCTGTCCTGGCTGCGCCTCGGTCTTCGTGCGCAACGCCTCGCCAACCGCGTACTCTCGCGCCTCACGCTGCTCCTCGCCGTCGAGCAGACGCACGTCGACGGTGACCTCAGTGCCGCACAGAAGCGGGAAGGTTTCAGTGCGAGTGGCGCGTGCGCCCTTCTGGATGTCTCGCAGTCGCATCAGACGATCTCGGGCTTACCGCCCTGGAACGTGAACGAGCCCTTGAGCTCACCCGTCTTCGAGTCCGACGTGTATTGCCGCGACGTGCAGCGCACCTCGATCATCTCGATCGAGCCGTCGACTGGAATGGCGAGCTGCACGGATCGCTTGCCCGCGATCGCGTCGCGCAAGGCCGCGCGATTCGACATGCCACCGAACGGGACGCAGCAGTCTGCAGTCACCTCGGTCTCGTCGTTGCCGTCGCTGAAGCCCATGACCCCATCGACGCCGTGCTGGCGCATGTCGTTCGAATCGTGCTTGTAGGTGCAGTTCTGCAGCTCGGCGATCTTCTTGCCGTCCGCGTGGAGCGGGATCTTCTTGAATCTCTGGAGCGCCATAGGCCTCGTCGGGGCACACGTCGGCGCCCCGCCTCACGCGGTGGAAGGTCTCGAGTTGTCAGCGGCAATCAGGCCGCGACGTTCTGCTGACGAATGCTCACGCCAATGGCGTGCTGCACGGGTAGTGGAATCGTGGGCACGACGGCCATGATGCGGTTCGCCGTCGCGTTGTAATCGGCGTAGGCTGGGTTGAGCGCGGTTTGGGTGAGCACCTTCTGCGGACTCCCGCCACGCTCGAGTTTGCGGAGCCGACCATTGACCTCGGCGGCCCACCCGGTCGGCGTCGCCACGCCCTCAGGACGATCCTCTTCGCCCTCGGCCGGATCCGGCGCCACGTGCGGGTTCTGCACGACGTAGGACGACGTCCAGAACAGGCGCAAGTCGTCGCGCACGTAATCGGGCACCCACGCCTGCTGCACGTCGATCGTGCGGTAGTCGTAGTTCGAGCCCGTCTTCGACTTCGTGGTGATGGGACGCACCACCACGACCTCGCCGCTCTCGTTCGTGAGCAGCGGAGTACACGAGTTGTCGAGCAAGCTCTGCTGCTCAGTGCGCGTCCACTTGTCCGCCTCGTAGCGGCTCGGCGCGACGCCGCGAAGGACCATTCCGTCCATGTTCGGGTTCGGATGCGACTGCACCTGAAGAAGCTCGGAGGCTGCGTAGGCAGCGGCCACCTGACTCGGGTGCGTCTCGCTGTTCTCGAACGCGGCGAAGGAGAAGCGAACGGCGTTCAGCGTGGTCTGTCCGAGCGACGTGGACGCGCTCAGCGTACCGTTGCCGGCGACGCGGTAGTGCTCCATGCGTCCCTCGAGGACGCCGGCCTTGGAGTCGTTGTGCGTCTCCCACGAGGCGAGCGAGGTGGCGTCGTTCTGCGCGAGCGCCATGCGGTGATGGCGGCCAGGGAACAGGATCGCCTGGACGTTGGTGAGCGTCTCGACGCCTGAGCCGCCGGTGAACTTAACGCCGTTCGCTGCGCCGTTGACGGCCGCGCCGCCGGCGAGCGTCGAGGTCATGCCCGAGGGCGCGTCGCTGACGTCCTGGTAGAGAATGTAGTCATTGCCTCGAACAGTCAGCGTCTTGACGGTGAACGTCACCTGTCCGGCGACGTTCGCGGCGCTCACTGGAAGCTTCGGATTCGCCTGCACTGCGGCACTGATCGCATCGGCGACGAGTGTGACCGTCGTCATTGCAGTGGTCAGGTTCACCGCGATCAGGAACCCGCCCACCCAGAACTTCAGCGTTCGGTTGGCAGCCGTCCACGATCCCGCAATCGTGACGGTAGCCGTGGCCGCTGCTGCACCACCTGCAGCCGCTGCTGCGATTGCGCGGATGCGGATGCCCTTAGCCGCGCGCACGGCTGCTTGACACATAAGCGCGAGTTCGCCGCCGTCGCCGAAGTACGTATGTCCGTCGTCCTCGGAGAGGATGTCTTTGAGGTCGACGTCAGCCGTTGCGCTGCCGCCGCTCGACGCCTTGACGCCGCACAGCGTGAGGTACATCGGCTGTGAAGAGAGTGAGATCTCGCCCTGTCCGTAGAGCGTCTCGCCGACGAATCCGGGGACCTTGTCCGTGTCGGAGAACCCGACGATGATGATCTGCGACATCGATCAGCTCTCCTTGGTCGGCTTGGTGGCAGACTTGGACGCCGCCGGCTTGAGTTTCGAGAGCGCGCGGTTCAGCGCTGCGCCCCACAGTTGCTTGCGGTCAGCCTCGAGCTTCAGAGCGGTAGCGGCCGCTTCCTCGGCGGTCTTCTTCGCTGCCGTCTTGTGCTGCTCCCACTCAGCATCTCGCTGCACTTGAACGACCTCGGCGACCTGCGCCACAAGCTCGTCGAGTGCGAACTGCTTCGCCCACTTCTCGATGGGAGGCGGCTTGCCGTACATCGAAACGAACTTCGCAATCGCGTCGAGGCGCGCCGCCGCGAGCTTCTCGAGTGGCGGTCCACCGTCCGCCTCGGCCTTGAAGACCTCGGGCTCGCCGGCGAGTCGACACGTCCAATACGACGCGAGTGCGCCGGCCGAGGCATTCACTCGAGTTGGGTCCGACGAAAACTTGCACTCATAGCGATGCTTGAGTCCAACGGGCATGCCCAGGGTGCCCTCGGCGTGTGGATCTCGCGTTTCGCTGCCGATGAACTCGAGTGTCGCGCCAACGAATGCATTGACGGGCTCGATGTGGCCAGGTCGAACCTCTTCGCAGACGACGCAGCGCCCCGCGAGCAGGCCGTTGTGGTCGAGCGCCGCATAGGGGTTCGGGTAGAGGAGCAGGGTGTGCATGTGCCTCTTCGTGGCGCTCCAAACGCGCCGTCTGTTCGCGGCGTTCAGGCGCCTTCGTCGGGTAGTTCTTGCTGCTCGATGAGCGACTCGTCTTCGTCCACGAAGTCGTTCTCGATCTCGTCGTGCGGGTGAAAGCGCGTGGTGTCGCTGAGGTCGAACACCAGGTCTTCGCGGACTCGCAGCGTCATCGCGATCGCGCGGTACGGCATGGCGAAGGACTGCTGATTGCGCTGGTCAGTCACTGGGATCGAAAGCTCTTCGAGCTTCCACTCCACCAAACGGATCTCGCGCATGCCGGTTGTCTGCAGCAGCACCGAGCCGCGGCCAGGACGAGCGCCAGTGCCGAACTGGAAGGCGCCATCCTCGGTCACCTGACCCGGCACATCAATCGATACGACCTGCTTGGCCTCGATCGTCGTGTTGAGCGAGTCGCCGCCGTTCGCGGTCGGTTGCAATGAGACGGTGGCTTCCTGGTCGTACCAGTTGATGTACGTCCAGACGACGGGATCCGTCGGGTTGTAGGCGCCCGTCTCTTCGACCGTGGTAAGCCGCAGTGAGCGCCGTGGCGCCATGACGTCGTCGCCCACGATGCCATCCAGCGCGGCGCCGGAGTACGTCTGCGGCGTCAGCGACGTCGCGACTGACAGCTTGATGCTGTCCGCGTCGACGGCGATCGCCGCTGCGTTTTCCTCGTCGTCGTCGTCCTTCACCCACGACGGATCGCGCCCACGTTCGAGGCAGGCATGAAGCACCTTGGCGATCGTCGGGCCGAGCGTGTCTCGTAGGCCTTGCTGGACTTCTTGCTTCGTCGGCGGGTAGACCCACCAAAGCTGCACGACGTCCTCGTCGCGCTTGATGCTCTCAGCAAAGTCCTCGAGCTTTCCGCGCTCGCGCCAGATGTAGAGCGCCGGCAAGTCCTTCTGGATGAAGCGCCCGCGTCGAGGATCGTGCGTGTGCGCGCTGCGCACCACATCGCCCTCATTCGGTGCGATCGCCGTCCACGCAGAGCCGCAATAGGTATTGAGGACCGCCTGCGCGTAGTCGACGATGTCGCGTAGTGCAGGGTCGCCCGCTGGCGTGGTGACGCCGAGCGGGATGGTCGCAATGCCGTACGTGTCGGCCACGACTCACCCCCGCAGCGCGCGCTGAACGTTCGCTGAGACGATCTTGCGAAACGTGCGGCGCATCTCCAAGATCGAGCGCCACCAAAACAAGTTCGCCGGGTTGCCTGGATGCTGCACACGTCGAGCGAAGACGGTCGTGCCGCCGACCTCGAATCGAAGAAGGTCTGCACGCTTGGGTACAATCTCGTGCGGCTTCGACCCCTCTGCGACAGGGCGCGAGTGCGCTGCGGTGGACTCGACACGGCCAGTGCCACCGACTGAACTCATGGTCTCGGGCACCTGCACGATGCCGTCGATGAGTCTGCCCGTTTCGCCTCGTGGTGCGAGTGATTGCGCGAGCGACTGCGTGGCAGCCATCTGCTCGACGGTCGCGAATCGACACCCGTTGCCCACGGCCGCAGCGCGTGCTTCCAGCCGTTTCGTGAGGGCGTTCAGGCTGCCGAGGTCGAAGGTGAGCATCAGAAGTCGCCCATGCCGCCGGGATTGCACGAGTCAGCGCCCGGAATGAAGAACGCCTGAGGTGGAACGGTCGTGTCCGTCCCGCCGTCCCACACCATGCCGCCCTGATTCGCGGCCGGCTCGGGTGCGCCGTCGACGTCCAGACGACGCTCGCCAAGTGAGAGCATGTTGAGCTCGTCCTCGGCGTGCTTCATGAGCGCGGACCAGTCCCGACGCACGTACTCGGGATGACGCTGCGCGAGCATGGCCACGGCGACGTCGAGCGTCAGCCGCTTGACCTCGTTGGGCACGTCGCTCGCGAAGTCGTCAGGCCAGGTCGGGTACTTGTTTCGAAGCACGCCGTCGACCTTCGAAGTCGCGTCGGCGCAGAGCTGCTCGAGCGGTGCCGCGTCGACCGTGCCGTCCAGATCGTCGTCGAGGATCTGGCGCAGTACAGCCGCCGATACCCGAGACTCGAGGTCGTCTTGGTCGATGTAGGCCACGTCAGCCCTTGATGCGAACGACCGGCGCGATCTCTTCGATCGTCGTCAGTGGCAGCAGCACCTCGTCGCCAGGGGCGAACAGGGTGCCGTTGTGCATGAGCACGCCAGGGCCGGTGACGACGCAGAACGCGTAGCCGGTTGGTGCCTCTGGCGCGTCGGGTGCCGTGAGCTTCTCGAGCTCCTCGTCTGTCGGCTCGAGTGTCTCCACCTTCGCCTTCTCGCGCGGACGGCTCACGAGATGACGGTCGTGTAGAGGTAACCGGTGTCGGCCGCGACGATCTTGTGGTCCTCGGCGAGACCGACCTTGTTGAAGTAGCCGCCCTCAATGCCGACGGCCGGGTCGAACCACTGTGTGGTCTTCTTGGCGCCGTGACGGAAGGTGTAGCCGAAGCTCGCGTTGCGTATGCCGGGCGAGGCAGCGACGCGGACGATGCCGAGCTGCTTGCCCCAGATACGCGAGTAAGACGCGGTCGTGCCCTCGTTGGCGCTGTCGTATCGAGCCTCGCCGACGAGGACCTCGTCGATCTTGAAGTACCGCATGATGTCTTGCGGCGCGAGCAGACCATCCTTTGAGTACTTGAACAGGTCGAGCATCACTGGATGTCGCGAAAGGACGTTCCACACTTCAAGGCCCATGAACATCACCTTGCGAGTGATGCCGCGACCGCTCCAGAGCGCCGCGAGGGCGTCCTGGATGAGCTTGATCGGGTTGCCACCCGTCGAGCTGTCGATACGGTCGGAGCCGCTCAGCGCTGCCGTGTTGGAACCCTAGCTCGCGCTGGCGGTCATGATGGCCGCGATGCGCTGTTCCTCGAGCAGATCAAGCGTGTCGTTGACCGCCGCGACCGAGTCCACCATCTCGTTCAGCGGAGCGTCCTGGTTCGACAGCTCTTGCTGATCGACGTAGTTCTCGAGCGCGTACGACTCGCACGAGTAGTTGTCCGTCGAGCGGTTCTCGAAGACCTCGTTCGCTCGCCCGCGCGGTCCGATCGTGGCGTCGGGGCCGGCCATGCGATCGCGCTTCGAGTAGATGAAGTACTTGTCGGAGAGCTTCGACACCGTCACGACGGGCATCAGGCGGAGGCCGATGAACTCCTCATTTCGATACTGGACCGAGACGTTCGACAGCGTCGAGTCGTTGTGAAGCGCGCCCGGTGTCAGGGCTTTCGCGCGCAGTGCTGCGTTGGCGGCCTCGACGTCCTTGCGAACGTTCGGGTCGCTCGAGTTGAGGAGCGCTTTCGCGCGAGAGACGATGTCCGGACGAGCCTCTGCGCCGCGCCCATGATCCATGGCGAGTGTCATTGCCGTGTTCTTTCTGTGGATTGGGGTGGTGCGGTCAGGCAGAGACCGAGGAGATCGAGGCACCGATGAGCAGGCCGACGGTGTGCGTCGCGCTGCCCGAGTTCATGAATCGACCGGTGACGTGGGCGACGGTGGAACCGCCGCCGACCGTCTTGTCGGTCATGCCGTCGGCTGCCGCTGCGAAGATGGCCAGGGCGCCGCGCGTCGCGCCGCCAGTACCGACGGTGACGGGGATGATCGCGAAACCATCCAGCCACACATCGACGTTTTCACCAGCGGCCGCGCTGGTCTTGAACCAGCCACTGCCGGCCTCACCGGCCGCGCACACCTCGACCTCGGTGTCACTGCCGCCGAACTTGCACTTGAGGCCCGCCGTCGCAGTCGTTGCTGCCTTGACGGTGAACCGCTGAACGAGGGCGTTTTCCGCCTTTACAGTAGCCCGAGCTGCCATTGCCGTGCGTCCTTCCTGGCCTGATCAGGCCAGCCGCGCGCCGAGCTCGGCGCCGTTGTTGGAGGGCGCCGCCTTGGCCTTCTCGGCCTCGCCGCCCGTGACGATTGGTGTGGTGAGGGTGAGATCTGCGCGCGCCTTGATGTTCTCAAGGCACGCGGTCTTGTCGGCTGCTGCCCACTTGATGAGCGAGTCGACCTCGGTCGGCAGGATCTTCTTGCCGACGAACGCTTCGATCTCGCCACGCGTCTGCGCCGACTTCAGCTCGCCGTTTTCTTTGGTGAGTGCGGCGTTGCTGGTCTCGAGATCGGCTTTCGATTTCTCGAGCGTGGCGACCTGCGCACGCGCGGCGTCGAGCGCCTTCTCGGTGGTGTCGAACTTCGCGCGCAGCTCGGCGAGCTCCGCGGCGCCCTTATCGGTCGTGTCGGCCATGTTGTCCTCCGCGGCGGGGACGCCCGCGCGTTCCGCCGCGATCGCCGCGGCCTTCATCCCAGCGAGCGGATCGGGCCCCTTGCCCAATGCGTTCGGGTTTGAGCCAATTGGGAGAATCGAGAGCTCATAGAGCTCGTTCTGCGAGAGCACCCAAACCTCGCGGTCGCCGCGCTTCTCGCGTCGCATCTTGCCGGGCCGAAACCCGACGCTGCAGGCGCGGATAAACTCGGCTTGGAGCATGCCGAACACCTGCTCGGCAAACGGATTGAGTTCGGCCGGCGCGAACTGAACGTCGACCTGAAGCTCTCCGCCTACGACTTCGGCGGAGAGACCTCTTCCGATGGGGAGTTGCTCTTGGTCGTGGGCCCAGAGAATGGTTGGGTTCTTTCGGAACCGCTCGAGTCGCCAGTCCTGCTCAAGGATCTCTTCGTGCGAATCGAGGCTCTCGTCGGACGCCACGAAGAGGGCTGTCCGTCGTTCGACGTCGATGCGTCGCACGCGCAGACCCTCCGATCGACGTACGAGATCACTCTGCATCTCCGGCATCGTCTTCGTCTTTCTCGGGCTGAGCGTCGACGTCCTCAGGCTTGGCCTCGCCGGCCGGCTCGCCCTCTTCGTCGAGCTCGCTGGTGTCGACTTCGATCTCGACGCCCAACACCGGCTCATCGCCGACAGGCTCAGGGATACCCAGTCGATCGTGCGCCCACCGTGCGGGGACCTTCATTCCGACGCCGTTCGTAGGCGCCACGAGCTTCGAAAGTCCCTCGCCGAACGCCTGAATATCCGCGGCTTCCTCAGTGAGGAACCGCAGGTGCGGCACCTCGACGTTGCCGAAGTTGAGCCAACAGATCGAGCGAAGCAGGTAGTGCGTGATGACCGCTGCGACATGGCGCGCGTCCATCTCTCGAATGTCTTTGCGAACCTCGTTGTGGACGTTGCCGAGCGCCTGCGAGCCAACCTTGCCCTGGCTCGACGTGAGCGTCTGACCAAGCACGCCCTTTGCCATCTCGTCGCCAAGGATGGCAAAGAGCTCGCTGTGTGAGGCGCGCTGCGAGACCTGCCCGCCAGGCCATTGGATCTCTACGTTGGCCGTCTCAGGCAACACCGCGACGCCCGAAGAGGACATCCCCTTGAGCACCGCGACGAGGCCTTCAATGTCGTCGCGCGAAGCCTTCTTTTCGAAGCGCCCAACGCGCCACGGCTTCCAGGCGATCTCGCCGAGCTTTAGCCAGTCTGACAGCGTCCAGTTGCGGAACAGCGCAGCCCACATAAGCGGGCGCACGAGTCCCTCACGGCACGGCACGTCGCCGTTGATGCGTGGCTGCGAAACGATGAACCTGTGCGGCCATTCACGCTGGAAGTCGACGTCCTGCCAGTTCGTTTGCTGGTCACGCCAGACGAAGGCGCCGTCGCGGTCGCGAAAGCCGAAGCGTCGCGGAGCCAGCGGTCGAACACACTCGGGAACGAGATACCGGCCATCGCGCACCCAGTCGATCTCGGCGACGGCGTAGCCGTAGTAGACGGCGCCGACGAGGTGGCCGATCAGCTTCGGCAGGTCGGGCTGATTCGAGAGGACGTCTTTGCAGAGCTCGAGCTGTCTCGATCCCTTGCGGCTGTTCTTGTCCTGCCCTGGAAAGTAGAGTTCGAACGGCAGGCCTTGCACCGCGAGTTCGCGCGTGCCGAGAACGCTCTGAAGCGTCAGATCCTTCTGGCGTGCGTCGTTCGCCAGATCGCAGAGATCCTCCATTCGGCCGCCGTCGGCGTTGCGAAGAATCGTAGAGACCTGTTGCGGAGTGAGGCTGCCGCCGATACGACGGAACTGGTCCCAGATCGCGAGGTCTTGAACGACCTGCCCGCGTGTGCGCGGGGGAGCCTTCTCCGCGGCGAAGAGGCCGCGAACGGCTGAGGCTGCACGCTGAATGACGCCCACACGGTGCTCAGACGTCGGCCGGAAGGATGTAGAGGAGCGCGATGGTGATCGAGCCTGCGGTGAGTGCGGAGACGTTCACGTTGGCCGTGAAGCGCGCAACGAGAGAGCTGGCCGCGGCAAAGTAGGCATTGGGGCTAACGCCAGCAGTGCCGCGTGTCTGTGCTGCAACACCGGTGAACACCGAGGTGGCGGCCATGATGAGCTCGGGCGCGGCTGCTGTGCCAATCGACATGGTGCACGAGCCAGCGCCACCACCAGAGAATGCAGTGATGGCCGCGTTGTCCCAACCAACGACCTGCGCACCTGCGGGCAGGTCATCGAGTGCAATGTTCTCGGCGACTGCGCCGGCCGTGAGATCGGCATGACCGATCGTCTTGAGCTTGCGCTGCAGCCCGTGCTTGCGCGCGAGCGTCTCGCCGTACAGGACTTGGCCCATCGTCGTCTCCTCGGTGGCGACGGCCTGGGCTCGTCGCTATGGTTGCGGCGGCTGGAGTCGCACCAACCATGACGCCGGTTTATGAGACCGGGCTGGCACTGGCCACGCCGCAATGGGCAAGCGCCGCTGACCAAAGAGTTTGCACCCCAGGATCGCGCAGGACGGGCGAGTCCCGACGTGACGGCGCTCGGTGGACCAGCTCGGTAACGCTCCGAGACGCGCTGCTTGCAAGGCAGCGATGACGCCTTCGTCACCAGCCCAATGGCTCGCGCTACGGCCTGTGACGCCTCTGGCGAGTCTGACGAAAAGCTAGCCGTTCAGACGACGTCTGCAAGCGTCGCGATGCGTCCGCTTGCGACAATATGAGAGCCTAATCCTCGATATATTCGACCTGAACGCGTCCGTTCGCGTCCGTTCGCAGGCGGTCGAGCTCTCGATGGGTCGTGTAGCTCATGTCTTGGCGGTCCGTCCAAGCTCGAAGCGCTTCGACGTTGGCGTACACGCCGCGGTGGCCGACGCGTACGGGGATGGGGTCACGGTTCCGATCGGCGTGGCCCTGGCACCAACGTACGGAGCGTCCCAACCAAGCTGCAATGCCCACCCATCCGTAGACATGCGCTGGAGCCATCAGTCGTCCTCCGGGTCGACGAGCCGCAGCATGGCGCGCACCGGTAGCACCTCAACGGCCGGCTTCCAGACGGGCATGCGGCGAGGCTTCTTCTCGACCGGTGCCGTGGCCTTCCACAGCGCGAACGCCGCATTGACCATGGTGCACGCGTCGCGCTCCACGGCCGTCATGTCCTGGTGTCGCATGCACTGCCGCATGAGCCATGAGGGGACGTCGTCCTTGCTGCCGGCGGTCTGCCACCCACGCCGCGCCGCATTGGTGAGGATCGCCACGCCAGCCAGCTGGCCCAATGCTCGCGCCACGTCCTTCGACCACCGCGACCACGCGTGCGGACCATACGCGAGCCACAGCACTTGCTGTTCTTTGGGCGCAGTCTCGCCAAGCTTCTTCCACCGGTCGCGCAGTCGGCGCCCGTATGCGACTGCACCTTCGCCAGTCTCCGCACGCCGGTCATGTCGCCGCGCCGCTCGGTCGTCGTGCGAGTTGCCGCCACCACCGAAGCCGCCCAGGGCGAGATCGACCATGGGGCCGAAGGACGAGCGCAGGCCGTTCGCCGCGTCGACGTTGTGCAAGTACCACGTGAGGTGTTCGCACCGTTCGATCTTGCGCGGTGGTCCGCGCTCTGCCTCTGCCATGTTGCCTCCGAGGTCCGAGACCAGCTCGGGCCGATGAGGGTC
>JACCDR012704516.1_pt1 | contig 12255 bp, 27 predicted proteins | sample 7446431 | NCBI WGS metagenome assembly JACCDR01 (sample SAMN15323443, study PRJNA562643) | freshwater metagenome | isolation source: river surface water | place: USA:Blue River Watershed | collected 2017-08-17
GACCGCGCGACGGTCGGGCGGTTCACGGTGCGAGTCGTGTCCGATCCTGACGGGGGCTTTAACCCCCGCGAAAACGACAACCTGGGCACGATCTGGACGGCGCATCGCAATTACAATTCGCCCGACTCCTACCGGGGCGAATTCTGGGACGCCCTGGCCCGCGAATTCGACGTGAGGGCCGTTCAACGCTGGCGGCATAATGGGCAATTTGTGCCCCGCGATTGCTGCGACTATGAGACCGACTCCAAGCGTATCCTTGCCGCGATCAACCGGGACTCGGTCTGGGTCTGGGTGTTCATGTATGAGCATTCAGGAGTCATCTATCGGGCGGCGGCAGACAATCCTTTTTCGTGCCGCTGGGACTCGGGCCGTGTCGGAGTCGCCTTCGTCAAGCGCGACAAGCTGGCGGCGGAATATGGCCCCCGGCTGACCAAGGCCATTCGCGCAAAGGCGCTGGCCTGCCTGGTGGCCGAGGTTGACGAATATTCCGACTGGGCAAGCGGCAACGTCTGGGGCTTTGTCGTGGAAGATGAAGACGGGAACCAGACGGGCGAGTCTTGCTGGGGCTTCATCGGTGACGAGGGGGCGCGGGACGCCCTGAGCGAAGGCATGGCAGAGGCCGAGGCCCTGGAACGGGAAGCCTTGGAACGGGACGCCGCCAAGCGGGAAGCGAAGGCCGAAAAGATGGCCCGCAAGATTGCCGAGTCCCGGCCCGATCTGGCCCCGATCTGGCAAGGGGGCGCGGAATGACCACGCAACAGGACCGCGACGAATTCACCGCCTTTTGCCGGGGCGCAACCGACTCCCAGCTTGCCGAGATCATCGCCAAGGAGTCGAAGGCGCGGCGGTTGCAGTTTCTTGCCATTGCCCAGACCGAACGGGCGCGGCGGGAAGAAAGGGGCCGGGAATGCTGAGTCACCTGGAGGAATTGCGGCGGGCGATGGCTGACGAGATCGAGGCGACCCGGCCCGATCTGGCGGCGGCTATCCGGGCGGCGGATGCACCGAAACCGCCCCGCGTTGTCCGTCATCTGAGGGTCATCAAATGACCGCGACCCGGAAGGAACGCGACCGGGCGGCGGCTGCATTCTTTGCCGCCCATGCCCCCGCGTCTGCCCTGGACGCGGACAAGCCCGCGCCCCTCGTCAGGATGAAAGAGGCGCGGCGGGCGGCTGGCCTGTCACAAGCGGCGGCGGGCCAGCTTATCGGAAAGACGCAATCTCACTTCGCCAAGATCGAACGCGGCGAGGTCGCACTAAGCGCCGCCGACGCCCTGACCTTGTGCAAGGCCCTGGCCCTGGACCTGGACACCTTGCTTTCTGTCACGTCTTGACTTTACCCCTACTTTCACGTAAAGTGTGAAAGTCAACCGAATCGGGATATAGGAGACCCGCGCATGAACAAGCCCCTGAATCTGATCCGCACGGAGGCCCGCGACACCGGGCGCGCGGAATATCACGACGCCGACTCCACCTTGGCCGCGCCCGCCGTTGCCAGTTTTGACCGGGGGGAAGTCGGGGCCGCGCTGGAGTCGCTCTTTCTTGCCGCCTTGGCCCCCCGGCACGGCGCAAAGGTTATGGCCTTGGGGTCGGACGGGACCGCCGTTTGCATCGTCGGGACCGTGGGCGAATTGCTGGCGGGGGAGGGCTGAGGCATGACTCACGCAATCGGGACTCCGGTCTATCATCCGGCCTATGGGAATCGCGGCCATATCGTCGCCGTCAAGAACCTGGAAGGGCAACGGGTTTTCATCCTGGGCGGGCGCGGGGGGCCGTCCCCCGTCCTGTCTGAACTGGTCATCGTCTGGGAAGACTCGTTGAACATTTCCGAGGTGTCCGAGGGCATCGCGGGCCAGTGGATCGAGTCGGCCCGCCGCCTGGAACTGGAGTCGATCAACGAGGAAGCCGCCGCCGCGCTGCATGAGAAGGCGCAAGCGGCCAAGCTGGACCGCTGGCAAAAGCTGAACGAAGAGCGCGACCGGGCGAACGCCGCCGCGCTGGCCTTCCGCGACATGATCCGCCCGCACATCCCCGCGAACGCGCAAGCCGTGATTGTGGCGGAACTGGTCGAAGATCAGAGCGACATTCAATCCGACTACTTCGGCAGCACGACGCGCGACACCGTGATTCTTGGCTTTTCCAGTCACGGGCGCGACCTGTTCCCCGAAATGCGCAAGGCTGCCGTGAACTTCCCCGAAACAGCGCACCTTGCGACCGCCCCGGACTCGGCAGAGCATCGGGAAAAGTGGAGCATGGGCGGCGGCTACTATCTCAAGGCCGGATACCGCCACGACTCCGGGTGGAAGATCAGCAAGCGGCGATTCTATGGGGACGCCGAGAAGGCCGCACAAGTCCCCGTGGGACGGCTGGCCCTGACACCCCCGACTCCTGCCAAGGATGACGCCCCGGCCAAGGCTGCCCCGGTCGCGGCGGCGGCGGGCTTCACCCTGTCCGATCACGTCCACACGAAAAAAGGCTTCAGGATGTGGATTGCCACGGCGGCGGAACGTGTCGAGCGTGACGAATTCGACTCGATGCTGGACCGGGCCAAGGCGCTGGGGGGCTGGTATAGCCGCCCGTGGGGCGGGACGCCGGGGGGCTTTGCCTTCAAGTCTGAGGCAGCCGCGCGGGAATTCATGGGGGCCGTTGACGAGGCCCCCGCCGCGCCCGCTGGGGCCGATCTGGACGCCGCCCCGGTCGCGGCTGCCCCGGCCCCCGTCGCGGGGCTGGGGGACAAGCTGAGGGCGCTTGCCGATGGCTTGCAGGATGGAATCGACTCGGCCTTCCGCGACCGCCAGACGAACACGCCCAAACGGCAACGGCAAGCGGACGCCGCCCGCCTGGAAGGGCAGCAGATGCAGCGGGCGCAAGCTGGACTCCGGGCCTTGGCCGATCTGCACGACGCCGGGGCCGTGCCGCCCGATCTGGCCCACGTCAAGACGAAGGCAGCGGCGCTTGATCTGGCCCGGTCGCGGATAGATCACAGCCGGGGCGGCTATTATGACGCGGGCCGATGCACCGGGGAACCCGCCGACTCCAGCCCCGCCGCGCTGGCCTTCTGGGCTTTGCTGGCCCCCCGGTCGGAAGAGGAACGCCGCGCCGATCTGATCCGGGCCAAGCTGGGGGAGATCAAGCGGGCCACGATTCCGGGCTTCTTCCCGACGCCCGCCGCCCTGGTCGCTGACATGATCGAAGCCGCTTGCCTCTTTGACGGGGCGCGAGTCCTTGAACCGTCGGCGGGGTCTGGGGCGATCCTGGACGCGATCCGGGCTGCCTATCCGGGGGCCGTGCTTTCCGCCTATGAGATCAACGGGCGGCTGCGCGAATTGCTGGCCCTGAAAGGCTACACGGTCGCGGGCTGGGATTTCACCGAGTCCGACGTGCTGCCCGTGTATGACGCCGCCGTCATGAATCCGCCGTTTGAGGGCGGGCAGGATGTGGCCCACGTCCGAAAGGCGTTTGACTGCATCAAGCCGGGGGGTCGCCTGGTTTCGATCATGGCCCCCGGCTGGCAATTCAACGCCGCCCGAAAATTCGCGGATTTCCGCGACTGGCTGGCGGGCCTTGACCATGAGGTGACTCCTATCGAGGCCGGGGCCTTCAAGGAAAGCGGGACCGGAGTCGCGTCTGTCATGGTCACAATCCGCAAGCCGGGGGCCTGACCATGCGCGTCACCCTCACGATTGACGCCGGCCGCTATGGGGCAGCCGCGCCGGGGGAGGTCGCGCACATCCTGCGCGACACCGCCGCCCGGATCGAAAAGGGCAACGGCTTCCCCTTCGTCCTGTTCGACTCGGACGGCAACCGGGCCGGGGCAATGAAGGTCGAACAGGACAGACAGGAAGGGGCAGCATGACCAAGGCGAAGCGATACCGGACCAAATACGCGACCACGGGCAAACTGTCTGACGGGTCGGGGCGGGATAGCCGCATGATCGAAATTCCCGCAGGGACGCCCTGCAAGCCGAGGGGAGACGGCGCGTTCTGGGCCGAGGGCTGGCGGCAGTGGGGCGGGCCTGATCTGGCGGCGGGGACGCTGGGAGACTGGGACGCGACCCATTACGGAATCGTGATCCAAGGAGTCCACGTCGAGGCCGTCGAATGATCCGGGCGGCGCTTGTCCTGGTCGCTGAGGTTGTGACCGTCGCGGGCTTGATGCTGGCCCCCTGGTGGCTTGCCGCCTTCGCTTGTGCCCTTGCGGGGGCCTGCAATTAGTCATCGCTTGACATTCGCCCTATTTTCACGGAATGTGTGAAAGTCACGAATCAAGAGAGGAACAGAAGCCATGTTGAACCCCGGCGCGACCCTTCCGAACGGCGGAGTCGTTCTTGCAGCCAAGCCCGGAATCGTTCTGGCCGTCGTGCCGGGGAACCGCATCACGCCCTTTGCCGTCTGGCGCGTGACTGAGGAAACCGGAGTCACGGTTTCGGGCTGGTATGCCCGCACCCTGGACGAAGCCCGCGACGATTTCCGCAAGCGCAACTGAGGCGAGATCCAGACCATGAAGACTCTACACATCACAACCCAGACCGCCGACAAGTTGCGCCGCGCCGCGCCCGCGCTGGGGCTGACCCTTTCGGATCGTCGGGAAATTGTCGCGCCCGGTATCGAGGCGCTGCACCTCACGGACGCCGAGGCGATGGCCCTGGAAACCCGGCGCAAGGCTGCCAAGGTTTCGGCAGAGGTCATGATCTCCCGCATCGCCGGAAAGCTGGGGGCCTGACCATGACCATTGCGCACCGCGACCTTGCCGCCGCCTATCGCTGGGCGCGGGAACATGCCCGCCCCGGATCGAGGCCCCGGCTTTGTGCCGATCTGGCAGACGCCGCCTTTGACGGGATGCAGGCAAAGGCCACTGAATTGCAGATGCAACTTGCCGGGGATGACCGGGCCGAAAATCTGACTCATGCCGCCTTCAAGCTGGCCTGCGAAAGCAACGGACTCGATTGGCGGGGGCTGGTGGCCTGACATGTCAACGGAACGCTTTTTCATTCTGGCCCGCCATGAGACCGAGAATTGGAACCGGGACGCATTGGCGGCGGCCGGTATCCGTGAGGCTTTCGGCCTTTACCTGATCCGGGGAGGGGAGGCGACTTATTGCGCCAGCCTGTCCCCCGAATCGTGGGCCGAATGTCTGGGAAACGCCTTTATCTGGACCGATGACGAGGCCCGCGAAAATTACGGCGGCGACCTGGACCACGAAGGCGCGGACTCCATGTATCTGGCCTTTTTTGATCCGGCCAAGGTCGACTCGCGGTTCTGGTCATCCTTCACGGTTTTTGAAGATGGCCGGAAGCTGGGGGGCCTGCATTCCGAGTCCTACCGCGCCGCGATCTGGGAAGCCGCCAGAGAGGAAGCCGCCGCCAATGGTGGCAGCCTTGAACCCGGAATCCTTTGGGGCGCTGCCTTCGATCAATGGCAGGACGAATGCACGGCCAAGGCGCGGGCAACGAATGATCCGCCGCTAAATCCGTGGGGCGACTGTCTGCCCCTCTTCACCCATGCCGCGAACCAGATTGCCGCGACGTGGCCGGAACTTGACCAAATGTCCCCGACCGCATGGCGGCGGGAATTCTCCCCCCTTGGCTGGATGAGGTGACACCTTGCCCGAATTCATTCTAGAGGGCCGCGACCACGCCGCCCGCGCCGAGTCTGCCTTCGTTCTGGGCTTTATCGAGGCCGCATTTTTCACCTCATGCAGCCCCGGAGTCGAGGCTTGCGACTGGTTCAAGCCCGAGGTGCAGGCCCAGCATGAGGCGGGAACGCTAGACGGCTGTCTGCCCTGCGACGTGGGCTATACTGAGATTCACCCCGACTCCGTGGCCGCGATCCGCCGCTATTGCGAGGCGTTCCAAGCCAAGGCGGCGGATTTACTGGCCTTCGCTTGCGGGCCAATGTCGGGATATGACGAGACTCAAGCGGGCCGTGACCTTTGGTTTACCGTCAACGGGCACGGGGTCGGATATTGGGACCGGGAAGAACTGCGCCGCGACATGGCCCGCCGCCCCGATGGCACGTTGACGGATACCGGGGAGGAAGAGGGACTCCCCTTCCTGGAGTCTCTTGGGGCCTTGCTGACTGAGGCGGCAGGCCGCGACGAGATCAACCCCTTTTTCGGGGACCATGTAACCCACGGGGACTCCCCCTTCGTCCATTTCGATCTGTGAGGGGCTGACCATGACCGCCCGGAAGCAGTGGGGAATCTGGTCGCACCGTCGCGGCAGCATCCGGCAAGGCGGCTGGATTCAATCGTCAATCGGATATGACCGGGCGAAGCTGAAACGCATTTGCGCCCGCATGGTCCCGGAAAAAGATTATGCCTTTCGCGTGATGGAATATCGGCCTGAGATCAAAGCCTATTCCGTCAAGGTCGATTATCAGACCGACGCCGGGAATCCCGGTTCAATAGATATTGCCGTGATTGCCCGCAGTGAAGACTCGGCGGTTGAAATTGCCAACAAGCGGGCATGTCGCTTGCGCCCTTATATCGCCAAGATCAACGGCGGGACAGTGGAGGAATTAAAGGAATGAGGAAGCCCCGCGCCTATTCAACGAAGGCGAATTGCGCCGCCGCCCTGAAACGGGAAGGACTCGGCGGGATGACTTGGGAATATTGGCCCGCAGGGGGCGGCAAGTGGACGGCCTGCTTTAACTGCGAATTGCAAGAGGATGTTGAGGAATTGCAGCGCCGGGGCTGGATGGCGGTTAAGCAGATCGGCGGGCCGCGCCTGGACTATGAACGCGCGGCCAAGGCGGCGGGCTGGGGCTGGGATGACTTTGCCGAGGAATTCCGCCTGGATGACAAGGGGGAAGGCTTCGAGTCGTTCTGGAAAGGGGCGGCGGGGGACTGGCGGGGCCTTTGCCTTGCAATGGGGATAAAGCCATGACTCTGCCTTGCTGGGTTGTGCTTTGCGGCCGGTCGCCCCGCCGATTCTTCCGGCGCTTTCGGGTTATCGTGGGGCCGACGCGGGCGCGGGTTTTGAGGGTCACGCAATGACCATGCAAGCCCCGATCTCGATTGCCCCCGGCCACGTCCTGCCCCCGCGTTACATCACGCGCCACGTTGGAATCTTTGGCGCGACCGGGACCGGGAAAACGTCAACCGCCGCGACCCTTGCGCGGGGTCTGGCCTGCCCTGTCCTGATACTGGACGCAAAGGGCGATCTAGGCGGGCTGGGCCGTCCCCTTGTGCCCTGGCGTCATGCCCAGCTTTCGGTCTCGCTCATGGGGGCCGATGCACTGGCCCGCGCCCTGGACCTGTCAGAAGCGCAGGCCGGGGCGCTGCACATCGCCCTTGCATGGGCCAGCGATAGGGGATGGCCCCTTCATACCTTGGCCGATCTGAGGGGGGCGCTTAACGGAGTCTTGACCGCGCCCGATGTAGGGGCAGCCTATGGCCTGGTCTCGCCTCAATCGGTGCGGGCGGTTCAACGGTCAATCTTGCGCCTTGAACGGGGCAGCCCGTGGGCCTTTGGGCCGCGCGTCATGGACCCGGCCAAGGGGCAGGGGGTCGCAGTGTTGCAGGCTTCCGACCTTGCCGCCGTGCCGGGGCTGTATGGGGCCTTTGTGGCCGATCTGCTGGGCCGCACCTTTGACCGGCTGGGGGAAGTCGGGGACCGGGGCGCGGCTGGGCTTGTCATCATGATTGACGAGTCGCATCTCGTTTTCTCTGGCTGCCCCCCGGCCCTTGTCCAGAGGATCGAGTCAGTCGTGCGGTTGATCCGGTCGAAAGGAGTCGGCCTGGTGTTTATCAGCCAAAGCCCTGCCGATCTCCCCGACTCCATCCTGGCCCAGCTTGGCAGCCGGATTCAGCATGGCTTGCGGGCTGCCACGCCCCGGCAACAGGCGGCAGCGCGGGCGGCAGCCGAGACCATGCCGGGAAACGTGACCGCCGCCGATGTGCTGGGGCTGGGGACAGGTGAGGCCCTGTTAAGCCTGCCCGATGACCGGGGAGTCCCAAAGCCCGCCGCCGTGGCCCGTGTCCATTTCTCCGACCTTGCCCCGGTCGAGGTCGAGGCCCCGCCTGTCCATTTCTCCGACGCCCCGCCGCCGCCCGATCTGGCCCAGGTAGAGGCCGTCGAGGTTGCCAAGCTGGCCCCCCGCTGGGCTTGGCCTTCCGGCTGGCAAGTGATCGGCGGCGCGGCCGGTTTCTATGGGCTGGCGCTGGCCTTGGCCTTGGCCCGCTGAATCTCATTTCTCCGACGCCGCCCCATTTCCCCGCCGCCGCCCAGGCGCGCGGGGTTTTGGCATTTCTCCGACCCGGCCCCATTTCTCCGACGCCCCGCCGCTGGCCCAGGTGCAGGCCCAGGCGGGCGGATGTGCAGGCCCAGGCCCGCGCCCATGTATGCGCGCCCGCGCCCGTGCGAGGCGGCAGGGGGGGAGGTCTCGACTGGCAGCCCGACGAGGGGCAGCCCAGATCGCCCCAGCCCGACGAGGGGCAGCCCAGCCCGCACCAGATCGACGAGGGGCAGCCCAGCCCGCACCAGATCGACGAGGGGCAGCCCAGATCGCACCAGATCGACGAGGGGCAGCCCAGATCGCACCAGCCCGACGAGGGGCAGCCCAGCCCGCACCAGATCGACGAGTCACGGAAAATGTGAGTCCGTGGAGCATTTCACTTGCGAATCGTCCCGCGACATGCTCTGAACCTTTCACGGGAAACGTGAAAGTGTGAGGAATCGCCAATGTCTTTCGCCTTGTTTGTCTGTCATCCTTTCGGGACTTTCCGCGTAACGGCGGAACGGGAATTCACTGATCTGGACTCCGCGATTGACGCGGGACTCCAGCGGATTGCGGAAAGTGTTTTCTGCCTTTCCGTCTGGATTGCGACTCCGGGGGAATTGCCCCTCGTTTTGTCCGAGTCCGACTTTACGCCCCAGCACATCGCGCAATCCCGCTTGAACTGAGGGGGCAGGGATATGGCGAAAAGATATAAAGTCGAATTCACTTGCGCGGGGGAAATTGTCCAGACTTGGCACAATTTCGAGTCCTATGGGGCAGCACATCGCGCAATCCGTGACGCTGATTTGTGCATCCCGTTCAATTGGGATTGGACCATTTCGGAATCTGAGGGGGCAGCCAAATGAAAAGCGAAATGGGATATTTCTTGAGTCAGGAATATGACAATCTAGACGCATTCCGCGCGATTGAAGCGGGACTCGCGTCATTGGGATTTGTCGACTCCACATGGCACAATGATTTGTGCCCCTCGTTGTCACTTGAGACAAAGCCTGACGTTTTTGTCATTGTCTGGATTGATTATCACAAGGCAGAATTGCGCGACATTCCAGAGGGGGCAGAATTCTTTGTGCATGTCATGGCAAACGGGGAGTCCGTTTGGGAAAGGCAATGCGCGAATCCGCAAGAGGCAATCGCCATTGCGTCACAGTATGCGAAAGAGGAGTCGCCCAATGTTTAACAGTCTGGAATTGCGAGACGAGATCGAATCCGTGGCGGATCATTTCCGAAAGGGGATGACTGACGAGATCAGCGGCTTGGTCTCTTTCGCCTTGTCCGATCTGGTCAATGGTCCCGTGTATCTGGACAGTGACGGGGAAGAATGCAGCCCATTTGACGAGGGGGCAAAGGCTTTCGACTTTTCAGAGGCAATCGCCCAGATTGCGGCATATCTGGAGTCCGTTTCTGATCTGGTCACACATGATTTTCATTCATGCGACTCGTGCGATGGAACGGGACGGGATGAATACAACGAAGAAGATTGCGCCCAATGTTTCGGGGAAGGCTGTTGCCAATATGAGGAAACAATAAGCGGGACTCGCGAAATGATTATTTCCGCAATCGTCGGAAAAACGCTTTCGGAATATGTGAGGGGATAGGGGAAATGGGACTCGAGATCATAACTAACAATCATCCGCGACTCTTGCTTTGCTGGCATGATCTGACCAAAGCGGAAAGGGAGTCTTTCGATTATCTGGACACTGACGAGTCGCGGGAATTCGCGTCATTCTTTCGCTATCGTGGCGCGGCTTATGATCTGGGGGAATTCATGCGCTGCCCCTCTGGGGCGGAATTCAAAGGCTGGGACGCATATTCCGCTGACTCGTTCTATTCTGGAATCCTCATCCGGCTGGGCAAAGATTGTTACAATGGCGACTCCGTCATTGTCGCGCGCTACTTTTCTTGATGTGAGGGGATGTAATGCAGTTTCTTTTGCTCTGGTCTGGTCAGAAAATCGGAATGCGGAAAGCGCGAATCCCCGCCGTGATTAATTCAATCGGCATGGTCGGACATTGGCGCGACTCCGTGCTTTATCTGCCTTGCCCTATCGCCTTGCGGGCTGCAATCCCGTTTCACTATCGGAAAGCCTATGACAAGGCAGTCAACTGGCATGGATTGCCGCAAGTCTGGCAGGATGCAACGAACAATGCCGCGCCACTGGCAATGCACATCCCCAGCGCAACGAATGCACGGCGGAATCTCATCACGCTTTATTTGCAGCCTATCAATGAGGGGGCAGGGGAATGACTGACAAAGTTGCGTGGCAATCGGAACTGAGGGGGAAGGGGATTCACGCTCTTTGCGATTGTCTGGTCTCTTTCGCCAATCATCACGGGATGAAACTGGAATCGGCTGACGAGATGTTATTGCGGATTCTCGCAATCAATCCGGCTGACAGGACTCCGGCTGATCTGGTGCGGATTGCATGGCTGCAATCTTTCATCAAGGCATGGGAAGAGGCAGCCGACTCGCGTTTGAATGCAATCTATGGGGCAGAAAGGATACAACCCATGACTTTTGCGCAATGGCTGAAAACGTGCAAGGAATATGGGCCGGATGACTCCGACATTCCCCAGCACATCCGCGATATGGAATGCGAATTCATCCGCGCTTTCGACTTTGCGGCGGCATACTTCTTTGAAGTGTCAGAGGGGAAATTCTGGACTCTCGTCGGGATTGAAGAATTCGAGTCCGAGTCTTTCCATGCTGTTGCGGCTTGGCTTTGGGAAAATTGGGCAAAGGATGAATTGAACGACGAGGGGTCAGAAGAATGACGCAAAGGATTGCTTATTATCAAGTCATGTTTGGTTTGCCGGGGTGCATTCCGAATTCGCATGAATTCCACTCATGGCCGACTCGTCGCGCAATGGTTCAAGGCATTTCTGCCTTGCTGGACTCCTATGGCTTTCCCCAGCGCGCAAGGCGACAAATCAGTGTCAACGAGATTTGGGCATATGTCCAGAACGGCGGGACTCGTGGTCACTTTGTTATCAGGGGGGGCATGGGGCAGCCTTGTAATCTGGAATTTGTCCAGATCAGGGGGGAAGAGTATCGCGCGGCGATCAATGAGGGGGAATTCTGCTAATGTCCTATCTGAATCGCGTCACTGACGAGGAATCCGCAAAGGCTTTTCTGGCAAGCCTTCACAGTCACGGACTCCTTTTTCATCCTGACGACTCGGCTTTTGACTGTCTGGCACATCACGGACTCGCCCAATGGTCCCTTGCCCAGATTGACAGGAATATGAGACGGACTCACGCTTTCCTGCCTTGCCCCTCTGAATTCTCTTTGTTGCTCATCAATGGGAATGAAGAATGGAAAGAGGAGTCGCGCTAATGGCTTGGCAGGATAAAGTGAAAGAGGCAATCGCGGCACAATGCCTTGCAGCCTATCGGGCTGCCAATGCCGGAAAGAAACGTCATGCCCCATATCGAGTCCCTGATCTGGCGGGGGCAATGGTGGAAAGCCTGAATCGTGACGACGAGGGGGAAGGCAAAAGACTCCTCGTCATTTATCGGACTGGCAGTCATTCCCTGATCTGACAGGGGAACAATCGGACAGGGACAGGGGGCAGCCATCGGGCTGCCCCTTTGTCGTTTCTGGGCTGCCATGCTGGGGCGATCTGGGGGGCATGGCTGGGGCGATCTATCCTGCCCCCTGCCATCGGGCTGGGCTGCCCCTCTGGGGCGATCTGGGGGGCATGGCTGGGGCGATCTATCCTGCCCCTTGCCATCGGGCTGGGTCTCGATCTGTCAGACGCCCAGGCCCAGGGACAAGGCGATAGGTCAACAATGCTGACCTAATATCGTTCGCCTGGTGAACGGCGGAATCGAGTCCGACCATATCGAGACAGGGGCAAGGCTGGGGCGATCTGGGGGGCATGGCTGGGGCGATCTGGGCTGCCCCCTGCCATCGGGCTGGGCTGCCCCTCTGGGGCGATCTGGGCTGCCCCTCTGGGGCGATCTGGGCTGCCCCGCTGGGGCGATCTGGGCTGCCCCTCTGGGGCGATCTGGGCTGCCC
>JACCDR012017232.1_pt1 | contig 12248 bp, 11 predicted proteins | sample 7446431 | NCBI WGS metagenome assembly JACCDR01 (sample SAMN15323443, study PRJNA562643) | freshwater metagenome | isolation source: river surface water | place: USA:Blue River Watershed | collected 2017-08-17
GGTCAGTATGTGACCGACAAAGAAGGTGAGATCGAATTCCTAGATGGCCAGATTAAACAAGGTCATCAAATGATCTATGTGAAATCTGATCAGAAGACTGTGACACAAGAACAACTTGATCCTCTGGCAGCAGTTAAGAAGAAGATTATCGAGGATTATGAGGCAGCGCGAGGTTCACAGCAAGATCCGCACCGCGACATGGGTAACTACACAATTGAACAAAAGATTCAATCATCGAAAGACATAGCGGCTGTAACGCTTGGTAGCAAATCGAAGTAATACAAGTATAGAGGAAATAAAATGGCCACTTTCGCAGAATTAGTCTCTGATACGTATCTATTTACCAATCGTCCAGATCTGGTGAATGAGACAAAATTGGCTGTGAAAGCGGCCACTCTTAAAGCGCATCAATCTGATTTCTATCCTAAAGATATTTACGAAGTAGGAATCTCTTGGGCAACTCCTGACTACATTCAGTCAATCGATTACCGCACACTGATTCCACGCTGGCGCGCATTCAAGTATTTGCGTAAATATACGGACGGCGCGGCTGGCGACTTCATCAAACTCCTGACACCTGAGCAGACACTTGACAGATATTCTATCAACAAAGAGGATATCTGTTATCTTGCTGGAGAGAATCTAGAAGTTCGCTCTTCCACTGAAGACGATTACATGATTCTCTCGTGTTATATAAATCCAGTATTGGATGAAACATCTTACTCTTCTTGGATAGCACTTGACCACCCCTATGCCATTGTCTATGAGGCGGCGCGTACAATCTTCAAACAGATTGGATGGGATGAGCAGGCAAATGCAATACGACAGGAAGTAACTGAGCAGTATCAAATTCTTAAACAAGAAGTAGTAGGTTATGGAGAATAACTGAGATGGCAAATCCTAATATTTGGGCGCCCGGCGCGGCCATAGATGCAAATTCCAGCGTAAAGTTTCAGGCATTTACAGCTACTGCCTCTCAAACACTATTTACAATTCCCAACAATGCGTTTTCCTATGTTGTTGGGACTTCGTCATTATTGGTATTTGTTTCTGGTGTGGCTCAGCGCCCCGGCATTGACTTCTTTGAAACCTCCTCTACATCCTTTACACTATCCACCCCTGTAGCTGAAGGTACTATTGTACTTGCTATGGCTATGGTGGAAGTTTCTGCTAATCTGCAGAATACAACTGTAATCACATATGATTATGTGGCCACTGGAGGAGAGACAGTTCTCACTCTTAGTTTTACATATCAACAGGGCGGCAATCAATTACACGTATTCCGCAATGGATTGCATCAGGAATACGATTATGACTATACTGAAACTACGTCTAATTCGATAACTCTTACAACGGCGGCCGATGCGGACGATAGATTCATTGTAGTTGGTAGTTTATTTGTATCTGATGATGAAGCATCTCAGTTACGTTCTGACCTTGCATCTAGTACTGGAACGACGTATGTAAATCATCTGCAATCTGGCGCCGGAGCAGTTACAAGGACAGTTCAATCCAAACTGCGTGAGTCAGTTTCGGTTAAAGATTTCGGAGCAGTAGGAGATGGCGTCACTGATGACACAGCAGCTATTCAGGCTGCAATCACATATGCCGCATCCTCAAGCAAAACTGTCTTCTTCCCCGACGGCATCTACTCTGCAAACTCTCTTACATTGACTTCTTCAATGTCAATGTCAGCAGGCGCAATGCTTCGATACAACGGCGCAAACAACGGCACATTGATGACAGCCAGTGGAAATGGGCTGAATATTGAGACGTTTTTTGCCGATGCCAACTTCAACAACTGCTCTTTGCTGGTTGTAAGCGGCAACGACAGCCAACTTGGCACGATTAAAGTCAAGAATGTCATCGCATCCGCTACGGGTGCCGACTCTTTATATGGCGTTGCATTCTCTGGCAATGACAACACAGCCGCCTCTATTCTTGTCGAAAACTTTGAAAATACCGGATGGAGCAACGAGTCGTTCCCACAGGGGGTTGCCTTTACAGACACAGCAACACGCAACGTCGTCGGCAGTGTTGTTGGAGACGTGACGTCCAGTCTTGTGGTGATTGGATCTTCGTCCGGTATCACTGAGATAGGTTCGATTATCGCTAAAAACATTGCCGACAACGGCTTGTATCAACTTGGCGGCTACCTTCAGTTGGGTAAACTGTCTTACATCAATGATGCGGATACCGTTGGCAATGAGCCTGCTGTTTTCGCTGGCGGGGATGCTGTTGTTGGGGCGATTCAGATTATAGGTGGTAGCAATGCCATTGGTTTTGATGATTGTGGCGACGTAAGCATTCAAACCATCCAGATTCAAGAGAGCGCGGTTGGTCGGACTGCAGGGTCAATAATGAGAACCAGATCTGGTAACACAGTGGCGGGCAGCATTTATATTGGATCGGTATCCGGCATCTTGAAACAGTCCACTACATTGTTCCTACTTTCCACTGGAACCATTGCGAGCTTCACGATGGATTCTCTGGATGTCGAGTATTTCTACACAGTCGCCAGTTCCACTACATCGTGGGCAGTGTTTGACGCATGTCAACAGTTTAGCGTCAAAGAGTTTGACGTTCGCATCATTGACACCACAGATGCGTTGACCAGTGCAACAAATTTTTGGCTCCGTGCGGCTTCGGCAAATTTACTGCGGCCTAGCTATGTTGGGAATATACGTGTCACCATTTACCAGTCAGACAAGACAACAGTGAGTGATGCTGGCTTCCGTGGCCAGGACTTCGTGCAGGACTTAATACAAGTAGACAGCGGCGTGTTCGCAGTCAACATCGGGCCGTATCTCTTGAAAGTCGGCACGACAACCCCTACGAATGGAGGTATTTATGCTTCAGCCATCCCATTAACAGGGACTTGGAAACGTGGAACTGTTTTGTGGAACACAGCACCATCGGCAGGAGGGACGCCGGGATGGGTATGCGTCACAGCAGGAACGCCCGGTACATGGAAAGCAATGGCAAACCTTGCAGCGTGATGGAACTTCTAATCCTCCTCGCCATCCTGCAAGTTGCGGATGCACTTACTACGGTCCGTTTCTTGCGCGCCGGCGCCAAAGAACTAAATCCAATACTTCAATTTCTAATTGAAGAGGTTGGAGTGTTCTTTGCGTTGCTGCTTACCAAATCTGCTGTGATTGTATTTGGAGTCGATATCTACAATCATGGCGACATAGCTACTCCAATCCTAGCTTGCCTAGATCTGTTCTATGCTTTTGTGGTAGTAAACAACTATAGGATAGTAAAATGAGCGAATTTGAACTTATGGTGCTGTCCAAGTTGGATGGATTACAGGCGCGTCTCGAGAAGCATATGGATGAAGAGGAAGGTGAGATAGGAAAGATAAGTGACAAGATTTACCATCTTCAGCAATCTGTTTCATCTTACGGAGACAAGACTGAGGACATGCTTGTAGAGATGCAGAAAGCGTTTTTGGAACATCCTGAAGAACGCGGTAAGCGAGACTATGAGGGCCACTACCAAGACCATAAGATGCGAAAGCGCTGGAGTGATAAGGTATCAAGTTGGATAGATGCTGGCGTAGGTAATATCGTGAAAATAATAATGGCATCCGGCGCCGCGTGGCTGATGTATGCGCTGTGGGACGCATTCTTACGAGGTCCGCATAAATGAATCTAACTCCTCACTTCACACTAGAAGAACTTACCCATTCCGATTATGCTGTACGTTATGGATTAGACAATACTCCTAGCACTCTAATTGTCTCTAACCTACGTCGTACTGCTGCATTGCTGGAAAAGGTAAGGACAATACTTGGGCATCCAATTCATGTAAGTAGCGGTTATCGTTCTCCACAAGTAAATGCAGGAGTGCGCGGAGCGAGTACCAGTTCCCACCTGACAGGGAATGCGGCCGATATTCGCTGCGATGGATTTGGACCTCCAACACTTATATTTAATAAACTGCGTGAATACCGTTCCTTACTTCTCTGGGATCAATTGATTCTTGAATATCCTAAATCTCAGAATGGCGGTTGGGTTCACATAGCTGCAGCCGATATTCCGCGCGGCCAAGTCCTTGTCTATGATGGAAAAGAATATAAATCAGCATAGGAGATTATGATGGATCCCCTCTCAGTATTAGCAATTTTTGGGCCGCTTCTGGTAGATGCAGGTAAATCTGCAATTCAGAAGTACCTAGCACCGGATCAATTCAAGCCTACTAAGATAGAAGATTATGTGACAATGCGTAATCTGGATCTTGAGATGTTCAAGGCTATGAATGACGCAGGGGGCGCCAATCCATCATATCCTTGGGTTGAAGCAGTTGTTAGACTTATGCGTCCAGCGGTTGCCATAGCAGTGATTCTCACTTGGGTACTGGAGACATTACACGGTACTCCATCCTCAACTACAGCCAATTTCGCCGCTGCTATTGGATTCTACCTATTCGGCGACCGCACTCTTTTCTATAGCAACAAAGCTAAAGGATAATGAAATGACAAGTCAGACTAAAGTAACTGATCCGCTTATCTCTCTTTCTACTGGCCGCACACTATCCAGTAAATTGGGGGATATCATTAATGCTGCTGACTATGGAGCTACTACATCCGGCCTAGCGGCTGCAAATACAACTGCAATTAACTCCGCTATTGCGGCCTGTACTTCTGGATTCGTATGTATAAATCCGGGAGTTTCTTACACTGAAGCCTCGCTTACAATGAGTGATTCAGTCACACTTGTAGTATTTGGCTCTAATGGAACTGTTACTTTCCTCACTAAAAACCAAGGTGATTCTCCTACGAATAAAGGAGGAATTGTAATTAAGTCCCAAGGCGATACCGGAGTCCTGCTAAAAGCTACTGACTATGGTGTCACAGCAGAACCGGTGATTCAGGTGTGCGATGCTACCACTGGGGATTTGGCCGCTGTGGAGAGTAAGTGGCTTGAATTACTTGAAGTGACTGAGCCATCCGCTCCGTCCGCAAACAAGGCTAGGCTATTTCTACAAGATAACGGATCAGGAGTTACTCAACTGATGGCGAGATTTGCTACCGGTAGTTCTGTACAGGTAGCGATTCAGGGGCAAGAAGTTGCGCTTGATGGATCAGTAGTGTGGGATCCAGCATCTATTGCAAAGAATGACATTGCTACTACCACATGTACAGTTACCGGTGCGGCGTTTGGTGATTTCTGTATAGTATCTCCAAGTATTAGTATTCAAGATCTTACACTGACTGCGCAGATATCTGCGGCTGATACAGTCAAAATAGTTCTTCACAATGGAACCGCTGGCGCTGTGGATCTTGGATCTGGCACCTACTACGTTCGAGTGTTTCCTAAGTAATTGGAGGGCGCCATGCCTGATGTAGTCTACCGCGGTAATCTAAAAGCTGCATCGTTTCCATTTCTAAGCGAACTGTTTGGCCGCTCGGTTATTGTAAAACAGCAGGATCAGAATTACATTCAGCCACTTGCAGCTAAGGAGGTACTTGATTCTGCTGCTGGAGTTCCACAGCTTTACTATTGCCACAATGTACTTCCTACAAATGAAGGATACAAAAGTGTAGGATATGTGGAGTTCACTGCGCCTGCGTTTCCAAGTACATCGATATTCAGTAATGTAAATACCATTCGACTTGGGGACGGGCGCGCTTGCCTAATGACAATAGATGCAGTTGGTAATATTTATCTAATGCAGGTAGGCTCATCTCTTTGGGTGGCACCAACTGTCACAATTCCAGCTGCTACTGTTGCGGGACGACGCGTAACTGTTGCCTACGTTTCAGGTATTTCCTACATCTATTTCGCTAATGTAGGATGCTATCTCTATGACTTTGATACTGATTCGTTTGTTTCTCTTACTCTTACTGGACTAGATCCTACACAAATCAAAGGATTAGTAGGAAATAGTGGGTACCTTCTTGCTTATGATGATGAGACCGTAGCGTGGAGTTCCACTATTGATCCAACTGAGTTCACACCCTCACTAACTACTGGTGCAGGTTCAGGATCTGCTGAAGGACTCCGCGGCGCCATTGTCACAATCGAAGAAGTATATGGCGGCCTAGTGGTATTTGGTGAGGACAATGCAGTAGCTGCTACTTATAGTGGCAATCCACGCTACCCTTATAACTTTACTGCAATTCAAGGATGCGGCGGATTACAGTCGGCAGATTACACCACATCCGATACTGGATCTGGTACACTCTACGCATACACTAAGAGTGGATTGCAGGAGATTACACTCCGTTCCGCGAAAATTGCCTTTCCAGAAGTTACTGATTTCGTCTCAGGCTCTCTATTTGAGGACTACGATGAAATAAATAACATCCTCACACTTACGGACTCTTCCGGCTCCACCGTGGTGAAGAAAGTTGCAATCATTGGAGACCGCTATGCAGTTATCTCTTATGGTATTGAGGTTCTTACTCATGCCCTAGTATTTGATTTAGCATTAAAACAGTGGGGACGATTGAAGATAGACCACACTGAATGCTTTGAATTCATTGAGTACCCTACCACTATTACAGAATTACCGAAAAGGAATATCGCATTTCTCGGGAGCGGAGCGGCGGTATACGTATGTAATACTGACATCGGCGCGGCCGAATCCAATGGCGTGATGTTGCTAGGTAAGTTCCAGTTTGTGCGCTCCCGTCTCTTGCAACTACAAGGAGTGGAATTTGAGAATGTGAATCAAGGTGATACATTCACACTACTCGACTTACCTTCTCTTGATGGGAAGAATTTTGAAACTGCAGTAGAAGGTTATCTTGCACACTCAGTTGGAAAACTCCGTAGATACAGTTTTCATAATACTGCATTGAACCATACTATTGTAGCCAAAGGCGCATTTAATGCGGTTTCTTTTGTGCTTACATTCAATGTGGCTGGAGGAAGATAATGGCACTGAAGAATGAACTGTCATTAAATCTAGGACTTCCTGCATCCACTGCAGTACAAGATCCAGAGGCTGCACAAGAATTTAATCGTCTATACAATGCAATTCGTGTACTGGCGCGCGGATTAGATCTTAATACTGGGGCGCTTGGAGAAGAAACTTCCTACTGGTCTGAGACTGGAGTACAGAGATGTACATTTGGAAAGAATGCAGTTCTGTATCTTGAAGCTGGTGAGGATCTCTCTTACTCCAATCTTGTAGGTATTAAATCAGACGGTAAAGCGTGGAAAGCAGATGATGGTGTTTTGCGCTGTATTGGATTCTGCAATGTAAAAGATGGTACAGTAACTGGAGATTTCACAGAGATTCTTTGTTTTGGAATCTATCCAGCGTTCCCGGCGGCCACTCTTACTCCTGGTAATTTCTACTATCTTTCAGCAACTGCTGGAACTGTTGGAGCCGCAGGATCTGGGCCAACTTGGAATCAAGTGGTTGGCTTTGCTGTATCTGACACCGCATTGTTTTTCAATCCGCAACTATAACCCTCCTGCCGCAGTGTAGGGTATTAGTAGAAAATTACACAACTCTTTTAGGAGCATACTATTATGGCAAGCGCAATTGTAGATAACATCCAGTTGGCTAATCTTCTCACATCTACACTTAGTAATCTGTTTGGATCTCCCGGAACTACGCAGAATGTTACCACGAATGCAGGTAATTTCAGCGAGACCCGTTCCGGCGGCAATCAGACAGTCACGGAGCGGCTAGACATTTCCAAAGAAGGTATTGATGCACTGCTTCGTGATCTTATGGAAGATGATTCCACTGGATTTGCGCGCGTCGCAAGTGGCCAGAAACTTGCAGGGTTGTACAATACAACTTCCCGCAACATGCTGCTGAATGATCTACTTACACGGAGCGCTGGACAAGTAGCTAAACTTACTGCACCTAAGATTACTACTACTACAAGCACGCCACAGACTACTACCAGAGTATCAGAACCTACCACTCAGACTACCACAGGTGGAGGTAAGGAGGGATTACTTACGCTGGATAATGTAGGCAAAACTGCTGGATTACTTGGATTGATCAGTCTTGCAGGTAAAGGGAAAGATCTATTAAGTACTATCCTAGGACCTACTAGCGCATCCGCTGCTGCGATTGCACAATTTCCTGAGTTAGCTGCAACATCTAGTGCACAAGAATATCTCGGCGGACCAAGATTCTTGGAAGAACTTTCTAGTCCAATTCCAGGAGAAGAAACTTTTGTTGGGCCTTTGCCTGCGGCTGATCTATCTAGTTTCTCTACTGGAGCAGATTATATGACTGATATGTGGGGAAACTCACTTGCAGGAGAATCTGTAGGTGAGATGGCCTTCATTGAAGATACTGCTGCCTCAGCAGGACTAGGTCCTATGGAGATAGGAGGAGATCTGGCAGCAGAGGCCGCAGGTACTAGCTTGATGCAAGGACTTCCTATCGCTTTCGCTGTAGCTAACGCAGATAAAATTGGAGAAGCTTACGGAAGTATTGGGCGCGAGGTAGGTGATTTCATTGGTGGTATATTTGGAATGACAGGAAACGAACCTTGGTCGCAAGAGGCTCAAGATGAATGGGATAGGCTGTACGCTCCATTTGTAGGATCTCAACAAGGCGGCCTTGGCTAATCCGGAGGTTATTACAATGTCAGATAATAGCGAACTGTATGCAGCCTTAGCTGCTAGTATAGAAGAAACAGCTGAAGCTAAAGCTACTGCCAAAGCTGAACTTATTCAGACTAGGCAACTATCAGAGCAACTGGTAGCAGCTAGCCAAGCAAAGAATCAGTTTATCCCAGGTACTTCCAAAACGGCTGAATCTCTACGCGTTGAGCGACTTGGAGAATTGGAAGCACAGAGAAAGAAACAAGCTATAGCCGAGGCTGCTGATTTCGATAATCTTCAAATAATACTTGGACAGGATCTAGCCAAACTTGCGAATGAGCAGAGAACTATTACTGCTAAGATTGCGAAAGATTCATCTGTATCTCTTTTCGATGATCCTCTCACTGCGCTCGCAAATGCCTTCACACTTCCGTGGGATGAGCAAGCTCTTGCTGGAGTAACTCAGAAGATCGATGTTACTACAAAGGCGATGAATTCAATTAACAATCATGTGCAAAATTCGGCGCAAACGGTTGAGGCTGTTAAGACAAAGGTTACTGAAGCTAGCATTGCATCCGAAACTGAAGCGCTGGCTAACATGTTCTCTGTTAAGGCTATCAACGCTAAGCTCGATGCAATTAAGAATAACTCAGCGGCTGTTGACAGAGTTCTCCAGTTTGGACGCTATGAAACTGAGCAGCTATTCAGAACAGTACAAGCCCACGATAATGAGGAGGCACGTCAGCAACGGCGTGAGCAGCACGCTAAGAGCATGGAGTTGCTTAAACTACAACAAGCATCTGCTGCTAGGGCTGAAAAAAAATTTGCTGAAGAAGAGGATCACAATAAGCGAATTGTGGGGCTTGTTAACTCTGCCTTGCTTGCTTCCGGTAAGAATCCAATTGATTTGAATACTGTTAAACTATTACCTAAGGATAAGATAGAGAAACTTATTGAGGTAGGAATGCGTCTGCAAACATCTCCTGTAGGTACATTCTCATTCGGCGATACAGTACAGGAACGTTTTGATAACAGTCAAGCACTTGGGTGGATTCCTAATGAGAAATTGCCAGCTCAGCAGATTGTTATGGAAATGCAACTTAAGGCAAGATCCAATGCAGCTGAAACTGCCGGCAAGGATAAGGCAGCTATCGAGAATCAGACAGAGGCCAATTTCGCTAAAGATTGGGTTGATGGACAAAAGAATATAAGAGAGGGATCTCCATTTAAGGCTCCCGCTCCAATTCTATTTGCTAGAAACTCTGACATAATTAAGCATCCAATTTGGCAGAAGTATGTTACACCTACATTGAACGAATCGAATGCCAGATTGCCACTTAATGAGAAAGTTGTTTCATTAGCTGCAGCGGATGCAGTAGCTGCGGGAGAGATTAGCTCAACAGAGGCGGCCGTGTTTCTGTCCAATGTATTTAAGCAAGCTGTTATTGTAAATAATACTGTTAACGAATTTCCTAAGATTGCAGGGCGCGCCCAGACTATGTACGGAATGCGTGCGGATACAGGTATGTTTGGTAAAGAGACTGTTGACATGACAGACCCAGTACAAGCTAACCTTGTTATTCAGTCTATTAATATTCGCAGATTTGGTTTGGTGAGGGCTAAACTAGGGACTGGTAAGTTTAGCGGCCCGGTTACTAATCCTCCAGTATCTCAACCTTCATTTCCAAATCCAGCTAACATGGAGATTCCTGAAGGATTTATTAGACCTACTAACCTACCTGCACAATTTCAAGATAGGGATACAGGTATGACATATCCGCCTATTTTTGATGCACAATCCGGGAGATAAAAATGGCAGATACTCCGTCGTACCTACTGGCATCAAATGCCCACACCGCTCTCAATGCAGGTTCTCAGGAAGCTGGATTCCTAGATTCAGCTATTGAACTTGTCACTAAAGGAATTCCTGCGTCGCTTGTAGCTGCCGGTAATGAGATTGCAAATATACCTGCATCTCTCGGGAACTTCTTTACAGGTACAAGTGACTATGAAGTAATCTCTAATAAGCAGAGGATCGCTGAGATTGACTCTGAACTTGAGCAGTACTACGATGACCATAAGTTAGGTATAGATACTATGGGATTCATTGTAGGATCATTTGCGCCGGGCCTAGGTGGAGTGAAAGTTCTGCGCGCGGGACAGGCAGTAATGTCTGAGTCAATTGCTACTGGTAAGGTAGGCGAATTCACCGCAATGGCACTAGGTTTGAAATCGGCCTCGCGTGAAAAGTATCTTTCACAGGCAATTCGTGAAGCCACTACTACAGGCAAGGTATTTGATATAGCTGAGGCTAATACGGTGAAAGCTATGCTTGCTGGATCTTGGCAAAATGTACTTGAAGGTGCAGTGTTTACTGGCGCCGCAAATGCTACTATGTTCCAGTCTCCTATTCTAAATGATAGGGAGAAATCCGATTTGATGTGGGATGTAGTTTTGGGCGGCGCTTTTGGTGGAGTAGTAGGCGGAGCGCTGGCAGGCGTAGGAACTCGTGCCGCAATTAACAGATCTATCAAGGCCGCTGATCAAGAATTGATGTCTTGGACTAAGGCAGGATTGGGCGCGGGCGGAGAACCTGCGGAAAATCTATCTCTAAGTGACAAGATTATTTTCAAGCGGCAACAGATTGACGCAATTCCTGCAGTAGATCCTGCATTTGAATTCGCTACTCGTGCAGGTAATACTGCAGCTGCAACTGAGAAAACACTGTGGAATGAAATCAACACTCTTACTCGTGAGCTTGCTGGCGGCGATGTTGATGTAGGCAATCAGATATTCTCTGTACTCAAGAATAAGTCATACAATGACACGATGGCTATGATGCTTGAGTCAGAGGCTATTGCACGAGTTACTACAACTAGCGGCGTAGAGAAGAAGATGCGTGCCGCGTACAAGGCTATCAAAGATAATCCGTTAGGAGCAACTATTGAACAAGTAGAAGAGGCATCTAAGTACAGGGTCGCATTCGTAAATATGCGGGATGGTAACGTCCTCAATGAGCGCCCTGCCATTCTGAATCTAATGGATAAGCTTGGCAAGGATGAAACCATTACACTGCTGCCAAAAGGAAATGGTATCCGTGCAGGTAAGACTGAGTTTCTAATGGAGAATAATCAGTATCGTGCATTTAATATTATGGGAGTATCTCATAATACTGTAGAGGCAAGGTACTTCTGGGCTGAGTTGCTTCCGCGTTATGTGGATGATGGATCTCACGTATTTCATGAGACTGATATTCCTCTACTGCAGAAAGCTGTGCGCGATGGCTTGACAAAAATAAAAGTAATTCCTGAATCTGGCGCTATTGATGAGGCAATTACACTTAGTTCAGTAGATGAGATTTCTCGGTTTACCAAGATTAAGCAAGCTGAGATAGCTGAGAGAATGACGAAAGCGGCATCTCGCGTGACAGATGTAGATACTCTTGTCGATAAACTTAAGCACTACTTTGGTATCAATTTCAATGTAGTGGATGATGCGGCCGGTGGATACTATGGATTCTTTCATAGGATTCTTGGTAAGAGTGGCACACACAATCTGCAGGCAGATGTTATTGCGCTTGAGAAAACTGGTATACTTTCGCGCCCGTTAAGTGAGGTAATTCGGACTCTTAAGCATGAAGAAGGTCACGCAATATTTCAGTCTCTTCTAGAGGCGCGTGGCGTAGGTAGACAGAATCTTGACACTACTTGGCCGGCGTTA
>JACCDR011264858.1_pt1 | contig 12245 bp, 14 predicted proteins | sample 7446431 | NCBI WGS metagenome assembly JACCDR01 (sample SAMN15323443, study PRJNA562643) | freshwater metagenome | isolation source: river surface water | place: USA:Blue River Watershed | collected 2017-08-17
GACGGCCGCTTTGCTCCAGGACCGCGCGCTATGGCTGGGCCGATTTCCAGGAATGACGCCACGCTATCGGCCGCACTTGACAAATTCGCGGCTGCATGGGCCAGCAGGCAAACCAAACTGGCCACGATGTGGTAACCCTATAGCGGCGCTTTTAAGCCCCTTGAAACTTATGCCCTCTATCACCATATAGGATATAGCCCTTTCCTGGCTTAAATCAGGGGGATATAGGGTGCTAGAAACCGAGTGTGATCGTATTGAGTGACTGAAAAGCATGAAATGATTATCAGCCCCCGCGAAATGACCAAGCGAGGGCGGATGTATGCCGTACTTTTTCGCGGCGAAACTTTGTGTCAAAGCCTTGATCCTGAGTTTACGGCCTGCCGTGCCCTACTAGCCAGGGGCATAACGGGGAAGGCTGAAACGCGGCTAGAGGGCAGCTCCACAGTGAGCATGCGGCTCGATATAGAACGAGCGGGCAAGGTGCGAACTTGCGAGCGCACGGCTGGCGGTCTCTATATTGGCAAATGGACGCCGTTCATAGCGCCAGCAGAGGCCGCTATGCCTTTGGCCGCCTAATAGCATTGCCACCAAGCGGCTTCTTCCAGGCAGATTTGCGCCCGCAAGGCAATGGGAACCTAGGGGCTTTCTTTTTGCCCGGAAGATTCGCCTTGGGGCAAGCTCGCCCCTCGCTTGCTTTCGTGGTTTCTTTCACGTTTTGGGGTGCTGTGATGCGGCGGAATTCATAAACGTTGCACATGGGCGGTTCCCTATTGGCTTATCAGGAAAGAGTGCATTTACACCTTTGCCCTATTTCACCTTTTCTGACAAGCAAATTTTTTAGAATTCCTTTCTTGACAAAAAGTGCAATAATGTGTATAATCGCGGCAAGCGCACTCTTGCGCTTAGCGCACCAAATGCCCATATATCACCAAACCAAGCCTTTCTTTTTCGCAAGGTCCGCGTGGCTAACCAAGCCAGATGCGGGTAGCCTGAAGCGCTAGAGATGGCCCAAGGCTCTAAAATTGGGAAGTGAGCAGGCTCTAGTATACTCCTAACCTGCGGGGCTATCGGATTGTCGTCACACTGGCTCCGATAGCCTGCGTTGCTGTGAGCAGCGGATAAACGGCCAGACCGCCAACCTGGGCCGTGCCTCTTATGGGGCCTCGCTAGTGTGTCTATGGAACGGGGGCGACTCGTCTCAAAGTTGAGAGACAACCCGGCATAGCTTCCTTGCTGCATAAGCGGAGCTATGCCCAAAAACGATCTGAACTCAAGTTGAGAAACTATCTCGTTAAAACAATATGTTAGCTCATATAGCTAAGCTAGCGTAGCTCTTTGCTCGCTGCAAAATCACAAATGTATGCAAAAGTCAACATATTTTTATTGACTTCATATAGGTAAATATAGTACATTATCTATATAATGCCGCTTTGTGCGGTTTAACCAGTTCGCAGCCCCAAAACAGCATAGCCCTCATGAGGCTTTAACCGCGCTTACATCGAGCGGGCGGGGCTGCGAATTTTACCGCCACCTCTAGCCGCATTTCAATTCACTTTAGCCGGTACAAAAATACCGCGCTTTTGCCTGCTGCCCTGTTTTAGCAGAGTGCCTAACGCTCCCTACAATAAGAATAGAGTTAATTCTACATACAGAGGGGTTTGCGAAGCGGCTAAGACAGGGCATGGCGGCATCTAGATAGATAAAACCTATAAGATAGAATGCGTTGCGTAACGAGATTGAAGTGGAAAGAGAAATCCGGGCCAGGGGCCTGAATGCTCCTCGCCTGACGCCCGAGCACATCGACTCCACCATAGCGGCTGAAGCCTATTATGTTTTCCCTGGCACCACACTTACGGTATGCGCGCTTACGCTGCGCAACGGCTTTCAAGTGATCGGTGAAAGCGCTTGCGCTAGCCCCGAGAATTTCAGCGCGGAACTTGGTCGCAAGATAGCGCGTGATAATGCGCGTAATAAGATTTGGCAGCTTGAGGGCTATGCCCTACGCTCTCTTCTCTCGCGTCGAGAGAACTGGAACGGTTCTGGCCTTCGCGCTACGCCTGGCGGCAACCGGGAAGGCGATCAATGACTTTTAGCGGGTATGTTTATTGCTTCTTGTGCATGCTCCTCATAATGGTTGCATCACATCAGATTGGCCGCCAGTCCACCTTACAGCTTTGTCCACATGCCAGTCAGTAAGCACACTCAGCTTACGAAAGCTGAGCTTGATGCGGGCAAGAGCCCAAAGGGCGGCTATACGCGGGAGAGGCTAGCCGCATGGGGCGTGCCCTGGCCGCCCCCAAAGGGCTGGCAGCAAATGCTACTCTCAGGCGTCACGGTTGAGCAATCTGAGGATCAGCTAAAAATACAGGCTATCCAGACAACCGCTTCGCCCATCAACGCAGACTATACCTGTCACGAATTGCTAAAAGCGGTTGTGCTGGCTCTTATCAATGCTGGGCATGCAAGGGATATTTATCATTTGCCTGATGTCTTGGCCTACTTTGGCGCAAAGCTACCTGATCCAAGTGAGATTGAATCAAATAACGCTGAGACTCAATGCGAGATATTCTAAAGGGGCTTTCGCCGAAAGCTTGGCTCATGATGCTTCAGCTTGGCATAAGGGCGCGTGACGAGACAGAAATCCTCAGCCCGGAAGGGGCTCGGGAGCTACAGAAAGCCGGACTTAGCGAAATCGCGCAAACCGCAGCGCTTTGGCGGCTTACCCCAGCGGGCGCAAGGGTTGCAATGCACATGCCCTTGGATGCATGGAAGTTGAGCACCAAACCGAATTAGAGTGGGTTGGCAATTTTAGACCGGCGTCAAATGCAATATTGGGCGGGGACTCCAGACATTATTCCCTATGATGACTTTGCACTTCGCAGGGCATCCGTGGGCTATCAGATGCCCTTACCCGATCCAAAAGAGGCGCTTCGCGGCGAGCATAAAGCGCTAATTAATCGCCTATCACATGCTATCGCGGCCCAGAACAAAGCGGCCTCCAATATCGGCATGCTTCTAAGCGCGCTCGATAATGTGCACGCTGAACTTATGCAAGCGGCTGGCAATGTGGCAGAGATAAGCGGCAAGCTCCAAGCAATGAGCGTCAAGATTTAACAGAATATCGCGGGCGCTATGCGTGAGGCTAGCTTGATTGAGGGTAACAGCTCATAACCGCGCCAATAACAAGAGCCCTGGCAAGGGGCCTTTTTCATTTGGGCCACTCTGAGGGTGGACGGTCCTTATGTCAATTCATGGAATACAGCTAGCCAATACGCTCTTAGAGCCACGGCTTGTCTGTTGCGGCGCTCGCCTATTGTGCCCCCTCCGATGGGCGAGCGCTTACATTTTAGAACAATCAGCAGAGCGGGGAAATATGACGCCATACCAGCAAATGGCTGAAATTGCTGCGAAGAACTTGCAACGCACGGTTGATGCCTATTTGAGCATTACGCTCAATAAGGTTTTTCCAACCGGCGATCTTGAACATGATTTGCGCATGTTTAGAGCCCTGAGCGATGCGGGCGAAGCGGCTTCGCTGGCGGCGCAGGCCTTTGAGCAGTGGGCTGCAAAGTTTCGCGCATGAGCGACTGGCGGCCAATCATTTGCATCGACTTTGACGGCGTGATTCATGCCTATTCAAAGGGATGGAACGGCGGAAAGATATATGACGATATCGTGCCCGGCTTCATAGAATGGGCCGATGAGGCGCTGGAGCTATTTGAGCTAGTCATCTATTCCAGCCGATCTAAAGAGCCTACAGCTCGGCACGAAATGCAAGAGTGGCTAAAGCGGCATATCGATAAAGCCTATGAGCGCAACACAGCTCTAGCACTATCGATCAGCGATTTTGAATTCGCATATGAAAAGCCGCCTGCTTTTCTGACGATAGACGACAGGGCGATATGCTTTAGCGGCGATTGGGCTTCGCTCGATCCCGAGAAGCTAAGGGCATTTAAGCCCTGGAATATGAAAACACATAAAAACTAGAGTGGGTTATGGATTATAAAGAATTTGTCGAGCGCAAGCAGACCGCTCCGATTGTCGCCGCCTATGCGCGATGAGCATACGAAGGAGGCATGATGTCCCCAAACGAGCAAGCTGCTAGGGAATTTGCATCTCAATTCAATCCACCGCTAAGTGTCTGTCGCACAGAGCGCATCAACAATATGCGCGTTAAGGACGCTTGGCAGATTACCTATTGGGATGCGGAGCGCTGCATAGGCATTACGGCCGTAGCTTATGGCGGTGGCTTGCATGCCTATCTGGAAGCGGCTGGAAAGGGCGACATTGCCCAGGGTGCCGGAAAAGCTATGGCGGCGGCTTTGGATATGGCGGCTCCAGCGTGACGCCAGAAAGGCGCTTAGAGTGCGCGTATCATGAGATTGGCCACGCGGTTTGCGCTAAGGCCCTGGGCGGGAAAGTGCATGAAGTTTGCATAGGAGACGATATGCAGCTTGATGCAGGCCCCGCCTCTGGCTTTGTCAAAGTAGCAGTTAGCCCTGACTTCGTTGCCTGCATGGCGGTAGCTGGCCCCCTTGCTGAAGGGCGTTATCGCGGTGTTGAATTTGGCGAAGCTGGCGCTATTGAATCTTGCTTTTCGCCTCTTGACTACGCTCATTGGCTTGAGCACGGGCAAGATTTCGCTTTGGCCAGCATGAGTTGCGCAGCGCACATTATTAAGCATAATTGGGGCCTGATTGCTCGCATGGCTATTGCACTAGATGCTCACGGCGAATTGGATAAGCAGCATCTCTGTGAACTTGGAAGCGCCTCGCTTCCGCATGAGCATATTGATTGCGTTAACGCCCTTCATAACTGGCCACTTCGAACCGGCCAATTCGAACAAGCAAACAAACAAGAATAGGTAATGGCGGCTAACAAAAGCGGCGCTAAAGCCGTGGGCAATGATAAGCCCGATAAGCCGTCTAAGAAGCCTCGCAAGCGCGATCCTGGCTCAGGACGGCCAACTATCTACACGCCAGAGTTAGGCGATAGAATTTGCGAGCGTTTAGCTGATGGCGAGACGCTTATAGCTATATGTCGTGATGATGACATGCCGGATGAGCGCACTTGTCGCATGTGGGCGCTTAATCCACAGCATGATTTTTCTCCGAAATACAGCGAAGCTAGAATAATCGGCTACCATCGTATGGCTGATCAGCTAGCGGATGTCGCCTCTCAGCAACGCTATGAAAAGGGCATGGTTGCGCGTGATCGCCTCCACGTTGATACGATGAAATGGCTTGTCTCTAAGGCGCTTCCTAAAATCTATGGCGATAAGGTTGCCGTCACCGATCCTAACGGCGAGCCTATTACGGTCAATATCGTTAAGTACGGCGGTTAGAGCGCGGCATGAGGCGGTTACATCATTCAGCGCATGTTCTGGCGTATTGCACGCATCGGCTTAGGCAGGCGCTCGCTGAGCGGCAAAACGCGGGCATATGGGCGCTAATGGATGAAGGCCGCCGCTTGAACATTGAGACGAACTGCTGCCCTTACACGCAATCGTGCGAATGTGAGCGCCTGTAATAACAACGATTACGCTTCCGGCAAACGGCTGGAAACCGCGCCCGCATCAGATGGCGCTATGGCGCTACCTTGAGGGCGGCGGAAGGCGCGCCGTTGAGATAGCGCATCGGCGTTGGGGCAAGGATGACTTAGCTCTGCATTGGACGGCAGTAGCTCTACATCAGCGCGTGGGAACCTATTGGCATTGCTTGCCGCAATATCAGGGCGCACGTAAGGCCATTTGGGAAGCGGTCAATCCGCACACTGGCAAGCGGCGCATAGATGAGGCATTCCCCAAAGAGCTTAGGGCGAGCACTCGCGAAAACGAGATGTTCATTAAGTTCAAGAATGGCTCAACGTGGCAGGTTGTCGGCTCCGATAACTACAAAGACCTAGTTGGCACCCCGCCTGTTGGGCTGGTGCTATCTGAGTGGGCTAAGGCGCATCCGGCTGCGTGGGCTTATCTCGCCCCTGTGCTTGTCGAAAACAAGGGCTGGGCTCTGGCTATCACCACGCCAGAGGGGCGCAATCATGCTCATTCCATGTTCCACACAGCGCGGCACAATCCCGCTTGGTATGCTGAGCTACAGACCATTGACGATAGTGTGCGCATGAGCCTTGAGGCTGGCATAGAGCCGTCTGTAACGCTTGCTGAGGTTGAGGAACAGCGCAAAGAGTATCGCGACCTATTTGGCCCTGATGCAGGCGATGCGCTTATTCAGCAAGAATGGTGGTGCTCATTCGAGGCTGCTATTTTGGGCGCTTATTTTGGTAAAGAGCTGGAAACGGCGGAGAACCAAGGCCGCCTATGCTCGCTTGAGCCAATCCCCGGCTATCCCATTGATACTGCGTGGGATATTGGCGTTGACGATCCAATGGCCATTTGGGTTTTCCAGGCCGGTCCTGGCTGGCTGCATATCCTTGATTATATCGAGGGCAGCAATAACGGCTTTGACTATTATGTCAACTGGCTCAATGAGCGCGGTTATCGTGGCGGAAACGATTACGTGCCCCATGACGCAAGGCAGCGAGAGCCGGGGGCTCCAGGCGCTAGAACGCGCATTCAGAGCCTTATCGCTCTTGGGCGCAACCCCATTCTTGTCCCCGACCATAAGCCGATGGATCGCATAAACGCGGGTCGCAAGGTGATAGGCATAGCGCATTTTGATGCGGACAAATGCGAAAAAGGCCTAAATGCCCTAAGGGCATACAAGCAAGATTGGGACCAAAAAAACCGCGTGTTCATGAAGACGCCCAAGCACGATTGGGCCAGCCATGGCGCTGATGCGTGGGGGCACCTCAGCATGATTGTTGAGCTTCCAAAGCCCAAGGCGGAGAAGACGCAACCCGAACGTGGCCCAAATGATATTACCGTCAACGAGCTTTTGAAGGCGGCTCCTAAGCGCGATAGGACATGGGCCTAATGTTTGCAAGGACAAAACAGGAATGAAGCCAAGGCATAATGCAGCCTAATCTATATGCCGAAGGGCTTACGTCTGATGATGTTAAGCGGCAAGGCCAGAACAGAAATAAAGGGCCTATGGCCGAGACTCCAAAGAGCAGCACAGTCAAGGGCTACTGGCGCGAGATAGAGCGCTACAACCGTGCAACGCAGGATTGGCGTGAGGCCGCTAAGCAGATTGAGAATCTCTACCTGGATGAGGATAGGGGAGAGAATACCAGTTCGCGGCGCTATGCGCTTCTATGGGCCAATGTTGAGACGCTGAAACCTGCTGTATATGCTCGCATCCCCAATGTGCAGTGCTCGCGTCGCTATAAGGATCGCGATCCCATTGCCAGGACGGCAGCGGAATTGATGGAGCGCGCCACAAATACAAGCTTTGATTTGTATGATGTGGATGAGACATTTCAAATGGTGCGCAATGATCGCCTCTTGCCAGGGCGCGGGCAGGCTTGGGTGCGATATGAAGCGACCATCGAGCAGTATGAAGACGATGAGAACGAAGGCCCCGAAACTGAGCAGATTACGCAAGGCATTTTGGCTGGGCTTCCAGGCAGCGAGCCAATAGGCGCTGATGATGAGGATGATGCCCATGAAGAGGCGGAAATCTTTGAGCGTCTTAAGGATGAGCGCGTTTGCGTTGATTATGTGCATTGGGCTGATTTCGGGCATAACGTAGCTGGCACATGGTCGGACGTTTGGCTTGTTTGGCGCTGCGTGTACAAGACGCAAGAGGAAATTACAGAGCGCTTCGGGGCCGAGAAGGCCGCCAAGTGCGCGTATAATGCCAAGGCCCCCGCGAGCCTGCCAGAGCGCATTTCCGGCGCTGCGGCTGACGTGACAGAGGAATTCTGCCGCATCTATGAATGCTGGGATAGGCGCAAGCGAAGGGTGACATGGATCACCGAGGGCATGCGCATGGAACCTCTAGACGAAGGTGAGCCCCCTGTGAACTTCAGCGGCTTCTTTCCGTGCCCCAGGCCGTGTTACGCAACCAAAATCAGCCGCAGTCTGATCCCGAGGCCGGATTATGCGTATTATCGCGATCAAGCCAAAGAGATTAACGACCTAACCGACAAGATCGCCAATATGACGGGCTGGCTTGTGGTTAAGGGCTTCGTTCCTGGCTCGCCCTCGCGCGTTTCGGACTCGATTGAAGAGATTATTCGCGATAAGGGCAACCGCGAGCTATTTACGCAGGTCGATAGCTGGCAGGAATGGACTGAGCGCGGCGGCATTAGCAAGCTGATTGACTGGATGCCGATTGACATGATTGTGGCCACCATTCAGGCGGCTATCAGCGCGCGCAATCAGCTCATTCAAGACGTTTTCCAGATTACCGGCATAAGCGACATTTTGCGCGGGCAAAGCGATCCAAATGAGACGCTAGGCGCTCAGCAGCTCAAGGCGCAAACTGGCTCAAGCCGCATCCGCAATACCAAGGATGAGATTGCCCGCTTTTGCCGTGATATTGGCCGCCTCACGGCTGAGGTGATTGCTGAGAAGTTCGAGCCGGAAACCATTGCGGCACTGACAGGCTACACTTACAAGGCAGCGGAGCCTATTCCGGCGGCGTTAGGCCTTCCTATGCCTGATATGGCATTGCCTGGGACAATGCCAGCTCAGCAGGCCGATATAGGGCAGCAGATGCAGCTACAAGAGGCCTCAGGCCCGAGCCTTGAATTTGATGATGCGGTTATGGATTTGCTTCGCAATGACCGCTTGCGCTCTTTCCGCATTGATGTGGAGACGGATAGCACCATTCAGGCTGATGAAGACGCCGAGAAGTCGCGCCGCGTTGAGTTTCTACAGGCTACGAGCAGCTTCATGCAGCAATCTGTTCAGGCTATCCAGGCCGTTCCAGAGCTGGCTAGCCTACAAGGCGAAATGCTTATGTTCGCTGTGCGCGGCTTCAGGGCTGGCCGCCAGCTTGAAGAGGAGATTGAGCGCACATTTGGTAGCATTCAGCAAAAGGCTATACAGGCATCACAGGCGCAGCCGCAGCCAAATCCTGAGCAATTGAAAGCCCAGGCGCAAATGCAGCAGATGCAGGCCAAGGCGCAGCAGGATGCCGCGAAGCATCAAGCCGACATGGAAAGCAAGCGTCTTGAGACACAGGCCAGCTTGGCGATTTCGCAAGCGCAGCTTCAGCAGATTCAGGCTGAAAGCGCGGCCAAGGCTCAAGAGCATGGTTACCGCATGCAAGAGATGCAAATGAAGGCGCATTACGCTGCTCAGCAAGCGACAGAGCGCGCGATGATGTGGCCAGCGGCATAATACAACACATAGAGGGTTAATGGCTCGCGGCTCATTCCTTTGGGATGCCGATTTAGAAAAATGGCTCCCCAAGCATGAAGTGCTAGCAAGGCGTGCTGCTAAGCGTGTGAATAAAGGCTCCATATTGCCCCGCCCTTTTGTGGTTGGCACTATGGAGCCAATTAGGAGCATGGCTGACGGCAAGATTTATGACGATAAGCGCAGTTATTATAAATCTGTCGCTCGCGCTGGATGCGAAATCATTGGCTACGATAAGAATTGGACTGACTATATTAAACCTCCTACCCTTTCAGAACGGGAGCATGAGGCAGATATAGTCGGCGATGTCAAACGGGCAATTGAAGAAGTTTCTAGCAAGTGACGAATAAAAATACCTCATACAATGAGGATGACGGCGTTTTGGTTGATGATGTTGATGAGGATGCGCTAGCTGCTTATCGTGAGGTGACTCAGCGAGAGTCGGCATCTGAAGAAGCCGTTGCAGGCGATGGGGACGCCCAGAAAGCTGCGCAAGAGCAGGAAGCGCCCAAGGCGCGGGATGATGGGCGAGACGACAAGGGGCGGTTTTCGGCCAAGAGCGCCAAGGCTCCTAAGTCTGATGATCGCCAGTCAGAAGAGGCATCCGAAGAGTCCGCAGAGCGCGAGGGAGCGCAGGAATTGGCGCCGCCCCCATCCTGGGGCGTGAGAGCAAAGGCGGCCTGGGCTGAGCTTCCGACAGAGGTACGGCAAGAGATTTCCAAGCGCGAAAGCGAGGTTGCTAACGGCCTCAAGGCGCTAGTTGATTATAAGGATATCAAGCCTTATGCCGATCTTGCGGCGCAGAGTGGCACAACGCTACGCACAGCCCTTGACCATTACCATGGCATGGATCGTCTGTTGGCCCGAGATTTGGCGGGCGGACTGGCTGTTGCAGCCGAGGCTTACGGGCATTCAAAAGAAAAGTTGGCCCAAACGTTCCTGACGCTTGCGCAGCGCTATGGCGCTCAAGTCAGCACGCCTCAGGCTGACGGGCAGAGCAACGATGATGACGCACTGATGCAGATTCTTGCGCCAGTCATTAATCCTCTTAAGGCTCAAATTGAGCAATTAACAAGCCTACAAACTTCGCGAGTTGAGGCGGATCGAAACGCCCAAGTGCAGTCACTTGCGCAAGAAATTAATAGGTTTGCAGCCGATCCGAAGAATATTTATTTCAGCAATGTGGAGGCCGATATAGCGCGGCTTTTCCAGGGTGGAATAGTTAAGCTTACGGGGAACCCTGCGGCAGACCTTAAAACTGCATATGAACTAGCCATTCGCATGAATCCGGACATTCAAGAAGCGCTGATCGAAAAGCGACTCCAGGAAAAGTTGGGCACGAATAGGCAGAAAGAGCAAGGCATTGCCGCGAAGGCAAAGCAAGCCTCCCGCTCCCTTAGCGGCTCGCGTCTCCCTGGCACTCTTTATAAAGAGGCCGAAGAGGACTTTGGCGCTGATGATCTTGAGGCGGATGTTAGGCGCGCTTATCGCGCGCATATGTCCGCGTAATCAACCTATTGGAGTCTGGCAAAGTGCCAGCAAATCCTAATTTTGACGACATTGTTACCACCACGCTGCGGAATCGTTCCGGCAAGCTGGCGGACAATGCTACTCGCACCATGGCCCTTCTAGACCGTCTGCGGCGCAAGGGCAAAGTAAAGATGGCCGATGGCGGCCGTACAATCGTTCAGGAGCTTGAAGTCGCTCTTAACCCTTACGGTGGCTGGTACGCTGGCCTTGACGTGCTCAACGCGAATATGTTTGAGCCGTTTAGCGCTGCCGAATATGACTGGAAACAGGCTTATGTTCCTGCTGTCTGGTCTGGCCTTGACAAGCTGAAGAACCAGGGCGAGCTTGCGACGATTAATCTAGTCACCTCCCGGATTAAGAACAGTGAAAAATCGCTGCAAGACCTTGTTGCGCAGGGGGCTTACTCTGACGGCACGGGCTTTGGCGGGAAGATCATGGGTGGCCTTCAGCAATACGTTGTGGCAACCCCGACCTCTGGCACTGTTGGTGGCATTGATCGCCTGACAAATACGTTCTGGCGCAACCAGACCGCATCCATGGCGATGAGCACGCCTGTTAATCTGGTCACGTCTAACCCGACGAACTTCTTGACCACGCTTAACGCGCTTTCGATTGCGTGTACGCGCGGCACAGATCGCCCTGACCTGTATGTTGCCGACTCAGTTGGCTATCAGCGCTATCTTGAAAGCCTGCAAACCATTCAGCGTATCATGAATACCGATATGGCTGGCTTTGGCTTTACGGCGCTCAAGTATTATGGCGTTGGCGGCGACGCTGATTTCGTGCTGGATAATGGCTATTGCCCAACCAAAACGGTTTACGCGCTCAATACCGATTATATCTATTTGCGCCCGCATCCTGAGCGCAATTTTGAGCAGTTTGGAGGCGACCGCGTCCCGGTGCAGCAGGACGCAACCGTGCGCTATGTTGGTTTCACCGGCAATCTGACGGTTTCAAATATGTTCCTTCAGGGGCAGATCAACTCCACGAACTAATGAATGCGGCCCCTTGGGGCCGCGCTTCTCTAGTTTGAGTTGTAAGCGTAATCCAAAGAAAAAAGTACAATGGGTTTTGTTGTTGGTATGGCTCCGGGGCGCGTATATGAGCCTACGGATATCGTACAAGGAAAAGTGCCTGGAAAGGGCACTTATGGTGACGCTGTCGGCAACGCCAGCGGCGGCGGTGCTATCACCAATATTAGCGCACGCGCCAATGGCGGCGATTTGCGCAGCTATGTGCTGTTGCAGGTTGGCGCTGGCTTGCATCTGACTAACGGTACTGTTGTTCAATATAGTGGTGATTTTAACGCGACTCTTCCTGGATCGGCTGCCGCAGGCGTGCCGAATCTGGGGCCTCTCGCTGTTGTGATTGCTTCTATCACGGCTTCTGCATCACAGCTTGTTTGGTGTCAGGTAGCTGGCTTGGGCAATGCCCTCTTTGAGGCGACCAC
>JACCDR012658180.1_pt1 | contig 12245 bp, 23 predicted proteins | sample 7446431 | NCBI WGS metagenome assembly JACCDR01 (sample SAMN15323443, study PRJNA562643) | freshwater metagenome | isolation source: river surface water | place: USA:Blue River Watershed | collected 2017-08-17
CATACAGTGTTGGCAATCGTCAGAACCTGAACCAAATGCGGGACCTTTTGACCGCCGGTATGGGGGGCCGCGAAAAGTGACGGGGCACGAAAAGGGGGGGGGGGGGGTTGACCCCATGAAGCAGGCCGAAGACCAGTTCACCCCCGACCTGCTGACCGACCACCGCCGACCAGGCCGCCCCCGCAAGCCCGACGCCCTGACGCCAGCGCAGAGGGCGAGGGCGTACCGGGAGCGCAAGCGCCGCAACCCGGCCCCACGCCCCACGACCGGCCGGCCGAGTTCTGCCGACCTGACCAAGGCCGCGAACGCTATCAGCATCTACACAGAGATCGACCCCGATAGCGTCTGGCTGGTTCTGGATGCGCTGTGGACCATTCACGGGGGCAGTCTGGTGAAGATGCTGGAAATTTCCGGGCGCGAATGACCCGCAGCCAATACGGCCCGGCCGCTGGTGCCAGTGGTGGTGCACCGGTCAGGGATGCGGATTTATACCTTCCCGATTTCGTCCGGTTCGACCACGCAGAAATGCAGGCGGTCCTGGGCACCAGGTGCGCGGTCACCATCGCGCTGTATTGGATCGTAGTCGCATCCAGCGACTTTTCAGACGGTGAATGGATGGGCCGCAACTATGCCCGCCTGATCTCCCTTTTGACGCCACCCAAGCCACGCAGGGGGCCGCGAAGCGTAGGGCCGACCATGTGGCAGGTTCGCAAGGCCGTAGACAACCTGGTCGCGCTGCATGTGTTGCGCAAGGGCCAGGACAACGAAGCACAAGGCGTTCTGCGCCTGTACTGCCACCCCCGCGACGAAGCCGCAGCCGCCCGCAAACGGGCCATCAAACAGGCCCGCGAAGCCCTGGCACAGAAAGCCCAACAGAAGGCCGCAAAGCCACCACCAAGACGCTGAGAAAACCACCCCTCACCAACCCCTAGGAACGCCCCGCAAACGGTCCTAGGGGTTTTTCTTTGCCCGAATAACTCCGCAGGAAACCCCGCAGGGTCGCGCACCTCTACAGACCGCATGAATCCTCAGGAAATGGCCCTTAGGAGGGTGAAACCTCACACATAACCGCGCAGGGGTACCAGTGAGAAATACCTTTATCTAACGTGTACCAATAGTGGGACCTCGTTATGCCCTGAGATATCAACAGCCCCCCGCAAGCGGGGGGAGCAAACAGCCCCCGGGCTAGCGCCACGCGGGGGGAGCTTTGAGAAGGGGGGAGGGGAGGGCACGCACAGACCCCAAATAGCCGTTGTCCTCAGGGCGCGGGGGGGAGGGGCTGAGCGCCAACGGCAAGCCCGCGAACAGAAACCACCGCACACCACCGCAGGGAGCCACCAGACCGGGCCAATTCGCCGCGAAAAGGGGCAGGGCAAGGGCAGGGCCTTAGGCGGGTGGTTTTCGGGGCTTAAATCGCGCATAATCCGACCCGAAGCAGACCCGGTGCCCTCTCGAACGTGAGGCCCTATGCTCCGCCGTCTGTGTCGTTCCGTCCTGGCCCTGGCCTGTTTTCTGGCCGCCACCGCCTGGGCATCATCCCCCCTGATCCCTCAAACCATCGGCCTGCATGGTGTGACCTGGCACAGCCGCGCCGGGTTTTGCAACGTCAACCCCGGGGCCTATGGCATCTGGTCCAACGGCCTGACGGTGGGCACCTACCGCAACAGCGAGTGCAGGCAAAGTGCCTACCTCGGGCACACCTGGCACGCCGACACCGGGCCGGTTCGCTGGGCCTTGACCGGTGGCGGGGTGACCGGTTACCAGGCCATGGCCGTCACTCCAATGCTGTTGCCATCGGCCGGCGTGGGGCCGGTGCGCCTCTTCTACATCCCCCGACTGCGAAAGACTGGTGCCCATGCTTTCCATGTGGCCCTGGAATGGCGCCTGTGAGCTGCTGCACGCACAACTGCAACCAGGGGCGCACTTGCCCCGGCCGCAGCTGCGCCGGTCGCGCAGAAAACCCCCTAGGTGAACACCATGGCAACGAAAACCACCACGCCCAAAAAAACCCCCACCACCACGACCGCGCCGGGTCAAGCCGCAAAGCCGGTCCGCTACCTGAGCAACCCGCGAGTGCCTGCACCGGTGCAGGTTGACAACCCGGAGCATGAACGCCACGGCCAAGCCGGGCACATCGAAGCCGTGAACAAGGGCGACGGCCTGGCGGCCGATGAGTGGAGCTGCACGGTCCGTTTCGACCAGGACGACACGTCCGAGGATGTGGCAGTCACTGACCTGGTTGCCATTCGCTGACCATGGCAAACAAACCCGCCGAAAAAGTGGGGCGCGGCCCTTGCCCTCAGTGTGGCGAGGCCGTGACGTTCAAGCGGTCCGCTGGTGGGCTGCTCAACTATTCGTGCGACGTGTGCGACACGTCCGGGTATTCCCGGCCGGGTGGCACCGGTTACGCCAAGTGGCTGCAGTCCATAACCGTGACGCATCACGCAAACCCGGGAGCAAAACCGGAAGCGGCCCCGCCTGCAGCATCACCCGCCCCGAAGGTGCAGGCCAAGCCCAAGACCCCGCCTGAGCCCACCGCAACACCCAAGCCAACGGCCGCTCCCGTGAAGGCCCGGGGTTTTTCCCTTGAGGACCTGTGACCATGAAAGTGATCCGACAAGACGACAACCAGGCGCCGGCCGGCAACGCCGCGCCTGGCGAGGGTGGATCTTCTGACCCGCTGGTGGCAGAAGGCGCCGCGCTGTTTGACCAGGCCGCGCCTGGTGCCACCGATGCCGATGTATCGGACGCGCAAGAGGCCGCCCGAGCCCTGGAGCAACAGAAGGCCATGAATGCGGGTGTTTCTCGCTTCATGCTCGGGGGCCTCAAGGCCGTGCGGGGCAAGCTGGCCGCCCGGAATGAGTTCATTGCGCAGGAGTGGCCAGACGCCATGCTGCAGGAGCTGGCCGAAGCTGTGCCCCCTGTGCTGTCCAAGCACATGGCGCGCCTCATGCCGATGGCCGGGGCCTACCCTGAAGAAGCCGCCCTCGTGTTCGCTGCTGTGCCGCTGGTGGTGGGCTACATCTCCGCCACGCAACGCAAGGCAGAAGCCGCGCCGAAGGTGGTGGAGGGCACCTCTTCAGACTCGCCAGACCCGGCCGCCGCTGAGTGATGACCAAGGCGCTACGCATTGGAGTTTTTGGGGCCACGGGCACCGGCAAAGGCCTTTGGACCATCCGCCAGATTCAGGCCGCGAACCCGCCGCGCCTGATGGTGTGGGACTTCAAGCATGACCCCTGGTTGAAGGGCATCGGGCAGGACGTGAGAACGCCTCAGGAGCTGGCCTTTCGCACTGCGGAAAAGGAATTCAAGGTCCGCTATTTGGTGGACCATGACCGGGATATCGATATCCAGTTCGAGTTCTTTTGCAAAGTGGCCTGGGCAAGGTCGCGCCTGCTGATGTTCGTTGATGAGCTGCCCGAGGTCACCAAGGCGAACAGGGCGCCCGCACTGTGGCGCAAGTGTGTGAACGTGGGGCGCAGCTACACCGCGCCAGACGGCAAGCCGGGGCACCTGTCCATCATCGGCGCAGGCCAGCGGGCCGCTGAAACAGACAAGAGTTTTATTGGCAATCTGGACGTGCTCCATGTGGGCCGAATGGGCAACGATGCCGACGCCCGAGCCCTGGCCGGATACCTCGGCTGCAACTGGCGCGAGCTGCTCACGCTGCCCGACCTGCACTACATCGAAAGGGTGGTGGGTCAGTCGGAACCGTTGCGCGGAAACATCACGTTACAAAAAAAAGGACCGACCCCACGGGCCAAGCCTAAGGCATGAACCCTAAGGGGGGTTCTTTGACAGCCTGTTGACCCCGCGAAAACATCAAGCCGTCATCACCCAACCAACCAAGGATTCGACCATGACCGCTGCAGACATGACCAAATACGGCATCGCCGCCGCCCTGCTTTTCGCCGCCTACAAGTGGGCACCGAATGCCGCCGTGAAGGGCGCCGTTCTGGGTGTCGCAGGCACCATCGTTGCAAAGAAGCTGCCTTTCGTGAAGGACGTGGTGTAAGCCACGCCCCCACCACCAGGCACACCCCGCAACCCACCAGGAAAACACCATGAACTTCACCGCAAAAATGCCCGACTTCACGAACGTTGGGGCGGGTAAGACTGCTTATGTGGACTTGCTGCCCACCATCACCGGCCGCCAACTGGACCGCATCCAATTGGAGCTGGGCGGCACCTCGTTCACCCGTGCGCATATCACCGAATGGCGGTTCAAGCTGAACAACAAGGTCATTCGCAAGGGCACCGGCACCAACACCAACCTGGTCACGCTGTTCAACGGCCTGACCAACGCGGCCGCGTATTTCAGCATCGATTTTCTGTTCCGCAACTTCAAGACGCCGCAGGGTATCTACGTTGGCGCCGTGGACTGTGGCGCCGGAATGGGTGTCAATCAATGCACGCTGGAAGTTGACATTTCCGCCAGCGCCACGGCCCCGACCCTGACCGGTGATGTGGAGCTGTCGTACAGCGTGGACAACCCCGCAGAGCGCGCTTTGCGCCCGCTGGTGTTGCGCGAGGAAATGGCCCAAGTGGGCATCACTGGCGCAGGAACCTGGAACATCGCCGCGAACATCCCGCACTTCCAGCCGAACGGGGGCGGTTCTGTGTATCGGTCTATCGACCTGTTCGCATCGACCAGCGACATTACCGCTATCAAGGTCAAGCGAAACGGCATCGACATCATCGACCAGACGGTCGCCAAGCTGCAGGAGCTGCAGAAGGCGAACCGCTCGGTTCAATCGGGCCTGATCTCGGTAGACTTCTGTACCGACAACATGGTCCAGGGCCGGGTGTTCGACACGACCCCCGCCAGTGGTGTGACCAATTCCGAATTCTCGGTCACCGCTGCAGCCGCCGTGAACTTCACGGTCATCACCCGCGAGCTGTTGCCCGCATCGGCTTACTGATCCGACCATGGACAGCCTGGCCGCCACCGATGCCGACAAAGCGCGCACCGCCGCGCTTTGGCAGTCTGTCGGGTCGCTGATTTTCGGTTACGACAATGGCGGGGTTGAACTGTCATTGCGCAACACCGGCAACGGCATCCAGGCAGACGCGCAGGCCATGCGCCCGACCGCAGCCGCACCCCAACAGCAAACGGTCAGCATTGCGGGGGCACAATTCCCGCTGCTGCCGCTGCTGGTGGTGGGTGGCCTGGTGGTCTGGGCGCTGGCCCAAAATGCCAAGGGGTAACCCTTGGCGCTGCAGTACCTCACCCCGCCCCCGCAGGACCTGCTGAACGCCTGGAACAACTTTTGGACCTGGTGGGTTCCTCCAGGTGCAGTGTTCCTACCGTTCGGGGGTGGGTCGATTGAGAAAATCTCATGGCAGGCCGCCCGGTGGAGCCCTGATGAGTTCGGGGGTAGTCCATACCGGCCGTATGTGATCTATAGCACCGACGATCCGACCGCCGTTGCCCTGGCCCACGCGCCGCACCGCAACCAGTGGGCGGCCGAATTCGGGTGGGCACCGGTGGAGGTAGCACCCGAGCCGGTGCAAGTTTTCCAGACCCGGCCCGAGCTGGTGCCCGAGGTCACCTACCAGACCAAGCCGCAGGCTGTAAGCCTGTCCGGGGAGCTGATCCCCGCACCACCGCCCGCCGTCACTGTGGCCGCCCCGGTGGAAATGGCACCCCCGCCAGCGCCCGCCGTGGCCCCGCCTGAGCCCGTGTTTGTGGCCGCACCGGTGGCCCCCGTGGCGCCGCTTGGCAACCCGATCCAAGACCCGGCCGCCGTGGTTCTGCCGCTGCAAGAGGCCGAAGCCTGGTTCAATTCGACCGGTTCCGTGTACCAGCGCGACGGCCTGTTTTATCAACCGATCTACACCAGCGAAGGGCAGGGCGAAACCTACCAACGCGGCCCGCTAATTGAGTGGAATGTGTACGCCACCAGCAACCCCGGCGACAGCTTCAAGCGCCTGGGGCCGAATGGCGAGTTTCTCGGGTATGGTGCTTTCCAGTCGGTGGCCCTGCTCCCGAGCTGGGAAGATATCAAGCCTTTCGTGGCCATCGCGGCCGCAGCCGTGGGCCTCAACAGCGTCGCGGCCGCCTTCACCGCACCGACCGCAGCCACCGCCGAAGCCGCCGCGCTGTCGGTGGTTGAAGCGGCCGCCCCGGTGGTCGAGTTTGCCCCCATTGCAGAGCTGGCCCCCGCCTTCACCCCGGCCGTTGACAGCCAGATTGCAAACGTTGTGCTTGGCCTGGAGCCAGTCACCGCAGTGACCGCGCCCGCCACCTGGGCCGAAGTGGTCACCCAAGTGGTCACCGAAGCTGTCGCGCCAGTGGTGGAAGCCGTGGCGCCTGTGGTGGATGTGGCCCCCGCCTTCACCCCGGCCGTTGACAGCCAGATTGCAAACGCGGTGCTTGGCCTGGAGCCAGTCACTACGCTGACCCCGCCCGCCCTGTGGAATGGTGTGCCCACCGTGTTCAATGCGGCCGTTGACAGCCAGATTGCAAACGCGGTGCTTGGCCTGGAGCCGGTCACCACGCTGACCCCGCCCGCCCTGTGGGATGGTTTGCCAACTGGCATCCTCTCCGACCCCACCACCACGACCGCAGCCACCACGGCCGCCACGACCACCGCCACCACGGCCGCCACCACGGCCGCCAGTGGCATCGGGGCATTGAACACCATCGGGCAGGTTCTGGGCATCGGCACGGCCGTTGCCAACGTCCTGAAGCCGACACCAGGCGCAACCCTCGGGCCTGGCACCACGGCCAAGCCCATCACCACCACCACCACCAAGCCGGGCACGGCCGCCACCGCTGGCACTGACGGGGGCGCCGTCTGGGGCCTGGTCGCTGCAGGCCTGGCCGCTGGCTATATGGCCATTCACTGAGAACCCACCATGGCAAGCACCGAAACCCGCCGTTATGACTTCACGTTAGCCGCCTATGGCACGCAAATCCTGCACGCCTCGGGCCGCCGTTTCGTGGTCAAGTCAAGCACCGGAGCCGTGAAGATCAACACGAACACCGGGGACAGCCTGCAGGGCATTGAAGCAGGGCAGGGCCTTGCCATGGCAGACGGCCAGCAATTCAGCCGCCTGGAAATCACCGACATGACCGGGGCCGCGAATGCTGGATTCATCATCATTTCCGATGACTCGTTCATTGACGGCCGGGTCACTGGCGAGGTAAGCGTCATCGACGGTGAACGCTCGCGCACCGTGGCGGGTGGTCGCCTGATGGCGGGTGTCGGATTCCAGCCCGCCAACTTCCCACAAATCCAGCTTTGGAACCCATCAACAGATCGAAACCTCGTGGTGACCGGCCTGGAGTTTTCGACCAGCGTAGCGGCATCCGTCAACGTGTTTGGCAATGCTGTAGCACTTGCAACTGACGTGACCGCCGTTCGCAGTGGAAATGCCCTGATCGGCGCCGCCGTTGGCGTGGGACAGATCCGCACCGAAAACAAAACCGGCGTCAGTGGTTATGGAAACCTGTTTTCAATTGATGCGGTCGCCAGCACGCCGTACAAACTGAAATTGTCCGGGCCGATTGTGGTTCCACCAGGCACCGGAATCAACGTGATCGCGCAATTGAACGCGGCCGGGCTTTCTGTGAATCTTGAGTGGTACGAACAGGCGGTACTGTGAATGCCGCTGCTACCCATCATCGCCGCTGCTGCCCTGGCCTGGCTGTTGTTACGGCCAGCGCAGGCCGCGAGCATGGCGCCGGACTTCTGGAGTGGGGCGAACGATTCGCCCGATGAGCCCGACCAACTGCCGACCACCTTTGAAACCATCGCCATGACCTTCACGCCACAGCCTGACCCGATGCCCACCGACGAAGCGGCCCGCAACGTCCGGGCTTTTTTGGACGTGATCGCCTGGGCCGAAGGCACCAACGGCCCGCAGGGGTACCAGACCCTTTTTGGTGGTGGCACATTTGAAGGCTACGCAGACCATCCGCGCCTGCTCATCACTCGCCCGAGCAACGGCCGCGAAATCACCAGTTCGGCCGCTGGCCGTTACCAGATCCTGCGCCGGACGTGGGACTACGTGCAGCCCCGTTTGAACCTGCCCGACTTTTCCCCCGCCAGCCAAGACCTGGCCGCCATCGAGCTGATCCGCGAACGGGGCGCGCTGCCCGACGTGCAGGCCGGTAACTTCGCGGCCGCCGTGGAGAAGGTCCGCAAGGTCTGGGCAAGCCTGCCGGGGGCCGGGTACGGTCAACCTGAGCGCAGCTTTACCCGCTTGGCCGAAGTATTCCAGCAACAGGGCGGCACTATCGCCGCATGACACCATGAAAACCACCAACCTATCCCCGAAAAACAACCTGGTTCCCATGATCGTCATCGGCCTGGGCCTGTTCTGGTTTTTCAGCCGGCGCGCCACCGCTGGCGCCGTGGTCACCGCAAGCACACCAGGCGCAACCGTGGCGCAACAGGCTGCAGACGCTGCACGGAATCAAGCCATCATCAATCTGTCCGGTGGCCTGGCATCGTGGCTATCGGGCCTGAAACCATCCATCGTGACGCCCGAGGGCCGCGCCGCGGTGCGCGAGGGCGACACCTACTATTCGTCCGGCGTGACGCTGGGACCGTATGACAACGCCACGGCCGAAGCCTGGCGCACTGGCGACGGCCTGGGGCAAGACACCCTGTCCAACATGGGGTATGAAACCAGCGCCGACCCCTACAACTACTGACCAGGTGGCACCATGAAAGACACCCTCAAACTGTATGGAGCCCTGGCCGTGGTCACCCTGGCCGGGCTCTGGTTCCTGCAGCGCCAAGGCGCCGCAGCCGTCAAGACCACCGCCAACGCCGTGAACCCGCTGAACCGGGACAACGTATTCACCAGCGCCGCGAACGCCGTGGTGACCGCCACCACGGGCCGCGACGAAACCCTCGGCGGGTGGCTGTACGACCTGACGCACGCCGACCCCATGAAAACGGCCAACACCCCGACCCTCAAGCCCACCAACCCCGCCACGCTGGACTATTGGGGCACCGCGCCCGCGAGTGGCCTGGCCGTGTTTGTTGGCGCCTGAAAACGTGACGCATCACGAAAATGTGGACCCTCATCATCCCCGCCATCACGCAGCTACTCGATAAGCTGATCCCCGACCCGCAGGCCAAAGCCAGCGCGCAGCTTGAACTGATCCGCCTGCAACAGTCCGGCGAGCTGGCACAGCTTGACGCCTGGAAAGCCATCAACCTGGCACAAATCGGTAACAACACCGCCGAAGCGCAGCAAGGCACATTCCGGGGCGGGTGGCGGCCCTACATCGGGTGGGTCTGTGGGCTGGCCCTGTCGTATCAATACCTGGTGCGGCCGCTGGTGCCATGGGCCATCAATGCGGCCGGGCTGCAGGTGCCCGAGCTGCCCCCGCTGGATACGTCCGAGCTTTACGCCCTGGTTCTGGGAATGCTTGGCATGGGTGGCCTACGCACCGTCGAGCGCGTCAACGGTAAGGCCTGACCATGGACCCCCTGACCACCTGGCAACTGATCCAGATCATCGGCCCGGCCGTCGCCGTGTATGTGGCCATACGCGTTGACATGGCCACCATGAAGATCCGCCTAGACCACCTGGAGCGGGATTTGTACAAGCCCGCCAAGGAAACCACGAAATGAGCGCCGGAGCTTACATCCCATTGGGGGCCTTTGGCCCGCCATTGGCCCGCCAGCTATTGGACAGTTTCATTGGCCGGCTTGCTTGCGCAGTTGGCGCCCCGCATTACCGAATCGCGCTAATGACACCAGGCACCGGGGGGCATGTGGCGAAATTTCAATGTGCTTATTGTCAGGCCCGACTAAGCCCGGGCGACGTGGGCAAATTCACCCGATTGACAGACACGTAACCCCAAAAAGCGAAACCCCGCACAGCGCCAACTGAGCGGGGTTTCTGTCCACAACCTGAGAGGACCAGGCCATGACATCAGTCAATCTTACCGCCATGTTTGATTTTCTCCAACACGCTGACCCGGACCGGTTCTATACGTTCATGGTCTTTCTGCTGCTGTGCATTCTGCGCCTGGCGCGCGCATGGGAGCGCCGGGGCAAGCGTGACCCCTGAGGCTTGGCCGCCCCAGATCCCGCCCCGCTGATCGCAGCGAGCCGGGTAGTTCTTTCACAATTCGCAGGTTTTCTCCAAGTTGAAGTTGGCCCGGGGCCGTGTGGCTCCGGGCGTGTTTTCAGTGGGGACAGTTATGTTAAGTGCACCAACCGCAGCCCAGCATAGGCATCATTCGCGGCCTGGGCCGGAGTGACCGCGCGCCAGGCCAAAGCCGCTTCCAATTCCCGCACCCGAGCCACCAGCACCTGGTGGGACCAATGAGCCTCTGAGCACGCATCCGAGAAGCCCCACGTCGATAGCCAGTACAGCGCCTGCAGGGGCGCCTGGGGCACCGGCACCGCGCCACGCAGCCAGCGCCGCATGGTCGCCGGGTGCACGTCAATGCACTGGCAGGCCCAATCGAAGCCGAGGTCTTCCACAAACAGGCGCAACTGATCGGCGCCGCCGACGCGGGGCGGTTTAAGCATCGTCATCTCCTTGAGTTGATCCGCTATCGAACTGATAGCAGGACGCGCAGCATCGGCGAGGGCTAGAAGCCGATTTGGGCACTAGGCCAAGGGTGAAAAAATCACACGGCCAGCGGCGAGCAACCGCCCCACCAGGCGCGCCGCTTTGATTTACACGATGTATAATCCGCCTGCCCCCCGGTTCTGTGCCCTAGCTAGGCATCTGGTCTGCAACCGTTTCGGCCGGGGGGCACCCTCTCAACAGGGTGCAGACCAGGCCAACGAAGGAACGAACCATGCAGACCAAGCCCCCACCGGCAGGCGCTAAGCCATCCGCGCCAGACGCCCTAGAAACCCTACTCGGAAGGATCCAGAGTTCCGGCCTGGGCCCTGGCATATCGGACGATCCCATTCGCCAGCGATTCCGCGACATCGCCGGTATAGAAATCCCCGACCTCATCCGCTTTGTTGCGAAGCAAGTGCAGGTGCAGCAGGGTGGCGGGAGCCAGATCGGTTTTCGTGGCCTCCATGAGATAACTCACAATGAAGCCAAGGCGCTGGAGGAGTTGATCCTCAGCCTCGGTCGTGCCCGTTGCAGAGCCGGTTCGGGCAATGCGCTTTTCCTGGGGGGTATCGGTCATGATTTCCTTCAACAGTGTCAGTGGGTCACCACTGTAGACCGGTTGTCCAATGGTGTGGTGTCTCGATTCGTTGCCGTTGAGGGAATGCAATCATGAACACCGACCACCTGGAACATTTCCCGATCGACATGGACGAAGTAGCCCGGCAGGCCACGCAAGGCCCGAAGGTGTACGACTGGACCCTCACGTTTGACGTGAGCGGGCAAGATTACATCTGGACCGGCCGCGCAGCATCCCGGGCCATGGCCGAGCTTCAGGGCCTGGCCGATCTGGCCGAGCAATGCGACGTCAACCGGTACCGCGCCCGCCTGGTCAGTGCCCTGCAGCAACCGGTGGAGGCCCGGCCATGAGCAACAAGCCACCCCGCACGCCCAAGGCACCGCGCAAGGCCTTCAGCATTGGCTACACCATGACCCTGACGGCCAGAGGCCACGGGGCCAGCATGACCGAGACGACGCGCCATGGCCAGTTCACGGTCACCGCCACCAATCACGCCAACGCCATCCGCGTGGCGCGTTCGCAGCTGCAGCACCAGGTGACCCGCGAAGCCGCGCAAGAAGGGGCCGAAGCATGAGCGCATCCGTACGACTCAACCAGGGCACCGCGATAGTGTTTGACGCCATCAAGGAGACGCAGAGCACGCAACGCGGGATTCTGCTGACCCTGGAGGGCAAGACCCCCGGCAACGTGATGAACTGCGCAGTGATCCCCCTGGACAAAATCCGCGCAGTCATCGCCAGCCTGGAGCTGGTGGCATCGCAGGCGGCCAAGGCGTGAAGCCCGGCAGAACCATGGAATGGGACGCAGTGCTAACGCCCATGCCCGAGCCGGAGCGGCCGCCAGCGGCCTTGCGTTTCAGCGTCAAGGCGCATCAGGAAATTGACGGCCGTTTGTTGTACTGGTGCACCTGGTCAGGCGGGGGTGAACACACCGGATTTCGTGAGCAAACGATGGCGTCATACACGATTGGCAATCGTCAGAACCTGATCCAAATGCGTGACCTTCTGACCGCCGTTATCGAGGGCCGCGAAAAGCGACGCGTCACGACAACGGGGGGGGGGGGTTCACCCCATGAACCACGCCGAAGACCCGCTCACCCCGGACCCGCGGACCGCCCCCC
>JACCDR010935177.1_pt1 | contig 12242 bp, 16 predicted proteins | sample 7446431 | NCBI WGS metagenome assembly JACCDR01 (sample SAMN15323443, study PRJNA562643) | freshwater metagenome | isolation source: river surface water | place: USA:Blue River Watershed | collected 2017-08-17
CTTGAAAACGGCGATGGACGAGTACGCGGCTGAATATGAAATTGTGTCGCGTAGCTCGGATGGAAAAACTATCGTAGTTCTTGACCCAGACGGCACCTTCCCCGCCAGTACCGGCGTTGCTTGGGAAATTTGGGGTATCAAAAAAGAACAGCGCCCAACCGTTACATCCTTCACGATCAACTACTCGTACGTCGGCGACGACTCCCAAGCCTACCCTGGCAGACGGTCGGCTTCGGGCGCGGGCAGTGGAGGTGAAAACTAATGGCAGCGGGAAGTTTTCTTCAAAGAGTATTGCCTCAAATTTTAACGAAAGAAATTTCGGATATTTTTATTCGAAGAAACTTTCAAAATTTGGCCGATTATTTTCTGAATGAAAATCAATTACTCAGTTTCAAGCATTTTGAAATGGAGTTTACACAGGCCGCGAGCAATTTAAAGCGCCCGCATGGGCTACTCTATATTCCACAAGATATTTTGGTTTCAAAAATTACGGGGAAAGGCACTGTAACTTTCAACACCGGACTTTTTGACCAGACCAATATGGATATTTCTGTTTCCGGCGCTTGTAAAATTCGTTTTTATGTCGGCACATATTGGAAGTCTCCACCAACCGTCAGTGAAAAAGACGAAAAAATTTCTTACAAATCTGGCAGCGATTCTGCGGTCCAAGGTGGAAGTCCGATTGGTGCCATTATTCCATACGGCCTGGACACTCTCCCCGATGAAGAAGACGGTACAGGTGTTTGGCTTTGGTGTGACGGAGAACTCTACAACGACGCCGACTATCCAATTTTTGCCAAGAAAAATACCAACAAACGTTACGGCGGAAACTCGACGCAGTTTAGAACTCCATTTTCAAACGGAAGAGTCCCGCGTGGGGTTGATGATGGTGCGGGAATTGACCCAGACGCAAACGCTCGCGTCGCCCTTTTCCCTGGCGGATCAAAAGGCGATAATATCGGGTCATACCAAGAGGACGCGCTACAAAACATCACGGGCCGAATTGGAACAATTGGTATTAACGGGACCATTGACGGTGCTTTTGCCGTCACCGGAAACGCGGGGTTAATCGCTAACGAGGGTTCGGCGGATAGACAGGTGAGTTTTGATGCTTCTCGCGTGGCTCGCACGTCTACGGAGACTCGGATGAAAAACTTTAATGTCAAATATATTATTAGGGTGGGATGATGGAACTTTGGACATATAAAAAAGCGAAGCAAAAAATTCTTTCCGACCTCGACATGCAGGACGAATCGTTTGTAAGTCCGAATGAACTCGTGGGCTACTTCAACGAAGGACTTCTTGAAGCTGAGACAGAAATTTCTGAGCTTAACGCCGAGTACATGCTCACAAAATACTACCTTCCCCTTCAACAAGGTGTGAGTCGGTACGATCTGCCGTACAACATTCTTGCGAACAAAATTCGCAACATCATCTACGCCAACGGCTCAACGGTGTACCCGATTGAACGCTACCGTCGTCGAAATAAATTTGAAAACATCATTCTCACCGATAATTTCGGCTCGGCAGATTGGTATATGTACTACCTCGTTAACGACGTACCAGGACAAGCGCAGCTTGAACTGTCGCCCACTTCGCGTGACACGGCCATCTACCCGCCTCAAGCAAACGCATTTACTCCGGCGACTATGTGGTACATCCGAAATTGTGCTCGTATTCCAATTGTGGATGACGGAAATTTCGACGCCGAATACTGTAACCCCGAGATCGTCGCCCCAAGCGCAATTGACCTTGGAAACCGCACGATTCAAACACTCTCCGGCACCCGCACTTTTGGTGCTCCGCAATTAGGTCGAGGCGGTTGCTACCCTGGCTCAATTCCGTATGTGACGGGCGATAAAGTGAAACTTAAAGCCGGTCCTTTCGGCGCTCTTCCAAGCCCACTTGTAGAGGACACGGTTTATTACGTTATTGCGATGGGCTCTGGGCTGATAAAACTTGCGACCACGCTTGCAAACGCACAGGCGGGCACCGCAATTGTCATGACCGACATTGGCTCTGTTTCAATGGAGATTCGAGTATGTGCAACGGCGGCAATCGTTGACGCCACAATTCTCGACATCCCCGAATTTTCGCCCTTTGTGATTCAGTGGGCCAAAGTTCGTTGTCTTCAAAAAGACGGCGGCGACCCTCGTCTTATGGGGGAAGTTGAAACGCTCGTTGATCTGAAAAAACAAATGGTGGAAACTCTTACAAACGCCATTCCCGACGATAACGACGAAATCGAACGCGATTTAAGTCACTACATGGAGATGAGCTAATGGCATCACAACCAAAAAGACCTGGATTTGTTTCTCCCGTTGGCCCTGGTTACGACCTCTTTAAAAATGAGGCGATGAGAAAAGGCCCGAGTGGTTGGCTTGGTCTTGCAAAACGCCAGGGTGAAGTGCTTTCGAGAAATGAGCGCGAAAAAGCGAGCGTCATGAACGCTGGGCGCACGGCTGAGAATCTCGATGCTCTTGCGGCAAAAGGTGGGCTTTCATCCGGCGCTCGTGAGCGGGCCATTACCGGCGGCACCCATGACCTTGCGATGATGAATCAAGACATCACCCGCCAAAACCAAGTCAACGACATGCAGCTTGGAATAACGGACGCGGAGAATAAATACAAAATGATCTCGATGCTCCCAGGTATGGAAGCAGATCGCATCAAAGCGCAAAACGACTACAACATGGACCTCTATAAATCACAAATGCAGGCATGGGCGGCAAAAGAACAAGCGAAGGCGACTTCGAAATCGGGGAAAAAGTAATATGGCAGACGAAGTAAAACCACCACTAAAAGACAAGTTTTTAAAAGATGCTGAAGAGGCTTTGGCTACTGAGAAGATGCTCAAATTTAAATACAAAGGTAAGTCACCAAAAGCACAAGATTTAGCGAATGCTACCTATAAAGAAATGAAATCCATAGATGACGTTTTAGGTTATCGGAAAGATAAGTACGGATTTTAATGAACATTGAGGTTGAAAAAATTCATTCTAAGGACTGGGCTTATTTGAGTGAAGACGCTCATTTAATCGCTTTCCAAGAACTGCGTCCGGTGGAGTCCGAGCGCATTGATTTTGCACTTGTCGCAAAAAGAATGCCCGACAAACTCATGGGGTACATCACCTGTCGCGAACACGATTCTGAAACTTTATATTGGCAATTTGGAGGTGCCTTCCCTGGCACAAGAGAGTCGTCCTTGACCTTTAAAGCGTATCAGAAATTCGTCGATTTTTGCCAAACAAGATACAAAAGAGTCACGACAATTATAGAAAACGACAACGTCGTAATGCTCAAAATGGCGATGCGCGTGGGTTTCAGAGTTGTCGGCATTCGTTTTTACGAGGGCAAAGTTTTACTTGAACACGTTATTGAATTTCCACAGGTGCAAAATTGAAGGAATTAGAAACGGTTATTAAAAAATCTCAAGCTTTGGAAGACGTGAATGATCGCGCTCTTCTCCGCGCTCAAATTGGGCAGCTTGAAAAACGTGTGGGGCAAGAACTTCAAGTTGAGCCAGCGGTTGAACATTTTTTCTCAAAAGGAATTTACGCACGCCAAATTACTCTCCTTGAGGGCACTTTGATCGTGGGCAAAATCCACAAACACAAAAATTTGAACATCATCTCAAAAGGTCGTGTCTCATTTTTCTCTACTGACGGAGTTGTGCAGGTTGAAGCACCGTACACGTTTGTTGCAAGCCCAGGTGTAAAGCGCGTGATTGTCGCTCACACAGACACGGTTTGGACAACGATTCATGCGACTGATTTGACGGATTTAAAAGCGATTGAAGACGAGTTTATTGCGAAAAATTACTCGGAAGTCGCTGGAATTTCGAAAGAAGAATTAGACTTAATTAAGGAGGCAGAAAAATGTCTTGGTGGGCAGTAGGCATGGCCGTTGCGGGTCTTGCAAAATCGGAGTTAATTGATAGACCGGCGGCTGAGAAACAAAGAAAACTCGCTGCTAAAACACAAGAGCTTTCCCCGTGGACGGGAATGGAAGCGGCACCTGTAAAAGAAGCCGACCCATTTGGAAGCGGCCTTCAGTTCGGCGCAACAGGTGCAGCAATCGGTTCGGCAAAAGCGGCAGCGGCGGCGGATAAAGCACTCGCGGATCGTTTGAACACTGGCGGTTCAGTGGTCGGTTACGGAAAAACTATGGAAAAAGTGCCGAGCTTAGACAGCGGCCTTTCAAAAGAAAATCCAAATTTCCCAGGTAGCCCTTTGAGATCGTCGTGGTGGAGAAGGTAGAGGAGAATTTATGGCTCAAGATATTTTTGATTTCGGCGGTGTAAAACCCGAAGACATGATGACCCTCGTCGCCAAAGGCGAGGACGCGGTCGCCAAGGGTGAAGTCACGCCGAAACAAATGAAAAAGGTCGCTAAAAAACTGGGTTTACCGGAAGTGGATGAATCCGTTTTTAACAGCTTGATTGGGAAAGAAGAGCCAAAAAATCCTTACACTTTCGACGATACGCCAATGCTCACAAACACGAGCATTTCAAAGTCGAAATCGGGTAAAGAGGTGGGCTCAAAACGCCAAGCTCTTGATACGAAGACGACTTCGAAAAATATGGTTTACGATGAAGCGGCGGCCAACGATATTTTCGACATTGCCCGCAACATGCCGGAATATCAGGACCAACTTCGTGCCCAAAGTAGCCTTGAAGACACGCTCAATATGATGGGCCAAGCTCGCACCCAAGACGACTCGTGGATTAAACCACTTCTCGCCCTGGCTGACGCGCAGACGGGCTCAAATCTCGCCGCAAGTTTCACTCCGCAAGGTACGAAACGAAGCGAGAATATCTTGAAGTACAAAGATGCGCTCGCCCAAAGAAAAGCCGACACGACGAAATCGCTTTTCGACACAATTGGAAAACTTAAATCTGGTTCGGAGAAAACAGGTTCAAACGTCACCGTCATCAATCAAGGCCCATCGTGGTCGGATACGACGAAAAAATCGGCGGGTGAAACAGCGGTCGATAAAGAGTACGCGAAAGACTACAACGATTTCATTCTTGGCGGCGGTTACACGACGGCTGTTGCGAACCTCGACAAGATGGGCACAATCGTTGAACGTTTGGGCAAAGAAAAAGATTTGACCGGCGGATTTACGGGCGCAATTCCGAAAGGTATTCGCGACTTCACGTCGCCTGAGAGCGCAAACTTACAGGATGAATATGAGCAAATCGTCCAACAAAATCTTAAAACAGTTCTCGGCGCTCAATTCACCCAACAAGAGGCGACACAGCTTATCCGCCGTAGTTTCAACCCGCGTCTCGGCCAAGAGTACAACGCCAAAAGAATTTTGGAAGTCCAATCCCAAATGGCAGAAGCACTTGAGGCGAAAAAAGCCGCAGCGGATTACTTTGAAGCAAACGGCTACTCAATGCGCGGCTACACGGGCGCAACGAAAGTAAAAATCGGCGATAAATCGTACGACGTTTCAAAAGATTTCAAAGCTCCGTCGCGTCCAGGTGCCGCGCAGTCAAAAGCGCCGACCAAGGTCGCCGGAAAGCCGAAGAAAAAACTCGAAGAAATGTCGGACGCCGAGCTTGCCGCGTACGAAAAAGAACTCGGTATCGGAGGGTAGATGGACCGCGCAGCGCGAATTGCTCGCATTCAAAGAATTGAAAGAATCCGCGCAAAAGAAGCGGAGCTTGCCGACCCCGCGCAACCAAGCGTTGCCGCAATGGGCGACCCAGACCCCTCCGCTCCACCGGCTCCAACGCCAGGGAGAAGTCGGACGGGGGAGGCGCTTCTTTCAGGCTTCGGCCAGGGCGCAACGATGGGCTATATGCCGCAGATTCGCGCCGCCGTACAACCGGCGACTGACAAGTTATTCTCAATGCTCACCGGACAGGAAGTAGAGCCTGAGTCGTACGTCCAGGCGCGGGACAACGTCATTAAAGAACTCGACATGCTGAAGGCCGAAAATCCGAAGGCATTCATGGCGGGCGAACTGGGCGGCGGGCTCACAACCGTTGCCGTCCCTGGCGGCGTCCAGGGCTCGCTTCTTCGTCGAGCGGCGGCGGGCGCGGGTGCAGGGGCCGTGACAGCGGCGCTTGCCAACCCTGGCGATGTCGAGGGCGTCGTTGACCCCGTACAAGCGGGCGAACGCGCTAAAAACGCGGCGGGCGGCGCGGTACTTGGCGCGGCTATCCCGAGCGCCCAGAAAATCCTTTCCGTTGCCGGTAACGCAATGAAAAAGGGCGCGGAGCGGGCGGCGTTTAAGTCACTGGGCGCGTATGCAAAAGCGACGATCAAAAACCAAGACAACGTCGAAGACATTGGACGAACGCTCATTGATGAAGGCGTCGTCGGAGGCCTACCAAAAAGTTACGATAAAATCGCGAAAAAAGCGGGCGCGGCTGAGAATGTCGCGGGCAAAGGACTTGATTCATACTTGGACGAACTCGACGACGTTGCCCGTCGCGCCGAAGCGGGTGAACCAGGGCTCATTAAACCCGGTACTCCGACAACCACAAAAACAGGTGTTTCGAAAAAAGCCGTTGCCGATGCAATGCGGGCCGATTTGAAAGTGCCGGAGACCGGCGCTATCGGAGCCGCCGAGCACAACGCAAAAGTCGAAGAATTGATTTCTGGTTTTGAGTCAGGTGCCGATGACATTATCGGCCTTAAACAAGCCGAAGAGCTTAAGCGCACAATCGGCGATTTGATCGAGAAAAAAGGCGGCTGGGAGAAGCTCCCAGGTCAGCCGGTGCCAACCGATCTGCTCGTTCAAAAATCGCAATACTCGAAAGTTCGTCAAGGAGTTGAAGACGGCGCTAAATTCATGGAAGAAAATTTCAACGGGCCAAGCGCCGGTCGTTTTAAATCGCTCAAAGAAAAGTACGGCAATTTAAACGAAGCGCGGAAAATCGCGGAAAAGCGAGACGCCCATGAATTTGCAAAAACTTTTGGCTTTGATTCTGCTCTTGGTGGTCTTGGCGCTGTTGGCGGTCTTATAACCGGAGACAACACCGAGGAAAAGCTTGAAAATGCCGCAATCGGCATGAGTTTAGGCGCGGCCAATAATATCCGCCGCCGAATTGGAAGTCAGGTTGCAACAAACGTTCTTGAAAAAGGACGCCTTGCTGCTAAAGGTGGCGAAGTTTTAGCGAAAAAATTTAATGAATTTGCTGCGAAAAATCCGTGGGCTGCGGCCAACGTACTTCGCACTTTAAATGAAGGAGATAAAAATGGCGAAGAGTAAAAAAGTCAAAGAAGCGGAGCTTACAGCGAGCCCAGTAAAACCGGACAGCGATTGGCAAGCTGAAGACGATTTTCGTACTCTCATGCGGGCCGAAGAAGTGAAGCAAGACCCCGAGCGTTTGAAACGCGCTATGAAGTGCGCTAAAAAACAGGCCAAAGCAATTCGCTCAATCCAAGACCTCAAAGATTTGGCGAACCAAAAACACATGGAACCAGATGGAGACGAGTGATAAATGGCAAATCCCTATGCGAATTATTTAAAGTACCTAAACGACAGTAAAACCAGAAAGAAGTGGGACAATAAAGGCTCGTTTCTCTATGGGCACTATCAAAATTTACTTAAAAAATCGCGCAACGCTTTTAGTTCACTCGGTATTGCCGATCAGGAATATCAAACCGCCGTTTACAAGGGCACGACCGAAAGTAAGGTGAATCAACCGGAAGGCTTCTACGCCCCAGGCCAGGGGAAGCCGATAATGCCGCAAACGGTTCAGATGACCCAGCAAATGAGAAATCTCGCGGCACAATATCCGTCGTATCCAAACGAACACGGACTAGGCTCTCAATCGCCAGGTGCTCCGGCAATGTCGGAAGTCGCGGGTGCGCCGAATGACACATTAATGACTCCTCAACCTACCCCTGGCGCTGAATCGGCACCTGGGTTTTCCACTCAGCCGGTTGCAAATTCAAACACCGACTCTTCCTCACGCGGTTTCAATCCGTGGTCGATGATGGGTGAAGCAAACTCCCGTTAAAATACAACGGCCCCGCAGTCACGGGGCCGAGGACTCTATAGCTTCGTTACATTGCGAGTGGTAAAGCGCCACACGTTAGAAAGGAGTTGAGGCCCGTATTTCCAGAGCATTCAGGGCGCTCTGCCCAGACCGACCTCTAAACCTCGGCACGAAGCCTTCACCGTCTTATGAACGGTCTGGCTTTCAATTGTGCAAAGAGCGAAGGTTTCCGACATCGGGTGGGAGAACCGGACCTTCTTCTTCGTAAAACATTTCTTTCAACGACTCAAGTTCGGAGCCCGTGATTTTTACCTCTTGAAGAGTTTGAACCGTGAGCGGCGGCGCTTGAATCGTCGCAATTTTTTCACCGAAAGCCGTTTGCGCCTTCGTAAATTCTTCTTTCTTTTCGGCGGTTACATCGAAGCCGAGCGGGTCATGCTCAGGGCGTACGATTTTACCCTCGTCGTTTTTAATCGCGTAAACATCAACGATTTCTTTTTGAAATTCGTCTTGAATCTGCTTGCGGAGTTTTTCCACAAGTTTTGCTACCAATTTAACGTGCTTTGCCGCCTGAATTTTCATCGGCGTTTGCACGATTTTCGTGAGTGTCTGCGCGAAAGCGTAGCTCATCACGTCTTCATATTTCATTTCTACTTTCATTTTCATCTTTGGCCCCCTTGGTCCAGTTGTTGTAGCTTTTGCTTTATTATTTGCCAATTTTTCGGGTGGACTACGAGTGCAATCCCCCCGTGTTTTTTAATTTCCGATAACTTAAATTTTTGGAGTTCTTCCGGTTCTGTATGCTCATCTTTTTTAAGCTCAAGAGCAACAAATTTTCCGCGCATACAAAGAAGAATATCCGGCGTCCCTGAAATTGCGACCTGTTGAATCGACTCCCACCACGAATTTCGCAGAGTTTTTAAAAATGGAATAACGACGCTAAGGCGGAATTTCGTCTCCGGTTTCAAAGTTTTCTAACCCCCGTAGCCTCTAAAATCCTAAGAATCATGTTTTCTTTTTCCCGTACAAGATGGCCGTTAAAAGCTTTCAATTCTTTTATTTCAGCCCTCAAAATTCGAGTTTCTTCCTCGTGTTTTTCATTTTGAAGACGAACGACACTTCGAAGATACTCGATCTGTTTTTCTTCGGTTGACTCACCCGTTTGCACAAAATGAGTCGCATGGTCTTTTTGGGCATGGGAATGGTACTGTGGGTCCGGTCCATCAATTGAAATCGTTGCGCCAAGTTTCCTTGGCAAAATAATTGGTTTTTCTTCGCTCACGCAGGGTACCCTTTCACTTTATCGGCAAGAGATTTTTCCGACCACTCAGGCTCAACATTGAGTTTTAAAAATCTCCCTGGATACGCCTCTTCCATGTGGTTTACGATCATTCGCGGGACTGAGTGTACTTCTGACTCATGAATTTCATGTGGCAATTCATCGTGAACTGTCATGATAAGACGCGACTTAAAGCCATGGGAAAGTGTCTCGTCGATTTTGTTCATGCCGACTTTTAAAACGTCAGCACAGCCGCCCGAGGTGTGGTAGTTCGGCGCTTTATAGGCGAATCGCTTGATAGGAAAATAGCAGCGACGGCCCAGCCAATTTACAATGTACCCGCGTTGCTCGGCGGTCTCTTTTACCGCGTCCAAATACTCGCCTATTTCCGGCGAAGCTCGCAGAATCGCGGATTTAATTTTCTTGGCTTGATCGAACGTAATTTTTAACGTGTCGGCGATATTTTGAATACCAGACCCGTAGAGCGTCATGAAGTTTACGATTTTTACCATTTTACGAACGAGTTCAAGCTTCGTTAAATTTTTCACGTTCAAGGCAGTCGCATCGTGGAAGTCCATACCGTCGTTGATGAGCTTGCACAGTTCTGTTGCATACCCCTTTAAAATACACGCCTGTTCGAGCATGAATTTGTACTCCATTTGAGAGTAGTCGGGCATGAACAAAACAAAACCAGGGCGCGGGATAATTGCGCGGCGAATGACGAACTCTTTTGCTAAATCCTCTTCTTCGTCTTCCGACGTGAGGTTTTGAAAGTTTGGGTCGCTGGAGCTAAAGCGACCATGAATCGTACCCTCGGGGTTGTAGTTTGGATGGATGTCGCCGTTTTTGTCGGCGTGGTAGAGAAAGCCGTGATAAAAGTCTGCTCGAGACTTTGCATCACGCATTTCCAGTATTGCTTTCGCTGCTGGGGAGTCAAATTTCGCAAGTGCGTCGGCGTCGAAAGAGGGATTTCCTTTATCGGTGTAAGTCCATTTTTCTTTTTCTGACGCAAAAATTTCAGCAAATAACTTGGGGGACATTTTAAAAGGAACACCAGTTTCAACCCTGAATTTTGCTGCCGCTTTTGCCGCTTGGTCCGTTTCATACGCCGCCGCCCTTTTACAGTAGTCGATGTCCACTCGGACGCCGACGTGTCTCATTCTAAAAATTGTTTTTTGGAGACGCCGCTCATTCTCCATCACCGTTCTCACGGTGCGCTTTTTTGATGCCGTCACTTCGGCATCTTGGTCTTGAATTGACCGCACTTGATGTCGCCCGAGTTTGAATGTCCCGCGACCGTCTTGGCAACCGTAGGGCACAATCAAATCAAACGGCACTTTGTCGTAGTGTTTTAAAGTTACGGGCTTTGATTTCCCTGGCACGTCGATTTTTGTGTAGAGTTTGTGCTCTTCGACGTAGGCGGCGACTTTGTCGTCCTTCCATTCCTTAATTCTAAAAAGCTGTGCGGCCAGGGAGTAGGCTTTTTCGGCCTTTTTGTCGGGGTGTACTTTCACGTCCACATGATCGTTGTACTCGACGCGGCCAATGGCTTTTGTGCAGTGAATTGTGCCTTCGAGTTCAAACCCTTCGATAGCAAGGACGCCCATATCAAAATTCGCGGCATTTTGGATGTACCAAGTGATGCTCTGATCGGCGAAGAGGTCTTTAAATTTTTTGAGGGAATCGTACGGGAGCACTCGATCATCGGTCACATTCGGGTAGGGGATGAAATTGAAATAATAGTCTTCAAATTCAGTGGAAATAATCATCGAGAACATACGGTCGCCGTGATAGGTCCGAAGGCCGAATGTTTCAAAGTCGAGAGCAAGCTCCTTTTCTTGGAGCAAGTCCCCGATCACCTCATCTAAATCCCCCACCCGTACAAGCATTAATTTTCTTTCTTTTTATCGACTTTTTCGGGCTTGTAGTGCGTGAGCGCCTGGACAGCGGTAAATTTCGCTTCCAAAAGTTTACGCAGCGACGCTGTACGATCTGGGCATTCCGGCACTAAATGTTCGATGTCGGTTGCAAGCTCAAGAAAAGACGTTTGAAGTTTGAGCATTGCGCTTTTTGTTGGCTCGTCCAGTTTTCCAACCGGCGTGAAAGCGTGTTCGATCTCTTGTACTGTTCGCATATTTTCCCCTTAGTTAAACCCTTCGATTTGTGTGATTCGAAAAGGTGATTTTGATTTCGCAATTTCTTCTTTGATTGACTCGACCTGAAATTCTTTAAAACGGCCAACCCAAGACTTAGGGAAAGTCGGACCATTTGTGCCCTTGGCTCTTTCCCAAGCAAAACCGACCGAACGGGCAATACCCGTCTGTTCGCCATTATCAACCCACGGACCAACGGTGTGTGCCTTTAAAAACACAAACGGCGCACGGGCATAAGCGAGAACTTCGTCAAAATCGTATTTCTCCATCAAAAGTTGAAGCAAATCTGTATCTTGGTCGGCCCGATGGAGTGTCGCTGGGTCCACAAGAATCGAATGATCGTAGGCTAGGTGAGAAAGTTTGTGGCAAGTGTATTTTTTAGGCCACGGAAAATTCGTGAGCGAGCAAAGCGTCTCTTTCTCCGGCACTTTCAAATCAAAGAGCTTGCACGTCGCCTTTACAATCGTCCAGTCGAAATCCGTCTTGTGAGCGACCACGACATCGGCGGCATTTAAAATCGGGAGAAGCCCGTTTTCAAAAACTTCCTTTCGCGGCTTCCCCTGGCTTTTAAGCATCTCGTCCGTGATGCCCGTCAACTCCACGATAAATGGCGTCTGCGGCGGATAGTCCGGCTCATACATGAGCGACGAAAAAGAGGTCTCTTTCGTCCATTTTTTGTTTTCATAATTGAAGAGTGAAACACCGACTTCTGTAGCGCGAGTTTTCGCGGCGTCGGCGCATTGAGTTTCAAAATCTAAAAATGCGACCTTCAAAATTTCCCCCAAGTAAATTTTTATCGTGCAAAACGTTTTTTGAGCCTATCTCTTATCGCGTCCTTGGAACGGGGGTC
>JACCDR010859672.1_pt1 | contig 12241 bp, 24 predicted proteins | sample 7446431 | NCBI WGS metagenome assembly JACCDR01 (sample SAMN15323443, study PRJNA562643) | freshwater metagenome | isolation source: river surface water | place: USA:Blue River Watershed | collected 2017-08-17
AAAGTCGATCTGAAGTTCCGGATCCTCGCCCAGGCCAATCCCCGACGCGTCCCGCGCCCACATGGGAAGGGACATGTACAGGCGCCCAGGGGTAGCGGCCGCCGGATGGACGAAGTGCAACGGCACAACGATGTCGTAGGTACCCGCGGCGGTGGCCCTGTAGGAAGTATTGTTGTAGCGGCTGGTTTGGCGGGCGTGCTTCAAGTGCCACGCCAGCAAGGTGGCGCTCGACTGCTTGAAAACGTCGCGGGAAGAGGCGCCGATGTCGCTGGCCTTGAAACGAACCTCGCGAAGGAATCCTTCCAGCCGGTTCGAGGCCGTGCCGGCCGCCATACCGGCGCCCAAGGTGATGTTGGCGTGGATCTCGATCTTCTCGATACGCCGGTTGCCCTGCCGAGGGATACGCCAGGCGACGCCAGTTTGCCCCGCACCGACAGAGCCGGAAGTGGGGTTGCCGAGAAGCTTCCGCCGAAGATGGAATTCAGACATGGAGGATGCGGGGTGTGGTGTGTGGGAAGGTTCAGGCCCCGTAGATCAGGCTACGGACAGCAGGAACCCGGTTGACGATCGCCATGACAATCACGGTGACGGCCACCGTGATCCAAAGGCCCTTAGACTTGAGGAGTGCCATACGTTTTCTTTGATGCGTGCTTCATTGACGGCACTCCTCCTACTCCTCCCGGACTCACCGCATAACTGGGCCACTTTGGGTCGTTTTGGCCCTCTATCCATGTACGCACTTTCGGGTGGGATGATCCCACCATGCTCTCTACCGCTGACGCAAAGCACCGTCTGTCTCTCCGCCACCTGGTACGCCCCGGCCAGCGTTGGGAGGCGGAGGAGGAATCCGAAGGCGTGATTGTCCTCCGACGACTCGTGCCGACGCCCCGGGGTAAAGGGCGCCGGAGTACTCGGCCCCGTTCAAAGTCCGAACCACGAACTCCCCGCACGGAGGTTGCCGCAGTTTCGCAGGACGAAGGCGACGCAACCGATCGAGGTCAAAGCCCCGCGCCTCCAGGTACCGGGCGGCCTCGCCGTCCACGGTCGTCGAGAAAGCGGCAACCAGGTCGATCTGGGGCCGGATCTGCGGATGAAGGTCCGTAGGGCGATGCGTGATCGCCAAGAAGTCCATCCCGTAGTTTCGCCCGGCCAGCATCACCGTCCGGATCTCCGCCGGAAGTCGGGTCGAGGTCATGAAACGCCAAAGTTCGTCGCATGCCCACGCCTTGCGGCCGCTCAAACGCTCCGACCATCGGAAGGACCAATCGGCAAACCACGCTGACCCGGCTTCGTAGTCCGACGGGAACATTCCCGCCGGATCGAACGCCGCCCATCCAGTGCGCAGCGAGGCCACCAGCTGCGCCTCGGTCTGGCTCCGCGGAATCTCCAGGTACCGGCACAGGGAACCAATCGGGTCGAAGATGAAACGCGCCTGGAATGGAGTGGCCCGGAGGTACCGGGCCGCCCATGTCGTTTTCCCGGATCCGCCGGACCCGAACACCGCGACGTTCGTGCTGCTGTAGTCAGGTTGGGCCGGCATGGGGTGGATCCGGTCGAGCCAACCGTTCCAAGTCCGCATAGAGGCTCTTCAGCTGGAAGCCCCATTGCATCAGCGCCCCCACGAGTCCCGCCTCGGGGCCGACGTTCACGTTGTGCTTGCGGCACACTTCGAGGGCGGAGTTCACAAGCACCGCGCGGGTAGGAGGGGGCATTGATGCCGCCTCGCCGAACTTCTTCGCCTGGTCCTTATCCTTCAGGATCTCCCGCGCCTTGCGTTCGAAGTTCCACGTCGCGACGGAGTCAGCCCCGTTAACCAGACCTTCAATGCCGACCCGAGTGCCGCTCTCGTCAAAAGGTTCAGGAGGAACCACAGGACTCTGGACCGGATCCGTGCCGACAGGGACGGCCGCGGCCGTCGAGGTTGGGACAGTGACGAGTCCATGCTTCCGAAGATACGCGTCCACTTCCTCGGCGGCGGATCTGCGGCCGCCGGGGTTCTTGGGCTTGGGTTTTCCACCAGGCTTTGCATCAGGGCCACTGACAGGCGCCGGCGGAGTGCTGCCCGGCGGAGGATCCACCAGACCCGGAAGCGTTGTTTCATTGTCCATGGTTATCCTCAGAACCCGAAAAAGCGGTCCACTTCTTCCGCGGCTTCGTCAGCGAAGGACTTCGCAGACGGGGCCGGCGATGGCGCCGGGGCCGGGGCCGGGGCCGGGGCCGGGGCCGGCTTGGGCTTGGGTGGGGTCGATTTCTTCACCGGCGGGTCCGCCGGTCCTTTTGCGCTTTCCGGGATGTCGTCTGCCACGGCCGCACCTTATCCCGGGCACCTGGTGTGGATAGTGGGCCATTTCGGCCCCCACCCTTACACTTTGCCGCCCACGTATCCGCGGCCTTGCCCAGTGACACCAAGTTGCCCTGGATCAAACCGCGGATCCATGACTCCCGGGATAACCCCAGCACCGCACACGAGCGGTCTATCAAAGCCATGGTTTCCGGCGGCACCCTTACGCCAGCCTTCACCATCTTCATCTTCGGGCGGGGGTTCTGGTACGTCATGCCCACTTGTGCCCGTTCCTGCTTTTCTTGTCACTTTCTGTCCGTCTACGGGCACCCCATGCAACGCCCCATCCACCGCGTTTTCCACCGTCTATCTATCCACGCGCCCCTAGGGGTGGGAGATAGATAGACAGACGGTCACCCCGGTTAACCCGTAGACAGACAGACGGTCACGCCCCCCGTCTTCTGGAGTGGGAGAGAGGGGGATAATTACCCCTCTCTCTATCTCCCACACACGTCCAAGGGGCAAAAACTCCGTAGATAGACAGACACTCTCTCGCCCACCCCCAAGCCAGAGGACAAACATTGGTGCCAAACTTTGTCCTCCCGCCCTTCCTGCGATCACACCAGGGCACGAAAAAGCCCCGGGAGGTTATCCCGGGGCTGGTCTGGATCTGGGCAACCTACTTCTTCAGGCCCAGCAAACCGGCATGCTCCACCAGCAGGTTGGCGAATTCCGGCTTCTTGAGCCACTTGTGGACCGAGGACTTCCCCTTCCCGTCGTTGAAGTGGTCGGCGAGGTTCGCAGCGAGGCGCGAGGCCGTCATGGTCGCCCCATCCTTCAGCACGAACTGGATCATTTCGGGCGTGAGCCAATCCCGGTTCTCCCGGCGGTCCTCGGCGAAATAGTCTTCGGGGTTGTCGTCGCAGTGCTTGAACATGCCGCCCAGGCGACGCTCCCACACGGTATCCGCCGGCGGGTTCTCGCTATCGGATAACTTCGAGCACGCCCACAACACCCTGCGGTCCTGGATGTCGTCGGTGAACGGTAGGAGCACGTACACGCACCGGGCGGTCGAAACGAGCGCCTGAGAACCGCTGACGGCGTACATGAGGGCACGGCCGCGGCTTCCCTTGTCCTCGCTCCGGGGTTTCTTGGTGTGGGCCACGATAACCAGGGCAGGGCAGGCATCCCCCGGCGGCAGCATCGAACGGATCTCGGCGAGCTTGTCGATGATCTCCTTCGAGGCATCCTCGGCCGCCACGGCCGTCCAGGGGTCCAGGATGATAACGTCCGGCTTGAACTCCTCCACCAGGCGGCCGATCTCCCGGCGGAACTCCGGCCGATGGAACGGCAGGCCACCCTCCGGGGGCAGGGTGACCCGCATGGCTTCGTCAAAGTCCACGTCCGGGTAGTTGGCCTTCATCGCCTCGAACTCCTTCTTCAGACGGGCCGCCCCGTTCTCGCATTGGATGATGAGGGTGCGGAACTTCCGGTGGATCTTCCGCCCCATCCAGTATCCGGCCCCGAGGGCGCCGGCGATCGCCAGCGAGGATCCCACCATCGATTTTCCGGATCCGGGCGGGCCGGCGATGATCGTGACGCCTTGGTAACCCTTGGTGATGTCTCCATCCCCGATCAGTCCCAAGGTCTCGTTCGGTTGGTACTTCATATGTTCGGTTGGTTTTACTGCCATGACTGACTTGCGCTTCTGCTTTCCGATCTTGTGGGCGGTGTCGGAGATCTCGTCGAACTCCTCCCGGATCTGGTCGAGGGTTAACCCGTCCGCCGTGGCCAGATCCGCCAGGCGATCGCGTTTGAGTAGGGTCCAACGGCGCAGGGCCATTGTCTGGAGGGTGTCCAGGTAGGTCCCGAAGTTGAGCATGGAAGGCGTGGCATCCATGCACAGGCTCAGGTAGGCGAGGCCGCCCACGGGTTCCAGGGATCCGCTTTGCCGCAGCTTCTCGCCGACGGTTATCAGGTCCACGCCGTGCTTCCCCGCCCGCAGCTGGACCACGGCGCCGTAAATCGTCTGGTGGGACTCCGACCAGAAGAGCCGCGGGTTCAGCTGCTCGAGCAAGGCGTCGAGTTCGGCGGTCGATCCGGCCGAACCCGCCAGAAGCACGCAACCAAGGGCCGCTTGCTCCGACTCCGGGCTTTGCGGGATCTCCTGCGAGGCCTTCGAAACTGAAAAAGGCCGGCCCACAGTGGGCCGGCCTGCGTTCTTTGGTCGCCTCATGGGCCTCTGTCCTCCCGTCCCTTCGAGAACCCAATGGTGAAGCCGAAAATGAAGGCGCACACGGCAATCACAAACTCGGCAAGCAAGTTCAGCATGACGCCCCCTTGATTGGGTCGTACTCGCCGACCTTGATGCTTTTCGCCAAGTCTTTGAAAGCCCAGTAGCGGCCGTCGAACTCTGCGTATTTCACGGATCCGCGGACGTAGGCATCCCGACGAACGCGGGCATGCTCTGCCCGGTCCTCCAGATCCCGAACCACGGCGGCCTCGATCGAGGATTTCATGATCTATCGCCTTTCGCCCGGCGCTTGCGCGTTGGTTTCGGTTTCGTGAGGAGGTGAACGCCTCCCTCCTTCATCTCCGTCAGGAGGTAGGCCACCAAGATGGCAATGACGCCTTCAAGGCTTCCCTGAAAGTTCCTCTGCACTACGTCGTCATCGAAGTCATGACTGCCCTTCTGCGTCTCGACGTGAGCCGATCCCGTGCCGTCCTTGTGCATGTAAACGCACCCGTAGAATGACCAGGACCGGACCCACGGGTTGGTTGGGGTTTCCATTCTCATGGCGTTCGTCCTTTCGCCCTGCGCTTCGCTTCGTCCAGGGTGATGATTGTGTGCCCCGTGGCGGCCGCGGCCGCTTCGAGGGTAACGGTCAGGCTCCCACCCTTCCGGCGTGCCATGCTTTGCTGTATCTGCGCGGCTTGGATGTCAGAGACGACGCGGGGCGGGTAGATATGCACACGGCCGCGCACTCCGGCCGGGACGATAGACAACCGCTGAATCCACGCTCGAACGGCACGCGTGCCAAGCTGCGTTGCCCGCTGGATGTCTTCGATGGTGATGCACGACGCGAGAAACTTTTGAACCTCTTCTGCCTTCTGTTCGGGCGTCGTGATGATTGGGCGCGTTGCCATCAGATCCCCACCTCCTTCCATGACTCCAATTCCCCGAAGCCGTCGAACGTCACAGGTTCCCAGCCTTCGTCCATCAAGTCGGCGGCCGAAGTCATGGGGAAGAATCCCAAAGCGCCCAGCCCCTTGTTCACCATGAGTTGGGCGTCTCCGCTGGCTTCCTCCACCGCGCACAGGTTGTAGGCAAACCATCCGACCTGACTCGGCGTTCGTCCGTGGCCGACGGGAAGCAGAGGCAAAAGAGGGCGGTTCGTTCCGATGTACAGCCGGACATTTTTGTCGGCGATGTATGCCGCAAGTTCGGTGGTCTTCATCAGTTCGAAGTGGTGATGGTTTCGTTGGTGGTCGTGGTCGTCGTCGTGGTCGTCGTCGTGGTCGTCACGTCGTCAATGGTGGCGTTCGTGGCGATCTCGTGAACCTCTTCCACTTGGGCCGTCTCGTCGTCGATCACGTCCATTGCCTTCCGGAAGGCTTCCCGGACCGCTTCGTTGTTCAGGCTCTCGCCGTTGTACACGGCGAGGAGGGCAGGCCGTACCGCCTTGATCAGGCCCAAGGCGATCGTCAGTTCGGTCAGTCGCCCGGCCGCCTGGAGGAGAACGGCCTCGTTGTACTCCCCAGGGATGCCAAGGTGGGTCTGGTTCAGTTCGGCCCATTGCACCAAGCCCTCGGCGGTCTCGCCGAAGCGTTGGGCGTACTTGGCCGGGGAAAATGCCGTTCCACTGTCCGTCATCGCCGGAACCCATCGGGGCTTGCTGGGGGCGGTCGTGGGATCCTCCGGCGAGGTCGTGGGAGTGGGGGCGGCCGGGACTTCCGGAGCCGTGCGGGTGGTGGGTTCGGTCTCGCCGGATCCGGCGGCCGTCAGGTCTTCAATCGGTGCGATCATGGTGCGTTTCGGATTGGTCCCCCGCTCCCGATTCCTTCCGGCCTCATCCGAGGCCGGCCACAGCTTCCAGAGGTTCCTCAGAGCCAGGAGCGGGGGGTTGGTAGTGACGTTACGTGACAATGAATGCCAGTTCTCACTCGTGCAGTCAATGACAGACAATGACACTTGTCTGCACACCTCGCACTTTCCCCCACGTGAGCGCAAAGAAGCCAAAGCAGGTCCGGGTGTATTTGAATGAAGAAGCGGCCGATCTGACCAAGGCAGCATCCGAAGAGATTGGGGACATTTCGGAGTCCCAGATTGTCAGCATCCTAGTCCTTGCTGGGCTCCGCGCTCTCCGGGAACACGGGTACAAAATGACTCTCCCTCTGAAGCTAGTGATGGTTCCCCAATCCGATCTCCCCGTTGTCCCATCCACTCGCCGAATATAGCGAAAATGGGCCATTTTCGCCCCATTTCGCACTCACTCACCCCCGCCCTTCGAACCCTGTATCGCGCACCATCCCACTCCCATGGCAGACCACCAGAAAGGTCCCGCCAGTGCGGCCGCCCCGGCCGTCGCACCCGTGGGGGGAGATTTCGCCGCCCTGTATCGCGCCCTCCTCTCTCTCTCCACCGCCCTACAGGGCACCCTCGATGTCCTCCGCACCGTCCACCAGGCACCGGCCGCCGGCGCCTGCGTCGTCGATGTCGTCAATGAGCTCCTGGTCTCCAAGGCCGCGAAAGGATGCCGGCACCGATACCTGGTCCAACTCCGCCTCTCCCTTGTCGATCTCGCCCGCACCCTCGGCGAGGGCAGGCCCATTGCCGACGTTCGCCCGGCTGATCTCGAACGATGGATCATGCGCCCAGAGTGGGGAGCGGCCGCCCGTAGGTCGTACCTTATTGACGCCCGCACCCTGTTCGCCTTCGCCCTCCGCCGGGATCTGGTGAGGACCAATCCCGCCCTCGCCGTCGAGATCCCACGACGGGAGGACACTCCCCCAGGGATCCACACCCCGGCACAGGTCCGGAAAATTCTCGAGTCCTCACGGGCCCAGGATCCGGACGTGTGCCGACTCCTCGCCGTGCAGTACTTCGCCGGCCTCCGCCCAGCCGAGGCCGCCCGGATCACCGATGCCGACATCGCCGGCGGGTTCGTGAAGGTGTCAGGCGCGAACAGCAAGACCCGTCAGCGTCGCCTGGTGACCATACAGCCCGCTCTGGAGGCGTGGCTGGGGGTTGGAGGCTCCCTCCCGGTCCTGAATCGCGTGCGGAGGTATTACCGCGTGAGGCAGGCCGCCGGCGTGCCCTGGTCCCACGATGTCACCAGACACACTTTCGTGAGCTATCACTTGGCCGCCTTCAGATCCGCGGCCGGGACGGCGATGGAGGCCGGCCACAGCGAGGCGATCCTTTTCCGCCACTACCGGGAGGTGGTGACGCCGGCGGCCGCGGCGGAGTTCTGGGCGATCAGACCGGATCCGGGAGGATAGGCTCCACGGCGGCCGGGATCTGGACTCCAAAGGCGGCCGCCAGATCCCGCGCGCGGGACAGCAATTCGGACCGGGGGAACTTCTGGGCATCGGGCAGCATCACACGTCCTTCGCTGGTCAACGCACCGATCACGTTGCCTTGAGAATCTTCGATGATCGATTCCAGTGTCTTCATGGGATCAGTTCGTAAGTCACGCTGTAGGTGTAGCTGGATGCGTCGGCATGGGTGACGCTCAGATTGAACTTGGATGGCAGAGGGACGCCAGCCGTTCCAGCAAACAGCCAGGCCGCCACGGAACTCCCTCCGTTGCCCGGGTAGATGGAGAACGCCCGGAGGCCAGTAGTCAGCAGGGTAACGTTGAGCGAGGCGATGGGATTGGTGGCTAAGGTGACTGGATCGACTGCACCCACACGCAACACCAGGCCGCCAGTGCCGGAGGCGGCCGTGACGTTTATGTAAGCGATGATTCCCCTAGCTCCATTGGCGTCGATCGTGGCGCTTGTCGTGGTGACGGTGCGAGCGTTCGATGTCAGTGCCGTGCCGATGGTGGTCGTTTTCTGGACGCACTGCAGGATTTTCTGCAGCGTGCGGAGAACGGTGTCCCCGAGTTCGGCCGCCAGAGTGGTGAAGGTGGGATAGAGGACAGGCATGGTCAGTAGTCAGTGCAGAGGTTTGCGGGCCGCTGGCCCTTGGGGATGTACGTCCAAATTCCAGGGCTGTCGGCTCGCTCGTAGCGGTCGTGGGTTTCGATTTGGCCGGGATTGGATCCCACCAGGCGCCAGCAGCGCGAGCGGTCAACCTGCCCCGTGGCGTACGCAAGTACCTGGTCAACGAGTTCCCCGGTGACGTTCTGATTGATCTCCGCCCCGATCCGCTGGACGCCGGCGAGGGCATCCGCGGGGTTCTCGCCGGTCGTCTTGCGACGCAGCACCCACCACGCGACTCCGGCGAGGCCGGCCGCGATCAGGAGGGCAGGGAGAAGGAGGCGGCGCATGGGATCAGGGTCCGGGCTTGGCGCCCTTGGCGATGCCTTCGGCGACGGCCCCGGCAATGGCGGAGGCTTCGGAGGTGTACCCCTTGATTTCGAATCGGACGCCGTTCGTGCCCTGGTAGGACAGGGACGAAAAGCGCTTCTCGAATCCGAAGTTCCGGTACTTCGCACCGGACGGGGTTTCAATGGTCGTGCAGCCAACCAGGGCGACACAAAGCAGGGCGATGGCGAGGCGAGGTTTCACTTGGGCGGAGGTTGGTTCGGGTTCTTGATCCACAGACGCAGCCACCAGGCGAGGGTGGCCACGCCGATGGCCAGCTGGAGCCACGCGTTGGCATCCGCCACGCACGACGCCAGAGAAGTCACGGTGCCGGCCGTGGCTCCCACGGCCTCTACTTTGTTGGTCACGTTCACGGTTTGAACAGTCGAACAACCAGGCGGCCGACCAGAAGCGCCAGCACGCCCCAGATGATGAAGGGGAACACACCCGGCAACCAATCCGGCGGCCGGTCCATCAGGAATTGAGTGGGCAGGCGCCAGAGCCTCGCCCCGTAGCTCTGCGAGTACACGGCGCCAGCAGGGACAAGGGAATTGTCCGCATCCCGCACCCATCGTTCCCCGGATTGTTTCAGATCAGCCATAGAAGGATCCCCACACCCACCAGCCACCAAAGAGACCTCGCCCCGCTCTGCGCCTTGCAGGCGCAATCCACGTCCTCGCCGTCCTCCACCACAGGCTCGCCGATGCTCCCACCTGGTTGCAGGACGTTGGGCGGAGTGTTCGGGCGGGGAACCTCGATGCCGACGATGCCCACGTCCGCGGATCCGTCGAGGGCACCACCCCCGAAGGCGGATTGATACGCAGGAGCCGACGCAGATCCCCCCGGCAATGCCTGGAGGTCACACCGGACGAAGGTCCAGCCAGACCCATTCCAGCGCCAGTTAGGGCCGTAGGGCGTCGGTCCAGACGACTTGCAAAGGTCGTTGAGCGTGCGAGCACTCACGCCGATTTCCTCCCCAGGATGCCCCGAAGCCAAACAGGGCCGCCCAGCCACCAGAAGACGACGCCGGCGAGCACCAGCCACCCAAGCGGAGGGATGCTCCCGAAGATGAAGGACAACGGGGCATCCAGCAGGGCACGCGCCCAGCCTGACGCCGTGGCCGTCGACTCCGACAAATTGCGCTTGAGGCTATCGGCGGAGAACTCGCCCCCGATGTCGGAGGTGGCATCCACGCGGCCGCGCTCGTCGTTCTGGAGCGTGTCCTGATACCACTCGTCACCATAGCGATCTCGCGCTTGCTGGTTCAGACGGTTGCGCCGTTCGTCGAGGGCGGCCGATTCCGCCGTCAGGTCGTCCGCCGAATAGAACGTGTTCGCGATCCAATCCCCGAATCCCATGCTAACCTTTCTTCTTCATCAGGACGAACGCTGCACCGCCCACCAGGATCCCGGCGAGGGCAACCCACACCCACGGGGACACTCCCTCGCCGGCCGATGCCGACGCGCTCAGGGCATTCCCGCGGCCGAAAACCGCGTTCACCAGACCGATGTTCGCCGTGGCTTGGCCACGCGTTGCGGCTTGGGAGTCACCGAAGGACGTGGACTCCGAAGACTGGACGGACGTGCCGCCGGGGATGCCTGCCATAGGTCAGCGTTTGCGGGTGAGGAGGTAGAGGCCGCCCAGGATCAGGACGGCCGCGAATGCGACGACGACGACGCCAGAAGTACCGCCACCGGACGATTCCCCGCCCAGCGAGATCTGCGTGGATCCGTCCAGGTTGGAGATCTCCGAAGTCGAGGAATTGAAGGCGTTGTTGTAACTGAGTTGCTGGGAGTTCGTGCTCTGGCTCGTGCTCTTGAACGCGTCGAGGAATCCGAGACAGAACGGGGAAAGGAGGAACGACAGGACAACCAGGTATTGCCACCAGTCGATTGAGAGGATCAGGTCCATATGTCAGCTGACGGGGATGATGGAGGACCGGCACCCGATCAGCAGATAGGCGCCACAGTCAGGGAACGTGCCGCCGTCCGTCGTCCACTCCGCGGAGATCACGCCGCGGATTCGTGAGGCGGAGGAGATGATGGGAATGGGGTGCATCACGACGTTAAAGGAGGCCGGGAAATCTAAGTCCCCGATCACGGCCGTCATGCAGTCCCTTGCCAGAGGAGCCGCTTGCAACCATTGGGTGTCTTCGCCCGGCTGGATCTTCTGGACGCTGAAGGGCGGAAGGTTCCACCAGTTCCGGTCCCCTTTGCCGGGAAGTCTGAAAGGACTGTTCCCAACTTCGAGGTAGGTTCCAGGGAAACCCCACTCCCAAGTAAACAAGCCGGATTCCCCGCGACCCGAAAGACTCTCCAAGGAGATCTCGGCGGAGGCACGGCCACCCGTGACTCCGCCGAAAAAGTAGAGAGCACCATAGAGCCGCCGATAACGCATGGTCTCGGGGATCTCCACCACCAACTCGGCGCGAGCGGGTGAGGTCGTCGCCGCCTTGACGATGCCAAACGCTTCGTGGCTCTCGTTCATCGTGTCTACTTTCGCATCACGAACTTCAGGACCACCACCACCACCACAACGCCACCCAGGGCGATGGCGATTGGTCGCCAGTTCCACGCCTCGGCGGCTTTGATCTCCTGCTTGTCCTTGGTGTCAGGGTTCAAGACATCGGTGAAGCTGTCGAAGATGGTGCCAGCATCAGTGATTCCCCCCGCGATTTTTTCAGCCCAGGCAGACATAGTTTGGTGGGGTTACGCGTCGGCCAGAATGCCGGGATTGTTGGTGAGGAGTTTGTGGTTCGTGGCCACGATGCGACGGCCGGAGCCGACGCTGGACCCTTCCAGCTGGAGGAGATCTCCGCCGTTCTGTTCGTACAGATTCGGGACCGAGTTGAGCCGGCGCGCCTCGGCGTGCGGGGTATCGTGCCAGAAGTTCCGGACGTAGATCGTATCCGGTACGTTGTTGGCGGCCGCGGTCGTGCCCTGGATCGTGTCCAGGTCGTCGTCGTGGACCATCAAGACCGGGTACGTTTCGTCGAAGTCCGTGCCCTTGTAGTACCACGAGAACCGATCCGTGGCGGCCGTCAGCACAGAGCCCCGAACACCGGTGGCCGGAGTGCTGAAGTTCTCCAACATCGTCGAGGTGATGAACCCGTCCTTCGGGTAGGTCCATCTCACACCCGATCCGCCGGCCGTCCCGGTCTCGAATTGGGTGGTCTCCATCACGATGGGGACATAGGGCAGTGCCCCGGATCCGATGTCCCGGTAGTAGATCACCACTCGGAACGTATTGTAAGTGATCGTGCCGCCCGTGAGGCCAAGCTCCGAATCGTTGAGGGCCGCAAAGTCGATCTGAAGTTCCGGATCCTCGCCCAGGCCAATCCCCGACGCGTCCCGCGCCCACATGGGAAGGGACATGTACAGGCGCCCAGGGGTAGCGGCCGCCGGATGGACGAAGTGCAACGGCACA
>JACCDR010177986.1_pt1 | contig 12240 bp, 16 predicted proteins | sample 7446431 | NCBI WGS metagenome assembly JACCDR01 (sample SAMN15323443, study PRJNA562643) | freshwater metagenome | isolation source: river surface water | place: USA:Blue River Watershed | collected 2017-08-17
GTATCCTCTCATCAGTTGTGCTCGCGTCTCTTAACACGGCACGACTCCGAGGTGCTGACGGTTCGATCAAGTCGAGCCTTTCAAACGCTCGATCTCAGGCAGAGTTGTTTTATGACACGACTGGAGGAGGTACCTCATACGACGGCGTATGTACGACAGGTGCTAACAACATCAGCGCACAGGTTCTCGGTGCTGCTCGAAATCTTTCATCATCTGTGGCGGTGGGTGCTGATGCTCAGGCATTCGCATACAGCAATTCAGGTGCTACTGGCGCGGCAGTTTGTCATGATAATCCTAGCGGATGGGTTGCTATCGTTTCTCTCAAGAACCCTACGACAGCTAACGCAGGATGGTGTGTTGACTCAACTGGTGCGGCGAAGGAGGCTACGACTCTCGCAGCAGGTGGTACGTATCCGACCGGTTACGTTTGCCCTTAACAGACTCTTTGTAAGTAAAAACCGCTCATTCACGAGCGGTTTTTATTTTGCTACAATGTATCTATTATCACGCAGACAATTTAGGCACCATGAATATTAATCACACGCAGCAAAAAGGATTCACCCTCATTGAACTCCTTGTTGTTATATCAATCATTGGACTTCTTTCCTCGGTAGTACTTTCTTCTCTTGGTAATGCTCGTTCTCGAGCATCGGATAACGCAGTGAAAGCTGCCATGAAACAGCTCGCGGGGCAGGCCCAGAATTATCTTGTTGTGAATCAAGGTTTCGGAACAGGAGGTGGAGGGGGAACAGATACGGCTCTCTGTAGTGCTGGAGTGTTTGCTGATGCAAGAATTGCAGAAATCAGGACAAATATTTTGGCTAATGCTGCAACAGGTGCAACCATGACATGTACAACAGGAAATAATGGTGCTCTCTGGGCGGTTTCCGTTTCAGCGCTGAAGGGTGGTGGAGCGTGGTGTGTAGATAACTCGTCTGCTTTCCGGGCCACATCACCGGCCGCAAACGGTCTCTGTCCATAACACTTAAAATCAGCCTCACTCGAGGCTGATTTTATTTGAGGTATACTATAGGAATATGAAACGCTCATCTTTTGTTTATGGGTACTCGGTCGCAGAGCTTCTTGTTGTGCTTGCCATCATTGGTATGATAACAGCTGTAGGTTTTGGATCTATTACACTGGCTCGAATGAAGGCTCGTGACAACAGGCGTGTTGCTGATATGAAAGAAATACAGCTCGGTCTCGCTCTCTATTACGACGTGTATCGAGCTTACCCGGTAACATTAACTATTCTTGATGATGTTGGACAAAGGTTTCTTCCGGCTATCCCTGTCGATCCAAAGACTGCTGCACAGTACGAATATTCCACATTTAACTCGAGTCGTAATTATTGTATAGGGGTGACACTGGAAGATACGTCGGCAATTCCTAACGACTCGACAACAGTTACGGCGTGTAACGGACTTACTTCTAACTACAAAGCATCTCGATGATTCTAGAACCTTTGAACATATTCGTGGTATTTGTTCTCGGACTTCTTGTGGGAAGTTTCATGAACGTTGTGATTTTGCGTTTTGGGACAGGGCTTAGCATTGCACGAGGAAGATCAAAATGTTTTGCGTGCGGTAAAGGTCTTGCGTGGTATGAACTTGTGCCGCTTTTGAGTTTCTTTTTCCAGATGGGTAGATGTCGAGGCTGCCTTACTAAGATTTCATGGCAATATCCTCTTGTTGAGCTTTCTACTGCGCTTGCCTTTGTCCTTATTTATTCAAGAACAGTAAGTGTCGCCACTGCACATGAATCCCTTATGGCTTTTGTGCTTCTTTGCGCATTCTTTTGCCTCTATATAGCTATTTTCGTATACGATCTTCGGCACAAAATAATTCCCGATGCATTTTCATATGCGGCGGCACTCATAGCACTGGGTCTCATTGTGCTCGAGTGGAACATGACTGGTGAAGTAGATCTTTATCGAGTGATAGCTGGACCGACACTTTTCCTTTTCTTTTATTTCTTTTGGTTTGTGTCGAAAGGTACATGGATGGGTTTTGGCGATGCAAAACTCGCATTATCAATTGGTTGGTTTTTAGGTCTTTGGAAGGGAATCGCTGCAATACTTTTATCTTTTTGGATTGGCGCCATTGTTTCGCTCCTCATAATCTTTATTCAAAGGTTTAGAACCAAAAGACGAAAGCTGGGAATGAAGAGCGAAATTCCGTTCGCACCCTTTATTCTCATAGGGTTTGTTATAGTTTTCATTTGGGGTCTCGATATACAGAGAATACTTTCGGCTTTGGCGTTATAATAGAGTACATATGAAAGCGCGAGCACATGTACAAGAGGGCAGGAAAACGCAAAAAGGTTTCACCCTTGTCGAGCTTCTCGTGTCTTTGGGAATATTTACCGTTATCACCACTATTGCTGTTGTTAACAACAACCAGTTCAATTCGAGCATTCTTCTTACGAACTTGGCGTATGAAGTGGGATTGTCAGTGAGGCAAGCGCAGTTCTACGGAATTGCTGTAAGGAAGAATGCGGCCGACAATTTCAATGCGGGATATGGTATACATTTTGACCTTGCGGATCCTCGTGTGTATTACCTTTTCGAAGACAAACCAGCTATCGACCATATTTGCGGTCCTGGAGAATGTGATTTAAATAACTTCGTGGAATCCTTTAGGCTCAATAAAGGCAATTACATATCAAGGATTTGTTTAACTAATTCAGGCGCGCCTGAGTGTACGGATACTGGAGGTTTTCAAAAAGTCGATATCTCGTTTGTTCGTCCAAATCCAGATGCATTCATAACCAAGAATAGTGTGAGTGGTAATTACATCAAGGCGGAGATTTGTGTCGCTTCGCCGGCAGGAACGAGGAGGCGAGTAATAGTAGAATCAACTGGACAAATTGCCGTTTCGACAGACCCGGGACCTAATTGCATTTAATACATATGAGACTACTTATTGAAAAGAAATCGTGCATAAATGTAAAAGCATTCACTCTCATCGAGGTGCTTGTTTCTGTGTCCATATTTTCCATGGTTATGCTTATCTCCACGGGCGCAGTATTTTCAATTGTTGAAGCTAACAAGAAAACTCACTCTCTTAAATCGGTGATGACTAACTTAAATTTTGCCCTCGAAAGTATGATGAGGGAAATTAGAGTTGGTCGAAGTTATAGTTGTAATGGGGGAGGTGATTGTGAAGTTTTGGGAGGGACTCGTTTTCGATTCAAATCCAACCGAGATATAAATGGTAGTGGTGGATATGATGCGAGCGATCAAATGGAGTATGCCTTTGATGCAGTTAATGGTTCGATTACACGGCAGATTTTAGGAGGTGGTCCAAATGGAAACGTCACTCCGGTGCGTATAACGGCAAGTGAGATCGTTATCGAGTCCATGAAGTTTTATGTTTTAGGAACCGGTACCACAGACCAAAAACAGCCTAAAGTGGTGATAACTGTTCAAGGATATTCAGGAACAGGAAGTACTCGTTCTGACTTTAATATTCAGACAACTGTAACGCAGAGGCCTATTGATTCTTAAATCATCGCTATGAATAATTTTAAAAACAGGCTTCTGAATATATCTCGCGGCTTTACTCTCGTGGAATCGATGGTGGCGATTTCTATACTTTCACTTGCAGTGACAGCTCCACTTATGATCGCTCAAAAGGGTATAGGTGCGGCAATATATTCACGCGATCAAATTACTGCTTTTTACCTTGCCCAAGAGGCTGTGGAGTATGTGAGAAATGTTCGTGATACAAATCGTATAACAGGCCAGTGGTGGCTTGCTCAATTTAGCTCGTGTCAGCCTTACAACGCAGCGAGCGCACCATGTAGTGTTATCAACGGTAATTATAAAATTGACGCAAAGTACCTCAATTTCACGACGGATAATGGTGCGGGTATTTCAGATGACGTGGTGAATGCAAATGCTATTTCCACATGTGGTGGTGCATGTCCTGTTCTTAAGTATGATTCGACAAATAATTTGTACACATATTCTGCAGGAACGGATACCCAGTTCACCCGAACGATCAATATTAGTAATATTTCAGGTAACGGAAAGGAGGCTCTCTTGTCTGTAACCATTGCTTGGAATACTGATCTTTTCTCTCCTCAAAGAACATTTACTGTAAAGGAGTATCTATTCAACTTCTAATATGAAAATGAAACTCCCCTTATTATTTAGTAGAGACTCAGAGAAGAAAGGTTTTGCGATGCTTTATGCGGTTCTCGTATCGAGCCTACTTCTTTCTATTGGTGTTTCCATTTTCAATCTTACGGTAAAAGAGCTTCTGCTTTCTTCATCTGGTCGAGAGTCTCAGTTCGCTTTTTACGCTGCTGATACCGGTGCCGAGTGCGCCCTGTATTGGGATTTCAGGGGTAATGGTCAAATATTTGCAACTTCAACAGACGGGCGTACGCCGATTCCAGCTGCTCCTGATTGCATAGGAACTTCTATTACTATAAATAATATTACGTACCCTGTTGGAGGTGGTGCAGAGACAACGTTTGATCTCACTATTCCTTCTGGAGGGGCTACTCCATATTGTGCGGTGGTAAAAGTAAAGAAATATATAAACAATTTCCTCGAAACTACTCGCATAAATTCGTATGGGTATAATACGTGTGATACGTCTGATCCGAGTCGTATAGAAAGAGGTCTCAGGATCTGCTACGGTCCTGATTGTTCGACCATAAACTAGCTCTCGCTTTCTCTCTTCAAAAGCTTTAATCTAGATGGTATGTCCGCATCGAAAGATACAGAAAAGCGTATAGCATTATTGCGCGAGGCTATAAATCGCCACCGATACAACTACCACGTCCTCGATAAAGAGGAGATTTCGGCTGAGGCCCTCGACTCACTTAAAAAAGAGCTCTCGGAGCTTGAGGAAAAGCATCCTGAACTTAAAACCGCAGATTCACCAACTCAGCGTGTCGCGGGGGCTCCTTTACCCGAATTTAAGAAAGTTCCACACAAGGTTACTCAGTGGTCATTTAATGATGCGTTTTCAGAAGAAGATATGCGGGATTTTGATGCTCGAGTAAAACGATTTATCCTCACAGAAACGGGGAATGCAACTGTGCCGACATATGATTGCGAATTAAAGATAGATGGACTCAAGGTGGTTTTGGAATATGAAAAGGGAATGCTTGTACGTGCCGCGACTCGCGGAGATGGTGTTATCGGAGAAGATGTGACGCATAATGTGCGCACGATTGAATCTATTCCGTTGAAGCTCGCCAGACCTGTCGATATTATCGTCGAAGGGGAAGTGTGGATGTCTAAGTCGGGACTTAAAGCTTTAAACAAAATTCAGGAGAAAGAAGGAAAACCCCTTTTTGCCAATCCTCGAAACGCAGCTGCCGGTTCTATCCGTCAGCTTGATCCAAAAATCGCAGCGTCGAGGAAGCTTGATAACTTTGTGTATGATGTTGCGCAGTTTTCAGATGTGCCAAAAACACAAACACAAGAGCTCGAGCTTCTCAAAGAGTTGGGTTTTAAGGTAAACAAGCATCATCGTCATGTAAAAGACATCGACGGCGTTATTGCATATTGGAAAGAGTGGCAGAAAAAAGCGCCTAAGGAAGATTATTTAATCGACGGCGTGGTGGTGAAAGTAGATGAACGAAATCTCCAAGAAGCGATTGGGTATACAGGCAAGGCTCCACGTTTCGGTATCGCTTTTAAATTCCCGGCCGAGCAGGTGACGACGGTTCTGGAGGACATTGTTTTTCAGGTTGGACGAACGGGAGTCATCACGCCTGTTGCTGTACTTAAACCAGTGCTTGTCGCCGGATCTACAGTTTCTCGTGCGACACTTCATAACGAAGACGAAATAAAGAGGCTCGATGTACGCATTGGCGATACGGTTATTTTGCAGAAAGCGGGTGATGTTATTCCTGACATAGTTAAAGTCCTTACAGAAATGCGAACAGGAAAGGAAAAGCCTTTTGTATTTCCAACACATATAGCAGAATGTGGAGGCGATGGCAGAATCGAGCGCGTTCCCGGACAATCAGCTCACCGTTGCGTTGTTAAAGATTCACAGACGCTCATTCGTCGCAAGTTCCATTATTTTGTATCACGAGGAGCTCTCAATATAGAAGGCTGCGGCCCAAAGATTCTCGACGCGCTCCTTGATGCTGGTCTTATTTCTACATTCCCCGATCTGTTTACTCTCACAAAGGGCGATATTCTCACACTTCCGCGATTCGGCGAAAAATCAGCAGAAAATCTTTTCCAATCAATTCAAGCGGTAAAGGAAACGACCATGCCACGGCTTTTAACTGGTCTTTCAATTGACCATGTGGGAGAAGAGACGGCGCATCTTTTGGCTGAAAAATTTAAAACAATGGAGAATCTTTCCAAGGCTTCGAAAGAAGAACTAGAAGCAATTGAAGGTATTGGTCCGGTCGTTGCTTTATCGGTATTTGAGTGGTTTAAGGATAAAGCAAATCAAAAAATGCTCTCACGACTCCTTGCAGAGGTGAGTATTAAAAAAGTCTCGTCAGTTTCAGGAGGAAAGCTTACAGGCCTTACATTTGTAATGACGGGTACTTTGCCTACGCTTGAAAGATCTGAAGCCGAGGCTATGGTTCGAGCCCACGGTGGAAGCGTTTCTTCTTCAGTTTCAAAAAATACTTCATATGTTGTCGCAGGCGAGTCTGCTGGTTCAAAACTCGCTAAAGCAGAAAGTCTGGGCGTAAAGGTGATAGGAGAGGAAGAATTTAAGAAAATGATATGAATATAGACATACGAGTTCGTGTAAAAGAAGTTTTAGAAAAAGGATATTTGATGAGCTTGGGAACTGTTGATCTGGGCGGCGTTTGGGTTTGCGATCTTTTATATGTGTTTGATGACACTTTTAAAATATACTGGACTTCGAGTCCACGCGTGAGACATTCTGTTGCGATTGAAACTAACAATAAGGTCGCCGGAACAATTACAGCAAACGCACCAAAAGAGGATAATTTCGGAATTCAGTTTGAAGGAAGTGTTCGTAAACTCGACGATCTGCGACCCGACCTCCTCATGAAAATGTTTCTCAAGCGAAAAAAGATTGTCCCGGCTGATATCGCCGAGGCAATGAAAGGGAGGTCATGGTATGAACTCATCCCTTCAAAAATCGAACTTATCGATGAGAAAAATTTTGGGTATAAAAAGCAAAGCATCACAATTTAGGTAGAATCTCGCGATTTTTAGCCATATTTGATATAGTGGAAACCAAACAACAATGATATCCCTCGACGAAGTAAAGAAATTAGCCAACCTTTCACGCCTCAAGCTTTCTGATGAGGAGATGGTGCGGATGCAGAGCGAAATGACTGCAATTTTAGCCTACGTCGACAAGCTCAAGACTGTGGCAGGAAAAGAAACTGGCCCTGTGATGTCTACAAACAAAAATGTGCTGCGAGAAGACATTAATCCTCATGCTGGAGATTTGTATACAGATAAACTTATTAAAGCTGCACCTAAGCATCAGGTAAGACATGTTCAGGTAAAGAAAATCCTCGGCTCATCTCAATAATATGATTGATCTCAAGAATCTCACTATAAAGAAAGCACATGAAGCTCTCGTCCGAGGGGATTTCACGGTGCGTGAACTTTGCGAAGCGTATCTTTCTGAAATAAAGAAAAGAAACGGTGACATAAATGGTTATCTTGAAGTGTATGATGACGTTTTAAAACAGGCGGATGAAGCGCAGAAGAAAGTTTCTAAGGGAAATGTCCTTGCCGGTATTCCGATTGCTCTCAAAGACAACATGCTCCTCGAAGGAAAGCGTGTAAGTTCTGCCTCCAAGATTCTTGAAGGGTACGTAGCGCCATATGATGCAACTGCCATCAAAAAACTCAAAGATGCCGGTGTGGTTTTCCTTGGTCGAGCGAACATGGATGAGTTCGCTATGGGAGGCTCTACCGAGAACTCAGCGTTTGGAGTAACCAGAAACCCTCATGACCTCTCTCGGGTCGCTGGAGGCTCCTCAGGAGGCTCTGCGGCGGTTGTAGCGGCAGATATGGCTCTTGCGAGCCTAGGTTCTGATACGGGAGGCTCTATTCGCCAGCCAGCGAGCCTGTGCGGTATTGTTGGCCTTAAACCTACATACGGATCCATCTCACGGCATGGCCTCATGGCTATGGGGTCGTCTCTCGATATCATTGGTCCGTTCACTAAAACTGTTGCCGACGCAGAAATTCTTTTCAATGCGATGAAAGGAAAAGATCGATATGATGCGACATCTATCGATGTGAATCCAGATGGAAAGAATCGAAAAATATTAGGTGTTCCGCGCCATTTCCTGAAAGGCGACGGCATTGATCCTGAAGTAATGAAGGTGTTTGAAGCATCAGTGGAGAAATTTAAATCTCTCGGCTACGAAATAAAGGATATCGAGCTTCCTAACATCGAATATTCTCTCGCTGTTTATTATGTCCTCATGCCTGCAGAGGTCTCTTCGAACCTTTCTCGTTTCGACGGTATTAAATATGGATATCACAAAGATGGCGCGAATCTTCTCGAAGATTATCTTCTGTCTCGCGGTGAAGGTTTTGGAAGGGAGGCGAGGCGCCGCATTATGCTCGGCACTTATGTGCTTTCATCTGGGTATTATGATGCGTATTACAATAAAGCACTCACTGTTCGCGAGCTTCTCAAATCAGATTTTGCCAAGGCGTTTGAAGGTGTAGATGCAATCCTTACACCAACAGCTCCATCGCCTGCATTTAAAATAGGTGAGAAAGCATCTGACCCGGTCGCTATGTATCTCGAAGACATCTTTACTGTCACCGCAAACCTCGTCGGTGTTCCAGCCATGTCAGTGCCTGCAGGAGAGAAATTGGTGGAAGGAAAGAAGCTTCCGATAGGGCTTCAGCTCATTGCAAATAACGGCCGCGAAGACATTCTTTTTGACCTGGGGAAGAAATTCCTTGGAGAACATGTAGAATAGAGGTATGGATGCAGTGAACTTTCTCAATCTCGAATATGTGTTCTTACGCATAGCGACGTTCTTTCAGAATTTCGATATCGTAACAATAATCAATTCGCTTATACATGTGATACGCGCTCTCCAGCCTATCGCAATCGTAATTACGCTTTTCTTGGCGTACGTAATCATTTATTGCAAGATCCGTCTCAAGCAAATCGCAGCGAAGGAAGAAGCTGAGCGTCACGCTCGCCTCGTCAAAGATACGCATGCTCATCCAGGGCAAGATGCAGCACTTCATGCAAAGTGGATGAAGATTCAATCTCATATAAATTCTCAGAATCCTTCGGACTGGAGGCTCGCTATTCTCGAGGCGGACATTATGCTTTTTGAAGTTTTAGATAAGATGGGTTTTCAGGGAGATTCTATTGGTGAAAAATTGAAAGGTGTTAAGAAGGGAGATTTCCTTACTATTGATCTCGCTTGGGAGGCTCACAAAGTGAGGAACAAGATTGCCCATGAAGGAAGTAACTACGATCTCTCAGAGAGGGATGCCAAGATAACGGTGGAGAATTTTAAGAAGGTTTTCGAGGAGTTTTACCATATATAAGGCTTTATATATGGTTACATAGCTGAGGGCTTTAAATTAAGCCTTGATTTGCCATTTGTGCTCTGGTATAATCCGCTTACCTCTTTAAGGAGGTTCGAACGTAGTATAGATAAAGTTAAATATCGCGGGGTAGAGCAGCCTGGTAGCTCGTCAGGCTCATAACCTGAAGGTCGTTGGTTCAAATCCAACCCCCGCAACAAGAATAGAAAACACCCCTGGGATCAGGGGTGTTTTCTATTGATTACCTTAGGGAATAGTCGAATTTTATTGTGCTTTTGATATTTTAAAATTAAAACGTCTGCAAGTTCCTGTTTTCACTGGCTCGTACCTTCTTTTCACTTCTGCTAATATAGATTTAATGATTTTAAACTTCGTTACCGAGCGTGCAGGAGAGATGTTTTTGCCTGTAATAATGGTTGCGGCAGCGATTGATAGTCTTAATCCGTGTGCATTTTCTATTTTGTTTCTAACTATCGCATTTCTTTTTTCGCTTGGTAAAGATCGAAAGTTTGTTCTTATTGCGGGAGGTACGTACATATTCGGTATTGCCCTGGTGTATACGCTTATAGGGGTAGGGTTGCTTCAGGCGCTAAGCATCTTTAATGTGCCCAATGTCATGGCAAAGCTCGGAGCTGCGATTCTTATCGCTTATAGCGCAATAGGCATCATTAACGAGCTATACCCAAGTTTTCCTGTAAAGCTTTCGATGCCTAAAAGTGGTCATGCCACAATGGCACGTTTTATCCATAAAGCTTCTGTACCGGCATCTCTTTTCCTCGGAGTTATCGTGGGTCTTTTCGAGTTTCCTTGTACGGGTGGGCCTTACTTATTTGTTCTTTCGCTTATTCACGATCAGGCAACGTTTTGGTCTGGTTTCGGCTACTTACTCGTATACAATTTTATTTTCGTCCTCCCGCTTATCATTATTCTTGCCATATCAACCAATCGAATTGTTCTTGACCGAGTAGAAGCTCTTAGGAAAGTTGAGACCAAGAAGTATAGGATACTTCTCATGCTTACGCTGGCTTTGATGGGAGTATTAATATTTTTCATATAAATAAACATGAAGCACATGACACCTGATGAGTTGCAGAAGAAGGTTCAAGAATTTCGTGGAAAGGGTGTTGATCTATCTACCGAGGAAGATCTCTCTATTGCGGTAATGAATCTTATTAGTCTCGAGGAACATTTCTTTTTTAGTGGTGTAAAGACAGGGAAGGGAGAGTACTATGACATGCTCCATCAGGTTCGCGAGATGAGAAAGGAGCTTTTGGCGAGAATGATTCCGAAAACGGAAGCGGAAAGTTGGTGTATTTCTAAGCATCTTTTAGCTACAACAATGAGGCTGATGGAAGTAGGAACAAAACTCCAACACGAAGGAAAGAAGGACGAGGCAAAATCGATTTTTGCACATGCGTATTCGTGCTATAACCTCTTCTTTGCGCTTAGATTAAAGATTGTTGAGGTTCCTGAAGCGATTGCGGTCGCTGAGGCGAATAAACCCATGAATTTCGATGATATTATGAAGGGAATGGTCAATTGCTGTAAGGAATAAATCACAATATGAAAACAACTGTTTACATCGTAGCTATTGGACTCGCCGTGATAGGAGGGCTTTATTTCTTAGGTTCTAAAGCCGAAGGTCCTCAAGATGGTAAGTTTGATGCGTTCGCACTTTGTCTCACCGAGAAGAATATGATTATGTACGGCGCTGCATGGTGTTCTCACTGTAAAGTACAGAAGGGTCTTTTTGGAGCATCCTTTAGTAAAGTCTCGTACGTAGAATGTCCTGATAATGAGAAATTTTGCCTCGATAAGGGAATTAAGGGGTATCCTACTTGGATAACTGCGGATGGTACAAAGTTCTCAGGTACACAGTCTCTCGAAAAACTCGCTCAAATTTCTGGTTGCGAGCTGCCTAAAGACTAGCCTTTTGATTCGAAATTTTCTAAATCAACTTCTTCTGATCCTCCGCTTTGATTTACCTGAATTGTAAATTTGTAATCCGTATCAGTGATTTGCGAACCTGTTGTAGGTAAAGGATTTACAGAGAGGAGAGAGATCGCAAAAGTATCTATGGTGTGAGTTGCACCGAGGTTAATGGTATCGGTTCTTTTTCCAGTTGTGTCGAGTTCTGATTCGACTTCAAGCTTTACTGTACCAGCCCAAATACACTGAACATCTTGAGCGCAGCGCGAGTCTTCCTTTACAGCAATGGGCCTGATTGAAATACCTCTAAAGTTGGCAACTTCACCAAGCTTTAAAGTAACTACTCCATAAGGCGAGACCATACTTGAATCCAAAGATTCTACCTCAGGTGTTTCGTCTGATGATCCGCGAAAGGCTATTACTGTACCGGTTATGATAATTACAGCAATTATTCCACCGATCCAATAAAATGTGGCGTTGTTGTTGGGGGTATCCATAATCTTAAATATTGCTTATTACTTATACTACCTTTCCTAATAGGCTTTTGTTTCAAATGGTTGGTAAGGAAAAAGCGCTCCAGATGGGAGCGCCGGTTCCTAATCACTATTAGAAGGACACATAGGTATTACGGGGATGCCCAGGACTTTCTTTCAGAGTTTCGATTGGATAATTAGGTGTTAAAAAAGTCAAATATTTGGAAAATGACTTATGTCGTGATATCTTAGAAAAACGTTGTAAATCAACATGTCGGGGTAGCTCAGTTGGTTAGAGCACAGGACTCATAAGCCTGGGGTCGTGGGTTCGAC
>JACCDR010609194.1_pt1 | contig 12240 bp, 9 predicted proteins | sample 7446431 | NCBI WGS metagenome assembly JACCDR01 (sample SAMN15323443, study PRJNA562643) | freshwater metagenome | isolation source: river surface water | place: USA:Blue River Watershed | collected 2017-08-17
CCCTCGATGGCCACCTTGTCAGTCGCCATGGCCGTCCGAATCGGGTCAATATAGGCGGAGTTCGGCACGATCTTGCGGCCGCTCGGCAGGTCACCTATCACATGCGCCACGAGATTCTTTGCTTTCGATTTCAACGTCAGGCGCTTCGGGCCGATGTCTGTCCACTTAATCTCATCTACAAAGCGCACCGCCCCGCCGCCGATAACGGCATCATCGGGGAAGGGGGCGGTATTCGCCGCCAGCCTCGCCTCTACGTTCGGCCTATTGGCCGTTGAGATGCGGATGGCATCGGCGGGGTTCTCCTTAGCGAACTGGTCGATTTCTTCAGGTGTGGCCCGGATCGGGCCGATAAGCGTGTTGCGGCCTATCGTAAGCGGCTCGTCGGGATCTATGCGGAGCGGGGTAAGGCCGAGTTCGCGCGCCGAAGGCGCTTTTGATGCTACGCCGCCACCCGCGGCAGGCGGGTGCAGTTTGACAAGCTCGCTGTAGTTACCATTCGACGTGCTCCACACGATCTCGTCGTAGCCAGCCTTGCGTGCAAGCTCAGTGCCAATGCGGTCAGGGACGAGATTGATGGCATCGGGCTTCGTGAAGAGTTCTTCAAACTCAGCTTCGGGAATCCCGTAGCGGACTGCCAGTTCACGGCGCAGCCTCGAATTGTCGAAAGCATCCAGTATTTCGTCCATCGCATTTGCTGGAGCTAACTTGCGGATAGCCGCAGGCCCAGCGCCAGACGCCGTATTGTCCACAATCACCAACGGGTTAGTGGGCGTGTAAATCTCGACAATCTTCTGATCGCCACCGAAGCCCTTTAGTGACGCATCACCGTATCCCGTCGGCGCATCGGCGCGTTCGCCTACCTTCGGTGTATACCAGATCCCGCCACGATCTTTAGAGAACGTCGGTACGCCTGGCTCGCGCTGCCATCGCTCCAGCGGAATGCTCTTTAGCGGAGTCGCCTTGGGCGCCGGGATGCTCGGCGCATCATTCGCGGCCGGCCGTAGCGGCGGCAGATCCAGGTCTTCGACTTCGCGCCACGGTATATCTCCCAGCGCATCATTCGCGGCTGGCCGTAGCGGCGGAAGCGCATCGGCGGCCCTGGGAGCCAGGATGTCCGGATCTACCTTCGCAGCCGCCGCTGCTACCTTGTCCGCTTCGGCTACCACTCCGCTTCTTGCTGGCACCTTGGAGGCCGCCTGGGCCGCCTCGTCCGCGGCCGACTTCACCGCCGCACCAGCGCCAAACTTAGTCAATGCCCGGCCGGCTGCAATATCTCCCGTCACCGCTGCCCCGAGGCCAAACAGGACCGCCAACGGGGTCGGTACATCTGCCTTCTGGGAACCTTCAAATGCCGCCCCAAAGGCCAGGTCTTGCGCGAAGTTGAGGCCCACGCGCCCAGCAAGCCCTGAAGCGCCAACACCACCGCCAATACCCCCGCCTACAGGGAAGATCATCCCAAGGCCGACACCTGGCCCGGTGAGCCCGAAATGGAGTGCATCGTCTACAAAGTTAGGCAACTTGTCCCGCACCTGCGTAGGGGCGATATCCCAGAGGCTGGGCAGGAGCGGGTGAACTGAAGAGCGATCGTCGGGGCGCCCTACCGGAATCCAGTTGCCCTCAGCATCCAGTTTGTGATCCCAGTTTGGGTATGGGAAGCGCAGATCATCCCCTGAATTGATTACCGTGCCCGCCGCTAACGGCCTGTTCGGGTCCATGCCAGCTGGTACATAGCTCGGTCGCACTGCCGGGCCGGCCGGCATCCCCGCGTTAATCAGGGCAGCATTGGATTGGTCGTAGGTCGTCCCCGTAGGCATCGCTAGCGGGCTTGGCATCGCCGGTCGTGCTTGTGGGATAGCTCCTTGTGCAATCTCCGGTGAGCCGGAAGCGATAGCGTTGCTGAATCCCAGGTCAAGGGACGCCTGATCAACATCGTTGTAGATGGGGCGCGCCGAGGCAGCGTTGGAGAACGCGAGGTCCATCGCCGCCATGTCGGTGTGCGCTGGCTGAAAGAAAGAGCCAGGCTGAGCAGGCTGAGCCGTGCTCGTAAACTTGTCGCTCGGCTTCGTAGGCACCCTCTGGCGTACCACAGGGGCATTGGTGACGGGCGTGGTCGGCATTGTACTGCCCGCCAGCGGCACGTTCGCCGCGGCGTTCTGCATGGCGATGCGCTGGTCCTCAGCACGAGTCGCATCGTTGGCACGCCACACCGCGCCGTCCTGCGGCCGATACCAGTAGCCGCCGTACGCATCGTTGACCCAGTAATAGCCGTTGGGATCTTGTATGTCCCAGTTGATGGTGCCGCCCTCGGGCGCATAGCTCGATGGCACCTGGCCGGGAGCCGCCGCGGCGCTCTCCCATCCCTCGTTTATCGCTTCGGGAGAGAACCGCGAATAGGCGTAGCCCTCGTCGTACGCGGGCATTGCAGGGTCTTGAAGGACAGGCGCAGGCGGCGGAATTGGGGCAGCAAGGTAGTAGGGAGTGGCACTCGGGCCGTAAAGCGCATAAGCCTCAGCGTCCGAGATCGGATATGTCACGCTACATCCTCATGCGGCCGGGCTGGCGGCCGCCATTCAGCCTGAAGAACTCCCACTCCGCCTGACTCGAGCCCGGCAGAAGGCCGTACCGCTCATCGTTCTGGCGAAAGTATTGCTGGGACACAGCAGGGCTCCACCGCGCGATGCCCATGTTCAACATACCCGTCGGCGATGGGATGGTGGTAGCGCCTCCTCCTGTGCCACCAGTTCCTCCACCGCCAGTTCCGCCGCCACCCGTGCCACCAGTTCCTCCACCGCCAGTTCCGCCGCCACCCGTGCCGGGGATGGTCGGGATTTCTGGGAAGCCGGCAGGCATTCCAGGCATCCCGCCGCCGCGAGCCCAGCCCGCCGTGGGGCGCTGGTAATTGGTGAACGGATTGGCAGGAATGGGGGCAGTTGCCATCTTCTGGAGACCATCGAAGATGCCGCCAAAGGCGTACTGCGGAATGGGGTCAATGTTGGCCTTGCGGTTCTTCCAGTCGATGGTGATCATCTCGGGGTTGGGCACGCCCGCCCGCTGCGGGTCGCCGGCGATGAACTTGTTGGCGCGCGTGGTGCCGCCAAAGGCGTACTGCACAACCTTCTCGCCCGTGGCGGCGTCGTAGATGTAGCCGCCCTCATAAGAGAAGAGATGCCCTGGCTTCAGCTTCTCCACGCTCACCTTCCAGCCAGGCATGATGACGGTATCCGCCTTCGCCCGGTACTTGGACTGCGAGCCCTTCGGCTGGTAGTAGACGATGTAGCCTTCGAAGTCGTAGGGAGACAGTTGGCCGTTGCCCTTGTACTCAAAGAAGGGCGACTGCTCGCCGGCGTTCAGGCTCTTCACGGCCGGCTTGCCGAGCACGTCGTTCACAGACGCCGCAGGCGCCGCCGGGTCGTTATATCCGGGGTCGGCCGCAGGCTGCAACCCGCCACCGGCTGGCGGGGGCTGTGTGGCTGGCGGAGGCTGTGTGGCTGGCGGGGGCTGTGTGGCCGGTGGGGGGATCGTCGTGTCCGCATTAGGCGGCGGTGCTTTCGCGTCTCCCTTGTCGCCGTGAAGTGAGCCGTCCGAGTTGTACCACTTCTCGTCTGCCGGGTCCCAGTAGTGGCCTTTGCCGTCCGAAATCTTCCCGCCCGGAAGGTATGAATAGCCAGCAGGCAACCCTTCCGTAGAACCTGCCTTCTCCACAAGGATCTGGTCTTCAGAGATTTTCATGCCGGGCGGCATTGGGATAACCGCAACTGAGCCATCAGCCCTCAAGACTGTTACCTGTCTTGGGAAATCGTAGCCGGGAGTTTTGGCAATCTCATTCCATGCTGCTTGCTGTTCAGGAGTCAGGTCGTCGTAATGGCCCACATCATATGTAGGAGACGCCCCGCCAGCGGGCGGCTGCGCCGTTGCTACAGGCGGCTTCCCGTCCGGTCCCGTCACCTTCCCGTCCACGCCGAAGCGGAAGCCTGCGTTTTGCAGGTCGCCCCACGCCTTCTGGCCTTCCGGGGTGCTGGCGAACGCTGCCACCTCCTCGGGCGTCATGGCGTTAATTCGCACCGCGAGGTCCACGATGGCCGGGTCAGAGCCGCCGCCTGCGCCGCCGTTAACAACGCCAGAAGTTCCCATCTTAATGATGAGCACGCGCTTACCAGCAGGGATATCGGTAAGCACCTGCCCCGTCTCAGGGTCGATGGCAGTCACGCCCATCTCGGCGAGCTCCGCTGCGGTCACGGGACTGCTGGAATCGGCAAGCGACCACTGGCCCTCTATCAGCGACGAAATGTCAGGGTTGTAGTCGCCCGGCTTCACCAGCCCTGGCGCCACTTCGCGAATCGGCACGTAGCCCGGCAGCGATGGGTTGCTGAACTGGGTCTGGGGTATGATATTGCCGCTCGCCACGGCCGCGTCCAACTGGCCGCCCGGCTTTCCGGGGATAGCCTGCCCAGGAATGATGAACCGCTCGCCCGCCTGGCTGGACACAACAATGGTGTCAGGGCCATTAAGGAACTGGTTCTTGATGGTGTTGCCGGACATGGGCAGCAGATTGCCATCATCGTCGTACCCGCGGACGTAGTTGCCCCACGAGACTTGCTTACCGTTGCCGATGTCCACGAAGCCCTGTTCGGTATGCCCGGGCGTGGACCCTGGCGCGACAGCAGCACCCAGCGCGGCGCGCTGCATCACGTCGCCGAGCGGCGAGTTTACGTAGCCCGTGATGCCGTTGGAATAAGCGCCCGTGGAGTCCTGCACGGCTCCGTACTGGGCGATGGGCCGCGTGTCGCCGCCGAGCATCGGCTGGTTCGCCTGCTCTTGCTGCATCATGTAGGCAATCCACTGGGCACGGTCGGGCGCGCCGGCACGATACATCATCGCGCCCTGGTCGCTTCGGCCAGCCCCGAATTGGCGGTCATACTCGGCCGCCCAGCGGTTCTGTGGCATGCTCGCAGCCTCTTCCGCCTGCCGCGGCTGGGACGGGATGCCCATCTGGCGCCCAATCCCTTCCCAACTCATCTGGCCTATGGCGGGAGCCTGCGGAATACCAGCCCCGCCCCAGTTACTCACCGGCGCAGGAGGAGTCGCGGGCGGAGTGGTCGGGGCGGGTGACTGGCCTCCAATGCGCTCGTAGATGGGGCGAGACGAAAGACCGCCAGTGCGGTCCAAGAAGCCTCGGAAGATTTGTTCCTCTGGGCTAATTTCCGTAGGCATATCGTTTCGCCGCCTCCTCGGCCGCTTTCTGCTTGGCTATCTTGATGAACCGCTCTAACTCCTTCGGCGCCGTGGTTGCCAGCGCCGGGAAGTAATTGTTGTCGCCCAGGCCAACCCAGTATTCCGCCTTCTGGGTGTGGGCCTGGAAGAAGGCTTCGTCGTCCATGTCGATCGCACCGGGCGGCGGCACCTTCTCCAGCGCCTTCGTCATGCGCTTCCAGTAGTCCGCCGTGCGCTCATCGATGCCGAGAATGAACCGTTCTTCGGGAGTAGTGCTCATCGCATCCCCTCCACTTGCACGGTTCCCGGCGCCTGTAGGTCGTTCATCTCGGGCATACCGGGATTGCGGAACCCACCTTCCGAGCTGGCTCCCGTAGTCCCGGCACCCGTGCCGCTCTTGGTTTGCATTACCTGGCTGGGGCTCATCTCCCCGCCATCCGGCCCGATGAACTGCTGCGACTGCGGGTTATAGGCAACGTTCGTGGACATCCGCATGTTCACGAGCCGCTGGTTCAGCGCGGGCTTCTCGTACATCTCGAAGAACTCATCGATGTCCCGCTCTTCCATGACCTGCGATGCGTTCTGCTTGCCTTCGTACTCCTCCACGAACTCGCGGAAGGAGAGCTTCACCTTCGGGTCGGCCCGCAGTTGCCGGCCCATCTCGATCTTCGAGTACCGCTCCGCAGCGCTCACCGAGTCCACATTCACGAACGCGACCAGTTTCGCGGCCTCGGACGGGGTTACCTCCACCACTTCGGCCTTCTTGGTCTGCGTATCGTTGATGCCCGTCATCACAGACACGGGCTCGTCCCGCCGTGCTATGTCCTGTGTGATCGACTTCACCATCACCCGCATCCCACGAACGATGCTCATCAACAGTTGCTTGGGCTGAATGCTCTGCTGCTGCTGCTCCAGCCGCGCCGTCCATGGCTGCGTCGAAGCGGAAAACGATGCGAGCCCTGTAGACGGCTCGGCCTTCTCAAGTTCCTCCGCGAACATCTCTATGGCGGTCAGGAACTCGGGGCGGATGTTCCACTCCATCTTCTTGAGCGTGGTACCGGGCGGCAGTTTCTCCGACGTGGCCGCGTTACGGCTGAACGTCTGTACGCGCCCGTCCTCCGTCATCCTCGGGATGCCGGTCGCGGTGTCTTCCAGGTACCAGACGGGGATGGCCGTCATCTCCGCGATGATCATCCACAGGCTCACCAGCCGGTCGTAGCCGGGCTTCAGGCGATAGATGCCCTCGAGCGCGGACTGGTAGCGGTAGACAGGATCATGGTCCTGGTACTCGAACCCTGGCGCCCGCACAAACGGGGGCATCCCCCAATCGTGTGTGAAGTGCTTCACAAACTCCCACTGGGCCATCGTGTAGTTGGCCCGCCCGCGCCCCAGCACGGCGAACTCGTAGCACTCGTCCCGTGTCCAGAGGTTGACGACGACGACTTCCTGGGTATGCCGCACCGGCGTGTTGTCGGGCGGGGCGTCCTGCTCCCGGTAAATCCGCAACGACTGATCCTGCTCGTTGACGCTCAGGCGTATCTTGTCGCCCTTTCGCAGCGAATCGTCGTAGTCAATCACCCGCATCTTGCGGATGTGGGCCACTACGCCGGCTCCAGATTCCATGGAGTTGTCATCAAGGAAGAAGACGGTAGACGGGTCCAGCACTTCGATGGCGTAGGGGAAGCCAAGCCGCACTCGCTCACCCTTGCGGCGGTCGTAGTACACGTCGTTCTTCTCCCGGAAGGTGCCGAGCTCGCGGTCGTCCAACGGGGTGACTTCATACCCCTCCTTGAACTGGTTGCTGTACTCCCGCTTCATCTCGTGGGGATAGAACTCTTCGGCCCGGCGCCAGTGCAACACGCCGTAGCACATGGTAATCATCCCGTCCGCCAGTGCTCCCATGATGTTCTGGCCAGTGCGGTACTCGGTCTCCATAAGGCCAACCTGGAGCACCTGTTCAAGCCTGTCCGAAGCAGATGTGCTTTTACCGCTCAGGGTGGTTGCCAGGACGGTGTACGGGTTTTCAATCAGCCGGGCCTTTAGTTGCGACCATATCTGCCGCGGCCGGTCAGTCTGGAACTTGTAGCCCTCGTGGTATGGCTCCGGTATCTGCGGGTCCGCAACCTCGAGGTTGTGGAAGTGCGCCCGGTTCCACATGATCCGGTTGATGAGCTTCTTCGGCCGGCGCATGGGGTCGCCTTCGCCGGACGGGTCGCCGTCCTGGTAACGCTCAACAAGACTATCCAGGATAGTCGTCGCTTGATCCTGGGAAAGTTTCGTACCAGAAGGCCACTCAGCCATGTCCACATTCTATGTAGTTTGTCACCGAAAGCGAATCCTTACTCCCGAGCCTTCAGCGCCCGAATCGTCCCGCGTCTTCCATGTGTTGTACTGCAACGCGCCGAGCACGGCATAACCGGCCGCATCTACGGCGTCCGAATGGTCCTCTTTCGTCGGGCTAGAAGTCGCCCATGCACTCCTGCCACCGCCGCCCATCTCGTCACGTTCGTCCCAGAAATAGCGCCAGAGCTGGTCGCTTAGCTTCGTACACCATGGCGAAATCGTGAGCCGGCGCGCCCGGAACAGCATCGACATCGTAGAAATACGTGCGCCCTTGTCGCGGCTGGCAGGGAACGCGGGCAGCCCTAGCCCCACTAGTGTCTGGGTCAGCACACGGTTGGAGGCATCACAGAACACGGCGTTAATCGGAGCCCGCTCCGCCCGCCGCCATATCTGGGCGGCAATGGTGTCGGCTCCGATGGCTTCCTTGATCTGCCACTCGTCGTGGATATGCAGCCGTTCATCCCTCGTTATCCCGAGGAAGACAATGGCCGTGGGGTCACGGCCGCCAGGGTCCACGCCCGCAATCCGCGCCTTGTACTCTTCCCAGCGACACGGCGGCCGCGTGAAGTTAGCCTCCCGGGACAGGATCTCCTCGCCATTCTCGGCCATCCCGAAGACCAGCCCCGAGAACGAGACAAAGGCTTCCTGGTCGTTCGCCGGGTACTCCTGACGGAACAGGGCAGGGTGCCGCTTGAAGTCTCGGCGCTCCCGCTCGAGCCACGCTCCGTCACGGTCGGGGCGAGCATCCCAGGCGATGAAACGGGAGTTCAGCGAGGTCATTCCCGCCTTCGAATCCCAGTACATGTCCCTGAACCAGCCCGCATCTCCCTGCGCGGTCCCGACCACGAGCACTTGACCGCCGGCCGAGATGACGGGCTTCATCGACGCCCAGTGCGATTCCATGTCAGGGTGTGTCGCCGCCTCGTCGAGAATGATGGTGGTGGCCGTGAATGAGCGCCCGCCCTTCTTGCTGGACGAGAACGCCATCACGCGCCCGCCGCCCTTCCACGCCAGCCGGCCCTTCTGCTGTTGCACCAGCGGCACCTTCCAGCCCTTCGGCTGGTTCATGTAGATGTCCATCGCCCGGTCGATAATCTCGTGAGACTCCATCTGCCCCTGCGAGAACACGAGCGTTGTGGAGCCCCGCTTGTACTGGCCCTGGTAGACCACGAACGCCGCCAGCAGGTAGGACACGCCCAGCTGGCGCGCCTTCAAGGCAATCTCACTCTGACCTGACTCCCAGGCGTCCGCCATCGCCAGCAGATGCGGCCACGGCTCTACCTTGATAAGCCCCTTGTGGGCATCAGTGATGTAGACCGCTTCCTCGAAGAACTGCCGGAAACTCGGCGGCTTCTCCTGGTACGCCTCGGCAACGATGTCCCATATCTCGGGGAACGCCTCTTCAAGTGTCTGTATCATCGCGGGAACAGGGAGAGAAGCCATCTCACCGGAATCAGCCCCACGCCGAGAACGGTCAGGGTGTAGCGCCGCGTCGTGGCCACGGCTCCGCCCGTAGGCAGCAGCGGAATGATGTTGCGGGTACTCGGCGCGGCCATCAGGGCAACGTGATCGTCATGCCGTTGGCGATGGCGGTGTTCAGTGGGGCGTAGGTTGCGTTCAGCGTCCAGCCCAAGCGTTCCTTGAGCGTGCTGGCAAGTTGGTTCTGGTTCATGTTGGCTAACTCGTCCAGCGCGAACTCGACATAGTAATCGTTAACGTTCCCTGGCCCTGGCGCATGGTTAATCAGATGAACCTTCCAGACGCCATCCACAATGGTGTAGTCGGTGACGATAAAGTTTCCCAGGATTGCCATTTTTGCCCCTCCTAGAAGGCGCTCGCGAACTGGATGCCGAATAAATGCATGACGAGGGCCGTTGCCGTTGTTAGGACCGGCGTGGCAGGATTGGGCAATGGTATAGCTGACGCTTGCTCGTACATTATCGCCCCGGACAACGACCCCTCGTCGCTTGCAGCGTTCTGCAAGAAAATGGTCCCTGTACCACTAGAGCATACCCCCGCAAGATAGTATTTCCCAGGCGGCAGCAACGTATCCGCCACATTCAACTCCTGCACCGTATTAATCGTAGCACTCATCGCGGTAGTACCCGCACTCACCAGTAGGCGCATCTCAGAATCGTACACGCCGACATCAATGTTACCGCTACTCGTTGCGCCCACAAACCACAATAGTTGCACCACCGTTGCCGGTTCTGTCAACGAGAATGGATAGAAGATGGCGCGGTTCGCTGCAATCCAGCCCCCGGACACGGCCTGCGACAGCGCCGTGTTGGTGCCCAACATCCCCCCACTCAATATTAACCCCATGCTCTCGATAGACCAGGGGGTTAGCACGGGCGGCGCGGGCCACGTCAATCGCGGGTGGTCCACGTTAAAACCTCCGCAGATACGCGGCGATAGTTGGCACCAGGGCACCCGTCCTGGCAACCATCGTTACCGTCGCTGGCAGAACAAACGAAGAGGCGGCTTCTAGCGTGCCCCACAGCCGTGCCTTCTGTAGCGGAACCGGGGACGTGCCAGACGGGGTAATCATCGCATAGTTATCCACGTCATCCGCCGACATTGCAAGATAGTAGAGTCCTGGCCCCAACACGGTATCCGTAATGTCAACGACGTTCTCGGTACTGGACGTTTTAGCGGTTGTCCCCGACGAAACGATGCGTGTCCCGAAACGGTCATAGATACCAACGTCAAAGTTACCGTTGGCAGTCGTACCGCTACCCACCACCAGCTTATAAACCACGACCGGATAGGGCGTTCGCACAGGGACAAAAATGGCCATATTCGCGGCAGGCCAGGCCGTCGACGCCGGGGACGTATGGTTCCCAACGGCAATTGAGTGGTGGGTACTAAGAACTCCCCCCCCCAGAACGTCGAATCCACTATGCGCCGGGAAATCAGGCATGCTTCATCACGCACCACGGAAGCGAGATGCCCGCCGTGCCTGCTACCTGGGTAATCGAAAAGCGGAGCGCGTTCGATTCCGCGAGGTCCGTCGAGATGGGCACACTCATCAGAATCTTGTCAGTAGCGGGTTGCACCCCGTCGATCCGCGCGTAGTAGCAGACCCTGGCGGTGCCGCCCGTGAGCACCATCGCGTAGACCCGCACCTCGATCACGTCGGCGTTCGCCATGTCGTTTGTGTCAACCTTCAGCACGAACGTGCCGGTAACGTTCGGGGACGTAAGGAAATCCTCGGTGCCGCTGCCCGTCGTGCTCAAGGTGCCGGTGGCGTGTGCGGTTACAGCCATGCGCTCCTCACTTGTAGAAGATGTTCACAACGAAGTCGTTAGCCCCTGGGGCTCCGGTATCGGCGTCAGCCACGCCCGTTGTTACGGCGGCGCAGATGGCAGACGAGAATGCGATCCCCTGCGGGACCGAGATGACGAAGCCGGCACCATCCGAGTCAGCGTTAGCCGGGATAACCGCCGTCACCTGTGGCGTGGTGGAGCCCACAGAGACGTTGGCCGCCGTGTCGTTGTAGAGCTTTAGATAACCCGGTGCGGCGGTGCGGTTGAACGCCCACACGCTGTACACGGTTCCCGCTGTGCCTTTTACCTCTTCCTCGGACTCGTCCAGGTCGATGCTACGAAAGGTGGTTAACCCGCCCGTGGTGCGGCCCTGGAGCCCCACATCGCCAATCAGGTTGGACCCAGCGCTGATGCTCGTAACGTCCACGTCGCCGATGTCCACTCCGCTGTTCGCGGCCAGCTTCCCGATAGCAGCCGTGCCCGCGGGCAGGGCATCCATCACGGCAACATGCATCTTGCGATCGGTGGTCATCGCCACGGCGCCGATGTCGTTGGCACTCACCGATGCGTCGGTCGGCGTTGCCGCCGCCATGATGAGCGCGCCCTTGGTCGTGCCCGTGGCGTGCGTTGCGGTGTCGTCGACGTGAACGATGTCATCAATGAGTTGGAGCGCAGTCAGCGCGTCGCCCGTGATGGTGGTGGACGTGAGGCTCACCGGCAGGGTCTCGCCGGAAAACGCCTCAACCTTCAAGCGGCCGGCCGCATCCACCTGCAACGGCGCGATTTCGTTCGTGGTATCAACCAGCGTCGTGTCCGCATCACGCCGCACGGCGGCCATGATTAACCCCTTGGTCGCCGCCTCCGTATACGTGGTGGTCCCGAGGGTCGCTACGGTGTCATCGATGAGCTGCACGGCCGTGACGATGTTCCCGGTGTCGCCGTCGATGGTGGTCAGCAGCCCCTCGATGCCGTCCACGTGGCCGATGATGGTATCCTGCTTCGCCTCGGTCGCCAGCCCGGTCGTGTCAATGGATGCCGAGACAACCAGTTTCCCGTTCTCATCTATAAGGAAGGGCGCCACGTCGCCATCGGTGACCGTCTGCGGCACGGACTGGTAGAGCCCGCCCACCAACATGTGCTTGCTGGTGTTGTCCGTCCAGTCCGCATCATCGACGTAGATCGCATCATCAATGAGCTGCACCGCCGTGATGATGGTGGACGTGTCGGTGTCGATAGCGGCCACGCTTGCAGCGATGGCGTCCAGCACGGCGTTGTCCGTGGCCCCGAGGTCCACTACGCCGATGGTGTTCGCGCCTGTCGGCAGCGCCCCGACGATATCGACCTGCACTTCCGTATCTATCGCCGCCGCTAGCTCGGTCAGGGCCGCATGGGAAATCGGCACCGTAGCACCGCTCGC
>JACCDR010734892.1_pt1 | contig 12240 bp, 10 predicted proteins | sample 7446431 | NCBI WGS metagenome assembly JACCDR01 (sample SAMN15323443, study PRJNA562643) | freshwater metagenome | isolation source: river surface water | place: USA:Blue River Watershed | collected 2017-08-17
CATGGTGGGTGCTGACTGCTCGCCGTGGCGGAGCGAAAGAGCTTAGCGAACGAGAGACTCGCAAGTCATCTGGTCCGCCACCGTCTCACGACGACGAATCACATGCGCCTTCGTCCCATCCACCAGAATCTCGGCTGCACGACCACGCGTGTTGTAGTTGCTCGACATCGCCATGCAATACGCACCGGTGGACAACACCGCCAACAAGTCGCCCGCTTGCACCGTGAGCTGACGGTCACGGCCCAACCAGTCGCCGCTTTCGCACACTGGGCCGACCACGTCATATGTCACCGTGTCGCCTGTACGCGCTGACACAGGCACGATTTGGTGGAAGGCTTCGTACATCGCGGGGCGAGGTAAGTCGTTCATGGCGGCGTCGACGATGCAGAAGTTCTTTTGCTCGCCAGGCTTGATGTATTGCACCTCGGTCAAGCACACGCCCGCGTTGCCCACGAGTGAGCGGCCGGGTTCGATCATCAGCTGGCGCTGACCGTAGCCGCGTGCGTCGAGCTTGGTCAAGAGTTGTGCCCACAACGCATCTGCGGCGGGTGGTGTGTCGCCGTTGTAGTTGATGCCCAAACCACCGCCAAAGTCGATGTGGTGAATGGAAATGCCTGCTGCTTCAATCGCGTCGACCAAATCCAACACACGGTCCATGGCGTCGAGGTAGGGTGTGCTCTCTGTGATTTGCGAGCCGATGTGGCAGTCAATGCCTGTCACTTGCAAGCCGGGCAGGCTGGCCGCACGTTGGTACGTGGCCAAAGCACGTTCATGCGCCACACCAAACTTATTGCCTTTGAGGCCGGTGGAAATATAGGGGTGGGTTTTGGCGTCCACGTTGGGGTTGACGCGAATGCTCACGGGCGCGCGTTTGCCCATGCCGTGGGCCACGTCGCTCAACACTTCGAGCTCGGCTTCGCTCTCCACATTGAAGCAAGCAATGCCCGCTTCCAAAGCCTTGCGCATTTCAGCGCGTGTTTTGCCCACGCCAGAGAAGATGACCTTAGACACATCTCCGCCTGCGGCGATCACGCGGTCGAGCTCACCGCCAGAGACGATGTCAAACCCACAGCCTGCTTGCGCAAACACTTGCAACACGGCAAGAGATGAGTTGGCCTTCATGGCGTAGCAAATGCGCGCGTTACGACCTGCAAAACCGCGCTGGTAGGCAGCCAAGGCGCTCAGCATGGCGGCTTTGGAATACACAAACAAAGGCGTGTCGTGGGCGTGCGCGAGGTCGGCGAGTTTGACGCCTTCCAAATACAAATCGTTGTGTTGGGTGGCCACAAAGGGCGCACCGGCAAGCGTGGTGTGTGTCATTGGCAGAGCTTAGAAATTAACGGCCAGCTGCAGAGGCTGCGCTGGCTGGGGTTGAAGCGGCGGGTGCTGTAGTTTTGCGGGGGGGAGCTGCAGGCGTTGTAGCAGCGCTCGCGGCAGGAGCGGGCGCAGGCGCAGCTGAATCGCCAGGGAACTGGCGGCGCACAATCTCAGGTAAGGTGGCGCGCTGCTTGAATTCGGGGTCATTGGGCAGATAGAGTGCGCCCTTTTGGCCACAAGCCGTCAGTAAGGCGCTAGCGCACAAGACAGAGGCCACACACGCACGCAGGCTTGTGCCCGTGACTAGAATCTTTTGTTCAATACCCATGGTTCAAATTGTAATGACCGATCTCGAATTCTTAGACCGCGCTGAACTTCTTCTCAAAGCGATTGAATTGGCTTGCGACCGCATCAATGACGAGGGCAATGTGGACATCGACAACCAGCGCGTGGGCGGCATGATCACGCTCACGTTTGAGAACAAGAGCCAGATCATCGTCAACTTGCAAAAACCCCTGCACGAGGTGTGGTTGGCGGCACGCTCTGGGGGCTACCACTTCAAGTTCGATGGCCAGCAATGGGCCGACACCAAAGGGCAGGGCGAGTTCTTTGAGCGATTGAGCCAAGACGCCACTTCGCAAACGGGACAGGCCTTAAGTTTTCACGCCTGATAGCTTGTGACATGAAAAAAACAAGGGCGCTGTCTGCGCCCTTGTTGTTAGTTCTTGAACAGATCAAGAATTTTCTTCTTCTCGTCATTGACTGGAAGCTGTTCATTGCTGCCAGCCGGTTTGGCTTCCATGCCTAAGCTGCTCACGCCACTGCCCTTGCTGAATTCTGTATACGCCCAATCGCCGCCTTCATGGCTTAGACCAGCTGGCGGCACGGGCTCAGCCACTGGCACGTTTTGCAAGGCGTGTTGCATGTAGCTGATCCACACGGGCAAGCTCAAGCCTCCGCCGGTTTCGCGGTCGCCCAGTTTGCGTGGGGTGTCGTAGCCAATCCATGTCACGGCGGTGAGGGTGGGGTGGTAGCCCGCAAACCATGCGTCCATCGAATCGTTGGTGGTGCCCGTCTTGCCGTAAATGTCATTGCGTTTCAGAGTGGCTTGTGCACGTGCGGCTGTGCCTGAGCGTGTGACTTCTTGCAGCAAGCTAGTCATGACAAACGCATTGCGTGCATCGATGGCGCGGGCCGATTCATCCAAGGGTGGGGGCGTGAACTCAGACAGCACCTTGCCCATTTGGTCGGTCACCTTGGTGATGAGGTAGGGGTTCACGCGGTAGCCGCCGTTGGCAAACACCGAATAACCCGTGGCTACTTGCATGGGGGTGACTGAGCCAGCACCGAGTGCCATGGTCAGATAGGGGGGATGCTTTTCTGCGTCAAAGCCAAACTGGGCAATCCAGTCCTGCGCGTTTTGCGCACCTACTGCCTGCAGCACACGAATTGAAATCATGTTCTTCGATTTGGCCAAGCCTTTTCGCAAGGTCATCGGGCCTTCAAACGTGCCGTCGTAGTTTTTGGGTTCCCAGGGTTGGCCGCCCGTCACGCTGGCATCGAAGAACAAAGGCGCATCGTTCACCACGGTCATCGGCGTGAAGCCCTTTTCCAGTGCGGCTGAATAAATGAATGGCTTAAAGCTCGAACCTGGCTGGCGCCATGCTTGGGTCACGTGGTTGAACTTGTTTTTGTTGAAGTCAAAGCCGCCCACCAGTGCGTGAATCGCGCCGTCACGTGGGTCGATGGACACAAACGCACCTTCTACCTCAGGCAGTTGGGTAATCTCCCAGCCGCCTTTGGCGGTCTTGGTGATGCGTACCAAAGCGCCTGGACGCAGCTTGATATTGGGGGGAGCTTTCTCAGACAAGCCTGACTGCACGGGCTGCAGGCCATCGCCTGTGATTTCCAGCACTTCGCTGTTTTGGCGCATCACGCGCACCTTTTTAGGTGCGGCCTCAAGGACGACTGCAGCCAGCAAGTCGCCCTTGTCACCTTGCTCAATCAGGGCGTCGTCAATCGCGTCTTCCAGCTCAGAGGGTTTGGTGGGCAAGTTGATGAAGCGCTCAGGGCCGCGGTAGTGTTGGCGGCGCTCATAGTCCATGATGCCGCGGCGCAGCGCAAAGTAAGCGGCTTGTTGGTCGCTGGCGCGGATGGTGGTGTAGACGTTCAGTCCACGTGTATAAATTTCAGGACCGTACTGGGCAAACATCAGCTGACGCGCCATTTCGGCCACATAGTCGGCGTGGGTGTTGAAGCTGCTAGCAGCAGTGCGGATTTTCAATTCTTCTTGTTTGGCTGCGGCAGCTTGTTCGGCCGTGATGAACCCATTCTCTTCCATGCGCTCAATGATGTAGAGCTGGCGTGCACGTGCACGCTTGGGGTTGACAATGGGGTTGTAGGCCGAGGGCGCTTTGGGCAAGCCCGCCAACATGGCGGCTTCAGCAATGCTGATGTTTTTCAATGGCTTGCCAAAGTAGGCTTCAGAAGCCGCTGCAAAACCGTAAGCACGGTTGCCCAGATAAATTTGGTTCAGATAGATTTCAAAAATCTGATCTTTCGTGAGCATGTGCTCGAGCTTGCTGGTCAGCAAAATTTCATAAATTTTGCGAGTGAAGGTTTTTTCTGATGACAGATAGACGTTACGTGCCACCTGCATGGTGATGGTTGATGCACCTTGGCTCTTGGCGCGGCCCAAGTTGGCTAGACCAGCACGTGCTAAGCCGATGTAGTCCACGCCGTTGTGTTGGTAAAAACGCGCATCCTCAATCGCCAGCACTGCGTCTTTCATCACCTTAGGAATGTCTTTGAAAGGGGTGAGGTTACGTTTCTCTTCCCCAAACTCGCCAATTTGTGTGCCTTCGACCGAGTAGACGCGCATCGACAACTTAGGGCGGTAATCAGCCAAGTCAGAAACGTCTGGTAATTGAGGGTAGGCCATGGCCAGCGCTACCGCCACGAGCAGGGCCAGAATCACGGCGAATGCAGCGCCAATACCAAAGGTCCAGAGCAAGACATGACTCAGCAAAGAGCGAGGCGCAGCAGGTGCGGCAGTGTGTTCTTTCGAACCTTCGGGGGTGTGGTTTGTCGCCATAGGTGAGAAGGATTATAAAAACACGCTTTCATCACAAAAGTCTCGAGTCAAACACCTCCGCAGTCGCCTGTCAACGCGTTGAAATGGGCCTTCCCTCAGCCTCAAAAAGGAAGTGTCATGCGTTGGCCCTCATGGTTGCCCAGACCGCGCCCGCGTCGTTTGAGCGTGTTGGGGCTGGATATTGGCCCCGAGGTTTGTACCGTGGTGGTGCTCAGTGGCTCGTCCACAGCGCCTGAAAGCGTGTGTTGCGCCGAGTGTTTAGCCTTGCCAGATGGCATGGTGGCCCATGGTGAGGTGTTGCGCTCAGAAGCCTTAGGTGAGTGGCTGAAGTCTTTTCTAGAAGCGGGTGACTATCAGCCCCAGCTTGCTTACATAGGTGTGAGTGACGCGCTGGTCAGCAACCACCTTGTGACGCTCGCAGCTGGTCTGTCTCCGGCTGATGTGGCGTTTCAGTTGCAGGTGGAGGTGCAGTCGTTGTTGCCGGCGTATGCACCCGAGGTGTGTATCGATTTCGCCCCCGATTCCGAGCCTGCCCTTGCAGGTCAGCAACGCTACTTGGTACAAGCCGCGTCTCGCCCCATGGTGGAGGCGTTGCAGAGGGTGGCGCATGCGGCTGGGTTGACTGCCAAAGCGGTTGAACCTCGGGGTGACGCCGCACAACGCGTAGCCAAAAGCCACGCATTTGCCCAGTTGCCCGCAGCCAGTGCAGCCCTTGCTTTGCAATGCGATGAAGCCTTTGGTTTGGCTCTGCGTGCTTGGCATGACCACGGCGCTAATTTGTTGTCACCCCAAGCGCATGCGCAGCATCTGCTGCGCCGTGCTTGGCTGTTGGGAGTGGCTGTGTGTGCCATGGGTGGGGCGGTCTTGGCCGCTGGCTTTGCAATGGTGATTGCCTCTGCCGCCGAGGCCAAACACCAGCACATGGGCGATGTGGTGGCCTCGGCCCGTGCTTACGACGCGGCTCACAAAGCACATGCCCAGGCCAAAGCCTTGCAACAGCGGCAAACCGAACAAGCACGTTGGCTCAAAACCCGCCAAGACTTGCAGTCCCAAAGCTTGCAATGGAGCCGTGTGCTCAGCCAGTCCGCGCAGGGTATTTGGGTGGCCAGTGTGAAGCAGCAAGGCACGCACTGGACGGTGCAGGGTGAAGCGCTGTCATCAGGCCACGCACAGAAATTGGTGCAAAAGCTCAAAGCTCTCGATATCTGGGCACAAGCTCCTGAGTTACCACAGCTGCAAGTCATGCCAGCGGTGTCCACCACTGGCTTGCCCGTTTGGCAATTTCGCATTGAAGCTGATTTGAAAGTTGGTGTCTGATGGATTGGCGTCAACCATGGCTGTGGCCCAAACACTTTCAATACGTCTTGTTTGTGGGGGCTGGTTTGTTAGGTATCTTGTTGCTCAGCCCATGGTGGGTGCGCAGTTGGAATACATGGTCTGACGTCGCGCAAGCACAAGCCAAACTTCTCGCCCAGCAACAATCCACCCTTATCTTGCGTGAACAAACCGCGCAGTTGCTCCAGGCTTCTCGGCAAAACGTCATGTCGTTTGCCGATGCCAACCGGCTAAGCGAACTCGCTCAGCAAGAAGGATTGCAGTTGGCGCAAACCGGTATGGACAAGCCGCAGCAAATCGCAGGTTTGAGTGCTTTGCACATCCAACAATTGCCCGTGCACCTCAAAGTGCAAGGCTCTTGGGACGGCTGGCTCAAGTGGTTGTCGCATTGGCCTAGCGCTGCGCCGGGGGTGACGGTTGCCTCGTTGGAGCTCAAGGCAGATCCGCGTGGTGGCATCTCTGCACAAATGCTGGCAGTCGCGCCGCAATCCACGCAGCCTGAGTCTGCGTTTGAGTTGTCAAGTTTGAAGCTTGACGATGCTGCTATTTCTACAGATCCCTTCAATGCCCAAGCATGGGTGAGTGCGCAACGCCAGCATGCCGAGCAACATCCGAGTTATGCACGTTTGGTGGTTCCCGAGCTGTTACGTCCGCGGGACTTGCTCGAAACCTTTGCGCGCGAGCGCTTGCAGTACGTGGGGCAAATTGGCACGGGTGCAGAACTTGAGGCCCTGGTCAGAGTGTTGCCGTCAAGCTCAGATAAAAAAGACACGGCCATATCCAGCGTACACCGTGTGCGTGTGGGCAGTCACTTAGGCCAAGACTTTGGCAAAGTGTTGGCAGTTCAGGTCGATCAGTTGGTGGTGCAAGAGTTGGCGATCACGCCTACAGGCGAATGGCAAACCCGCGAGGTGCGTTTGCCGCTGCAACAGGCGTCTCCATGAGTTGCAAGTCGGCCATCGTTCTGTCAGTGCTGCGCAGCGCTGTTACAAGTGCGGTTCTGTTTGGCATGATGGGTACCCCTTCACACAGCCAAGTGCCCAAGCCTGTCTTTACCGGCGCACCCATGTCGATGAATTTTCAAAACATCGAAGTGCGCACCGCGTTGCAAATCGTGGCGGACTTTACGGGGCTCAACATCATCACGTCCGACAGCGTTTCGGGCTCACTCACCCTGAAGCTTCACAAAGTGCCGTGGGACCAAGTGCTCGACATCATGGCGCAAGCCAAAGGCTTGAGCGTGCGCCGACAAGGCAATGTCATTTGGGTCGCTCCGCGCGCTGAAGTGGCTGCGCGCGAGAAGCTGGAATATGAAAGCAAGCTTGCCGCGCAAAACCTAGAGCCCATGCAAACGCGAGGCTTCACGCTCAACTATGCCAAGGCGGTGGATGTGCTCACACAAATTCAAGGGGGCACGGTGTTGCCTGCGATGCCTGTCCTCGGTGGTGGGTATGGAGGCTTCGGTAGTGCAGGCCTGGGTTACACGCCGCCCGTTAACCCAGCGCCTTTCAGCTTGTCGTCTATGAGTGGCGGCTCGCGCATCCTCAGCACGCGCGGCAGCGCGATGGCTGAGCCGCGCACCAACCAACTCTTCGTGACCGACATCGCCGATCGCCTTGACCAAGTGGCGCAGATGATTGCCAAGATCGACATCCCTTTGCGTCAAGTGATGATTGAAGCGCGCATCGTGCAAGCGAGCGACACATTTGGCCAAACCCTTGGCGTGCGCTTGGGCGGTTTAGGGCAGGGCGGCGCACAAACGGTTTTTGGTACGACCAACACCAACGTCATGGCCAACGCCAATCCGACCGCGCAGCAAGGCACCAGTTTCAACATCGCCGGCAAGGCGCTCGACACTTCGGGTAGCTTTGTCAACCTGCCGGCTGCTAGCCTCAATGGTTTTGCATCGGCCAGCTTTGCGGTGTCCATCTTTAATTCCGCCAAGAACCGTTTTCTCAACTTGGAGTTGTCCGCGCTCGAGGCCGATGGCAAGGGTAAGGTGGTGTCCAGCCCGCGCGTGGTCACTGCCGACCAAGCCAAGGCGGTGATCGAGCAAGGCACTGAGCTGCCTTACCAAGTGGCCGCAGCCAGTGGTGCATCCACCTTGGCGTTTCGCAAGGCCAACTTGAAGCTTGAGGTCACGCCGCAAATCACGCCCGAGGGTGGCATCGTGCTCGACCTTGATATTTCCAAAGACAACGTGGGCCAAATCACCCCTGCGGGTTTTGCCATCGACACCAAGCACGTCAAGACCCAAGTGCTGGTGGAAAACGGCGGCACGGTCATGATTGGCGGCATTTACGAGACCAGCGAGCAAGAAGACGAGTACAAAGTACCGTTCTTGGGCGACATACCCGTGCTGGGCTATTTGTTCAAAAACCGCCGCACCGCCCAAGCCAAGCAAGAGTTGCTGGTCTTCATAACGCCTAAAATGCTCGATCACAGTGCCGTTGCACGTTAAGAAAGCATATGTTGTTGGTTTTGGTGGGTCTGCCGGGTTCTGGCAAAACGACTGTTGGGCGTCAACTCGCTCGACGACTACACCTCCCTTTTGTAGATTCGGATCACGCGATCGAGCAGCGTCTTGGCTGCACCATCCGTGAATATTTCGAACGCGAAGGGGAAGACCGCTTTCGCGACCTCGAATCTGAAGTGCTGGCTGATCTCTGCCAAAACCACCAAGGCGTCTTGTCTACAGGTGGTGGCTCGGTGCTACGCCCCATCAACCGCGAACGCTTGCGCGAAAAAGCCCAAGTGTTTTATTTGCGCTCCAGCCCTGAAGAGGTGTTTCGCCGTTTGCGCAACGACCAAAACCGCCCCTTGCTGCAAGTGGCTGACCCGCAAGCACGCTTGCGCGAGTTGTTTGAAGTGCGTGACCCGTTGTACCGCGACGCCGCGCACTATGTCATTGAAACAGGTCGGCCCAATGTGGCGGGCTTGGTCAATATGATCGTGTCGCAGCTAGAGCTCGGCGGCCACATCACCCCCACTGCGCCCCCATCGGCTGCAGGCCGCCCCCGCGTTGCGCCACCACACAGAATCTGAGCCATGTCGAACACACCACACCTCGAACGCGTTGCCATTGACTTGGGCGATCGCAGTTATCAAATTTTGATTGGCGAGCAGTTGCTCAACGCCGCTAACACATGGGCCGACTTGCCCAAAGCCGCAGCAGCCCTCATCGTCACCAACACCACCGTCGCGCCGCTGTATGCCCAGCGTTTGCAAGCCGCCCTCGCGCCACTCTACAAACAGGTGCACACCGTCGCCTTGCCCGATGGCGAGAGCCACAAAGATTGGCAAACGCTGAACCTGATTTTTGATGAGTTGCTGGGCAAAGGCGCTGATCGCAAAACCGTGCTGTTCGCTCTGGGCGGCGGCGTGGTGGGCGACATGACCGGTTTTGCTGCTGCGTGTTACATGCGCGGTGTGCCTTTTGTGCAAGTGCCCACCACTTTGCTGGCGCAGGTCGATTCATCGGTGGGTGGCAAAACCGCCATCAACCACCCCATCGGCAAAAACATGATTGGCGCGTTCTACCAACCGCAACGTGTGGTGTGCGACCTCGATACCTTGCAAACCTTGCCCCAGCGCGAAATGAGCGCGGGCTTGGCCGAAGTCATCAAATACGGCCCCATCGCCGACATGCAGTTTTTGGATTGGATCGACACCAATCTTGACGCGCTGTTGGCGCGTGACCCCAAAGCCTTGGCGCATGCGGTCAAGCGCAGCTGCGAAATCAAAGCGTGGGTGGTGGGCCAAGACGAACGCGAAGGCGGCATTCGTGCCATTCTGAATTTCGGCCACACCTTTGGCCACGCCATCGAGGCGGGTTTGGGCTTTGGCGAATGGTTGCACGGCGAAGCTGTGGGTTGCGGCATGGTCATGGCCTCGCACTTGTCGCAGCGTTTGGGTTTGGTGGACGAGGCCTTTGTCTCCCGCTTCACGGCGATCGTTGAGCGCGCAGGCTTGCCTATCGTCGGCCCCAAACTCGGCGCAGACGAATACCTGCACCATATGCGTGTGGACAAAAAAGCCGAGGCGGGCGAAATCAAATTCGTGCTCATCGACAAGCCCGGCACGGCCATCGTGCGCGGTGCACCCGATGCTTTGGTGGCGCAAGTGATCGATGACTGCTGCGCCCCATGACGCCACTCGCGCCCTACGCCTGCCTGCCTGAACACTCCCGCGGCCGCCGCCACCCAGAGCCCTCACTACCCGCCCATGCGTCTGGCGTGCGCAACCCGCATCAACGCGACCGCGATCGCATCGTTCACTCCACGGCTTTCAGACGCTTGGTCTACAAGACGCAAGTGTTTTTGAACCACGAAGGCGATTTGTTCCGCACGCGCATGACGCACTCGTTAGAGGTGGCGCAGCTGGGCCGTTCCATCGCCCGTGCGTTGAACTTGAACGAAGACTTGGTCGAAGCCATTGCCTTGGCGCACGACCTCGGCCACACACCGTTTGGCCACGCCGGCCAAGACGCCTTGAACGAATGCATGGCCCCTTATGGCGGCTTTGAACACAACCTGCAAAGCCTGCGTGTGGTGGACGAGCTCGAAGAGCGCTACCCCGCATTCAACGGTCTGAACCTGAGCTTTGAAACACGTGAAGGCATCTTGAAACACTGCGCCCGCCGTAATGCCGAGCTCATCAACGAGCAAGAGCCCGGCGGCATTGCCGCCCGTTTCTTAAACGGCACACAGCCCAGCCTAGAAGCACAGCTGTGCAACTTAGCCGACGCCATTGCCTACAACGCGCACGACATTGATGACGGTGTGCGCTCTGGTTTGCTCACACTGGAGCAAATGCAAGACGTGTCTTTGTTTGCTCGCTACCACGCACAAACCCTGACTGAGCACCCTCAGCTGCAAGGTCGCCGTGTGTTGTACGAAACCATTCGCCGCATGCTGAGCGATCAGGTCTACGACGTCATCAGCGCCACACGCGCCGCGCTGCAACAGCACGCACCTGCCAGTGCGGATGAAGCCCGCCAGTGTTCGCCGTTGGTGCAGTTCAGCGCAGCGATGTACGAAGAATCCAAAGCGCTCAAGTCGTTTTTGTTCCGCAATTTGTACCGCCACCCACAGGTGATGCAAACTACCGATGGCGCACGTGCTGTGGTGAAAGCGTTGTTTGACGCTTACTTGGCCAAGCCCCAAGAAATGCCTATCGCCTACGCAAAGCGCGATGATGTGCCTCGCGCCGTGGCCGACTATCTGTCGGGTATGACCGACCGCTTTGCGGCGCGTGAGCATGCGCGGTTGCTGGGGTAGTTCATGGGCACAATCTGTGCATGACTGATACCGCCAAAGACATCACCATCGCCGACACCGTGCGCTGGCTCGAACGCGCCGTGATTGGCCTCAACCTCTGCCCGTTTGCCAAAGCGCCGCATGTCAAAGGGCAAATTCACTACGCGGTGAGCGAGGCCAAAGGCCTGGAAGGCCTGCGCGACGAGCTGATTGAAGAGCTGCAAGCCCTGCGTGCAGCCAGTGCGCAAGAGCGCGAGACCACGCTGCTCATCGTGCCGCAGATGCTGCGCGACTTTTTAGAGTTCAACGACTTTTTGGACGAGGCCGACCTAGTGCTGCAAGAGCTGGACATGGAAGGTGAGTTTCAAGTGGCGAGCTTTCACCCCGACTTTCAGTTCGCCGACACCGAGCCAGACGACATCACCAACTACACCAACCGCTCGCCATACCCCACGCTGCACCTGATTCGCGAGGCTAGCATCGACCGCGCGGTTGAAGTGTTCCCCGAGGCTGAGATGATTTACGAAGTCAACATGGCCACGATGGAAAAGCTGGGGCACGCGGGCTGGGCGGCGCTGGATGTTCAAGCGCGTCAAGCTGACTGAATATCTTTGCTTGGCAGTCGTCTGCCACTTTGCCGTTGGGCACAATTGAGCCATGTCCAAACACAAGCCCGCTGCTTCTAAAACCCAAGACCCCACCGCGCAGCTCGACTTGAGCCCTGGTCAGTCCATCGAGTTGCTCAAAGAGCTGCACATCCTCACGCGCGAGGGCAAGATCAACCAAGACTCGCGCCGCAAGCTCAAGCAGGTGTATCACCTGTACCAATTCATCGAAAAGCTGCTGAAAGAGCTACCTGCCAGCGAGCACGGCCCCACGCTGGCCGACCACGGTGCGGGTAAGTCGTATTTGGGTTTCATCATTTACGACTTGTTTTTCAAGGGCTTGGGCAACGGCAGTATTTACGGCATCGAGACGCGCAGCGAGTTGGTGGTGTCGTCGCAATCACTGGCGCAGCGCTTGGGCTTTGGGCGCATGAAGTTTCTCAACCTCAGCGTGGCCGAGTCTGCACACAGCGATGCTTTGCCTGAACAGATCGATGTGGTCACCGCGCTGCACGCGTGCGATACCGCTACCGACGACGCGATTGCGTTTGGCCTGCAAAAGAAAGCCAAATACATGGTGCTTGTCCCTTGCTGCCAAGCCGAGCTGGCGCGTGCGCTCAACCAACACAAA
>JACCDR011920534.1_pt1 | contig 12240 bp, 9 predicted proteins | sample 7446431 | NCBI WGS metagenome assembly JACCDR01 (sample SAMN15323443, study PRJNA562643) | freshwater metagenome | isolation source: river surface water | place: USA:Blue River Watershed | collected 2017-08-17
GCCGTGGGCAAGATCGGCGCGTACTGAGGCCTCTGCACCGTGCGCCACGTGGCCGGCTCCACCCGCTGCAGCGGCACCTCGGCCGCGTCCTGCGGCCACAGGCCCAGAGTGCGGTAGCTGTCCATGCGCGGGTTGTCGGCGTAGCTGTTGACGATGGCGAGGCCGGCGCGGCCGGGCTCGGGCGTCCAGCCGGGGATCTCGGCCGGCGGCACCCAGCGGCTCCCCTCGACCGGCACGTGGCGGCGCCACCAGCCGCGGTCGAGCAGGTCGCGCGGCAGCTCGTGCTGCAGCACCGAGGCCAGCGCCTGCAGCTCGGACTTCTCGGCCAGCTCGCGCAGCGTCATGGTGCCGTGGCCGCGGGCCGCGTGCCAGACCCAGCGGCCGCTCTCGCGGTCGATCACGGCTTCCTCGAAAGCCCACTGCCACTGCGGCCCCTCCACCGCCTGCCAGTAGACCAGCGCCACGTAGCGGCGTTGCGGCGCGGGCTGCAACGCGGCCACGATGGCCGCCGGCTGCCGCGACGTCAGCTCGGCCGTGTGCAGCCGGGTGGGAATCGGCAGTGGGGTCGGCGGCCGCTCGACGAAGCCCTGCAGCCGCTGGCAGTAGGCCTTGTCGATCGGCGTGATCAGCTGCACGCTGAGGAAACCGAGCGCCTTCACCGGCGCCGGCTTGCAGCGGGCATCGGGCTGCAGCACCACGATCTCCACGTCGCTGGCCGCCAGCGTGGGCGGCAGTTCGTCGAGCCAGACCTGGTAGGGCCGGATCTGGCCCAGTGCGGGCTCGGCCGTCTTGTTGGCGAAGACGGGCGCGCTCGCCGTCAGCCAGAGCAACAGCCAGACCCGGGTCAGCGCCTTCGCGGGAGTGAGCGTGGAGAACGGTCGCGAAGGTGGGCGCATCGTGGGCAGGCAACGGCAGGGACGGCTGCCGATTCTAGGAAGCCGCCCTGCCCCGCGCAGCGCGCGCGGGCCCCACCTGCGCCGAGGCGCCGGCTCAGCTCGGCGTGGGCACGCCGGCCATGCGGTCGTGCTTCAGGAAGAAGGCCCGCGCCAGTGCCACCAGTTGCTTCTCGCTCGGGTGGTCCACGGTCTCCCAGCCCACCAGGTGCGGCGCCAGCGCCGGACGGTGCTTGGTCACGTAGTGCCTGAAGTCGGCCTGGGCGGTGTGCGAGCCCGTGACCAGCACCTCCGGGATGCCGGCCAGCGCGTCACAGACCTCGCCGAAGAACTCGTGCTCGGCGCGCACCGCGCTGCCGTGCTGCTTGGTTTGGTGGCTGTGCGCCTTGAGCTTGTGCGGCTGCACTTGCTCGGCGTCGAATTGCAGCACCTCCGCCTGGTGGTGGTCGATCAGCACAACGGCATGGAACAGCGCCATCTGGAAACTCCGGTGGTGGTGGTGGTGGAAGAGAAGGGGGTCGTGTCGGCCGCAGTGCGCTGAGGCCGGCGAAGGCTCACAGGGTGGTCGGGCGGGCGCTGCCGCGCTCGTGAAGCGCCTCGCAGGCCAGGCAGCGCGCGAAGTGCGGGCCGGCCTGCAGCCGCACGGGGTCGATCGGCTCGTGGCAGTCGATGCACGCGCCATAGGTGCCCAAGGCCAGCCGCTGCAGTGCCTGGTCGACCTCGGCCAGCGAGGTGGCATCGCGGTCGGTGCGGTCGAAGTCGACTTCCCGCTCGGCATCGCGCTGTGGTGCGTCGTCGCCGTCCTGCAGCAGCACCTCGCGGGCATGCGCCGCCCGGCTTTGCCCGGCCAGGTGGCCGAGGCGCTGGGCCTCGAGCGCGGCACGACGCGCCAGCAACGCGTCCTGCAGGGTCTGGCGCTGGGCAGTGCTCAGGGTGGTGTTCATTGGTCAGGAAGCAAGTCGCGTGGGCATGGTCTCAGGGGGATGCTTGCACCGTCAGGGCCCGGCCGTGTTGACCACTGTCAAGCGCGGGGCGGTTGTGGGCGGGCGTCGGCATGCCCGCTGAGGCCCTTCAGCGGGATCGGCTGACGTCACGGCCCGGATGCCGACCCTGGGATCGAGCGCGGCCAACACAGCTGCGTTGAACTCTCGGGCCAGGCCCCGGTCCACCGGCAGCAACGCGGTGCGTGCGGCGGGGCGGAGCGTCGCGAAATCTCCCAGCACGTGCGCCTGTGTGGTGGCAAGCGCGATCTCATGTCGGGCCCAGGGTGTCGACGGAAGGCCACGCGTGCTGCCGATCCCCGGACGGGGAGCGCGCAAGGCGCCGGCGGCCCGGGTCTGGCTGGTCGCGGGTGCGCGACACTTCGGGCGTGCCGCAGCGACGGTCGTCAGCGGCCGGACGCCGGCAAACCACGGCCCCGAGCGGGGCCGCCCCATCGCCTCGCATCCGGGGCCCCCAGGAGATTGCTTGATGCCCGCCCCAACGCTGACCGCGGTCTTTCACGATGCCGACACGGCTCCCGCCGAGTACCGCATCGACCCCCCCAGCGAGCAGTGCGAGTACCTCTGCGACGGTGAACTGCGGCACTGGCCCGGACCGCGGCAGGACGTGATCTCGCCGCTGGGCCGCGCTCTGGCCGACGGCACGGTCGAGCCCCGTCGCATCGGCAGCTACCCGCTGCTGAGCGAAGCCGAGGCGATGGACACGCTGCAGGCCGCGTGCCGCGCCTACGACCACGGTCGTGGTGCCTGGCCGACGATGTCGGTCGAGCAGCGCATCGGGCACGTGCAGGCCTTCGTCGTGCTGATGCAGGCGCAGCGCAGCGAGGTGGTGCGGCGGCTGATGTGGGAGATCGGCAAGACCCTGCCCGACGCCGAGAAGGAGTTCGACCGCACCGTCGAGTACATCGCCGACACGGTCGAGGCACTGAAGGAACTCGACCGCGCCGCGTCGCGCCTCGTGATCGAAGAGGGCGTGGTGGCGCAGATCCGGCGTGCGCCGATGGGCGTGGTGCTGTGCATGGGCCCGTACAACTACCCGCTCAACGAGACCTTCACGACGCTGATCCCGGCGCTGATCATGGGCAACACCGTGATCCTGAAGCCGCCCAAGCTCGGCGTGCTGCTGCACCAGCCGCTGCTGCAGGCCTTTCGCGACGCGTTCCCGCCGGGCGTGGTCAACACCGTCTACGGCGAAGGCGGCGAGGTCATCGGCCCGCTGATGCGCTCGGGCCGCATCGACGTGCTGGCCTTCATCGGCAGCAGCCGCGTGGCCGACCTGCTGCGCCGGCAGCACCCGCGGCCGCACCGGCTGCGCTGCGTGCTCGGGCTGGAGGCAAAGAACGCCGCGATCGTGCTGCCCGACGCCGACATCGCGCTGGCGGTGCAGGAGTGCGTGCTGGGCGCGCTCTCCTTCAACGGGCAGCGCTGCACGGCGCTGAAGATCCTGTTCGTGCACGAGAGCATCGCCGATGCCTTCGTCGACAAGCTCGCCGCGGCCGTGGCCGCGTTGCCGGCCGGCCTGCCGTGGGAGCCGGGCGTGCGCATCACGCCCTTGCCCGAGCCCGGCAAGCCCGAGCAGCTGGCGCAGATGCTCGCCGACGCGCTGGAACGCGGCGCACAGGTCGTCAACGAGGGCGGCGGCGCCGTGCACCACAGCTTCATGGCGCCGGCGGTGGTCGACCACGTCGGCCCGGGGATGCGCCTGTACACCGAGGAGCAGTTCGGCCCCATCGTGCCGGTGGTGCGCTTCGACGACATCGCGCAGCCGCTGCAGTACGTCGTCGAGTCCGACTACGGCCAGCAGATCAGCCTGTTCGGCGAAGACCCCGACACCATCGCCGCGCTGATCGACCCGCTGGTCAACCAGGTCTGCCGCGTCAACCTCAACAGCCAGTGCCAGCGCGGCCCTGACCGCTTCCCGTTCACCGGCCGCAAGGACTCCGCCGAAGGCACGCTGTCGGTGCACGATGCGCTGCGCGTCTTCTCGATCCGCACGCTGGTCGCGGCCAAGACGAGCGCGGGCAACCAGCGGCTGATGCGGACGATCCTGCGCCAGCGCAAGTCGCGCTTCCTGGCGACCGACTTCATCCTCTGACGCTGCCGGCTCGCCGCCGCCAGCCCCGGTGACCGCATCGGGCGGCACCGGCCTGCCCTGCCACGGCGGCAGTGGCGCTCCGGCGGCTGTGTGCGCCATCCAACAGACGCCGCCAGGCCGATGTCGGAGCCTCTTCGGCAGCCGATCGTTGCAGCCCGCGCCCGCGGGCGGATGCGGTCCGCACGAGGAGCCCACCCATGAAGACACAAGACACCCTGATCCGGCTCGCCCTGGCAAGCCTGACCGCCGCCGCGTTGAGCGCCTGCGGTGGCGGCGGCGACGATGACGCACCGGCGCCGCCGGCGGTCTATCCGCTGCAGGCCGCCTACAAGGCGGCGGTGGCCCGGGGGTCGTCCACCGAGTACACGATCTCGGGCACCTGTTCGGGCGACGCGCGCTTCACCTTTGCCGTGCCCACCCGCGTGCAGTGGGACGGCGCCACGGTGCTGGTGGCCGCGCAGACCGCCGCCATCGACTATTCGAACTGCACCCCACGGTCGAGCCGCAATGTCACCTTGGCCTACTATGACCTGGACCACAACCCGCTGGCGACGACCACCACCGACGGCGTGACCGGCTTCTTCGACGTGAGCGGCAACGGCCTGCCAGCGGAAGTGAAGGTCGGCGACCAGGGCGCCTTCGGCACCGAGACGCTGTACGGCGACAGCCTGCAGGCCGTGGTCGTCGGCCGCACCGAGGTCTCTTACCTGATCGGCCCCGACACCGCCACCACGGCCATCGCGACGATCGTCAGCAAGGTCTACGGCCCGGGCAACGAGTTGCTGTCCACGCAGCAGATGCGCTACCGCATGAGCGTCGACGGCGGCTTCGCGCCGGATTCGATCGACGTCAGCTACGCGCCTGGCAGCACTGCGCAACTCACCTTCACGCGCAAGCCGTGATGCCCCGGCAGCCAGCGTGTGCTGGCGCACCGACGGGCTCGCTGCCCGCAGGCATGGTCCGAACGAAGCGGCGCAGTGCCACGTTGGCAGGCCGCGAGACCGCAGCCGTGCAGCGGCCCGATTGGCGCGGCCCCGTGGGGCCCGCCGCAACCCCGTACCCGAGGTGACCATGATGAAGCTTCCCCTGGCCATCGGCCTGTTTTCCTTGCTGCCCCTTTGCGCGGGGGCGGCACCCGTGTCGACCAGCCCAGCCGGCAGCATGAGCACGCTGGCGGGCGCGCAGCACGGCCTCGCATTCGGCGGGTTCTTCACGCTGTACAGCTTTGCGGTGGCCGGCCCCCTGCCCCGCGCTGAAACGGGCGCGCCCATGCTCGATCTGCCGGCGCAAGCCGAGCCGGAGGTCGGCCACCCGCCGTCCGAAGGACTGGCCGACGATCTGGACCCCGTGCCCGACTTGAACGCGCCCCCGACGGCGCGCCCGGTCAAGCCCGGCAGGCCCGGCAGGCCTGGCAATCCCGCATTCGTGCTGGCCGGGAACGACGCTGCCGACCCCTTGGGCCAGCGGCCCTTGCCGGGCGCGGCGGACCCGCTGCGCCCCTGGGGCCTGGTGCCGATGGCCTCGGCCAACGAAGTGCCGGAACCGTCGACGCTGCTGCTCGCTGCGCTGGCGGTGCTGGCACTGCAGGCCGCGAGCGGAAGGCGCCGGGCAGCGGCACCCGCGGACCCCGGCACGTCTTGCGAGCAGACCAGCGGCGCACTGGCGCCTACGTAGACGCCAGCTCGACGGCCAGCGCCTCGGCCGCCGGGCCGTATTGCGGCGACACTTCGGCCAATGCCCTGACGCAGGCCAGCAGCCGCGCTCCGCACGCTGCCAGCGCGGCCAGCAGGTCCGGACGCGGGTAGGTGGCATCCTGCCCGCCCGGGCCGGTGATGCGCACGGTGTCCCCGTCGTCCGAAGGCATGAAGGCAAAGTGCCCCGGCCAGGCCGTGAGCCCCAGATCCACCGGCTCGCGGCGGCGCAGGCGCGCAGCCACCGTGCCGAACAGCGGCGGGGCCAGCGGCAGCAGGTCGTCGCCCAACCGCAGGGTCGGCTGGCCCGGGTGGCTGATCTCGATGGCGCCCCAGAGGTATTCCTCCTCCTCGGGCACGAGTTCCGCAGCCACGGCGGCAAGCGCCTCGGCCTCGCCGCCGAAGTCGTCGATGGTGAAGTTGACGTCCATGGTCTCGATTCTCCAGGTGGCTTCGGGGCTCAGGTGGGCAGGCCGAGGGCCTTGTACACCGCTTCCATCTCGGTGGTTTGAAAGTTGCCGGTCTCGGCAGGGTGCGGCGGCCCGTTGGTCAATGCCGGCCCGCCGGGCGGCGGGTCGTTGCGCGGCCCGAAGTGGTGGATCACGGTGTTGCCCTTCTTGTCGACCGTCCAGTTGATCTCGACCGTGATCGGCGTGCCGAGCGGCGGGCAGGCGATGGTCACGCGGTCCTGCTTGGCGGCGTTCGCCGTCGCGCCGAAGACCTGCCCGGCCTGCACCTGCGCGATGGCCAGCCGGGCCAGGGCCGCGACGTCAGCCCCGGGCGGGAACATGGTCTGCTCGAAGGCGTTCTTCTTCTTCGCGTAGGCCAGGCTGAAGCTCTCGGGCCGGTGGCGCTTGGAAACCGACTCGGTGACCTCCGCGTAGCCGGCCGCCTTCAGTCCCGGGTTGCTGACCGCCTGCGCGGCCTGCGTGCTGAGGGTCGGCGCCATGCGTATCGCCTGGTTGCGCTGCGCGCCGGCCGGAATGGCCTGCATCTGCGGCACGAACTGCGTCGCCAGCAAACCAATGCGCTCGGCCGGCGTGCCCTTGAGGTGCGGGCCGTTCAGCAGCTTGCCCACCGCCTTGCCCGGTTCGCGCGCCGCGGCATGGGCCGGCCCGAACTCGTTGAACGCGCCGAGCATTTCCTTGGACTTTGCGCAGCCCGTCGCGCCGTTGAAGGCCCTGGCGTAGGCCTTGAGCAACTCGCCGCTGCCGCCCAGGCCATCTTGCACGAGCTGGGCCAGGGTGTCGGGGTGCTCGTGCTCGCGGCCTGCCGCCTCGCCGGCCCGGCCACCCAGGCCGCCGCTCTCCAGCAGCCCCTTGAGCCGCGCGCAGTCGGCCGGGTCGGTGAAGGCGGCGCCCACGCTCTTGACGGCCTGGGCGCCGCCGCGGCGCACCAGCGGCGCAAAGGCCTTCGGGTGTGCGCCCACGCCTGCCGTCGAGACGATGCGTTGCAGGTCTGCCCGCGCCCCGGCGGCGGTGTCGCCGACGAAGGCGTCGGCAAAGGCCCGCAGACCCGCGCCATCGCCGGCCAGACCGTGCTCATGCATCAGCGCCGGCAGCAGCGCGGGCTGGCTGCCCAGGCCGCAATCGCCGAGCAGGGTCGCCATGGCCTTCTGGCCAGACTCGCCGCCGAAGCTGTCGGCCAGCGACTTGATGCCCGCGCCGCGCGCCGCCTGATCGCCCGCCGGGCCGGCCGGGCCGAGCAGCCGGGCCAGGATCTCGGGCCGCTCGCCCAGGCCACCCTGGTCAATCAGGCCCTCCAGCGCGGCGCGGCTCGCCGCCTTGTCATCGCCGGCGAAGGCCTGGGCCAACACGGCCAGGCCCCCGGCGCCGCAGCGCGACAGCGTCTCGGCCAGCACCGCGGGCTTGCCGCCGAAGCCCTGGGTGACGAGGGATTCGATGGCCGGGCCCTGCGCTGCCAGCGCAGCGCTCAAGGCGCCGCGCCCGGCATCGCCGAGCTGGCCCAGCAACGCCGGGCCGCAGAGCTCGAAGGCGGCCTTGCGCTGGCCGGGGTCGATGCCCACCAGCAGCGCCGCCTTGTCGTCGAAGGGCGGCTCGGCCTGGACAGCCAGCAGCCGCTGCTCCAGCGCCGTGCAGAGCTTTTCGGCGCGGACCATGTCGCGCTGGATGTCGGTGGCGCTGCGGGCAGCATCGGCGGTGGCCAGCAGCTTCTGCAGCTCGACCTTGACAGGCCCGCGGGCGCCGGCGATCAGGGCGTCGGGCGCAAGGGCCTGCACGCGCAGCCAGACTGCAGCAGTCCGCTGCGCCGCCGCGGCGTCAACGCTGGCAGCCTGCCAGCAGTCCGTGAACTGCCGGGCCACGCTCTCCATCGTGGCCACCTCGGGCTCGCTGAGCACCAGCGGCGCCACAACGGCCAGCTGGCCGCGCAGCTGGCCGAGCTTCACCTCGAACGCAGGCAGGCAGCCAGCGATATCGCCCGGGCCTGGCACGGCCTTTGCCACCGCAGCGTCCCAGCGTTGATGGAACAGGGTCTGCTCGACGCCGGCTGCGGCCTTGCGCGCTTCGATCAGGCTCGCGAGCTCAGAGAGTTCGCGCGCGGCTTTCTGCTTCTGGGGCGTGCTGCCCGTCATCTTGGTGGTGATGCTCTTCGCTTGGACGGCCAGCTCAAGCCGGTAGGGCTTCTTCGGGTCGGCCACGCCGGGCACCTGATCGGCCTCCCGCAGCAGCGCGGCGAGCCGGCCGCCCATCTGCTGAAGCACCTTCTCACGTGCGCCGCTGTTGCCCGACACGGCCTTGACGCTCAGCTCCTCGAAGGCCTGCTTGGCTTCGTCGAGCAAGGCTGGGAAGGTGTCGGTCTCGGCCGGCTTGCGCTGAGGAGCCAGCGTGGCATCGGCCTTGTCGAGGAATCCCGCGACCTCATCGGCCTTCTGCCGCACGTCCTTGGGCAACGACATCACCGCGTCAAGATCCAGCCGGGCGAGCTGCGCGCGCAAGGCCTGCGATTGCTGCAGGAAGAGCGCACGCCTGCGGCGCAGGTCGGCGGCTTCGTCGGCCAGGCGCTGGGCGGCCACGCGCAGGTCGGCCAGCGCGGTGTCCGCGTCGTCCAGGACGAGGTCGGTCAGCGGGTCGGTATCCAGCAGCAGCGCCAGGTCTTCCCGCGCCTTGTCCAGGCCCTTGGCGAACTCTTCCGGCGCCTGGGGCACCTGGGCCGCCTCGTTGCGCAGCGCCTCGGCGCGCTGACCGCGCTGCGCCACCCGCTCCGCCACCTCGTCGCGCGCCTTGGCGTAGGCCTCGATCGCATCCTTCGCCGGCTTCAGCGCAGCTGCGTTGTCGAACTTTGCCACCGCGTCCTCGGCGAGGTCGCGCAGCTTCTTGACCCTGTCGGTCTCGTCCTTCGTCGCGCCGGGCACGAGCCCCGGCAGCCGCGCGAGCGTGCCGGCCAGGGCCTCGCGCTGCAGCACCTCGCTGCGGATCTCCTTGACCACGCGGGACAGTTCCTCGCTTTGATCGACAAGCCACTTGAGATGCGCGTCCTTCACCTCCCGCGGCGGGGCGGGGTCGCCCTCCTTCGCCTGAGGCTTGGGCTTCTGCGGCTTGAGGAACTCGGCGGCGGCTTCGTTGAAGCGCTTGATCTGGGCGTCCGTGGCGCCTTCGGGCGCGCCGCGCGCCGCCAGGACGCGGCCCTTGGCCATCAGCGCGCTGCCCGTCTCGCGCAGCGGGCGCGCCGCCAGCTGCTCGGCCGGCAATGGCTCGGCACCGTCCTTGGGCTTGGCCAAGTCGAGCAGCGCGCGGGCCTTCTGGCACCACTCCTTCACCTCACGCCGCGCCACCTTGTCTTCTTCACCCACGGGAGCTCCTCGCGTCGCCTGGACCGTCCGCGGCCGCCACGCGGCCCCTGCCGGGAACCGGCCAGGGCCGCGCCGGGCCAGCGCGAATGATGCCCTTGCTTGGCGCAACCGGGGAAGACGCGCCGCATCTTGAGCGGCAGGCGGGGCGCAGCACGGCGGCAGCAACGCGGATCCGTGCCCGGCTCCGCGCAGTTCGCAGCCGGACGGCGGCCCGGGCTGCGACAGAATCGGCGCCGATGAACACCGCCTTCGACGCTGCCCGCGCGCACTTCATCGACGGTGTCGCGCACCTCGAGGCCGGCCGCTGGGCGGCCGCCGAAGAGAGCCTGCGCGCCAGCCTCGCGCTGCTGCCCGGGCGGCCGTCGACGCTGCTGAACCTGGGCACGGCGCTGCTCAGGCAGGGCCGTGCTGACGAAGCCCTGGCTCCGCTGGACGAAGCCCTGGCCGCCGCGCCGCAGGACGCCGACGCCTGGTGCCAGCGCGGTGCCGCATGCAGCGCGCTCGGGCGCGACGACGACGCGCTGGCGGCCTTCGAACGTGCACTCGTGCTGGCCCCGGGCCACGGGGCGGCGGCGTTCCAGCGTGCACTGGCACTCAACCGGCTCGGCCGGCACGCCGACGCGCTCGTGGCGCTCGAGACCCTGCTGGCCCGGGCGCCGGGCGCGGGCGCGGCGTGGCGGCTGCATGGCCAGACACTGCGCTCGCTGGGCCGCCACGCCGAGTGCGAGGCCTCGCTGCGCCGTGCCCTGGCAGCCGACGCCGGCGACGGTGCGGCCTGGAGCCAGCTCGGCCAGTGGCTGATCGACGCCGGCCGCCCGGCCGACGCACGCGCCGCTTTCGAGCGCGCCTTGGCATGCGGCGACGACGCGGCGCTGAACGGCTACTTTCTCGCCGCGCTCGGTGGCGCCGAGGCCCCTGACGCGACGCCGCCGGGCTACGTGCGAGCGCTCTTCGACGGTTACGCCGACGGCTTCGACGAGCACCTGGTGGAGGTGCTGCGCTACCGTGCGCCACAGGCGCTGGCCGAGGCCCTGGGCGCCAGCGGCCGCGCGCCCTGGGCGTCGGCGCTGGACCTCGGCTGCGGCACCGGCCTCGCCGGCACGCTGCTGCGGCCGATGGTGACGCGGCTGGAAGGCGTCGACCTCTCGCCGACGATGCTCGACCGCGCGCGCCGGCGCGGCGTGTACGACACGCTGCTGCAGGCCGACGTGGCGGCCCACCTGCAGGCCACGCCGGCGCGCCACGACCTGATCGTCGCGACCGACGTCTTCATCTACATCGGCGACCTCGCGCCGGTGTTCGCCGGCGTGCGCCGCGTGCTCGAAGCCGGTGGCGTGTTCGCCTTCTCGGTGGAGTCGGGCAGCGGCGCGGCCGGCTTCGCGCTGCAGGGCAGCCTGCGCTATGCGCACACCGAGCCCTACCTGCGCGACCTGGCGCTGCGCCACGGGCTGCAGGTGCTGGCGGTCGAGTGCATGGCCCTGCGCGAAGAGCAGCAGCGGCCCATCGCCGGGCTGATGGTGGTGCTGGCCGCGCCCGGGGCGCGCTGAGCGTCGAACTCAGGCGCCGGCCCGGCCCAGAGCTGCGAGCCAGACCAGGGCTCGAGGCGCCGTTCAACCCTCGTACGCGCTGAGCACCACCTCGGCCCCGGCCTCGCGCAGCGCCACCAGCGCCTGGTACTCAGGCGAGTCGTGCCAGGCCCGCAGCGCAGCCATCGATTCGAAACGCCCCACGACGATGCGCTCCCCGTGCGCACTGCGCGACAGGTCCGCCACCTTCACCCCGCGGAACAGCACGGCGCCGCCGTGCGGGGTGAAGGTCGCGCCGACACGGTCGACGTAGGCCTGCCACTGCGCCGCATCGGTGACGCGGATCTGGCCGACGAGGTAGGCGGGCATCACGATCCTCCGGGTTCAGCCCCCGAGCCCCTGCGCAGCGCGGGGCCCGAGGGCGGCGAGAGCGTTTCCGCAGCGACGGTGTCCCATCCTCCATCGGCCGGCTTGCGCAGGCACGCCGGCCGCGTGCTGGCACCCACGGCCCGACGTCAGTCCGCCTGCTTCCTGAGGAACGCCGGAATCTCGATCTCGTCCATGCCGTTGCTGGAGAGCGCATCGACCTTTGCCGCCGCCTGGCTGCGCGCGCTGCGCCATACGCTCGGGGTGCTCAGGCCCTCGTAGTTGTGCTGCGCCGGCTGGCCGCCATGCATGCCGGGCTGGGCGACCTGGTTGAGGATCGGCAGGTTGTCGGTGCCGGTGCGCTGCATCGGCTGCGCGGCCTGCTGCACCACCATCAGCGGCGCGGTGGCGCGCTGGTCGGGGCGACTTTCGGCCCTCCGGGCCACCGAGCTCAGGCCGGTGGCGATGACGGTCACGCGCAGCTGGTCGCCCAGGCTTTCGTCGTAGGCGGTGCCGTAGATCACGTGCGCGTCGTCGGCGGCGTAGCGGCGGATCGTGTTCATCGCGTTGCGGCTCTCGGCGAGCTTGAAGGTCGCCTTGCTCGCCGCGATCAGCACCAGCACGCCGCGCGCGCCGCTCAGGTCGATGCCTTCCAGCAGCGGGCAGGCCACCGCCATGTCGGCGGCCTTGTTGGCGCGGTCCGGGCCGCCGGCGGTGGCCGTGCCCATCATCGCCTTGCCGGGCTCGCTCATCACGGTCTTCACGTCCTCGAAGTCGACGTGCACCAGGCCCGGGATGTGGATGATGTCGCTGATGCCGCCGACCGCGTTCTTCAGCACGTCGTTGGCGTGTGCGAA
>JACCDR012584467.1_pt1 | contig 12238 bp, 13 predicted proteins | sample 7446431 | NCBI WGS metagenome assembly JACCDR01 (sample SAMN15323443, study PRJNA562643) | freshwater metagenome | isolation source: river surface water | place: USA:Blue River Watershed | collected 2017-08-17
TCTTGCCGCCGTATTGGTTGATGATGGCCAACAGGTCTTGCGGCACGCTGGACGAGCCATGCATCACCAAGTGGGTGTTGGGGATGCGGGCATTGATTTCTTTCACGCGGCTGATGGCCAACACATCGCCTGTAGGTGGGCGTGTGAACTTGTACGCGCCGTGGCTGGTGCCAATCGCAATAGCCAAGGCATCTAGCTGTGTGGCTTTGACAAACTGGGCGGCTTCTTCGGGGTCGGTCAACATTTGGCTGTGGTCGAGTTTGCCTTCTGCGCCAATGCCGTCTTCTTCACCGGCTTCGCCAGTTTCCAAGTTGCCCAAGCAACCCAATTCGCCCTCGACCGACACGCCCACTTTGTGCGCCATCGCCACCACTTGCTGGGTGACTTGCACGTTGTACTCAAAGCTCGATGGCGTTTTGCCGTCTTCCATCAAGGAGCCGTCCATCATGACGGAGCCAAAGCCGAGGTCAATCGCGCCTTGGCAAACCTTGGGCGATGTGCCATGGTCTTGGTGCATGACCAAAGGAATGTGTGGGTAGGCTTCAGTGGCAGCTTGAATCAAATGCTTGATGAACGGCTCACCTGCGTATTTGCGAGCGCCAGCGCTGGCTTGCAAGATCACCGGTGCGCCCACGGCGTCAGCAGCGGCCATCACAGCTTGCACTTGTTCCAAGTTGTTGACGTTGAAAGCTGGAATGCCGTAACCGTGCTCTGCAGCGTGGTCCAAAAGTTCGCGCATCGATACGAGTGCCATGGGGGGAATCCTCAAAAATTAAAAACGTATGTAACTGCGGGCAATTTTAAAGGCGGCCACATAGCGCCCCGCTGACAGGCGCAAAGGCCCGCCAGCTTTGCATTTCGATGATTTTGGGTGTCAGCGCACTTCGCAAATACGCAGCATATTCGTGCCGCCCGGCGTGCCCATCGGGTCGCCGCATGTGATGGCGTACACGTCGCCCGTGCCCACAATTTCGCGCAGTTTCAAGTGCGCTTCGGCTTGCGCCAGCGCGGTGTCACGGTCGGCGCTGGTGTCCATCAACAGGGGGCGCACATTGCGGAACAAAGCCATGCGGCGTTGCGACGCCACTTTGGTGGTCACCGCGTAGATGGGGATATGAATGCGGTGGCGGCTCATCCATAAAGCGGTCGAACCCGATTCGGTCAGAGCCACGATGGCTTTGCACCCCAAGTGGTGTGCGGTAAACAAGGCACCCATGGCAATGGTTTGGTCAATGCGGGTGAAGGTTTGGCCTTGGAAGTCAGCGTCCAACTCTACGTCTTCGGCGGCCTCGGCAGCAGCGCAAATTTTGGACATTTCTTGCACGGTTTCGAGTGGGTATTTGCCTGCAGCCGTTTCGGCGCTGAGCATCACAGCATCGGTACCGTCAATCACGGCGTTGGCCACGTCACTCACTTCAGCGCGGGTGGGCACGGGGTTGGTGATCATGCTCTCCATCATTTGCGTGGCGGTAATCACTACTTTGTCGTGCTCGCGTGCGAGTTTGATCATGCGTTTTTGCAAAGCGGGCACTGCCGCATGGCCCACTTCCACCGCCAAATCACCACGCGCCACCATGATGCCGTCGCTGGCTTTCAAAATTTCGTCCAACAACGGAATGGCCTCGGCACGTTCAATCTTGGCAATCAGGCCCGGCTTGTGTTTGTATTCAGCGCCTGCCACATTGGCGAGTTGACGCGCCATTTCCATGTCGGTGGCATTTTTGGGGAAGCTCACGGCGAGGTAGTCGGCTTGGAAGCTCATCGCGGTTTTGATGTCTTCCATGTCTTTGCCGGTCAAGGCTGGCGCGGTCAAACCACCACCTTGTTTGTTGATGCCTTTGTTGTTAGACAACTCGCCGCCAATCTTGACGGTGGTGTGCACTTGCTCGCCGCGCACGGCTTCAACCGTCAACACAATCAAACCGTCGTTGAGCAACAGCAAATCGCCGGGCTTCACGTCGCGTGGCAGCTCTTTGTAGTCGAGGCCCACGCCTTGCAAATCGCCGGGTTCAGTGCGCGAGGCGTCAAGCACAAATTTCGCGCCGTTCTCCAGCATGACCTTGCCTTCGGCAAATTTACCCACACGGATTTTGGGCCCCTGCAAGTCAGCCATGATGGCCACCTCGCGGCCAGCACGGGCAGCCGCTTCGCGCACAAGTCGCGCGCGGTCAATGTGGTCTTGGGCTTTGCCGTGGCTGAAGTTGAGGCGAACCACATTCACACCCGCGCGAATCATCTCCTCTAACAGCGCAGGGTCGCTGGAAGCGGGCCCTAAGGTGGCAACAATTTTGGTGGCGTGACGAGCCATGTACGTGTCTCCTGATGGTTTTTGCTTGATTCATTCTTACATGTTTGAAAGTCACATTCGCGTTGGTTTTCAGCACATAAACCCTTGTTGAAGCATGCTTTTTGTCTCGTTTTGGCCGCTATACCGCAGTGCAGTAGCGGGTTAACACCCATTTTTTAAGCATCTACAGCGATAATTCGAAGCTTGGTTGATGCAAATCAGTGCACTTCCGCCCCGGCCTCCTAAGATTCGTTTTCTATGACCACAAATATCCAACCTATCCTCCCCGGCGAACCCATGCCACACCGCAAAGTCATGCGCGAGTGGTTGATTCCTTTGGCAGAGCGCACCACTGCGTTGGCCATCGTGATGCTCGTCGTTGACCTCGTGCTGTGGGGCGCCCTCATGGCCGGTACTGTTTTGTTTGAACCTTGGTGGGCCAAGCTCTTGAGCGGCTGCGCAGCAGGCTTCGTCATTGGCCGTTTGTTCATCATTGGCCACGACGCTTGCCACCAAAGCCTCACGCCTCACCGCAACCTCAACAAGTGGCTGGGCCGCATTGCCTTCTTGCCCTCGTTGACCGCCTACAGCTTGTGGGACATCGGCCACAACGTGGTGCACCACGGTTACACCAACCTCAAGAACTTCGACTTCGTTTGGGCCCCTTACACCCCCGAAGAGTTTGAAGCCTTGAGCCCCATGCAAAAGCTCAAAGACCGCATCTACCGCAGCGGCTGGGCACCTGGCCTGTACTACATGATCGAAATCTGGTGGAACAAGATGGTGTTCCCCAACGAGAAGAACATGCCCACACGCCGCCCCATCTTCACCAAAGACTGTTTGCTCATCACTGCCTTCGGCGCAGCTTGGGTGGGTGTCATGGCTTGGGCTGCAGTGGCCACAGGCCAAACCATTGGCTACATTTTGTTGATGGGCTTTGTGGTTCCCTTCTTCTTCTGGGTCAGCATGATTGGCTTCGTGGTGTACGTGCACCACACCCATGTGGACGTGTCATGGCACGAAGAGCGTACCGGCTGGTCTAAGGCGTCGCCTTTTGTGTCCACCACTGTGCATTTGACCTTCCCCTTCAACATCGGCGCTTTGATGCACCACATCATGGAGCACACCGCTCACCACTTGGACATGAGCATTCCTTTGTACAAGTTGAAGCAAGCGCAAAGCAAACTTGAAGAGTTGCTGCCAGAGCGCATCATCGTCCAGCCGTTCTCTTGGAAGTGGTATTTCCAAACCGCTCGCGACTGCAAGTTGTATGACTTCAAGACCGACAGCTGGACAACCTACGACGGTAAAGTGACCAGCCCTCGCGCCATGGCCGCTTGATGCACACACATTGAAAGCCCCGCAAGTTCACACGAATTTGCGGGGCTTTTTTCTTGTACGCTTCACACCCATGAAACGCCTTGCTTTTATTTTGCTGTTGTTCGCCTCTGCTGCTGCACAGGCCATGTGGGTGACTGTCACACGCAACGAAGTGGCCACCGTCTACATCGACTCAGCGGCCATCACCAGGCTAGGCTACAACCGCCGCGTATGGGTGGTGTACGACTTAACCAACCCCGATAAAACAGGCCAACAGTCGGTCAAATCACACATTGACTACGACTGCACCGAAGGCAAATACCGCACCATCAGCGCCACCAGCCACCCCAACAAGATGGGCAACGGCCCCGCCATCAAAGCGTTACCGGTGCCCGAGGGTTGGCGACCTGTGAGCCAAGACGCCATGAGTCGCCAACTGTTTGCGTTTGCGTGTGCTTGGTAATTAACCCGCAGCGCGCTTGGTCAAAATTTCAAACGCGGGCAAGGTCTTGCCTTCGAGCACTTCCAAGAAAGCGCCGCCCCCGGTAGAGATGTAGCCCACTTGTTTGTCGATGCCGTACTTGGCAATGGCTGCCAAGGTGTCGCCGCCGCCTGCGATGCTGAAGGCACTCGATTCGGCAATAGCGTGCGCGATGGTCTTTGTGCCGTTTTCAAAGGCTGCAAACTCAAACACACCCACAGGGCCGTTCCACACAATGGTGCCGGCCGCTTTGAGCTGCTCAGCCAACTTGGCTGCTGTCTCTGGGCCAATGTCCAAAATCATGTCGTCATCGGCCACATCGGTGGCTTTCTTCACCGTGGCCACTGCGTCAGCGGCAAAGGTTTTGGCGGTTACCACGTCGGTGGGGATTGGCACTTCTGCGCCGCGAGACTTCATCAGTTCGATCACGGCTTTGGCCTCATTCACCAAATCGTGTTCAGCCAAGCTCTTGCCGATGTTGAGGCCAGCAGCCAGCATGAAGGTGTTGGCGATGCCGCCGCCCACGATGAGCTGGTCCACGTTGTTGGCCAAGCTCTTGAGAATGGTCAGCTTGGTAGATACCTTGCTGCCCGCCACGATGGCGGCCAATGGGCGCTTGGGGTTGGCTAGGGCCTTGGTGATGGCGTCAATCTCAGCCGCCAGCAAGGGGCCTGCACACGCCACGGGCGCGTATTGCGCGATACCGTAAGTGGTGCCTTCAGCGCGGTGCGATGTGCCAAACGCGTCGTGCACAAAGATGTCGCACAGCGCGCCCAGCTTGCGCGCCAATTCCTCGTTGTTCTTTTTCTCACCCTTGTTCACGCGGCAGTTTTCCAACAACACCACTTGGCCTGGCTCAACGTCCACACCATCCACCCAGTTGGAAATCAGCGGCACGCGGCGGCCGAGCAACTCGCTCAAACGCTCAGCCACGGGGGCCAGTGAATCTTCAGGCTTGAATTCGCCTTCGGTGGGGCGACCTAAGTGCGAGGTGACCATCACCGCAGCGCCCACTTCGAGCGCCATGCGAATGGCAGGCACGCTGGCGCGGATGCGCGTGTCTTCGGTGATTTGCCCATCATCGTCTTGCGGCACGTTCAGGTCGGCGCGAATGAAAACACGTTTGCCTTTGGCCGAGCCGTTGGCGCACAAATCAGAGAAGCGAATGACGTTCATGGGGTAAGCGGGAAAGTTAAAAACTACCGCTATTCTAAAAGTTCAGCCTTGCGCGAAATTGGCAATCTAGGCTGTGCGCTTCAGGCCCTTTAGCCACGCCCCACAAACGGCATTTTGGTGGCCATCACGGTCATGAACAGCACATTGGCGCTCAGCGGCAAACGTGCCATCGCCATAAAAGTGTCCACCACACCCTGCATGTCCATGCGAGCCTCGGGCTTGACGCTGCCATCGGCCTGCAACGCGCCTGCGGCAAACTTTTCGGTCATATCGCTAGCCACATTGCCAATGTCAATCTGCCCCACCGCAATGTCAAACGCACGGCCATCGAGCGCAGCTGCTTTGGTCATGCCGGTGATAGCGTGTTTGGTGGCCGTGTAGGCAATCGAGCCGGGGCGCGGCGCATGCGCCGAAATCGACCCGTTGTTGATGATGCGCCCGCCTTGTGGGCTTTGGGCTTTCATCAATTTGAACGCGTGCGAGAGGCAATAAAACGCACCATTGAAATTCACATCCACTGAACGACGCCAATCTTCACCGGTCAGATCACCAGGCATGGTGGCCGGCAAGAAGATGCCTGCGTTGTTGAACAACAAATCCAAGCGGCCGTAGTTCACGCGCACCTGCTCAAACAGTTTGGCCACATCGTTCTCGTTGCTCACATCGCAAGGCACGGCCAAAGCATTGCCAGCATTCGCACCCGCCGCTTGCACGGTGGCTTGCAGCGCGTCGGCACGACGCCCCACCAACACCACTTTCCAACCTTCGGCCAACAAGGCCAAGGCGCATGCTTTGCCAATGCCAGAACTGGCGCCTGTGACGAGTGCGATTTTGCTCATTTTGGTGTCCCTGTATATGAAGGATTGTGGATACGAATGGAGCGAGCATAGCGGAGACATTCGACTGGTAGCGTCTCCTAACGGACGCGCCGAACCTCATAAAATTGCAATAATTTGAATTAATAAAAACCCCTCATGGCAAGCGCAACTATCAAGATATTTCTAGCTCACGGCGATCCAAAACGATTACGCACAGCTGAACTTTCCAATTGGACAGGTAAAGCAGTAGCTGGCCCACGAAGCGAATTTGACGGTGTTCTTGCAAGAGCAGAGTCCAGCAATTCGGGGGTTTACTTTTTAACGGGTAACGATCCAGAAACCGGAAGTCCGGCCCTGTACATCGGCGAAGCCGAATCAATCAAAGATCGCGTCAAGAGCCATCTAGATAAAGACTTCTGGAATCAAATCGTCTTCTTCATCAGTAAAGATGAGAACCTGACCAAGGCACACATTCGATACTGCGAAGGCCGGTTGATTGAAATATCCAAAAGTGCGGGTCGTGCTGTTATCAAAAACAGCCAAGGTAGCGGCTCGAAACTTCCTGAATCTGACCGGGAGGAGATGGAAGTCTTCCTAGAAAAGATGCAACAACTGTTACCGCCGCTTGGTGTTGAGTTGCTTGTTCCAGCCGTATCGGTTACCGAAAAAGAATCACCCAATGATCTGCTAACTTGCGAGATCAAAGGCATTAAGGCCTCTGGCTATTTAACTCCAAATGGCATCGTGGTACTGAGTGGTTCACAGGCAGTACTCACACCGCGTGAATCCTCCACTAAGTACCCCTGGTCAACTACGTTACGAGACAAACTGAAAGCTGATGGCAGTCTCATAGAAAACGGCGAGCACCTCAAATTCGTAAAAGATGTCGAGTTTTCAAGCCCAAGCGCGGCGGCCGCTGTTATTCATGGCGGCCAAGCTAATGGCTTAACCGCGTGGAAAAACAATCAGAACAAAAGCCTTAAAGAGCTTGAATCTACATGAGTTGCTTGCTTTGTAATGAAGTTAAAGTAATCCCATGAGCACATTCAACAAAGTCATCCTCTTCACCGATACCGACGGCTTCGCACGTTTTCGCGAAGAAACGGTAGAACTCACCGAAGGCAAGCCACAAGCGCGTTTGTCACCTCTCATGCCCAGCGGCGGCATGCAACTGCGCCGCAGCCCTGTAGGGTTTCGCAGCGACTTTCATTGCACCGACAACCCACAGTGGTTGTTTGTGTTGGAAGGTCAGATGGAGATCTTTTTGCAAGACGGCACATCGCGCATCTTTGGCCCAGGCGAGCACTTTTACTCGGCTGATGTGTTGCCTGCAGGTGCTACGTTTGACCCCAAGGTGCACGGCCACTGGAGCCGCCAAGTGGGGCCGGACGAACTCGTCACACTGTTTGTGCGCGGCTGATTACCAGCCCAACCCTAAGTGCAAGGGCAAGTACACGCCCATGCCCAACACAATGGTGAGCAACACATTGCGCTTGGCAAAGTAAACCGCCAAGCCCACCGCTGCCGCAAAGATGCGGGCGTCTTGCCAGGTACCAATCAGCTCGCCTTGCGTCATCACAATCTCGGGCACAACCACGGCCGACAAAGCAGCGATGGGCGCGTATTGCAAGCCGCGCTGCGCCCAGTGGGGCAGGTGCCATTCGCGGTCACTCAAGAAGAAAAAGCTGCGCGACACCGCGGTGATGAGCGCCAAACCGATCACCACCAACAGCGTCCACACATCGGTGGTGTTCAGCGCCATGCCACTCATGCACGCCCCACTTTCAAGGTTTTGATTTGCTCAGCCATCAAACATGCCGCCACAGCCACGGCAATGGCCAGCACGATGTTGAGCTTCAAAGGCAAGGCGTAGGCCATCACCGCCACCACGCCAGCCACCGCAGCGGACACCAAACGCAAACGCGAGCTGGCCAGCGAGCATTGAATGGCCAGCAAACACAAGATGCCGGCAAAACCCAAACCCCATGTGGTGGGGATGGCGTTGGCCAAAGCAATGCCCAACAAACTGAATGTCATCCACCCCGTCCAGTAGGCGAAGTTCATGCCCGAGAAATACGCTTCTTGCGCCAGCCGTTCAGAATCCGACGCACCCGGATGTGCATGGCGCTGTGTGAAGAGCACATAAGACAAATCAGTGGTGAAGTAGCCTGAGAGGATGCGGCGCAAACGCGGCAGGTGCATGAGGTAGCCCCGCATGTGCAAGCTGAACACCACAAAACGCAAGTTCACGCAAAACGCGGTGAGCAAAACCACCCACGCCGGTGCACCCGCCATGATGAGCGGCGTGGCCGCCAACTGGGCGCTGCCTGCGTAGACAAGCAAGGTCATCCACACCGCCTCAAACACACTCAGGCCTGAATTGACCAAAGCCACGCCCGTCATGAGCGCCCACGGTATTTGCCCCACAGCTTGGGGGACGAGCTCACTGACCCCGCGTTTGAATTCAGGGTGTTGGTAAAGCGTGCGGTCCCAAAACATCAGACGTTGAAACGCTGAGCGGCATGAATGGGAAAGCCGCGCAAAAAGTCTGCAGCATTGAGGCGCTTGCCGCCTGCACGCTGCAGCTCGGTCACGCACAACACGCCCTCGCCGCAAGCCACGCGCACGCCGTGCTCGTCGGCGCTCAGCACTGTGCCTGCAGGCTTGTTGTGCGCGATGTTTTCCACAGACGCACGCCAGAGTTTGATGACGTCGTCACCCAACTGCGCAGAGGCTGCGGGGAATGGGTTGAACGCACGCACGCGCTGGCCAATGGTTTGGGCCGAATCGGCCCAGTTCACCGCAGCTTCTGCTTTTTCAATTTTGTGGGCGTAGGTCACGCCGACCTCGGGTTGCTTGACGGGCTGCAACTTGCCTGCGTGCGCATCGGCCAATGCGCGCACGATCAACGCGCCGCCCATGTCAGCCAAGCGGTCATGCAGGCTGGCGGTGGTGTCATCCGCCGCGATGTCGAGCACGTCGGTCAGCAGCATGTCGCCAGTGTCCAGGCCAGCATCCATTTGCATGATGACCACGCCGGTTTGCGCGTCACCCGCCTCTATGGCACGGTGAATCGGTGCAGCGCCGCGCCAGCGGGGCAAGAGCGAGGCGTGAATGTTGAGGCAGCCCAAGCGTGGCGCATCCAGCGTCCACTGCGGGAGGATGAGGCCATAGGCGGCCACGACCATCACGTCTGCCTTTGCTTCGGCAATGGCGACTTGTGCAGCGGCTGCATCGTCTGGGTATTTGCCGTCCAAGCGCAGGCTCAAGGGTTGCGCCACGGGGATGTTGTGTTGCACGGCCAGTTGCTTGACCGCAGAGGCTTGTAGCTTCATGCCTCGACCCGCAGGGCGGTCGGGCTGGGTCAGCACCAAAGGCACGGTGTGGCCTGCCGCCAAGATTTGGGCCAAAGCCACCGCCGCAAATTCGGGCGTGCCGGCAAAGATGACGCGAAGTGGTGTGCTCATTTACTCGGCGTCACGCTGCGCTTTGAGCAACTTGGTTTTGATGCGGTTGCGCTTCAAAGGCGAGAGATGCTCCACAAACACTTTGCCAATCAAATGGTCGAGCTCGTGCTGAATGCACACGGCCAACAAGCCATCGGCTTCGATGGTGCGTTCTTTGCCATCGAGGTCGAGGGCTTTCACTTTCACTTCGGTGGCGCGTTCTACACCGTCATAGATACCAGGCACCGACAAGCAGCCTTCGTCGCCCTTGACACGTTCGTCATTCATCCACGTGATCTCGGGGTTGATGAGCACCATGGGTTGATCACGCTCCTCTGAGGTGTCAATCACCACCACGCGCTCGTGAACGTCAATTTGCGTGGCTGCCAGGCCAATGCCGTTGGCGTCGTACATGGTTTCCAGCATGTCGGCCACGAGGGTTTTGATGCGGGCGTCAATCTCTTTCACCGGCTTGGCGACGGTGGTGAGTTTGGGGTCGGGGTATTTGAGGATGGAGAGGATGGCCATGCTTTGTATTTTCGCCGCTTTTGAAGTTTTCGACCTTCAACCCCTATTTAAAACCCACATCGCTTCTGACAATGGTTTTGCCTTACACAGGAGACGCACATGAACAAAGACGAGTTACGCGCCTGGCTGCGCCTGAGCATGACCGAAGGCGTGGGCAACGAAGCAGCGCGACAACTGCTGGCCTGCTTTGGCAGTCCACAAGCGGTGTTTGAACAAAGCGAATCAGCCTTGTGCCAAGTGGTGTCACACAAACAAGCGCAAGCATTGCTAACCGTACCCAACGAGTTGGCCGTGCAATGCGTGCGCACCCACCAGTGGCTGGCCCACCAACCCGACACCCACAGCCATGCCTTGTGGACACTGGGCGACCCACACTACCCGCCCGAGCTGCTGCAACTGCCTGATCCGCCGTTGATGATTTATGTGTCAGGCCAAACCGAGCGCACACTGGGTAACGCCGTGGCCATCGTGGGCAGCCGCAACCCCACACCGCAAGGCGCAGAAATCGCCACGCAGTTTGGCGAGGCCTTGTGTGAAGCCGGCTTGTGCGTGGTCTCGGGCTTGGCTTTGGGCGTGGATGGCGCGGCGCACACCGGTGCGTTACGGGGCGGCAAAACCTCTGCGCATTGGCACACCGTGGCTGTGGTGGGCACAGGGCTTGACCGCGTGTACCCAAGCAAACACAAAGTATTGGCCCAGCACATCGCCTTACAAGGCTTGCTGATCAGCGAATACCACTTGGGCACGGCCCCGCTGGCGCACAACTTTCCCAAACGCAACCGCCTCATCGCCGCATTGGGCTTGGGCACTTTGGTGGTAGAGGCCGCCTTGAAATCGGGGTCGCTCATCACCGCCAAGATGGCGCTGGAGTTGAACCGCGAAGTGCTCGCCATTCCTGGTTCAATTTACGCCACCCAATCGCACGGTTGCCATGCGCTGATTCGTCAAGGCGCTAAATTGGTTGAAAACGCGCAAGACGTGTTGGAAGAATTGCAGCTTGCACCGCAACAACAAGTCAACTTGTTCGCCGATGCACTGGCAACCGATGCCCCACCATCGAGTGACGACACCGAACACCCACTGCTCATCCACATGGGCTACGCACCCGTGAGCTTGGATGCCTTGCAAGCACGTTGCGGACTCGACACGGCATCACTTCAATCGCAACTGCTCACACTAGAGCTAGACGGTATGGTGGGCCGTTTGCCTGGTGGCTTGTTTCAGCGTTTGGCTGCCGCCTAATCAGGGTCAACACCGATATTTCGCGGTGATTGCGACATAAAAAACATGTATATTGGCCCCATGTTTGAAGTGCTCGTATTCGTCTATGAAAACTATTGGCGAGGCGATGCGTGTCCCGAACTCGAACAATTGGGCCGCAAACTCAGCGCTGCTGGTTTTAACGTAGAAGACATCCAACAAGCTCTGTCGTGGCTCGACGAGCTCAACTTGGCATCGCACAAAACCGAGCTGATCGACATCAGCCAAGCCACACGCGAACACCACACCGAATCAGCCCACAGCATGCGCGTGTACTCGGTGGCCGAGCAAGACCACTTGGGTGCAGATTGCTTGGGCTTCATCAACTTCCTTGAATCGGCCGATGTGCTGTCGCCCCACATGCGCGAAATTGTGTTGGACCGCGCCATGGCCATCCCTGGCCACCCCATGCATTTGGATGACCTGAAGATCATTGTGTTGATGGTCTACTGGAGCATCGGCCTAGAGCCTGATGCACTGGTATTGGATGAGTTGTGCGACGACGCAGACCGAGTGGCTCACTGAGTTAAGCCTCATGAAGACACAAAAAAGCCGGTTCACAAACCGGCTTTTTCTTTGCAGCGAATGGCTTAAACCACAGCACCAGAGTTTTCATCGTTTGGATCGCCCACCACTTTGTTGTGGTGCTTGATCAAGTCTTCACGGCGAATACCCAACCACATGGCTATGGCCGCGGCCACGAACACGGATGAGTAAATACCAAACAAGATGCCGATTGTCAGCGCCAACGCAAAGTAGTGCAAGGTTGCGCCACCGAACAACAACATGGACAAGACCATGAGCTGCGTACAGCCGTGGGTGATGATGGTGCGGCTGATGGTGGAGGTGATGGCGTTGTCGATGATCTCGACCGTGTCCATCTTGCGAAAGCGACGGAAGTTTTCACGGATACGGTCAAAGA
>JACCDR011875008.1_pt1 | contig 12237 bp, 1 predicted proteins | sample 7446431 | NCBI WGS metagenome assembly JACCDR01 (sample SAMN15323443, study PRJNA562643) | freshwater metagenome | isolation source: river surface water | place: USA:Blue River Watershed | collected 2017-08-17
AAACAATTTAGATTATTTAGAAATAATAAGAATGAACCGAGTGCCTTTATTAGTTGGGCCAATATTGATGATGCCGTTGAAAAAAGGCTTTTAGATGGATCTTTGAAGCTACAACCAAAAGATTGGAATAGCGGTAATAAAAAATATATTATTGATGTTATTAGCCCCTTTGTTGCGGTTAAAGAAATTTTTAAAGAGCTAAAAAACAATCATTTTAAAGATGAAGAAATCAAAATTATAAGACCAAAAAAAGATGGTAAAGGTTTGGAAAATGTATTGTTAGAGGATTTTATAGCCTAAGTTTTATCTAAAAGAACCTTATTTATGCTAGAGAAATTACCACAAGAATCTAGATATCAGTTATTTGGTGAGATAACTTATCTCATGATGAGATCTGATTTGCATCGGAATTACAGAATAAATGATCTGATAAAAAACTTTCTTCCTCCTTTAGATCTAGATCAGTTTAGAATTTATAAAAAGGGAAAAACGCCGGTTGCTTTGCTTACCTGGGCTTATCTTGATGATGAAACGCAAAGAAGATATTCTAATTTAAGTGAACAATATGATTTGCAGATTGGTGATTGGAATAAGGGTAAGAATTTGTGGTTCATAGATTTTATTGCTACTCAAGATGTTATAAAAGAGATCGAATATGATATGAAACACAATTTGTTTCCAAATCAGATGGGACAAGCTCTCAGAGCTGATAGTAGTGGCAGAGTTGTTCAAGTTCAAAAATATTTTGGTATTAACTACAAAAAATAATTCATCATGGGATTTTTTGGTAAAAATAAGTTTAAGCTATTTTCTTTGACGCTTCATGGAGGTGAGGGTAATGATACTTTAATTGGGTGGCATCCTTTAAAAAATGAGCTATATGGTCATGGTGGTGATGATACTTTAATGGCATTTGGTATTAGAAATTATCTTTATGGCGGAAGTGGTAATGATAAACTTTTCGCCTTTGGTGTAAAGAACCGGCTTTATGGTGAGAGTGGTGATGATTTCTTGTTTGCTGTGGGTGCGGACAATTATTTAGATGGTGGAAGTGGTGATGATTATTTATTTGCCACTGGTCTTTATAATAAACTTTATGGTGGAAGTGGCGATGATTTTTTGTTCGCTGCCGGAGTTTATAATAGTTTAGATGGTGGAAGTGGTGATGATATTATTACTGCCATTGGTATCATTAATAATGCTGATGGTGGAAGTGGCGATGATATTATTGTTACAACTGGTTTTTATAATAGAATTAAAGGTGGAAGTGGTGATGATATTGTGATTGCTGCTGGTCTGGTTAATAATATTAGTGGTGATGAAGGTAATGATATAATTGCCGCAATAGGTGTTTATAATAATGTTTCAGGTGGAAGTGGTGATGATATTATTTTTGCTTCTGGTATTTATAATAGTATAGATGGTGGTACTGGGGATGATATAATTACTGCTCTTGGGTTAGTTAATAATATTGATGGTGGTTATGGTAATGATATAATAACTTCATTAGCTGCTTATAATAATGTTGATGGCGGAAGTGGTGACGATATAATTACTGCTCTTGGCTTGATTAATAGCATTGATGGTGGAAGTGGTGATGATATAATTACTACTTTTGGGATATTAAATAATATATCTGGTGGAAGTGGCGATGATATTATTTCAGTATTTGGTTTAGCCAATTTTGTTGATGGAGATTCTGGGGATGACATAATCCTAGCTGATGGTGTTGTGAATTATGTTAATGGTGGTACTGGGGATGATATAATTACTGCTTTGGGTATTACAAATTACATTAATGGTGGTTCGGGTGATGACATAATAATTTCAGCTGCTATAGCCAATTTTATTCAAGGTGAAGATGGTGATGATATAATTACTGCTTTGGGTTTAACCAATTATATTGATGGTGGAAGTGGTAATGATTTTATAGTTGCTTTTGGATTGGTAAATTTAATCAGTGCGGGAAGTGGTGATGATATTGTGAGTGCGATAGGTATTTCAAATATTATAAGTGCTGGATCAGGTGACGATATAGTTTTTGCCTCTGGTATTTCTAATTTGATTACTGGCGGTGAAGGTGATGATATCATTTTTTCCAATGCACTAACTAACACTATTTATGGAGAGCAGGGTGACGATACCATTATTGCTAATGGTTTAATGAACCTAGTTGTTGGTGGAAGTGGTGATGATATAATTTTTTCTAACGCTTTGATAAATACTATTTTTGGCGGATTAGGAAACGATATTATATTTGGCGCTGGAGCAATTAACACAATATTTGGTGAAGGTGGTGATGATATAATAGTTGGTGCTGGTTTAGTTAATAATATTTTAGGAAGTGAAGGAGATGATATAATTTTTGGCAGTGGATTAATTAATTTAATTTACGGCGGTGAGGGTGATGATGTCATTCTTGGTGGTGGGTTGAGCAATACAATATTTGTTGGTTCAGGAGATAATGTTGCGATTGGTGGCGGTTTAGTGAATAGTATCATCGCTGAATCAGGACGTAATATTTTGGTTGGTGCTGGTTTGGTAAATTTAATAATTGGTGGCGTTGATGATGATGTTATTTTGGGTGGTGGTTACATTAATACTTTGATTGATCTTGGTGGTGATAATCGTGGTTCTATTGACAATGTGATTGTTGGTGGTGGTTACATTAACACAATTTTATCCGGTGAAGGAAATGATGTGATTGTTGGAGGCGGTTATGTTAATACAATAGCAGATACTGGTGGTGATAATATTGTGGCTGGTGGTGGCTATTTAAATAGTATTATCACTGGAAATGGCGATGATATCATAATTGGTGGTGGCTATTTCAACTCAATTATAACTTCTGGTGGTGATAATATTATTGTTGGTGGTGGTTATTCTAATTTTGTTAGATCTGGATCAGGTGATGATATTATTGCTTCTGGTGGCTACAATAATTTTATTAGTGCTGGAGATGGTGATAACATAGTTGTGGGTGGTGGCTATAATAACGTAATTTTATCGGGAGATGGTGAGGATGTTGTTATTGGTGGTGGCTATAATAATACAATTATTGATTCTGGTGGTGATAACATAATTGTTGGTGGTGGTTATCTAAATTCTATTGTTTCAAAAGATGGTGATGAGATTATAATTGGTGGTGGTTATGAAAATTTTATCAAGACCAATAATGGTGAAAAAATTATAATTGGTGGTGGTTATTCAAATTATATAGAAGCTGGCGACGCAATTACTCAAGATGATGCAAAAGGAAAGAATATTATTGTTGGTGGTGGCTATAATAATTACATAAAATCGGGAAATGGTAACGATGTAATTGTTGGTGGTGGACAAACCAATAAAATTTTTGCTGGAGCTGGTGACAATATTTTAGTTGGTGGTGGACAATATAACACAATTGAAGCTGAAAGTGGCGATGATATTATGGTTGGTGGTGGAAAGAATAATGAGATGAAAGCTGGAGATGGTGACAATATAGTTGTTGGCGGTGGACAATATAACACAATGCAAGCCGGAAGTGGTGACGATGTTATGATTGGCGGTGGGCAATATAATAAAATTTATGCTGGGGCTGGTGATAACATAGTTGTTGGTGGTGGACAATATAATCAAATTTTTGCTGAAGGTGGCGATGATATTTTAATCGGTGGTGGACAACATAATGAGATCAAAGCTGGTGATGGTGACAATTTGATTATTGGTGGAGGAGAATATAATACAATAACTGCTGGATCTGGTAAAGATGTTATAGTTGGAGGAGGAAGATATAATGTGATAAAAGCTGGTGATGGTGATAATATTTTAGTTGGTGGTGGACAAGAAAATCTTATTGTTGCTGGCGATAATGATGATACTATAGTTGGTGGAGGTCAAAATAACACCATTCAAGCTGGTTCTGGTAATAACATAGTTGTTGGGGGCGGGCAATATAACACTCTTACTTCAAAAGATGGTAAAGATATTTTAATTGGTGGTGGTCAATATAATAAAATCACAACTAATGATGGTGATAAAACTATTGTCGGTGGTGGTCAATATAACACCATAATTAGTGGAGATGGAGATTCTGTAATTGTTGGTGGTGGACAATTTAATGAAATTAGCACGGAAGATGGTGAAAAAATTATTATAGGTGGTGGCCAAAATAACACAATAAAAGCAGGAGATGCTTATAAATTTGACGCACAAGGAAATAAAAAAGTTGGTAAAAATGTTATTATTGGTGGCGGTCAAACCAATCAAATTATTTCAGGTTATGGTGATGATATTATAATTGGTGGTGGACAAGATAACATAATAGATGCTGGTGATGGTGACAATGTGGCAGTTGGCGGTGGAGTTAATAATAAAATAACTGCTGGTAATGGTAATAATGTTTTAGTTGGTGGTGGTAAGTCTAATATTATTCTAAGCAACAATGGTGACGATTTAATTTTTAGTGGTGGTCAAGATAATTTAGTTACCACTAAAGATGGCGAGAAAGTAATTATTGCTATTGGGCAAAATAACGATATCACCAGTGGAAATACTGCTGAGGGAAAAGTCAGTATGATTCTAAGTGGTGGACAAACTAATAAAATAAATACTGGCGATGGTGCAAATGTTACAGTCACTGCTGGTCAAACAAATGAGGTAGAAGATAGTTCTGGAAATAATGTTATTGTTGCCTTTGCCAGTGATAACCAAATTAAAACTGGTTTGGGTAATGATCTAATTATTACGGCAGCTAATCATAATATTGTTGAGAGTGCTGGTGGAAATAATATTATTTTTGCAGCGGCAATTTCAGAGAATGAAGTGAAATCAGGCAATGGTGATAACATAATTCTGGGTGCCGCAATCGACAAAACTAAAATTACAGTTGGAGATGGAGATAATCTTATTTTAAATGCCGGGAATGTTAGTGAAATTCATGCTGGAGAAGGCAGTGATAAAATAATCAGTATTGCGGTTGGTTTGGCAGATTCTGGTAATAGTTATGTTTATGCTGGTAATGGTAATAATGTTATAACTTCAATTGGATATCATTCTTTGGTTGAAACTGGAGCTGGAAATGATTTGGTAATTAGCGTTGGTAAAACCAGTAATATAAATGCTGGAGATGGTGACAATACTTTATTTGGTGGCGCTTATAATAATAATATAACTTCAGGATCAGGAAAAGATTTTATTTTAACTGCTATTGCCAATCAAACAATTACCAATTCTGGTGCGGGAAATGATACTATTTTGGGTTTGGGTTGGTCGGTGTTATCATCAATGATGCAATCAATTTATGATTCAGTAGGTTCTATTGTTGATGGTGCAAAAGATGTTATTTCGGGGATGTTTGATTTTGGAAGTGATTTAGCCAATCTTACAAAAAGTGCTTATCTCGATTCATTAATAACATCACTAGATTTTGATTTTATCGATTTTGACTTTAGCAAATTTGTAAATGCTGATTCTCTTTTTGCCTTAAAAGATGAAGTGAATGCTGGTGCTGGGGATGACTATATTATTGGAGGTTTAGGTGATGATATTTTAGAAGGTAAATCAGGAAATGATACTTATGCTTATTGGCTTGGTGATGGTAATGATATTGTTAATGAAGAAAATGCTGGTGGTGCTGAAATTTTAGAAATTTATGGCAGCAACTATATAGCCAATTTTGTTGAGTTTGATGTGAATAAAGATCTAACTTTTAGATTGGCGAATAATAACCAAGATTTAATAGTTGATTTAACCATTAATAACGGAGTTTCTAAAGGATCGGTCACCATAAAAAATATGGGTAATTCAGATTCGCAGATTGAAGAATTAAGATTATTTAGAAGCGATGCAATAACTGCACAGTTAGCTAATCAAAGCGCAAATAGCAGCTCAGAATCTTATCAAAGATTAAATTTGGCTTTGATTTATCAGCAGTTATTGAATGGTGAGGTTTTAAATTTAACTCCGGAACTGGTTGGTGAGTTTTATGAAACAGAATCTGGATTACAAGATAGTCAAGATAGTAACAGCGCAACTGAAAATACCAATGCTAGAGAAAATATAAATAATGAAAGCGATGGCAGAGTTTCTGCGCTTAATAATTTAGCTGAGCAAATATCTGATATTCAAGAGCAGTTTATTGGCATTTACGATACTATAGATTCGAAACTAGATAGGTTGCGAGATCTTGATTTTGATAATATTGTTTCTGGCAGACTAAAAGAATATGCAAATAAAATAGAAGAGATTAGCAAAGGTAACTTTGAAGGTTCCGACGTTAATTTGGAAGAAATTCAATATGCTACTGGTTGGGTTAATGGTACTGAAGGTAATGATTTTTTAACTGATAAAGAACAGAATGTTTCAGATAACGTAATTAATGCTTATGGTGGAAATGATTATATAATTTCTGGTGATGGACAAGATATTATCAATGGCGGTGAAGGTGTTGATAGTTTAAGTTACGAAAATTCTAAAGAAGCAATTAGCGCTGATTTATATGGTATTTTTAAAGGTGGAGATGCAGAAGGTGATAAAGTAGTTAATATTGAAAATGTTGTTGGTTCAGATTATAATGACCAGATAAGTGGTGATATGAATGACAATATTATCAAAGGTGGTAAGGGTGATGATATTTTAGATGGCAGATACGGTAATGATGAGATTTATGGTGAAGAAGGAAATGACATTATCATTGTTTCTGATTCGCAAGATAAAGTGATTACTGATGAAAATAATGCAGTTATTTTTGACGAGAATGGTGACGTATTAACTAAGAAAACTGGTTACAAAGTAATAGATGGTGGAATTGGCAATGACACCATAGACTTCAGAAATAATAATAGTGATTACGGCGCCAGAATAGATATTTCAAGCAATCAAGTTATATTGGATTTTGATTTAGAGAAAGCAGAAAATAATCAAAATAATGTTAAATATTCTATTGCTAATATAGAAAATATTTCAGGTTCGAATTCTGATGATTATATTATAGGAAATGATGCTGCTAATATTTTAATTGGCAGAGACGGCAATGATGTAATCGAAACCAAAAAAGGTAACGATCAAGTTGATGGCGGAAATGGCGATGATTTAATTATTACTAACGAAGAAATAAAAGTAATAAAAGGAGGAGAGGGTAAAGATAAATTAAGCTTTAGAGATAGCTCATTTGCAGTAAGTTTTGATGTTACAACTCAGGTGGTAAATGTTGCAAATAATTCTTATAAAACCACTTCAATAGAATCAGTTGCTGGAAGTAATTATAATGATATTTTAATTGGTGATTCTTCAGATAATGAAATTGAAGGTGGCAAAGGTGATGATATTTTAAAAACAGGGCATGGTGGAAATGATATTTTGGCAGGTGGTGAAGGAAAAGATATCTACATTATTGAAACAGGATTAAATGGCAATGTGATCACAATTAATGATTACTCTGTAGCAAGTAATGAGGTGATAGATTTAACCAGCTTTAGTTCTGTAAAAAGCTTTGTGAATTTAAATATCTCACAAAGAGAGGGTGATGTATATATTTCACTGCCTGATAACCAAACTTTGATTTTAAAAGGTATCAAAAAAGAAGATCTGACTTATCGCAATTTCAAAGTGAATTCTAATAATTTAAATCAATCTTCTGCCTCTGGTGAGATATTTGGAACGCAAGATGATGATGTTATAATTGGGGATAGTGCTAATAATAAAATTTATGCAGGAACTGGTAACAACACCCTAACAGGAGGACAAGGAGCTGACACCTTCATTCTAACCAAGAATGCGAATGCTGTTGATATAATCACTGATTATCAAGCTGGCGAGGTGATAGATTTGAAGTCTGTTGGAGATATAGTTCATATTGATCAAGCGACTGTTGTTCAGGATGGTTTAGACACGGTGATTAGTTTATTTGATAACCAGAAGATTATTCTTAAGAATTTTGATAAGAGTAATTTGAAGAATGAGTATTTTAGGTTTGATGATTTTGCGAGTGCGGTGAAGGGAAATACTACTCTTGTTAATAATAGTGCTATTAGTACAGATGCTCCTATTTATGGTGATAGTAATGCTGCGTTTAACGGATCAAATTTTGGCTCATTGTTGACTGATTATGTTGGTATGAAGGGCGATTTAACTAATTTGATTGTTGGTGATTATAATGGCGATGGTATGGATGATTTTATAAGGCAAGAGAAGGGTGTTTGGGACAATGATGATATTAGTACTGCTCAAGTTTATTTATCTAATGGCGATGGAACGTTTAGGGGTCAACTTCTGACTGATTACAAAGATATGAAGGGTGACGATACTAACTTAATTATTGGTGATTATAATGGCGATGGTAGGGCTGATTTTATAAGGCAGGAGAATAATGCTGCGGATAATGATGATATAGCTACTGCTCAAGTTTATTTATCTAATGGCGATGGAACGTTTAGGGGTCAGCTTCTGACTGATTATGTTGGTATGAAGGGCGATTTAACTAATTTGATTGTTGGTGATTATAATGGCGATGGTATGGATGATTTTATAAGGCAAGAGAAGGGTGTTTGGGACAATGATGATATTAATACTGCTAATGTTTATTTATCGAACGGAGATGGAGCGTTTATAGGTGGTCTTTTGACTGACTATATTTGGATGAAGGGTGATAATGGCAAGATTAATATTGGCGATTATAATGGTGATGGTAAGGATGATTTTGTTAAACAGGATGCTGGAGATTGGGACAATGACGATATAGCGACTGCGAGTATTTTTATTTCAAATTTAGTAAACCAAGAGTTCCATGTTGGTTCAGGAAACGATGAAGTTTATGGCGAAACAGGTGATGACAAACTATATGGCGATTCTGGCTCAGACACCCTAAGCGGTGGAATTGGCAATGACGAACTTCACGGTGGAACGGAGAATGATAGTTTAAAAGGAGAAGATGGTCGTGATTTGTTATTTGGTGATGAAGGTGATGATAATTTATCTGGTGGTAATGACAATGACACTCTTTATGGTGGAATTGGCAATGACACTTTAAGCGGTGGATCAGGTCATGACTTATTAAGTGGTGAAAATGGTGATGACACTCTGCAAGGAGATGATGGTAATGATTTATTACGTGGAGGAGAAGGAGCTGATAAATTATACGGCGGAGCAGGTATAGATAATATTTATGGTGATGCTGCAAATGACCAATTATTTGGAGGCGAGGGGGATGATATTTTAGATGGTGGCGCCGGAAGTGATTCATTAAATGGTGACGCCGGTTACGATACTTACAAATTTAATGGTGATTTCGGCGTTGATGTAATTTCTGATTCAGATCTTGATGGCAAAATCATTATTGATGATGTGGTAATTTCTGGTACGGCTTTGAAGGATAAGAATTCAAGCCAATATAAATTACTGAACTATAGTTTAAGCATTAGTGATAATGATTTACTAATTACAGATTACAAAAATGCGAATAACAAAATTACACTTAAGAATTTTCAGAATGGTAATTTTGGTATAAAATTGAATAATATTCCTGAAGTTTCGTTAAATCAAATTACCTTGGATGAAGATGTTGTAACAGAATTTAATTTGCTTTCTCAAGTTTCTGACGTTGAAGGAGACAATCTAGTTATTGATTCTTATACAACTCCAAAAAATGGATCTGTAAAAATTAATAAAGACACAGGCGAAGCAAAATATATTCCACATAAAAACTTTTTTGGAAGTGACAGCTTTGATTATGTAGTTTCTGACGGCAAAGGAGCTTTAGTTAAAAAAACGCTAAATATTACCATAAATTCAGTTAACGACACTGCAGTTGCTGCAAATGACTCAACTTTAGTTGCAGAAGATAATGCAGTTACAATTCTTTTTACTGATATTTTAAGCAATGATTCTGACGTTGAGGATGGTGCATTAATTCAGAACTTAGCTGCTGATAAAATAATATTTAGTGACCCTGCTAATGGAAAAATAGTTCAGAATTCTGATAGTATAACCTATACTCCAAATGCTAACTATAACGGCACTGACACAATTCATTATCAAATAAAAGATAGTAATGGTGATTTATCAAATGTTGCCTCAATTAACATAAAAATTTCTGCAGTTGAAGACGCACCAATTGTCACTGCAAAAATATCAAATATTTCAGTTGATGAAGATAATATAAGTTTAGTTCTAGGTTCTGTAGATATAGCAGAATCTTTCAAAGAAAATGATAATGATAATTTAACCTACAGCGCAACTTTATCTAATGGTGATTTACTTCCTTCATGGTTATCAATTAACAGTGTAACTGGCGCAATTCTATCTACAAATCCAACTAATTATGATGTTGGAGATTATGAAATAACTGTAACGGCGACTGATTCAAATAATAATTCAACGTCACAGAATTTTATAGTTACGGTTAATAATATTAATGATGCTCCAACTGCAAAAGCCATTCAGGTTTTAGCCGATGAAGATATAGAGTCGCAAAAAATTACGGCGTCGTTTAATGCTACAGATATTGATATTGATAACGGTTCTGGTGATTTATTAACTTACACAATTCTAACAAATCCACTTAAAGGAACTATTACTAACAATAATGATGGTACTTTCACTTACGATTTAAATTATCAATTCCAAGATTTGGTTTTAGGTGAAACTAAAGATATTACATTCTTATATAAAGCTACTGATTCAGCTGGTTTTGACAGTAATGTTATTTCTGCAACTATTACTATTTCTGGTCAGAATGATGCTCCAACAGCAATTGTGATGAATAATTTATCAGTTATAGAAAATATATCTGGTGCAATTATCAGCAAAGTTAGGGTTTTAGATGCTGATTTTGATGATGTTCATCAATTCACAATTGATGATAATAGGTTTGAGATTGTGGACAATAATTTCAAATTAAAAGAAGGCATATCTTTAAATTATGAAACCGAAAACACTGTAAAAATTAACTTAACTGCTACTGATTCTGCTGGTGCTTCTGTTTCTAAGGAAATCAATCTCAAGGTTAATAATGTTAATTTTGCTCCAGAAGCGAAAGACATCTCTATTATTTCTAACGAAGACAATATTTATAAAATTAATGCAGTTGATTTGCTAAATCTTTCTGGTGCTAGTGATGCTGATGTTGGTGATAATTTAATAATAAAATCAGTACAATCTGCAGTTAATGGTTCTGTAAGCATTGACCAAGATGGTATCATATCTTTTATTCCAAATAGTAATTATAATGGAACGGCAAGTTTCAATTTTACAATTTCTGATAGTAATGGCGAACAAACAACCAAAACGGCATTGATAAAAGTTGAAGGCATAAATGACGCACCGACTGCGTCGATTACATCAGCTGTGACTGACCAGAATAGTTTGTTGAAGATAGATGTTTTATCTGGTGCTTCTGATGTTGATGCTGGTGATGTTTTAAGCATAGTTTCTGTTACTAACGGATTGCATGGAAATGCTGCTATTACAAGTGATGGTGAAGGTAAGAAGTTTATATCATATAACCCGAATAAGAATTTTAATGGTTCTGATGTTATAACTTATACAATTTCTGATGGTAATGGAGGTTTTGTAACGAAGGATTTAACGGTGACGGTGAAAGCCCCTCCGGTTATTAGACCATCTCAAGATATTATTAAAAACTTTAATGCCGATTTATATCTGATTATTTATCCAGACATTAAGAATGCGATTAAGTCAGGATCTCAGAGCAGCGCTTTAAATCATTTTATTGAGAGTGGTTACAAAGAAGGCCGAGCTTATGATTTGAATAGTTACGCCCAGATGAAGTTTGGCGCTAATAAAGACGCTTTCATAAACGCAGTAAATAATTTCAACGAAGGCTTATATTTGAATATTTATTCTGATATTAAAAGTGCTGTTAAATCAGGTGATCAAAGCAGTGCATTGAATCATTTCATAATGGCAGGCTATCAAGAAGGCCGAGCTTATGATTTGAATAGTTATGCTCAGCTGAAGTTTGGCGCTAACAAAGACGCATTCATAAATGCGGTGAATAATTTCAACGAAGATCTATATTTGACGATTTATTCTGATATTAAGAATGCGGTTAAATCAGGTGCCCAAAGCAGTGCATTGAATCATTTTATAATGGCAGGTTATCAAGAAGGCCGAGCTTATGATTTGAATAGCTATGCCCAGCTGAAGTTTGGTGCTAACAAAGACGCTTTCATAAACGCAGTAAATAATTTCAACGAAGATCTATATTTGACGATTTATTCTGATATTAAGAATGCGGTT